>Ga0307510_10000464_pt1 | contig 39482 bp, 37 predicted proteins | sample 12_EM_MG_FD_207224 | JGI IMG/M metagenome (GOLD analysis project Ga0307510, IMG submission 207224) | Populus trichocarpa ectomycorrhiza microbial communities from riparian zone in the Pacific Northwest, United States - 12_EM | ecosystem: Host-associated > Plants > Roots > Unclassified | place...
GCTTTCATGCAGGTATTGCTTTGGCTTTAGGTGTTGTTACCAGCGATGTGGTATTTGTTGGCGCCATCCTGTTCGGATCACAATATTTTGATATTTCTACCCAGGATAAGCAGCATGCCGGTATTGTAGGCTGTGTTATTCTCGTGGCATTGGGCATTTACTATATCTTCAAAAAATCTGAAGTAAATTATAATAACACGGTACCATCCAGGTTAAAACAAACGGGGTATTTTCTAAAAGGCTTCCTGATGTGTATCCTCAATCCTACCCTGCTGTTTCACTGGACGGTTGTTGTAGGTACAGCAAGTACGCTATACATAAATACAGTACCCAACAGATCGTTAAAGATCGCGGTAATGTTCTTTACCATACTGGTGGTTCAGTTTGGCCTCGATACAACCAAAGCGTTTTATGCTAATAAGCTCCGCGACAGGATATCGGTTAAGTTTATGCATAGACTCAATGAGGTGGCCGGTGCTGCACTTATTATAGCAGCGTTGATACTATTCGATAAGCTGGTAACACATTGGGTGTTTACGCCGTTTAGCAGCTAAATTGGTGAATAGTCAGTGGTGAGTAGTGAGTTGACTTTAACTTCTATGTCAGACTATTGACCACTCACAATTCACCACTCACCAAAATTACTCACCACTCACCAAATTACATATACCCTCTCTGGTTCTTTCCTTCCATCCAGTTTACAAAAGCGCGGTTTACTACTTTATTGCCGCCCGGTGTAGGGAAATTACCTGAGAAATACCAGTCGCCTGTATGATCAGGACAAGCCGTATGAAGATTATCCAATGTTTGGTAAATCACCTGAACCTCGGCAGTAATTTCTTTTGGCGTAATGATCTTTGCGATGCGGTCTGATATCTGCTGATCGGTAAACTGATCGTAAATCGCCTTTACATAGTTCTCCACCTCTTCTTTTGGTAATGAGGCGCTATCCTTACATTTTTTGTAAACATCAAGGATAACATCTTCCTTCTTCATCTCTTTTAACAGGCTGATAGCTGCTTCAAAAGCAACGAACTCACCCATACGCGACATATCGATACCATAGCAATCTGGGAAACGGATCTGCGGAGCAGATGAAACCACCACGATCTTTTTAGGACCCAAGCGGTCGAGTATTTTGAGTATGCTTTGTTTTAATGTAGTACCGCGAACGATAGAGTCATCTAATACCACCAGGGTATCTGTATCTCTTTTGATCAGGCCATAGGTGGTATCGTAAACGTGTGCCACCATCTCGCTGCGGTCGGCATCCTGGGTGATAAATGTGCGGAGCTTAACATCCTTTATCGCGATTTTTTCCACACGTGGCGCAAGACAAAGAACTTCGTTTAGTTCCTCGTCACTGATCTTATCTTCCCTGTTTAGCAGGCGCTCCTTTTGGTAACCTTTGATGTATTTGTGTACACCTTCAACCATGCCGTAAAAAGCCACCTCGGCGGTGTTTGGTATGTAAGAGAATACGGTATTTTGAATATCATTATTGACTGCATCCAGTATCTGCGGGCAAAGTAACCTGCCTAATTGCTTGCGTTCACGATAGATAGCAGCGTCGCTGCCACGGGAGAAATAGATACGCTCGAAAGAACATGATTTCTTTTCAAGCGGTTCGCTGAACATTTCTTCCCTGGTTTTTCCATTCTTTTTAACGATTAGGGCATGACCAGGCTGTATCTCTTTAATGTCTTCGTAAGGTATATTGAAGGCGGTTTGCAGGGCAGGGCGTTCTGAAGCTGCAACAACCACTTCGTCATTCTGGAAATAATATGCCGGCCTGATGCCAGAAGGATCGCGCATTATAAAGGCATCACCGTGACCGAAGATACCTGCTATGGTGTACCCACCATCCCAGTTTTTGGCTGATTTACGCAGGATTTTGGCAACATCAAGGTCTTTAGCGATCAGCTTGCTGATCTCCCGGTTATCATCATGCCCTTCTCTTTTGTATTGATCGAACAAGCCCTGGTTCTCAGTATCGAGGAAGTGGCCTATTTTTTCTAATACGGTAATCGTATCGGCTTTCTCTTTAGGATGCTGGCCTAGGTCGTACAGCTGCTGCAGCAGTTCATCAACATTGGTCATGTTGAAGTTACCTGCAATAACCAGGTTACGGGTTTGCCAGTTGTTTTGCCTTAAAAAGGGGTGACAGTTCTCGATGCTGTTCTTCCCATGAGTACCATAACGCAGGTGACCCAATAAAACTTCGCCAGTAAAGCTTACGTTTTCTTTTAGCCATTCTGCATCGGCCAGCTTTTCGGGCTGCTCTTTTTGTATATCGGCAAATTTCTTCTGGATATACTCAAAAATGTCTGCTACAGCATTTGAGGCCATGGAACGGTGTCTGCTGATATATCTTTTACCCGGCTCAATATCTAGTTTAATGGTAGCAACGCCCGCGCCATCCTGGCCCCGGTTGTGCTGTTTTTCCATTAAGAGATAGAGTTTGTTTATCCCATACAGCGCAGTGCCGTATTTTTTTTGGTAGTAAGACAGTGGCTTTAATAGGCGGATAAATGCCACACCGCATTCATGTTTAATCTGATCACTCATGATTGGTAATGAGGCTGCAAAAGTACAATTTTAATGTTGGAACTTTAAATTAACAATGTCATTAGATTGCATTAATATTTGCACACTATTGTCATTATCCACCTCATACATCAAAAACGATTTTACGCCTGATAAATTTTAAAGGAATAAGCTTTTACTTACTCCAGTACAATCACATGGTCGCCATTTCTTCTGCGGATAGTTAGTAACCCGCCTTTATCGAGGTTTTTCCATGAGTAACCTTCATCTGCGTCTTTCTCTTTCATAGTAATATCATTTAATAAAACCGTGGATGGTTTTGCCTTCATCCGGATGGTTTCGGTACCACCTTTATCAAATGTGCGATAGAATAAATGCACCTTATTGGTATCCACCTTATCAAAATTGAGATAGATGAACTTTTTCAGGAAACCTTTATAATCTGCCTGCTGGATGACCGATGTAGTGGAAAGAATACGATCTTCGGCAGGTGCCAGGTAGGGATAGGTGGCCATCGCCCTTAAATAGTGCCTGATGTAATCCCCATAGCCATCAGTGAGCCAGGGCTCATCAAACGGGAAACAGTTTTTACCATCCACATCAACTGCGTAGGTGGCCCAGTTCAGTTCGCGCAGGGCATTGCTATAAAGCGATGTATCACCTGTGAGTGAGCAGTATAATAATTCGTCTGCACCTTGCCGTGCACAATGGCTGTTGCCCGGAACAGGGTAAACGGTCTGCTCATTAGTTACGATCACACCGTATTTCTTCCACTTATCGTTTCCAAAACTGGTGTGCACCCAATTGATGATGCTTTTTACCTGTGTTTTCCATTCAGGGAAATATTGCGGATGCTCCATCATGTAGCGGGCGCAGGTCATTGCGTTGATCTGTGTTTCGCTCCATATCCCAACGTCTTCAAAAAACGGTCCCCATTTATTCATCACAATGGGATATTTCTTCATCCATATCAATATCTTATCAAAACCTGCCTTGTAAGCCGCAACATTCCCTTTTTTTAGTTCGATCAGATCATCAAACATTTGTAGTGTCGGCGTGAGGTTGCTGGTATAACATGCCGTGTCTTTCGCAGTGCCATCAAGTTTATCTGTCGTATTAAGCAGCACCGTTTTTCCTGTAAATACATTCACTTTAAAAGGAAGTGGGGAGTGATTGGCATCGCCCTTTTTTACATTAGCAGCCAGTGTATTGGCAATTTTTATGGCGGCATCAAGAAATATCGGATCATTTTTAATTTTATAAAGGTGGATCAGTTCCAAACCCAACGATCCCGCTTTGTCCAACTGGGCCACATCTTTGCCATTGCGCATATCGCCATCATATACCCCTGAATAAATAAGGGTATTGTACGGAAACGGAATATCCGGAAATTTACAATTGGAAGGCGACAGGCCGTGTGTGAGATAATATCCCGCCAGGAAACAGGCATTCTCCTTTATGTTTTCATCGCCGGTATAGGCATACAGTAACCGCCATGAGGATATCGCCATCATAAACTGATCGCCCCCGACGCCGCGCGGATCATCAAAGTTTGGGTTCCATACCTGGTGGTTCATATAATAAGGGAGCCCGTTCATATCTCTGCGCATATTGAACCAGAAGCTCCAGATGGTGTGCAGGTTATGGTCATACGCTATTGCAGGGTCATCATTATACCAGGGGACGATGTATCCGTTCTTATCGGTTTTTATATCGTGATAAATCAGCTTTTCGTGCTGCTGGGCAAATGCACAACCAACTGCAAGGGTAATAAGCGTGAGTGTGATAAGTTTTTTTTTGATCATATCTCCTGAAAATGGCTTAATAAAGTGGTTAGTAGGTTGATTAGTTTAACAAAGTCACGTGCGCGGCAACTGCATACCACCTGCCTTTGCGCTTTTCATAAACGTCCATATAGCAGACTTTCGAAGTAGTCGTTTTCCCTTCTGCTTTAACCGTCGCCGTAATTTTGGCATTGATGATCCCGATATTCCCAAACAAACGAACATCTGCCGAATCAACTTTTGTGGACAGATATTTCTGGCCGGGGGAAACCACACCATGTAAAATATCTTTCTTATGGTATTTTTTCCCGGCAGGGTTAACCAACACTAAATCCTCTGCAAATATTTTACTCATCGTGGCTGTATCCTTGGTTACATAGGATGCAATCCAATCAGCATTGAGTTTTTTAAGGGCTGCTTCATCCTTGTTTTGGGCAAAACAATTATAGCAGCACAGTATCCCGGTAAGTATAGGTAAAAGCTTCTTCATAATTGGTTATTTGGACTTAGCTAATTTACAATATCTGTCTCCAAATTATTACGTGCACATTTCTTATTTTAAATTATATTTATCCATCCCCTGCGACAATTTATTAAACCAATTATGAAAAATGAAACTGGCGACAAAAACGCCATCAGCAGACGGTCGTTTATAAAAAAGGCATCTGTAATCTCTTCCTTTATGATCGTTCCGCGCTTTGTTTTAGGCGGAAAAGGTTACACGCCGCCAAGCGACCTGATCAGCATTGGGTTTATTGGAACGGGTAAACAGGCCTTTGGCTTAAAAGGATCTTTCCAGGATACGAATGAGGTAAAGATCATTGCTGCTTCTGATGTTTATGGCAGCAAATTACAACAGTTTGCCACCGAGGTAAATCAATATTATGCCACCAAAGCAGCACAAAGCCAATATACTGGCTGTGCCATGCATGCTGATTTCCGTGATTTGCTCTCACGAAAAGACATTGATGCTGTGGTGATTGCCGTGCCTGATCACTGGCATTCGGTTATCGCCATTTTAGCAGCAAGGGCAGGTAAGGATATTTATTGCGAAAAGCCGCTATCACTTACCATTAAGGAAGGCCGCGCCATGGTAACCGAAGCCAGAAAACATAAAAGAGTTTTCCAGACCGGGAGCATGCAGCGTTCGTGGCCGGAGTTCAGGCAGGCGGTTGAGTTGGTGCGCAACGGGTATATAGGTGATATCCAGACAATAAAAGTAAATGTGGGTGGACCGCCGGTGCCTTATAATCTGCCTGCTGAGCCTGTTCCTGCCGACCTTAACTGGGATTTCTGGCTCGGGCCGAATGCACCACAGGTATACAACCATAACCTTGCACCCGGACTGAAAGATGATTTTTGGGCGCACTGGCGCGATTATAAGGAGTTCGGTGGTGGTTTTATGACCGACTGGGGCGCTCACATGTTTGACATCGCGCAATGGGGACTGGATATGGATGGCAGCGGACCAATTATGGTTACTCCGCCGGATAATGACCACCAGTTTTTAACCTATCAATATGCCAATGGTATCACCATGACGCATGAACCCGCACCGGGTGATAGTGGCGTGCGTTTTATCGGCACAAAAGGCGAAGTGCATGTAGTGCGCGAGAAACTGGAAACTACGCCTGCAGGGTTAAAGGACCAGGTGATCGGCCCTAACGAAAAGCATGTTTACCTGAGTGATAACCATTATAAAGATTTTCTGCAGGCCATACGTAATCGTACCAAGCCCATTGCCGATGTGGAAATTGGTCACCGTACAGCTACGGTTTGTAACATAGGCAATATAGCTTACGAGTTGAAGCGCCCGCTGAAATGGAATCCTAAAAAAGAGGAATTTGATGATACGGAAGCCAATAAATTACGAGGCAGGGAAATGAGGAAGGAGTGGGTGGTTTAGCTTCGCCTTATTCTCTCCAAATGAGAGCGTTCTAAAATCCTCAACGTCATGCCGAATTTATTTCGGTATCCCATCTGAAAGGTGTGCGATAGACAGGTCTGCTGCCAGCAAATCGCAGACCAAGCAAGCGCGAATGTCCTGTGGGATGCCGAAATAAATTCGGCATGACAGAGCTTTTTATTTTTCATATGCTCTGGGTTTGAAACTCATCGCTATGGAAATATTATTTGCTAAACCCAACCAGTTTATGCAACGTACCCGGATCATAAATATGGCCCTCTTTAATAACAGTGGTCACATTCCTGATGTCCCTGATATTGGTAAGCGGATCGCCGTCCACAATAATGATATCGGCTTTCTTGCCTTCTTCAATTGATCCGTTGGTTTTGTCCACGTTCATCACTTTTGCTGGGGTGATCGTCGCGGTTTGTATCGCGTCAGCTGGGGTAAGGCCGGCCTGTACGTATAGCTCCAGCTCACGGGCTACACTGAAGCCGGGAAATCCCTGGTCGGTTCCGGCTACGATGGTTGCCCCTGCATCATGCAGTTTTTTTACAATGGTGACCATACTTTCATAAAGCGGCTTAAACTTCTTGGCTCCTGCAGAGTCCTGCCCGGTATTTTTTAACAAAGCCTGTAGCGGCAATGGCAGCGTATAAAACGCTGGCTCCATTTTGGTGATATCATCCTTTACATTGCGGAAACTCATTTCGAACACGCCGACAGTCGGGTCGATTACTACATTGTGCTGTTTGATAAAATTAATGGCGGCAATGCTGGTTGAGTCGTTGAAATCAATGGAACGGTCCTTATTCCTCTTCATGATGGTGTACACATATTGCACATGGTTCACCATATTCATACCCGAATCCACACCTTGTTGCAAGGTCATTCTGTTTGGAATATGCCCGGTAACTGTCAGGCCTTGTTTATGCGCTTCATAACAAATGGCTTTTACAATGGCGGGCTTTACAGAGCTATAAATTTTGATCTGTACAAAGCCATTTTGTTTATAACGGTCGACAGCTTTTATAGCATCCTCTTTGGTATCTGCCTGGATGATACCTAAAGCATATTGGCCTTTACCATCAATTATGCCTGCTTTTAATATCTCCGGACCAACGCCTTTGCCCTGGTCTATCGCATCTTTTATTGCATTGATAAAACTGAACTCGTTTCCGCAATCGCGTACGGTAGTTACTCCGGCTGCAAGATAAGCCGGGCCCCATTCTGCCTGTTCAAAATGCGCATGCATATCCCACAAACCGGGGAGCAGCATTTTCCCTTTGGCATCGATCACTTTTGCTCCCGCTGGGATACTTATCTCCCCCTCCTTCCCAATTTTTTTGATGATTCCGTTTTCAATAACGACCACAGCATTTGGAATAGTTTTTTCATTCACCACATCCAGCACTGTTCCGCCTTTTATGGCAATTAGCTTATCAGGAGCAATTTTTATAGAAGCCGATTTGGTGAACAGGCGCATACTGTAAGTGGCGGATTTACCGATCAGCGTTGATAACAAGGCCTCATAAGGCTCCCGCATAGCCTCAAACTTATCGAACTCCGCATCGTTGGTGATCACAGCTATTAGTTGACCTTGCTTGTCGGTCCATACAAATTCATTGCCCCATATCAAGCCGCCAATGGTATATCTTTCAAGAATCAGTGGCTTGCTATTATAGGTTAACGTATCCGAGCCGTCTCTTTTTATCTGTACCGTTCCGGTTGGCAAAGTATTGATATTGGCGGGCTCATGATGCTTTTTCCAGTACTGGATCAAAACCTGCTGAACAATTACCGGAGCATAACCTGCTATCGGAAAAGTAAGGGGCTTTATATTTTTATTAAAAACAGAATCATCCACCTTCACCCGGGCGGTATTCCCCCTCATAGTGATCGTATCATTCACCGTTGCGCCGCGTGCTACATTGCCTTTAATATTCAGGCCGAGTGGTTCCAGGACAGGGTTCACCCTCAACTCGGTCTTTAATGGTACCGGCGAACCGCGGTCGACAAACTTAAAATCTGACGTATAGGTTTTTGAGTCCTTATTGTTGATGATGTGATAAGTTTCCTTACCGATATGCTGTTCAAATTTATGCAGCAAAAACACACCGCTGTCTGCGCTCATTTGTTGCGCATAGGTATTCAGAAACAGGGCAGATAAGACAATGGAGAATAGATATTTTTTCATAGGATAGAGGATAAAGGGATTATCCTCTAAAATATAATTTTATCAGGAGCAGATAAAAGAAAAATCCCGGTTAATTTAATAACCAGGACTTGTAGAGACGCGATGCATCGCGTCTCTACAAGTATTTATAATTTCTCTCCGTGCTGGCTGATATCCAACCCGATAGTTTCTTCTTCTTTTGAAACGCGCAGCGGTGATATCATATCGGTAATCTTTAATAATAAAAGCGAGCCAAAGAACGAAAATACCGAGGCAGCAACCAACGCTATACATTGCACAAAAAACAGGTGCGTGTGACCAAAGAACAGACCGTCGCCGGTTGTGTTGGCCGGGTTTACATTCCGATGGGCAAATACGCCTGTTAGCAACATGTCTACCATACCACCTACACCGTGGCATGGGAACACGTCAAGCGTGTCATCAATAGATGTGCGCGTGCGCCATTCAACTACCAGGTTACTCACTATGGCCGAGATGATGCCAATAGCCAGCGAGTGCGGTACCGAAACAAAACCCGCAGCTGGTGTAATAGCCACCAAACCAACAACCGCACCGATGCAGGTACCCATTGCGGATGGCTTGCGGCCAAGCAGCATATCGAAAAATATCCAGGTTAAACCTGCCGCAGCGGATGCGGTGGTACTGGTAGCCAACGCATTAACCGCCAAATGATTTGCCCCAAAGGCTGAACCGGCATTAAACCCAAACCAGCCGAACCACAATAAGCCGGTACCGATGATTACATAGGTAACGCGTGCAGGTGCATGGTTTGCTTCGTTACGGCGTTTAAGATATAAGGCTGACGCCAAAGCCGCCCAGCCCGCTGACATATGTACTACTGTTCCGCCTGCAAAATCGAGTACGCCTAACTTAAACAAAATACCGTTAGGGTGCCAGGTGGCGTGTGCCAGTGGTGAAAATATGAAAATGGAAAACAGGCACAGGAAAATGATATAGCTATTGAAACGAATACGCTCGGCAAAAGCTCCGGTAATCAGCGCCGGGGTGATGATCGCAAATTTTAACTGGTACATGGCAAACAATAACAACGGAATGGTTGGCGCCAGTGGCCATGTTGCATTCCCCAGCATGCCCTTCATCATAAAATAGGTGGATGGGTTACCGATAACGCCGCCTATTGTATCGCCAAAAGCAAGACTGAAACCAACTATTCCCCACATTACGGTAATGATGACCATACAAATAACGCTTTGGAGCATGGTGGAGATTACATTCTTTTTATTCACCATACCGCCGTAGAAAAATGCGAGGCCGGGTGTCATGATCAAAACCAAAGCGGTCGACATCAGCATCCAGGCGATATCACCCGTGTTAAAATTTGGGTTACCTGCTTTATTGTGGAACTCAACTGACGGAAAAATAAAAGTCAGGATCAGGATGCCGACAATGACGGCAAAGGGAACATAGCGTTTCATAATTTTAGAAAATCGGTTTATAATATTGCGGGCTGCAAATTACTATTTTTTCTAAAAATTAAATAGATTATTTGAATAATTTCAATTAAACGTTGAATTTTTTAATAATTACAATTATTTAATCAAATAATCCGGGAAAAGTCCTAATCCTACAATTAATAATGAAATAATTGCAATAGTGACCAGCAAAAATGGATTTGAGGACATAAAACCCACCGTTCTGTCGGTTTTGCGAAGGAATAAGTTCAGAGGAATCTTGATATAATAAAATAAGGAAACAACGGTAGTTACCGCCCCGGTGATCATCAGCAAAAGCAACCAGGTATTGTGATCTGCCTGGTAAACTGTGTATACGGATGAAAATACCACGAACTTACCGTAAAACCCGGCAGTAACCGGTATACCGGTGAGCGATATGAGGATGACCACAAAAGCAACCCCGGCTAATGGATATTTAAAACCAAGCCCTTTTAAGTCGCTGATCTCTTCGGCTTGTGAGGTATTTGCAAAATAGCTGGCCAGCATCCATGCGCCGAGATTGGCCAATGAATAGGCCAGCAGGTAAAAAGTGATTGCTGTGATGCCCTGTTTATCCACATTAAAATTAACCAGTGCCATCAAAGCAAAGCCGGTATGCCCAATGCTCGAATAGGCAAGCATGCGCTTGATATTATTCTGAAGGGTTGCGGCAAAATTTCCTGCAATCATGGTGACGATACCGACTACAGATATGAACAACCTGAAATCAAATACCGACGAGAATTTAGGGAAAAAGATAAAAGGAGTTAAAAAATTGATCAGCAGGCTAAAGGCTGCAATCTTGGTCACCGTGGATAAAAATGCAGAGATGGGCGCGGGCGCTCCCTGGTAAATATCGGGCACCCAAAAATGCATGGGGACAAAGGATAGTTTAAAACCTATTCCGGCTAAAAACAATATCAGTGCAAATGAAACACCAATTGGGTTAACCTGCATTAAACCAGGCAAAAGGTTCCCCCCAAACAGATTTAGGGAACCACCAAACCCATATAACAGGGAAATGCCATATAGCATGATGGCTGACGATGCTGCTCCGAAAAGTACATATTTTAACCCGGCCTCGCTGCTTACACCGTTTTCGGCGCGATAGGCGACCATGAGGTACGATGCGATGGACACCATTTCGACAGAAAGATAAATGGAGAGCAGGTTAACGGACATCGCCATTAAATGCATTCCGAATACGGCCGCTATGGAGATAGAATACAGATCGGATAATCCTTTTTTGTGCGATGCCAGGCTGTCGTCCCAATCAAAATAAAGCAGGAGGACAATAGACAATACATCAATGATGAGTTTGAATATGGCCGAATTAACATGCAGCAACAGCATCTGGCTGAAAAAGAAATGCGGACCAGCAAGCAACAGTTTGAATTGTTCAAGATCTTTAAAGACTATTAGCAACAAACCACCACAGGCTATTATTTTACATATCCAGGCTGAGTTCTTACCAAAAAGCAGATCTGTTACCAGCACTACAACAAACAATATCGACAGACATATCTCGGGCATGAAATAAGGTATGCCTTCAAAAACTTGATTCAATTGTCCGGGTAAAAATGGTAACAGATCGTTCATTTATAACTATTGTATGATTACAGTTTGGTTTTTAGGGTATTTAACCAGGTATTTTAATTCTACTTTCTTATCATCCAGGGGTTTTAGAGCCATCTTCCAAACCACTTTCCCTGTAAGCTTATCCAGTTGTCCGGCAGATAGTTCCTGTATCTCGACATCAATTGAAGAATTTTGTGAAACAGGCACCTGGTCTTCAACCAGCAAGTTTACAGATTGATTCTTGCGGTTCTTCACTTCTATTTGCCAGTCGCGGGTTTCTTTTTTGTTTGAACCCAGGCTTTGTCTTTCGGATAAATCTTTTAATGATGTGCGAGTTACCACAATGTTTTTGTCTGCGCCCAAAGATAAATTTAATGTATCAGTAGTCGCATCGGTATTAATTAATGATTTGCCGATAAAAGTACCTTCAAAAAACAAATTGGCCTCGCCGGATAAGAAATTGTATTTGTTCCAGTCGGTTAGTTTTGCCGTTAAAAATACATCGGTACTCAATTTGGGGGCTACTGCATATTGATAAATTGCATCCACGTCTAATTGATTGATCTCAACAGTATATTGCTTACCATCGCTCGGTACCGAATAGGGATTTACAATATTAAATTCAATATTGGTTTGATTTTCTATTTTATTTACTCCTATTGGAATGGTGTTGGTAGAATAACCCAATATGCTGCTTTTTCTAACTGTCAACCCGGCTACTTTCCCCATTAAAACTCTCTTATCAGTATCAGAAGTATTCGAATTAACAGACGTAACAACCACTTCATTTAATTCGCTTACTGTAGGCTTAAGTGACACATTAAGCTGAGTCGAAGTAATGGGTACTATCTGACTGGTATATCCAACAAAAGAAACTTCGAGCGCTTGTGCATTATTCGGCAATTGAATAGAAAAATTACCGTTGGCATCTGTCACCGTACCGATAGACGTGCCTTTCACTTTAACCGTTGTTCCGGGAATAGGCTGACCATCGTCGCTTCCGGTCACCCTGCCGCTTGTAGCTGTCAATGTACCATCCTGCGGTTTATAGTACATGCCGAAATTTAAGAAATATGGATTTAACTCGGGCTTGTTACCTGCAACAGTAGGATTGCCTGTAGATAGGGTTAGTTTGATGTTTTTCCAGTCTTCGCCGCTTTGTTGCGATACATTGGCTTTGTAAGAAATACTGATAGGACTGTTTACATTTTTAGCACGTATATCATACGTAGGGAACCAGCTTGCATTGTGAACCACATAGCTCAATGTAAATTCAGTTTTCAACGTATTCTTTGATGACACAGTAACTAATATATTACTTGTAGCTGTTGTTGCCCCTTTATTTAGCTCAGCTATCTGCTGGTTGTATTTTAATAATTCAGTTGTTAAAGCGGTTACCTGTGCGGCATTGTCCTGCTCTTTTTTCTTCAGGGCAGTCAGCCGTTCTGTTTGAAAATCCAGTGCCTGCTTTAGTTTGATGATATCCACACCCGTGTTCTGCCCGGCTATCATCTGGTTTTTCACCAGCATATTTTCCTCTTCCTGGTAAATTGCAGAAAGACTATTCTGAAGATCGATTTTATCCTTAATGATCTTCTGCTGCGCTCTTAAGTCCTCAATGCGTTTTTGCTTAGCCTGCTCATTCAAAAAGTTCAGTTCATGCTTTACCGAAAGGATGGTAAATTCGCCATTGGCGTGTACCTGTATGCTCTGCACATCAATACCGGGAGAAATATTCTCAAAAATCAGTGTCGAATTGCCGGGACTGACATTTACCATTGCTGTACGCGTTACTTGTGCACCATTTAAAAACACCACAACTTTTTGAACTTTTGATACGATCTTCTGATCGTCTGCCTGCGCTGCTATCGTTATTAAAAAAAGACTTACAGCAACTAATAATTTTCTGAACATAAGTTTTAAGTTAAATAATACTATCTGTGAATTTCATGTTCCTTTAGCGGGATCAATTATCATCAGGATGCATCATTTACCTTTTTTCCATAAAATTCAGTTCAAAAAATATTTATTTAAATCCTAAAAAATGTACCAGTGCCAATACCGAATCATTCACCTTATCAAAAACCAGCGAAGGCATCACGCCTAAAATTAATGCTAAAAGTGCCAGGGGCAACAGCGATGCTATTTCACGGAAGTTCAGATCTGAAAGTGCCGTTTTCCATACTTCGCCGCCTTTTAATGAGAGCGAACCAAAAAACATCCTTTGTAGTGTCCACAGGAAATAAGCGGCGCTTAGTAGGATACCCACGGAGCCGCAAACAGCCATCCAGTAGGGTAACGCGCCGTTAACCGAAGGCGATTCAAACGCACCAACCAGCGAGAATGCTTCTCCTATGAAGGCTGAGAATCCCGGCAAACCGAGCGATGCAAAAAATGCGATCATGATAAAGGCGGTGTATTTCGGCATCCATGTACCCAGGCCGCGGAAATGATAAATATCCCTGTCGTGTACGCGGTTGTAAATCACCCCGGCCAGGAAGAACAGCATGGTTGATAAAAATCCGTGGCTCACCATCTGCATGATGGAACCGCTGATACCTTCGGGCGTTAATGAGGCTATTCCCAGCAAGACAAAACCCATATGCGATACGGATGAGTAGGCGATCATGCGTTTCAGGTCGCGCTGTGCAAGGGCATTCAATGCACCGTAAAGAATAGATATTACACCCAATAATCCGATCCAGTAGGCCCCGGATACAGCAACCTCTGGGAATATGCCCAAACAAATACGGATGATACCATAGCCCCCTATTTTTAACAGGATACCTGCCAGTATAATAGAAACCGGTGTTGGCGCCTCTACGTGTGCATCGGGCAGCCAGGTGTGTAAGGGTACTACGGGCACCTTAATGGCAAAGGCTATAAACAGCACCACAAAACCAACCGTTCGGGCCGACATGCCAAAAAGCGTTTTATGGGCCAGTACCGCAAATATCGAATTCGCATCATAGTTGGCCGGGTTCATCATCTGTATGATGTTAAAGGTATGATTGCCCGTAGCAGGGTCTTTGACCGACAGGTAAAGCCCGATCATCACCAGCAGCATAAATACCGAACCAAACAAGGTATATAAGAAGAATTTGATCGCCGCGTATTCGCGTCTTGCGCCGCCCCACATGCCTATCAGGAAGTACAGCGGCAACAACATCAACTCGTAAAAGATGTAGAACAGGAAGAAATCCAATGCACAGAAAACACCGATCACAGCAGTATTCAGCAACAAAAACAGGCTAAAAAAGCCTTTCAGGTTACTTTTGATCTCCCATGAAGAGAGCGCAGCAATAACCATCACGACCGAGCTCATTACCACAAGGGGGACAGATATACCATCGATCCCAACAAAATAATCGATCTGCATTTTGCCAAGGGTGCCCAGGTCGAGGTTGATCCAGTGCAGTTTCTGCACAAACTGGAAGGTACCTTCATTATTTATTCCAGCACACTCTGCCCCTGTTTTGAAATTCAGGTACATCCAGATACTGATACCCAGTTGTATTAACGTAGCCAGTAATGTGATATATTTAAAACTGGCACGCCAGGCCGACGGCAGCAGTATGATCAGCAAGCCGAACAGCAGAGGGGTAAATATCAGTAGTGATAATATATTCATTAGGTGAGTGGTGAGTGGTGAGTAGTGAGTAGTGAGACCTTCGCCCCGGGAAATAGCTTTTTGCTTTCAGCTTTGGGCTTTAAGCATTTTGCATATCTCATATCTAACATCTCAAATCTCATATCTATTCTAAAAAAGCGTTTTAAATAAAAAAATAGCCAGTATAATTGCCAGCATACTAAACAAATAATATTGCACCTTGCCGCCCTGGAAGCTCCGGGCAAAATTGCCAATACCCAATACCGTATAAGCTATTGAATGCAATATACCATCAACAATATAGCGGTCTGTCCATTCGGCTACTTTGGCAAAAGCAATTCCTGTTCGCTGCAGCAAATGTATAAAACCATCAATAATATTACGGTCGAACCACCTGGCAGATTTACTCAATGCCAGCACGGGTTTAATGATAAAGGTATTGTAAAACTTATCGATATACCATTCGTGATACGAAAAGCGAAACAAAAAACCTGCTTCGGGAAGTGGTAAAGCCTTTTCCATCACATACACAGCGTATGCCCAATAGATCACAAACAGGCTTAAAATATTCAAACCTACAGGGATAATAGTATGGTAGATATTCACCCTGTCGAGCCCGGTGATTTTTGGGAACCCGGTAAGCAGCCAGGCATGTTCATATAAAACCGGGTTGAGGGAGAATAACGGGAACAAACAACAGATAGCCAAAAACACAAGTGATACCTTATATTGCCAGCCCCCATCGTTGATGTGCAATTTGATGTGGGGATTGATTTGAGCTAGTTTAAACTCGCCAAAAAAGACCTTTACCACCAGGCGCGTTACATAAAAAGCGGTCAGCCAACTGGTGAGCATTGCGCCGATTGGTACCAGTTTAAAAAGCCAGCTTTTCCCTTCTGACCATTCAAAGGCCTGTATCAGGATACCATCTTTTGATAGATAACCAGATGTTAATGGCAAACCGATCAGTGCAATAGCCCCTATTAAACAGGCGATAAAAGTAAGCGGCATTTTTTTACGCAAACCGCCCATGTATAATACGTTTTGCGGATCGATATCCAGTTTGTACTCATCTTTAATATGCTGCACTTCGTGGATAACGATACCTGCTACCAAAAATAACAGGCACTTGAAAAATGCATGAGTAGCCAGGTGAAACAGCGACGATGAATATGCGCCTATCCCCATCGCCATCACCATAAAACCCAATTGTGATATGGTTGAATAGGCCAGTATCCGTTTCAGATCATTTTGGGTAAGGGCAATAGTTGCCGCCATGAATGCGGTGAACAAGCCAATGATAGCCAATATGGTTAATTCCTGCCCGGTAAACATGGGGTAAAACTGGCCCAGCAAAAACACCCCGGCTGCAACCATAGTCGCTGCGTGAATGAGTGCGGATACGGATGTAGGCCCCTCCATGGCATCGGGCAGCCAGGTATGTAAAGGGAACTGCGCCGATTTGGCCGCAACTGCTAAAAATATTCCGCCGAAGGCTACATATTGCCATCCTCCGGGTAATTGAAAATCGGTCGACCTTACCAATGCATTTGCGCCAAATAACTGGTCGATATCAAAAGTACGGTATACCACAAATAAGATGGCGATAGCCGTTAACAAGCCTATATCCCCTATCCTGTTCATGATAAAGGCTTTTTTATTGGCCATAATTGCCTTTGGCCGGGTATACCAGAAACCGATTAACAAGTAAGATGAAAAGCCTACGAGCTCCCAGAAAATATAGAACAGAACAAGGCTATCCACTACTACCAGCGCCAGCATGCTGAAGCAGAAGAAGCTGAGCCAGGTAAAATAGCGTTTAATGTTCTCATCGCTTTTCATATAAGCGGTGGAATAGATATGCACCGGTAAAGCAATAAGCGATACCAGCAACAGCATTAAGACTGAAAGGTTATTCAACAATACGCCTGCATACAGTTTGGTGCTCCCGATAGTGAACCAAAGCTGTTGCTGATGCACCGGGTGCTGGTTCCATACTTTTGAGAATACAAATACGGACAGCACAGCACTCGCCAGGATAGCCAAGGTGGATATCCATCCCGCGACTTTATTACTTTTTTTGGGCAGGCAAAAATTAATAACAAAAGCAAGCAAGGGCAACAGCACCGCCGCAAGGGCAAAGCGTATGGTTAGGGTATCTATTGCTTGTAAAAAGTTTTCCAATGTTATTAATATGTTCGTAGAGACGCAATGCATTGCGTCTCTACAGGTTTTATTTTAATCCCTTAATTCATTTATATTATTCGGATCGATCGTTTTATATTTCTTGTAAACGTTCAATATAATAGCCAATGCTACGGCTGTTGTTGCTGCGGCTAATACGATAGCGAATAAGGCGAACATTTGTCCCCCGTTATTCAGGCGGTCATATTTACCAAAGGCTACCAGGTTTAAAATGGCGGCATTCAGCATTAATTCGATACCGATCAAAACCTGTATGGCATTTCTTTTTGTCAGAATGATATATAAGCCGATACAAAACAAGCCTGCACTTACAATGAGGAAATCTGATAGCGATATCATACGTTCTTCTCCCTTCGTGATAAATGCGCAGCGCCTACCAGGGCCATCATCAATAAAATGGATATAGCTTCAAAGGGCAATAAATACATGGTCATCAGGTTGACGCCGATATTGCCTGTCATCGGGCTATCCGGTTTAATATCTATTTTGTAGGATACTGACTTAGTTACCCATTGCAGGTGATTGATGTCTGTTTTAAACAAAATATTGATCATCACTATAAAGAATAATACCGCCAGCAGCAATGCCGGGAGTTTGCTTATACTGAGAAAGTGATCATTCTGTTGCTGTAAATTCGCAAGTGTTTCCCTGCCGGAGAGCATAAAGGCAAACAGCATCAGTACCAGGATCCCTCCTACATAAATTACGACTTGTGTTATCGCAATGAAGTCGGCCAGTGCAAGCACATACAAACCTGCAATAGATAATAGTGTAACGAAGAACATGAAAACACTACGTACCAGGTTTTTGCTGGCTGCTATAAATATCGCCGATGCCAAGGCGATAAAACCCATCAGGTAAAATAGCACTTTCACCATGGTCATGCTTCGCCCTCCTTTTTGTTCATGGCGGCTAATTTAGCAGCCTGGCGCTCGGCAATCTGCTTGTCTAATAATTCACGTTTTTCGGCTGCATCTTCAGGTGTCATATCCGAGAATTCGTAGGTGAGGTCCTTCAACTCAAATACGCTTCTATCGTACTGATTCGTCATGATGATGCATTCGGTAGGGCAGACAATGGTGCACAAACCACAATACATACATTTGGCCATGTCGATATCAAACTTGGCGGCGTATATACGTTTTGGAGAGCCGTCGGATGTTTGTCCGAAAGCTTCTGTCGCTTTTATGGATTCGATGTCGATACAATCAACCGGGCATATTTTGGCGCACAGATCGCATACGATGCAATCATCAATTTCCACTTCCAGTTGATAACGTCCAACCTCAGGAACCGGCAATTGTTGTTTTGGATATTGTATGGTATTGGTTCCTTCTAAGTTTTTGAAGTAATTATCATTACTCATAGGCGTTATGTTGCGCTTATGATTTGACGCAAAAAGGTGCCTGATGGTAATGGTTAAACCCTTCCATGCAGTAGTAAAGCCGTGTATTGCGTTTTTAAACATTTCTTTGTCTGAACCTTGATTTGTAGGATTAAAGGATTTCGATGATTCTTAATTGTCCTATTCCCAAAAATCAATAATTCAATAAATCACTAATTCAATAATTAACTACATTACCCACAACCGCCATATACCCGATATCAGCATGCATACAAATGCCAGTGGCGTTAATACTTTCCAGCACAGGTTCATTAACTGGTCGACCCGTAAACGGGGCAGTGTCCAGCGTATCCACATTTGCGTTCCTACCAGGGCCAGTACTTTTATTACGGTCCATAGTATACCCCAGGCTGCACCTGTTGTCCAATCTGCCAACCGTACCGCACCTATGTTGGGTAGCGGCGAGTTCCATGCACCAAGGAACAGGATCACTGCGACCATAGATACCAGGAACATCATCGAATACTCCGCCAAAAATACGAATGCAAAACGCATCCCTGTAAATTCGGTATGAAAGCCTGCCACGAGTTCCGATTCCGCTTCGGGAATATCAAAGGGGGCACGGTTACTTTCTGCTAACGAAGCTATAAAGTAGACCACAAAAGCGATGATCAAATGCGGCGCCCTGAAAATATTCCAGGAAAGGATGCCTCCATTAGCCGATACATCCCAGATACCTAAGAAGCTTGTCTTCTCATGCGATAATATCCCCTGCTGGGCTGCAATAGTCTGCAGATTCATGGTTTGGGCGATCATTACTACGGCAATGATGGCAAAGCCTGCTGGTATCTCATAGGAGATGATTTGCGCAGCTGAACGCATTGCACCTAAGATCGAGTACTTATTATTTGATCCCCATCCGGCCATTAAAATACCTAAGGTCTCAATAGACAGGATAGCAAAAATATAATATAAGCCCAGGTTCAGGTTTGATGGCGCTATGCCCGGCGCCCAGGGTATGGCTGCAAAACCCATATAAACCGCTATGAATATGATTGCCGGGGCCATCATGAACAACAGCTTATCCGCAGCAGCGGGTACGATCAGTTCTTTTATCAATAATTTTAAAACATCGGCAATAGTCTGAAGCACACCGAATTTTCCGGTCTCGGTAGGGCCCAGCCTGTCCTGTATAAAGGCGGACACCTTACGCTCTGCATATACGCCCAAAAGTGCAAAAAAGCCTGAAAAAGCAAACAGGCCGATAGCGATAATGAAGTATTTGATATAAAAGTTCAAGGATCAGTTTGCTTCAACTGCAAACTTAGTGATTTTGGTTGATTAAGTTGAGTAGTTGATAAAGTTGATTGGGTTTATAGGTATTTATTCTATAATTTATCTACGAATATCGGGAAAGCTTTCCGGATAAGTGGTGACGCTGTTTTGTCAGTGGTTGATAAATTTCAAATCATTGATAATCAATCGTTCATATATATTCACAAGCGTTCATGTGGCGTGAACGTGAACACGAGGGTTTATTTTAAAGGGATATATTCAGATTTAACCGGTTCTGAAAAGAACATGGATGCATGATGATCGAAATCGGCAGTATCATCGGAGGTGGTGAAGAATTGCTGAGTGCCGTTCCGGGTTAACTTTTGCTCCATTTCGGGATGACGGTGGAGGTAGCCTTTCAGACTGGCGGCTACAATATCCCCCTGGGGCACTACTTTGATATGCTTTGGTAAATAAGCAGAAATTTTTTCCTGCAATAGCGGGTAATGGGTACACGCGAGCAGCAAGGTATCTATCTGGTCGGATTTAGCTAATACCTGGTCGAGGTATTTTTTTACAAAATAATCTGCTCCTGGCTGGTTGTGTTCGCCATTTTCTACCAGTGGCACCCAAAGCGGACAAGCTTGCTGATAAACTTTTACATCCGGAAAAAAATGATTGATTTCGATCAGGTAAGACTCAGATTGGACTGTGCCCTTGGTTCCCAATACGCCTATCTGTTTCGTTTGGGTATAATTGCCTATTACTTCAGCCGTAGGCCGGATAACGCCGAGTACCCTTTTAGTTGGGTCCTCATTGAAAAGATCTTTTTGTTGAATAGTCCTGAGGGCCTTTGCCGAGGCGGTATTACAAGCCAGAATTACCAACGGGCAGCCCATTTTAAAAAGTATCTGTACGCACTCCCAGGTGTATTCATGTATGGTATTGAATGACCGGTTACCGTAAGGCGCACGTGCATTGTCACCTAAATAGATGTAATCAAAACCGGGAAGCTGATCGGCAATTGATCGGAAAACGGTTAGGCCGCCATATCCTGAATCAAAAATACCTATAGGTTGCTTGTTTAACACGGGGCAAAAATAGAAAAAGCGCCCGGCATATAGCGGGCGCTTTTGAAAATGACTTATAAATTAATTTATTTCAAACCTAATTTAGCTTTTACTTCAGCAGCAAGGTCGTCACCCGGAGGCGAAACAACCAGGTCAGTTTGTGATGAATTGATCACATAAGCGTAACCTTTTTCTTTTGCTACCTGTGCAACCGCTGCCCTTACTTTTTCAATAATTGGCTTGCCGAGTTCAGATTGCTTAGCCTGTACTTGTTGCTGAGCAGTATTTTGATAGTCCTGGAAACGTTTTTGCATATCGTTCAATTCGCCTTCTTTAGCAGTACGCACAGCATCAGTCATCGTTGCACGTTGTGCCTGGTAAGCCTGACCAGCTGTTTGCAGCGCATTATTCATTTTGGTCAATTCGTCAATAAACTGTTTGTTGTATGCAGTGATAGTTGAAATCGCTGCTTTAGTTTCCGGCATTTGGTCTACAATCTGGTCTACCGCAACATATCCGATCTTAGCTTGTGCTTTTGCCATATTCCCTGCAAATACAATGCATAATGCAACTAAAGCAACCTTTAATAATTTTTTCATTTTTACTGTTCTGTGTTTAATAATAGTCTGTTTTATATCTAAGTTTTTCTTTTTTATCTCGCAAACACACCGGGTTTAAGGCCCAGTTTGGTTATCACATCCGCGCTCCTGTCATAATGCGGATTAGCGTATAGCATAATCACTTCACTATTCTTGTCAAATATCATATCCAGGTTATCGCTTTCTGCTACTGCCTGTATAGCCTTTGTCAACCTGTCCTGTATCGGCTTGATCAAAGCGGTACTCTTTTTTGACAGTTCCCCATCAGGCCCGAATTTCTGGCGCTGAAACTCTTTAACCGCTTTTTCTTTATCAGAGATTTCGGCTTCGCGCCGCTTTTTCATATCTGCTGTCATTAAAACCTGGTCGGCTTCATAGGCCTTATATAACCGGTCAATCTCTTGCGAGCGTGCATCTACCTCTTTTTGCCATTGATCAGACAATGCTGCCAATTGCTTTTGTGCTGCAGCATATTCAGGTATATGTTTTAAAATATAATCTGAATCGACAAATGCAAAACGTTGCGCAAATGTAGCTGTAAAGGCTGTAAACGTAAGAACTAATAATAAAATTATTTTCTTCATCAAATTCTAGTTAAATCCGCCGCTTAAACTCTGTGAAATTGAAAAATGGAACTGCCCTTTATTGGCATCGGGTATTCCCGGGATCTTATCAAATCCATATCCATAATCCAATCCAAGTAATCCAAAAATAGGCAAAAATATTCGTGCTCCAACACCTACTGAGCGTCTTACGTTAAAAGGATTAAATTGATCGAAATTATTCCAGACATTACCACCTTCAGCAAAAGCCAACACAAATATAGTTGCCGACTGGCTGGCGATAACAGGGTGACGAAGTTCAAACGTATATTTATTGTAGATCGTACTTCCGGGGTTTGTATTTTCATTATAGTTTGTTCCTACCGGGATGATTGAGAAGTTCTGATAACCCCTTAACCCGATGATATCACTACCCTGCAAAAACTGGTAGCTCTGCATACCATCGCCACCTAATTTGAAACGCTCGAACGGAGATGCCGGAACGATTGAGTTGTACTCACCCAGGAAGCCAAATCTTACCTGCGACATCAAAACCAATTTACCCACGATCTTTTGGAACCACTGTGCGTCCCACTTAAATTTATAGTATTCTACAAAATGATATACCTGTTCAGGAGTAGCTATTTTATAGTTGATATGGTTAAATAACGAATATGGTGGAGTACCCTGTAAAGTAAATTTAATATTTGAACCTTGTGTAGGGAAGATAACCTGGTCAAGCGAGTTACGGGTTAACTCCTGTGTTAGTTTAATATTAAATGACGTTCCGTTCTGGAATATATAGCCCGGATAATTATCCAGGTTGTAGTGGTCAAAGTTTAATGAATAATTTAACCGGAAGTAGTTATCCGGCCAGTTTAAAACTTTACCTAAAGTTACCCCCACACCATTAATCCGCAGGTTGTTATAATTAGGATTATCCTTTGCATAATATTGCCCGGTGGAGCTCAACTGTGTATAGGCCGAAAGCGCGAAGTAAATCGGTTTTTTACCCCCCAGCCATGGCTCAGAGAAAGTGAAGGAATAGTTCTGGTAAGTACGCCCGCTCGACTGTCCTCTTAAGCTCAGTTTTTGCCCATCGCCTTTTGGCAGCGGCTTGTAATCTTTAAAGTGAAAGATATTTTTGAGCGAGAAGTTATTGAACGTTAATCCTAACGTACCCACAATTTGTCCACCACCAAAACCACCTGAAAGTTCTATCTGGTCCGATGGCTTTTCGACCACGTTAAATATGATATCTACAGTACCATCGGCAGGGTTAATATTGGTTGGCTTTGGTTCGGTCTTTTGTTCATCAAAATTACCAAGCTGTCCAATTTCACGAGTACTGCGGATAAGTAATTCTTTGTTGAACTTCTGTCCAGGCCTCACCCTGATCTCACGTCTCACTACCTTGTCATTGGTAACATCGTTACCCTTAACGTCCACACGGTTAATGGTGTACTGAGGACCTTCATATATCCTTATATCAAGGTCAACAGTATCGTTATAAATTTTTGTCTGAACCGGGTCGGCATTATAGGTTAGGTACCCACCGTCCAGGTAAAGGGTTGAAACGTCGTCATTATTTGGCGTGGGACCCTGCAACCTTTTGTTCAATTCCTCTTCACTAAAAACATCCCCCTTTTTAACACGCAGCAATTTATTCAGCAGATCTGCCGGGTATCGGGCATTGCCAGACCATTTAATATTACCGAAGTAATACTTATGCCCTTCGTATACCTTTATTTTAACATTAACTGTTTTATCATCGTTTTTCCAAACAGAGTCCTTTACTATTTCAGCATCACGATAACCTTTATCCTGCATTTTTTCCACCAGGGTCTGCTTATCCTCATCATATTTGTCCTGCAAAAACTTCCTTGAGCCAAATAGATTATACCAATGACGCTGACGTGTTTTTTTCAGAAATTTCCTGAGCCTTTTATTGGAAAAGGCCGTATTGCCCTCAAATGTCACACTATTGATCTTAACTTTGCTTTTCTTATCTACGGCCACATCCAAAATCACGCTATTCGCATCTCCCGGGTCTTTGCGTTGTTTTATATCAACAGTGGTATTCAAAAACCCTTTTTCATTAAAATGCTTTTTAATAATGGCCGTTGTAGTGCTCAGTAAGTTTTCGTTTACAATTTTTGAGTTCTTATCGCTTAATTTCTTTTGCAGGTCTTCAATTTCGCCCTTACGAATACCAGTGATATGCAGCCTTGATAAACGCGGACGTTCGACAACTGCTATTTCAAGATAAATGGTATCCAGGTTGATCTTGGTTATGTTTAACTGTACATCATCAAAAAGGCCCTGATCGTACATTCTTTTGATCACTGCAGCATTTTGTTCGCCTGGTAAATTGATTTTATCGCCCTTGTTTAATTTTGATATCTGTACCAGTACATCTTTATCAAGATATTTTGTACCACTAACGCTGATACCACCTATAATATAGTCCTTTGGGTTCAGATAACTCAAACTATCAGCGGGTATTGATTTTGTTAGCGATGGTCTGGGCTGGGTAACCTGGGCAAGGGTAACAGTGCTTATTACGGCAAAAAGAATAGTAAAAAGAAATTTATTCATTCGAATATTTTAGTGGGCTAAAAATAATTTATACAGTTGTTAAAAAGTGTTAAAAGTAAAAATTTAGTTGAGCTGCTCGCTGATCATACCAAAACGGCGTTCTCGTTTTTGATAATCAATAATGGCTTCAAACAAGTCTTCCCGCCTGAAATCAGGCCAAAGTTTTGGTGTAAAATACAATTCAGCATATGCAATTTGCCATAGTAAATAATTACTTATCCGGTACTCGCCGCTGGTCCTGATCATCAGTTCAGGGTTAGGCATACCATTCGTATATAAATTATTTTCAAAGGTTTCTTCGTTAATATCAGCAATGCCCAGCTCGCCTTTCTGCACTTTCTCAGCAATATTCTTTGCCGCCTGTACTATCTCGCGGCGCGAACTGTAGCTTAATGCGAGTGTTAATACAATACCTGTATTTACCGATGTTCTTTCAATGGCGCTTGCAAGCTCTGTATAGCACTTTTCCGGAAGCATCTTCAGGTCACCGATCGCATTCAACCTGATATTGTTTTTCATAAAGTTGTTGATCTCTTTATGGATGGTGCTGATCATTAGTTCCATAATGGCAGAGACTTCCAGTTTTGGACGGCTCCAGTTCTCGGACGAGAAAGTATATAAGGTGATATATTTTATCCCGATCTCGCCAGCGCCTTCAACCACATCCCTTACAGAGAGTACACCATTGCGATGACCAAATACTCGTAATTTGCCCTTCCCTTTAGCCCACCGCCCATTGCCATCCATAATGATGGCTATATGCTGAGGTAATCTTCGTAAGTCAATCTGATCCTTATATCCCATTTAATTGGTGTTTCAGCAAGCTTTCAACAACTTATGCCTTTTTTTTCAGGGTACAAAGGTAAAACTTACTTTGTACTTTTTTAGTATGCATGGGAAAAAGAAAATGCCGGAAAAAAATAGCCGTATTTTAATTGAAAAGGCTGTTTTATAAGCAAATCGCCGGGCATTTCGGGCGAAAGCCGGCGATAAAGCATAGTGATAAGGTTGGTTTAGAAGGCCTTTTGCTGCTTGAGCATATCTATGTCTTTGGGCGTAATATTCGCCACTGCATATGATTGTATATTGGTGATATTTAACTCATCCAAAGCCGCAACAAAATCAGAATAAACAGAGTGTGCGCTTGGCTTAAGCACCACGATCAGCGGCTTACCCGATGCCTGTAATACTTTTTTATTTGTGTTGACAAGTGCCGCACGCAGTCCTGTTTTGCTGAAGTCAACTAGGGTTGGCGGTATCAAAGGATTTTCTATCATGCCCATATACCAGACTGCATGATTATTATTCCCAATGCAAATAGTCATCGTACGCGATTCAGGAACAGCATCAGGATGATTTTCTTTTACCGGCATCGCCAAAGCCATTGCTTTTGGCTTGGCCAGCGAAGTAGCCATTATAAAAAAGGTGATCAGCAAAAAAGCAAGATCGACCATGGCAGTAAGATCGATACGTGGTACCTGCCTGTTGCGGGTCCCCCTTCTGCCGGGTTTTTCGGAAGCGGTTAATTCAGCCATGACTTTAGTTTTTAGGTGAATAAATACAGACTGCTATATTGTTTTGCAATATACAATTAAAACGAATATAATTTGTTAATTATTGTAAATGACAAAATATATCTCTGTTTATTTAAACAAAACTTAGATAACTGCTAATAATAGCACTTAGATGAGACGAAAGTGAAGGATATGCCGATCCCGACAAACATATAAGTATCCTTAGGGCGCAGATCGCCGCGCTGGGTACCGGGTGTACCAGTATAAACGCCGGTAGTTTCGCCGGAACGGTCTGCCAAAGCTCTTGATAAATCGTTCGGTAATTTGGCCGGGCTTGCATATTTTCCCGAAACATCATCCAGGTAATCAGTAGAGGGATTGCGGTAGCCGATATCGCCAATGAGGCTGAGCTTCCCGGAAATATTGTATTTAACACCCACACCGTACGGGAAGGTACGCGCGATTTTAGAATAAGGTTTCGATTCGCCTTCTGTTGTTAAAGGCCTTAGATCGTAAGTACGGCCTCCGTAAGTAGCCTGGGGATTATACCCCACCACTCCAACGCCCAGGTAAACAAATGGTGTCCAGACGTTTTGCCCGGCTTCTGGGATATACTTCATAAAATTGAACTCGCCGATCAGGCTGAGTTCATTTAGTTGTGTAGTAAAGCTAAGATTGCGTTGCCTCAACTGCGGATTGGTTGAGGTATTATCTGCCCCACTGATCTGCCCAAAAGTATAATTCAGTTTGGCCGATAAATAGCCGTCGAAATTACGCTGTACAAATGCCCCCAATGAAATGCCACTAAGTTTAACAGGATTTTTCGGGTTCAAATCGCCCATATAGGCAGATCCTCCCCCTGAGATGCCAACCTCCCAGGTTTGGGCGTGCAGACTAAAGGATATGAATATAAGGAGTAAAAAACTTACAAATTTGGGCATCCATCAAAATTAATAGTTGCGGGCATCTAATCCCCACAATAATTTGTTCCTTAACGTGGATAAATAACTTTCATTATTTAACCTGATCAGATTTAACTGAAAGCCAGCCTTCTGGATGTTGAATTTCATTGTCTTTTCGACAATAGCTGTCCGTGAATCACACGATACCAGGTAATTGGCGCTCCGGCATTCAACATCAAAAGCAAGCCTGCTGTTATCTGGTAATACGATGGGCCTTACATTAAGGTTATGCGGAGAAATTGGGGTTACAGCAATGCTTTCCGACTGAGGAAATAAAATAGGCCCGCCGCAGCTTAATGAGTATGCTGTCGACCCGGTTGAGGTGGATATAATAATACCATCGCCCCAGTATGAATTCAGAAACTCGTTATTCAGAAAGGCATGCATGGTAATCATCGCTGCATCATCGCGCTTGTGAATGGTTATATCATTCAGCGCAAAGTTGTCGTCGCCAAATATTTTTTCTTCGCAATCTATTTCGAGCAGTTCCCTGCTGTCTATAGTGAAATCTTTATTTACAACGGCATAAATTGCAGCTGCTATATCATTTTTATTGACGCTTGCCAGGAAACCTAAACGTCCAAAATTGATCCCGATAACCGGCGTTCCCGAATCCCGTATCAGTGTAACCATATCCAGCATGGTACCATCGCCACCTAATGTGATCAGTACATCAATAGACTTACGCAGGTGATCATGATCTCCTAAGACATCGTATTTGACGCCCCTTATTTTCCCGTCCAGGTAATCATAGAGTTGTTTATGCAGATAGATGTCAACCTTATGCTGGGCCAGCACGTCAAACACCTGTTGTATATAAGGTAATACCGCCGGTTCATTAAATGGCCTTCCGTAGATTGCTATTTTCATTAATGGTTCATGGTTGATAGTTCATAGTTAATGGTGTATAGTTCATAGACAAGCAATTAAATTCTATGAACCATGATCCATGATCTATGAACCATAATTTATTTTACAAATTAAGGTAATTCATTAATGAATCGTAGCGGTCTTTTGAATTATCATTATCATCGCTGTGATTAAAGGTAGCCTTTACATCGTATTCGTAACGCATAAATGTGGCTATGATGGCCGAGATATCCAATTTATTTACTTTTAGGGTAACCTCCATGCGTGTCGAATCGGGGAAAGTGCGCACATAGGAGCTTAAGATTTGTGCATTGTCTGATTCCACTATCTGTGCCATATGGGCCAGTGAATTATTTTTATTGCTGATCTCGAGCACAATGATACCACCGGGTTCGGTAACTGAAGTAAGCTTGGCAAAATATTCATTCATACCGTTAATGGAGATCATCCCGAGATAGTTCTTTTTGATATCCAGTACCGGCACTATGGTTAGCTGTTGCTCATGAAACAGGCGTATCACATCATAAATATGCTGATCTTCGCGTACATAAGGGTTTACATGCGATAATGCCAAAGCACCTATACATACCTGGTAATCGCCTTCTTCAACCAAATCGGCATCAGATATAAGACCCAGGAACTGTTCTTCATTTACAATCGGCAGATGTCTTAACCGGAACTCCAGCATACGCTCCATAACTTTCTGAATCGTATCAGAAGTATGTACGGGTGGAATCTCGTTGGCAATCAGCTCAATTGCAAGCATAATGGTTAAACCTTTACTTTATGTTTCTCTAAAAAAATCTTCAGGAGCCTGTTAAACTCCTCCGGATGTTCCATCATTGGCGCATGCCCGCAATGGTCTATCCAGTATAACTCCGAATCAGGTAATAGCTGGTTAAACTCAACTGCTACCTCCGGAGGTGTAATCTTATCATTTCTGCCCCATATTAAGGCTACAGGGATATGAATCTTATGCAAATCTTTTGCCATATTATGGCGAATGGCTGATTTGGCCATAGCCAATATCCTTATTACGCGGTTCCGGTCGTTAATGGTTTTAAAAACATCATCAACCAGGTCTTTTGTAGCTACATTCGGGTCGTAAAAAGTATATTCAACTTTTTCTTTTACAAAAACATAGCTTTCGCGACGGGGAAAAGAGCCCCCAAAAGCGTTCTCATATAACCCCGAACTGCCTGTAAGTACCAACGATTTTACCACCTGCGGGTGATTGATGCAATAGATCAAACCCACATGCCCGCCCAAAGAGTTGCCCAGTAAGGTTACATCGGTAAGCCCCATGTGGGTTACAAACCTGTGTACGTGCTTAGCCAGTGTCTTTACGCCGGTGGTTAATAAAGGCAGGTCGTATATTGGTAAAATGGGTATTATAACGCGGTATTCCTTACTAAAATCTCTTATTACAGCATCCCAGTTGCTCAAAGCACCCATCAGGCCATGCAACAACAGCAGCACTTCACCTTCGCCCTCATCGATGTAAATGTAACCATGTTCCTCTTTAAGCACGAAATCCATATATGTCTGTAAAAGTTAATTTTTTAATCAATACTCAAACCCTTAACCGGGATCAATATTATTTTATCCGCTATAAAAATAGTTTATTGAAATTGAGATGCAACAATAAATGAGATTAAATTATCCTAATAATTGCTTCACAACCTCAGATATTGTCTTCCCGTCCGCTTTGCCGGCCAGTTCTTTATTAGCTGCACCCATCACTTTACCCATATCTTTTACGGACGCAGCGCCTACCTTGTTAATCAAATCCTTCAAATAAGCTTCAATTTCGCTACGCTCCATTTGCTTCGGCAAAAAAGCTTCAATCACTTCCATTTCCTCTGCCTCTATTTTATAAAGGTCTTCCCTGTTCTGTGCCTTGTAGATGTCTGCTGATTCTTTACGTTGTTTGATCAGCTTCTGTAACACTTTGATCTCTGTTTCCTGCGATATATCTTCCGAGGCACCTTTTTCTGTACGTGCCAGCAACAATGCCGATTTGATAGCGCGCAAACCCCTCAGCCTTGCTTCCTGCTTGGCCAGCATTGCCTGTTTTATATCCTGGTCTATTTGGTTTATGAGTGACATGCTTTACAATTATTGACTTACTGAATTATTGAATTATAGATTTAATCCGGATGATTGTTTTCAATATTAGCAAATAAAAAACTTATTTTCCAATATCTGCCTATTAGATTTAGCCTGAAAACCAAAAATGATTTTAGTATTTTTATTTAAAATAGATGTTATTAGAGCGATAATGAGCTATTTCCGACATAGGATTTTTAATTTCGAATTTGGCTTTTTGTGCTTTTTTTACAAATTAATTGCACAATCTTATCTGCACATTCGCACATCTGCATATTTGCACATTTAACTATTCTCTGAAGATGTTGGTAGCCGTAGCCTGTGCTGTTGGCATTACCGTTAGTTCGTTGATGTTGACATGCGCCGGGCGTGACACTGCGAACCAAATGGTTTCTGCAATATCCATCGCCACCAAAGGTTCAAAACCGGCATATACTTTTTTTGCCCTTACCTTATCACCTTTAAAGCGCACCTCAGAAAATTCCGTCTCAACAGCGCCGGGATGCACTGCTGTTACTTTTATACCGTAGGGTAAAAGATCTATCCGCATCCCTTTATTTAAGGCATCTACTGCATGCTTGCTGGCGCAGTACACATTCCCATTGAGATATACTTCCTTGCCGGCAATGGAACCCAGGTTGACAATATGCCCGTACCCATTTTCGATCATCCAGTTGGATACCACTTTGGTTACGTACAGCAGGCCTTTTACATTGGTATCTATCATGGTTTCCCAATCTTCATAACTGCCGCTTTGTATGGGATCAAGGCCCTGGCTTAAGCCTGCATTGTTTACCAATACATTTACCTTCTTCCATTCATCGGGCAGTTCTTCCAGTTTGCTGATCACTTCTTCGCGGTCCCTTACGTCGAATACCGAGGTGAGCACCTTTACATTATATTCTGATTTTAATTGTTGTGCTAACTTTTCGAGGCGGTCGGCCCTGCGGCCGGTCAGTATAAGGTCGTACCGCTCGCGGGCGAATACATGAGCGCAGGCCTCACCAATCCCGGCTGTGGCGCCTGTTATAAGTGTGATCTTTGACATAGGTGTAAATAGTGAACTAAATTAGATAATATATTTGAATAAGCGGAAAATCAGGCTGACGTATACGTCTGAAAAACTTAGTATTTGTTAACTATTTTTAAGATGGTTAAACACGGATCAGCCTATTCAAAACATAAACTGAAGGTGACGGTATGGAGCGAGAGTTTGTTGATTGGATTAGCATAAGGGGTATTTTCATTGTTTAATAAGTTGCCGAACGAGTTGGATAATTTTATTTCCGGTGTCAGTTTAAAAAATTCAAAATAGATATCGCAGCCTAAGCCTACTTCGTACGAACCAAAGCCATTTTTATTGGTTAATAATGCCGCAACCGGATCAGTGTCCGGCTTATTTCTTTTTGCGCCGATAGCCTGCGAGTATTTCACCCCTGCCATAATATAGGCCCGGTAATTATCTACCCGGTCTGATTTTAGCTTTAACGATACCGGGAATTCCACCATGGTGGCCTGCACAGGTTTGCTCACATCCTGCGATGGGTCTTCATATTGATAATATACGGTCCTGTCGGCAAATACTAAGCCTGGTGTGGTGCGTGCTTCAACGTGCTCTGAAATACGGTAACGGAAAAGAAAGCTTACTGCAAAGCCCGGCGTATTGTTTGAGCCAATGGCGGTGACCGGCGTGGTAGCATACTTGTTCAGATCCTGATCGAAATAAGGATCGCGCCAATTGGTTTTCTTATCTATTTTAAAGTAACTGCTTACGTATTGAAAGGTAAAACCGAAGCTGTAATCGCTCTGATCGGCCCCGCCACCCCATGCAGGCGCACGCTGGGCAAACAGTGTTTGTCCGCAAAAAAGAATAAAAATAATGGTTAAGTACCTAATTTTATTCATAAGCAATTGCTGCATAAATTCAATATCGAACACTGAACGCCCAATATTGAATTATGAAGTAAAATTCGACGTTCGATATTCAAAATTCGATGTTCGATATTGATATTAATGGTATTATTTAACGCCCGTGTATATTGAACAGATACCAAACGCTAACGGCCTGCATTTGGTATGTTTAAAGCCTACCTTATCCATCAGTGCGACAAAGTTTTTCCCGTCGGGAAATGCCGCTACCGATTCAGGCAGATAAGTATAGGCCCTTGCATCTTTTGAAAACAGCTTGCCGATGCCGGGCGTAATATAGTTGAAATAAAAATTATACAACTGTTTTACCGGGAACACCTTAGGTTTCGAAAACTCCAGCACCACCGCCTTACCGCCTGGTCTGATCACACGCAAAATATCTGCCAAACCCTTTTCCAGGTTCTCAAAGTTACGCACGCCATAAGCCACGGTAACCGCATCGAACCCGTTATCGCCGAAAGGCAGCTTTTCCGAATCACCCAGTTTTACTTCAAAACGGTCGCTTAAGTTGCGTTTGGCTATTTTCTCTTCTGCCACATCCAGCATACCGCGCGATATATCTACCCCTACTATCTTTTCGGGCTTTAATATTTTGAGCGCCTCGAAAGCAAAATCGCCGGTACCGGTAGCCACATCCAGTATCAGTTTGGGTTGATCTTTCCTCAACTCGTTAATCGCTTTTTTTCGCCAGATGATATCGATACCTAAGGAAAGGAAATGGTTCAGAAAATCGTAGGTTTTGGAGATGTTGTTGAACATATCGGCCACCTGTTCCTTTTTGGTGCCCTGCTCATCGGTATAAGGTATTACTGTTTTGCTCATTAGCGGCAAAGATAGGTTATTTGGTTGATTGGTTGGATTGGTTGTACTGGTTGAATTAGTTGTAGTGGTTGGATTGGTTGGAAAGTTGAAGGTATTATGACTGTCCCGCCTGTCACGCTTTCTGGAGACAGGCCACCCGTGACAAGGCGTGACAGACCGTGACAGCGGATTTGGCTAAAGCCCCTTGATATCCTTTAGTCATCCGTCCCATAAATGGGACGGCAATGAATAATGCTCCTGACCTGACAATATTCATTGCCGTTGGCTTCAGCCAACGGATAAATAGTAATAAGCAAAACGGCTTTAGCCACAAATCTACCGCTTGCACCCAGGCGCAGGAGTGTCACGCACTGTCACAGCTGTCGCGCTATGGCTCACTCCTGCAAAGCGTAACAATCGGGACAGTAAGACAATCATCAATCATTGATAAATATTTATTATTGCAAAAACTGTAGATTTGGATAAACCTTACCGCGATGAAAAAACCTTACTGGCTTATTCTCTTATTGCCGCTTACTGCATGTACTATGACGCTATCTCCAAATGCAAGAGCAAAGTATGTTGTTAAGCATTATTTAGATAGCATCAATAAACCTAATAAAATCGAATTAATAAAATTCATTGCAATAGAAGATAAAGATATTGACAACAGCGATATAATTAAGAAAATTCAAAGTGACCCTGTTAAAACAGATTCAGAAAAACAGGCTAACAAGAAGTGGTTAGACACGATAAATAGTGCAAATACACCAAATGGGTTTTACTGTGATTATCGAATTAACGGCATCGAACATGTGTCTGTAATTAGACTTGATACTATGCTTCGAAGGGTTATTCGTGTTACTGAAATGCATTAATAAAGTATTGAAATAATTTGTCCAACTGCTATATCATTACCCCCCAGGGGAGCTTTTATCTTTTGTCCCGCTATGGCTCACTCCTGCAAAGCGTGACAAGCGGGACAGTCATCCTATCAGTAATAATAAAGTATATCAGTAATGGTATAATTAATATATTACTATATTGACATTCAATTATTTATATTATAATTATTCTTTATATCTTCTCTTATATTGATAAAGTGTATTCCACTGTCCCAGCTGTCACGCTTTTTGGGAACAGGCCACCCGTGACATGGCGTGACAAGGCGAGACAGTTGATCAATCTCTCCGATCGTCATTGCGAGGAACGATCCGCCTAAAGGCGGACTACTTGGGCAGGTCGGCTATGCAGGTTCAACACCTTTCTAATTCGCTCTGTCCGCCAAAAAGGCGGAGAGATTGCTTCGTTCCTCGCAATGACGGTTTGGTTATGTTTGTCATGCATTGTCCCGGCTGTCTCACTATGTCTTACTCCTGAAAACCGTGACAGTCCCACTCACCATAAACCATGATCCATGAACTATCGCTATCACTTCGCCAATGCCAACAAACCATGTATATCAAGCTGATGGGTAAACATCGTCAAATCGCCATTATCATCTTTGGGCCAAAGCTCACGGGGTCTGTCCCAGTATAGTTCTACGCCATTGCCATCAGGGTCATCCAGGTAAATAGCTTCTGATACGCCATGATCGGATGCGCCGGTAATGGGGTATTTGGCATCGATAAGACGTTGCAGTATGATCGCAAGGTCTTTCCTTTCAGGATATAATATTGCGGTGTGGTATAATCCGGGTGCAGTTTCGGGCGCAGGCGGCTGACCTTTGCTGTGCCAGGTGTTCAACCCGATATGATGGTGGTACCCTCCTGCCGATATAAAAGCAGCTTGTGTGCCATATTTCGTTACCAGCTCAAAACCAAGCAGGCCGCAGTAAAAGTCTAACGAGCGTTGCAAATCGCTCACTTTCAGGTGCACATGGCCTATGCGGGTGTTTGCGGGGACTGTATAATTTTCCATATTATTCAATTATATGTTGTAACATCAAATTTACAACAAACAAATTCTAACTTTGTACGATGATTGTAAAATCTGCCGAATTCATTTGCAGCAACACCCAGATATCCAAGCTGCCACCACCGGTAAAGCCCGAATATGCTTTTATCGGACGGTCAAATGTAGGGAAATCGTCGCTCATCAATATGCTGACGGCCAAGAAGGGGTTAGCCAAAACATCGCAAACACCGGGAAAAACACAGCTCATCAATCACTTCCTGATCAACGATAACTGGTACATTGTCGATTTGCCGGGTTATGGCTATGCACGTGCATCAAAAAGCAAAAAAGCCGACTGGGATAAATTCATACATACCTACCTCGACAAGCGCGAAAGTCTGCAATGTGTAATGGTGCTGATAGACAGTCGTCTTGAACCCCAAAAGATAGATCTTGAATTTTGTAATTGGTTAGGCGAAAAAGGGCTCTCATTTGTACTCATATTTACCAAGGCCGATAAGCAATCGTCGGTAAAAACAGATCAGAATATTGCTAAGTTTAAGAAGGCATTATTAGCTACCTTTGACGAGGTTCCTGCCATCTTCATCACCTCCGCAGAAAAACAGGACGGACGGGACGAAGTGCTTGGGTTTATAAGCGAAGTGAACAGGAATTTTGAAGTGCCGGAGTACAAGCAATAAATGAATACGACATATTTAATAGTAGCAGAAATAAGTTCCCCTCTCGAGAGGGGTTAGGGGTGTGTTATGCGTCGTAAGTTAATACCGTATAACCCCCAATTAAAAGAATTAGCCAGGAGACTAAGAAACGACAGTACGCTTGGCGAAGTATTGCTCTGGAGAGAGTTAAATAATAAGCAGATGTATGGGTATGATTTCCATCGTCAAAAACCATTACTGAATTATATCGTAGATTTTTATTGTTATGAATTAGATTTGGTGATTGAAGTAGACGGTCAATATCACAATCATGAAGAAAAATATCAGGCTGATGTTCTGAGAGATAAGGAACTAGAAAGTCATAATTTAACTATTTTGAGATTTACGGAGCAAGAGGTAAGAAAAGATATGGCGAATGTTCTGAGAACAATTGAACATCATATTGCGGAATACACAAATGGTCTTTTTGATTAGCATATTTGAATAACATATTGTAGAACACACCCCTGCCCCTCTCAAGAGGGGAGCTTGTAAGGGGTTTTGAATAGCATATTGTAGAAACACACCCCTACCCCTCTCAAGAGGGGAACTTTTATTGATTATAAGATGAAAAAGTATCTTTCATTAGTCACCTTTACGCATACCATTTTTGCTATGCCATTTGCCTTTATCGGCTTCTTTTTGGCAGTAACCACCACCAGCTACCGTTTCGACTGGCTGAAACTGGGCTTGATGGTATTATGCATGGTATTTGCACGTAACTCAGCCATGGCATTTAACCGTTATCTTGATCGTGATATCGATGCCAAAAACCCGCGTACCAAAGTAAGAGATATACCGGCAGGACGCATCACCCCAACGGCGGCGTTAACTTTTACGCTGATCAATTGTACGTTATTTATCGTGACCACCTGGTTCATCAACAGGCTTTGTTTCTATTTGTCGCCCGTAGCTCTACTTGTAGTGTTGGGCTATAGCGCTACTAAGAGGTTTACGGCGCTTTGTCATTTGGTATTAGGTTTGGGATTATCCCTTGCCCCTATCGGCGCATATTTAGTAGTGACAGGACATTTTGCTTTATTGCCGATATTCTTCTCCTTATCCGTATTATGCTGGGTTAGCGGTTTCGATATCATCTATGCCTTGCAGGATGAGGACTTTGACCGGAATGAGCATCTGCACTCCATCCCCGCCTGGTTAGGAAAGGTGAATGCATTAAGACTATCAACTTTATTACATGTATTCTCGGCTGCATTTATTGTAACACCTGTATTTTTTATACCACATGGCTTTGGCTGGCCATACTATATCGGGATATGTTTCTTTTGCGCTATGCTGATCTACCAGCACCGCCTTGTAAAACCAAACGACTTGAGCAGGGTGAACTTTGCCTTTATGACCACCAATGGCATAGCCAGCGTGGTGTTTGCAGCGTTCTTTTTGCTGGATAGGTTGTGGATAAGGTAGATTGATTTCGGAATGCGGTCCGCCAATTGGCGGATCGGAATTGTTACCTTTACTCTATGGATTCATCTACCGCTCTCAACATCTTCCGCGAACAGCTTAAAAAGTATGTCGACTTTAATGAGGCCGAATGGATACTGTTTACCCAACATCTAACCCTCAGCAACCTTAAAAAGAAACATTATTTTGCCGAACACGGTAAGGTGTGCGACAAGGTGGGCTTTATTGTAAAAGGCGCTGTCAGGTATTTTCATGTGAAAGATGGTGAGGAAATTACGGGCTATTTCAGCTTCGAGAATGAGTTTTTAAGTTCCTATAAAAGCTATCTGACAGGCTTACCCGGTATTGTTTACATACAGGCATTAGAGGATACTAAACTCATCACCTATACCTGGAAGGATATGGACGTAATGCTGAATAATCCCATGCTGGCCTACAAAATGGAACGCTTCGGCAGGCTAATAGCCGAACACTATTTGATCTGTTACGAGGACCGTGTTACAGCCTTCATCACCCAAACACCCGAAGAACGCTACCTGCAACTACTAAGCACCGGCAAGGAAATACTGCAGCGCATGCCGCAACACTACATCGCCAATTACTTAGGCATTACCCCTGTTTCGCTTTCGCGGATAAGGAAGAGGATATTGGAAACGGTGAAATGAATGCGGAAGTATTTTCAATGCGGAAGTCGGAATGCCAAGTGCGGAAGTATTTTATGATTTTTCATTCCGCATTCGACAATTCGCATTCCGCACTAACTGAAATTCTTATCTTTTGTTAACGTTTCAGGCAACAAGGCTCCAATACATTTGTATCAATCAAAACAGAAAAAGAAATGCATACCATATTAGGAGCCGGCGGGGCAGTAGCCAATGCACTTACCCGCGAATTAGCAAACAACAACGGAACCATACGCCTGGTTAGCCGCAAACCTATCCAGTCATCAACCCCAAATACCACCTGGCAAAAAGCCGATCTGCTGAACTACAATGAGCTGTTAGCCGCATCAAAAGGATCAACAGTGATCTATTTAACAGCAGGTTTGGTGTACGACAAAGTCATCTGGCAACAACAATGGCCGGTCATTATGCAAAACTTTATCAACCTGGGCAAAGAGACCGGGGCTCGACTGATCTTCTTCGACAACGTATACTCCTACGGACTGGTTAACGGCCCGATGCTGGAAACCACACCATACAACCCGAGCAGTGTAAAAGGCGAGGTCAGGGCTAAAATAGCTACGCAGTTTATGGATGAAGCAAAAGCAGGCAACATCACCGCTACCATTGCCCGCGGGGCAGACTTCTACGGAACTGAAAACATGAACAGTTTTTTCGACATAATGGTGTTGGATAAATATGCCAAAAAACAAAGCGCACAATGGATAGGCGACCCTAATAAGCTGCACAACTTCAGTTACATACCGGATATGGGCAAAGGCATGTTCCTGTTGGGACAAAACACAAGCAGCGACAACCAGATATGGCACATGCCTACTGCAGCACCTTTAACAGGTAAACAATTCATCGAAATGGCAGCCAATATTTATAGCGTTAAACCAAAATTCATGGCCGTTAACAAGACCATGCTATGGATGTATGGCCTGTTTGTTAAAGTGGTAATGGGAACGGTAGAGATGTATTACCAATACAATCACGATTACAACTTCAACTCAGGTAAATTTGAAAAGGCTTTTAACTTTAAGCCGACAAATTATAGTGATGGTCTGACACATCTTTCAAAGACCATTTTTAAAAGCAGCTTGTGAAATACGCACACATAGAACGGGAAAGAAAATTTTTATTAGCAGGTGATATAAACTTGATTGAGGGTCTGCCTCATAAAGTTATAACAGATCATTATGTTAAGAATACGCAATTACGTTTTAGAATGGTGACTGATCATAATGGCACTATTTATAAACTTACACAGAAGGCACACAGCAGTAAGGGCCAGGCTCCAATAACCACCATTTATTTACAGGAATCTGAATATAAATTATTAAATATTTTCGATTCCGTTTCAGTTGAAAAAATAAGGTACATCAGGAATTATGGCGATTTTGTGTTGGGCATTGACAAGTATTCAAAAGGGAATGATGAAATATGGCTTGCCGAGATTGAATTTAACTCAGATGAAGAAATGAAAAACTTCATTCCCCCTTTTACTTACCTGGATGAAGTTACAGACGATACAAACTATAACGGGTTTACATTGGCCCAAAGATTTGCAGCTGTGGACAAAAGGTAATCTTATATAACCCATCAGCACATTAAAAACCATGATATGCCAGGGTAAAACTGTCACGGTCTGTCACGCACTGTCACGGGTGGCTTGTTCCCAAAAAGCGGGACAGACAGGACAATAAAAGCTCTTATGCCCACTTGCAAGGAGTAGAGTGGCGGCTAAAGCCCTTTTGCTAATTACTCTTTATCCGTCGGCTGAAGCCAACGGCAATGAATGTTGCTATGTAATACGAATGATTATTCATTGCCGTCTCATTTATGGGACGGATAACTAAAGGGCATTAAGGGGCTTTAGCCA
>Ga0307510_10000465_pt1 | contig 39447 bp, 23 predicted proteins | sample 12_EM_MG_FD_207224 | JGI IMG/M metagenome (GOLD analysis project Ga0307510, IMG submission 207224) | Populus trichocarpa ectomycorrhiza microbial communities from riparian zone in the Pacific Northwest, United States - 12_EM | ecosystem: Host-associated > Plants > Roots > Unclassified | place...
AAAAAAAAAAAAAAACACAAAAAAAGATAAGAAATAAGAAAACATCAACTTAAAAAAAGAAAAAAAAACTAAGCAAACTCAAGTGAACCTCCCAAATCAGGTATAATCTCTAAAACTTGCAAGTTGTGAAATATCAAATCTAGACTTAATCAAGAAATTTAATTCTCAAAAAATTTAATTTTGAAGGATGAAATTGTGAAAAAATATTAATGTAAAAAGCTTACAAAAGAAAAAAAAAACAAAAATGGAGATAAAATTTGATAGAAAAAAAACCCAAGGATGATGAAATTTGTTAAAAAAAACAATTAAAAAAATGATGCAAAATAAAATAAATAACAACTAAAAGAATGAAGACCAAATTTAAATGATAAAAAAATTATAGGGGGCAAAATTAAAAAAAAATATGAAATTTGATAGATTATTTATAGATCAATATATTTAAAAATAGTACGGGGTGAAATTGAAAACAAATTACAATTTGATAGATTATTTATAGATTAAAAAATAGTAGAAGGGTGATATTGAAAAGCACTTGTAATTTCATAACTTATTCCAAAATAATAAAAAAATTAAAAAAATAGGAATCAAATGTGAAGGAAAAAAAAATGGTAGGGATTGCTCTGAAATTTTGCATGGGTGACATAAATTTCATGAAGATAGAGAAGGAAAAAAAAATGTTTTTCATCGCCAAACTAGCAACGCTTCATCTATATGTGTCACACCATTGTATAGAGGGTGTTGAGATCTTTCTAACGCTACCCTAGAAGGCTGTTTTTGGTGGTCAGACAACCCCGCACACATCGTCTAAATGGCGTAGTGGTCGTCCACACGTGGCGTGTACGTTGCACACCAAAATGTTTTTTAAAAATAATATTAAATATATAATAATTACAATAACATTACTAAGAAACCTCAATCTACAACAAAACCAATAGAAAATGATTAAAACATCCTTATAATTTTTTTTTCCTCTAAGAACGTCAAAATAATTGCACTATACTCAATAAAAGAAAAGTACCTAAACACCCTTGAGAGTAAAGCATAAGAATTTTTTAATCCAAGGCTATAACAATGATTTTACTTTGCCTAAAAAAGGAAAATGACAAATTTAACCCCTCATTGATAAAAACAATTATGTAATAGTAAAAATACATTTTTTTGCAAGGCCGATTTCACACCTTCACTATTACAATGAATAGTCAGTTGTGTCTTAGAGCACAAGAACCTCTAAGAGAGTTAGTGTTTGGATAATAAAGTAATACCTTTGAACTTAAGGCTATATTACTAGCCTAAAGTTCAGTTCAACTTAAGGCTATATGCCAGTTCCAGAGAAAAATGAGGAAACATGCTTAAGATGGGTCCTACTGAATTAAATCATCACGACATATGGCACCAGCTAGCATTACTAGCCTAAAGTTCAAATAATTTTTGGGAGCTTAGCACTAAAAGCAATCCATGGCTTTGCCACTAAGCTGCATTGTTTCCATAATCACCTTCGTTTATTCACCAGAATAATGGCTTCCTTTTATTGAGCAGAAAGATTGGGCTTAAATGTGATTAAAGGTGAGAAGCATGACACAGAAACTCTCATCACAAGTGACAAAAGCAAAGTTCAGGAATCAACTCATGCTCCTTGAGCTATTTTATTATTTATATATAATGTCGACAGAATTTTTGTCAATTGTTCAACAAGTGAACAAATTGCCTTTTCGATTCTCATTCTCATCTTTCAGTGTTGAGTCACTCCCAGGATTTCAAGATTACTATTTATAGGGGAAAGGATTACTCATCCATGTGAACTAAAGACATTTCACATCTTGTTCACTACGGTTCCTTGTATGCAAAAACACTTAAAATAAAATAAAAACCAAAAGTCACATAATTTAAACAATTACAACAGAAATCGCTGACAACGCAAACTAAGAAGCATGATGGAACGACAGCCTACTAGGCGAATCAATTCTTACCACCAATTCATCTTCAGCATCAGATTCATCACTGTAATTATCAATGATACAAGTCTCATTTGTGCCTGTACTCTGCAGTGGGGGAGCATGAGTTTTTCCAATCAACTTCCTCACTTCAAGACTCTTCCTAGCATAAGTAGCTTCTTCTGATGGGACACGAACTTGCTGGTACGATGCGGTTCTTAAAACTGACAAGCTGTGTGATCGCTTGACTTGGCTACCGGAAAAGCTGTGGGCATGCCTCCGCATGTCAACCTTATGAAATGAAACAACAAGCCAGAAATTCAAAATAATCAGGACCTAGAATAGTAAAGTTCCATTATCAAGAAATACGATGAATTCTAATGACCACAAGCCGTGATTTGGAGCTCCCTCTTTATATATTTTGATAGCATGGAGGCACAATGAACTATATCAAATGGTTACATGAAAGATTAAATTGTTAAACAATAAAGTCTCTGAGCCTGAGTTATTCAATATAAAAATTCCACAGTTGTGCATTTTTTGCAATGATCCCAAGAAGGAGATTTGCAACATATCTTTGCAAATAGATGTATATTGAACATACCATGCTGCCAAATATGCTTAGCTGCATTGCTCTCACAGACAAGCTATTTTCTGATCGACAAGTCCCTACACAGTTCTGTTCACGTTCCCTTGGTTTGTACAAATTTTCAGGCCAGCTCATAAGACCACCATGCTCTCTAGTGAAAGATCTGTGGGGGTGATCAACCGATACCAATGACGATGATCTTCTCCTCAAAGCACCATCCGCTTCAAATGCTGCAATATCAAAAATGATTACCCTCGCTCTTGCCTCAACTTGATACCGGGATCCTTGATGAGAGAAACTGGCTGCTTGGGCACCTGTAAACCAACAATGCCAGTGACCTGGTTTAAATACCTTCTAATTGCCACAACCAACAACCAAAAAGGACATGGTTGAATAAGACTAGTTTAACACACCAACAATCTATGCCTACATAATGGTCAAGTAATATATGATTAACAGTAGACGATTTATGTATTCAAATGCAAATTCATCAAATACTCCCATTCATCATTTCACTCAGGATCAATCAAAACTCATCATGTTTAATAAATATAAAAGAAGCTCTCTTGGATTTTGATTTTTCATGCATTTGTTTGAGTGCCAAAAAAAATTCAATTTTTTGGTTGAGGGGAAAAGGTTCAGGTTTTCTCAAACATGTATTAACTTATACAGTCTTGGGGTGCTCATGTTGATGTAGGAAATTGATAAGTTCTGTTTTTTTAAAACACATCCAATTAAAATTGATGACTTGATTATTAAAGTAAAATAATAACAAAGAATAAGGGTAATGTTGATCGAATCAAATGTTTTCACAAACTTCATATATCTATATAGATTATAGGTGTGGATAATTCCTACGGAGATGACAAATTGAATTCACAACTTCAAAGGAACTAGTTGGCTTTCTAGTTTCAATTGATAGCCACATTAATTAACTTGTCTCTGAAATTAAGGTGTCAACAAAAACTAAATCAAGTATAGTCAAAACTATACCAAAGTTGTAAAAGAGTGTTATATATATATAATCATGAAAAGAACTTAAGTGTGGAGGTCATTGAAAAGAATAGAAAGAGTGATAATATAACCATTTTGTTTTTGGGTGGCATAGTGCTATAACGTTTTCTTCTCTTTTCTTTTTTTCCGTATATCCTATATATAGATCATTAAGAATAGTTTGATAGTACTCTACCTTAATATTTGTCTTTTAAATTTTATATTTTAAATATATTTTGTTTATATATTTAAGCATGTTTTGGTTGAATCAAATTTCAGTAAAAGTTTGTGCATTTATTTATATATTTAAGGATTTTCATGGATGCACAGATGACGTTGACATTAACATAAAAAAAAAAGCATCTGCATTAATGTATTTAACATTCATTTTGGACCTATTTAAAAGAAAATTAGAACAAAAAACTACATTTTTTGGAGGAAAAAAAAAACTGACTCAAGTAAGAAATTCCAGACAAATTCAAAGACTAATTTTGACATTATCCCGAGTGAAATTCCTATTTGCAGCAGTGGCTTGATGATTGGCACCCAGAGGGCTCATTGAGAAAGTACCGTGTTTGATGAGAAAGTGTTTGAGCCATGATAGGCTATTGGGTTTGGGTTGTGACTAGACCTCTAGTTCTCCTGTGTACCAAAAAAAGGAATTTGTTTGATGGTTCAACAGAATGTATGCCTCTGTCTGTCAGTGTCATTGTGGTTGTCCTAGGGACCAAAGTAACAGAGAGGTCCAAGTGTAACAGACGCACTTGAAGGTCAGCGGCTGTTTTGCAATTTTTCCAAAACTACAAACAAATCCGTTAACTTTGAAACAAACTGAGCATAAATTACCTGATATCCCTATCTTTTGAAAGCTTTGATTTCCTTGTGGAGGCAAAAGTACTGCAGGCGACGCAGTCAATTCATCTTGGAAACCATGGGCTTTTATGAATCCTTCTAATAGAAAGCCAATAGAATGATGAGGTATTTCTATAGTTTCTCCCCTGATGTATGTGGTCATCACTGACCTTTCTGCTACAAGGGCTCTCAATTCTTGCATTGGCATTTTTTCAAATACTTGAGGAAGCAAGAGTTTGGCAATAACGATTGCACTTTCCTGGAACACCACACAAGAAAAGGAAAGAGGAATAAAGCTTCAAGTAAAGATCAATAATCACACTCAGCATACCTCAAGTCACTTTACCCTCTTCCAAAGTAGGCGGACATTATAAGGCAACTAGACACTGTGGATTGGGGAAACATCCAATTCTTGACTCATTCAAAATCTTAACCAGAGTGAGTAATTTCATTAATGGAGGAGAAATGTGCTGAATCTAAACCAAAATGTATAATTATACCTGCCACAGGAAATCTTCAACTGCAGGGTCTGACCCTAGCAGAGAAAGTATTTTCTCGCTTTCAATAAAAAAGCAGAGTACCACAGAATCTGTTATTATGTCACATATGCAACGTTTCCCAACTAGCAGTTCGTACAGCCCTAGTGTGCTCCCATGTGTAAAAGTTGGATGCAATGAGTGTTTGCTCCTAACGCTCTTGCTTGTCCACTGCCAAACAACGATTTTCTCACTGGTAAATTGTGTTCCCAAGGAAAATAATAGTACTTCTGACTTATTTCTCAAATCCCAAACTTCCCATATAAATTTTTATTTACCTTGACAACACCACTGGAAATAAGCCAGACACCATTTGGTTTGGAGCCTTCTTTGTAAAGGGGCACACCACGTGGTTTCATTATTTCTTTGGAAGAACGTTCAAGGGGTTCACGCACCATAGAAGGAAGGGCCCCCAGCAGAGGATGGGCACTAATCAAGTCAGTTATTTTGTGAAGCATTACTAAAGGAGGATTCCTTAGAAATCTTTTCAAGTCAGTCTGCATGAGAAGATTAAAACATTTTAACTTGAATTTACAAAAACTGAAGTGCATTGACCAGAGATCATAGAATTGGTAAAGGATGAAACCAAAATCACCTGGACAGCATCATGAAGATGAAGCATTTCCTTTTCTTCCAATAACCCAACCTTCTCAAGATTTTGGACATAATCAATTAAATGGTTCAGCACTGAATATGTTGCTTGTCTTGTTTTCACAACACGCAAAACCTGAAAAAGTATTTAATAATTAATTGTGTTCTAACATCCCCTGATTTAGACGCTATATCAACAATAAACTATATGAATGAAACAAACCTGATGACCCACAGACCTAGGTTATCAATTCCTACCAGAATTCATTATACCTGAACAAATATACGGGGACAGTTAAACTTACAAACCTGAGGAAATGTAACACGAACATCTTCCAAGAACTTTCTTGCTTCTTCTCCTTCTGCATCACTTTCATTAATGACTATAGAAGCAATACCACTGTCACCTAGAAGTATAAATAAATGGGAGAAGTCAAACTTCTCACAAAATTCTACACTATATACATGGAAAACAGTTATGCTCTTTCAAAAGGAAATAAATGTCACTTCACTGGAAGCCACCGAGAGTACATTTAACTCAGGTTATTATCAGAAATATTTTTAAAGTGGTAAGAAGATGTTTGACCCAAGGGAAAATATCTTCCCATATACATTATGACAGAGAAGAAAAAAAACTATATTGTAGGAATCATGTCTGAGTCTAACTACCTATTACTTGTCATACCTAAATCAAGATCATCATTTACTATTATCCAGGTATTGCAGGGCATCTCAGAGCCCCAACAAATTGGACTTTCCAATTCATCCAAGAAACAGCAGAGAGAAAAATAAAGGGAGAGGGAGAGGGATAACATGAGAAGAGAGGAGAGTGGACAAATAGAGATTTTGGAAGCAATTACAGGACTCAATGTTCAAAAGTCAATCAATCATCAATAGCAAACTTGACTGCTATGGCTAATAGGGTGTTCTTTATTACTCCAAATGCATTCAGAAGGAACAAGAATTCTTTGCCCAACTAGGAATAGAACGACAAAATAGATCAAGTCAAGGAACTGAAATTCAACTTCTAATTCTAGATTCTATTTTTATTATTCTTCCTAGAATAAATATACTAAAATTCCTTTGATGGTTCCTAATTATTTACTTTATCCCTGTCAAAGAACCATTTTAACCCAATAACTTAAGTTGTTAGGTGAGGTCCAAAAATATTTTTATATTAACCTCTAACACATCCCCTCAAGTGAAAGCTTTTTGGGCTTGAAAATTGCATAAGCCCAGACTACCTTGTTATTAATTTTTATTAATTAGAATGAGAGTAGTGAGATTTAAACTCGTTACCACTTGGTCAACAAGGTTTTGATGTCATGTCAAAGAACCATCTCAACCTAATAATTTAAACTGTTAAGTGAGGTCCAAGAATAGTTTTATATTACTCTCTAACAATCCCAAAGGAATTTCATCAAAGCTAGATTCAAGATAAACCAAAAGGAATAGAACAGTATAATAAAACCTAAGTCAAGGAGCTGAAATGAAATTTCTAATTCTAGTTTCTATTATTCCTCCTACAAAAAATATCCTCAAATTCATTTGGCTGTTCCTAATTATTTCCCTTTTTCCCAATGCAATTTGATTTCAAAGAGTTATACTGCAGATAAACCAATAGCTCAGAATCCACAAAAGAAGTCCTCTTCAGTGCAGGTTGCATTAGAATAGAGACAACCTCATAAACCAATAGCTCAGAATCCACAAAAGAAGTCCTCTTCAGCGCAGGTTGCATTAGAATAGAGAAAACCTCATGACATGAGTCGAAAACTCAAAAATCTACCATTTGAATAAGCAGCAATCTCAACATGAACTATCACTTCAATTTTATCTTTGTGCCATGGAAGAATATAGATGTTGGACATGTGATTGCCTGCCGGAAACTAAAAGGCAAAGTAGGATTAAGAGATTGAAATGTTCTACATCTTGCCTAAGAAAGAGCTACAAGACTAACTTACATGTATTCTAAGTTCAAGAAAAACCGAGACATGCTTTTAATGTCAGTAAACGTAATCATAAAACAATCAGAAAAGGATCCAGGAAGAATTCAGTTTTGACTAAAACAGAATCTGTCAATAAATAAAGCCATAAGACTAGCTTCAACACCGTGAAAATGCACCTAATACATTTTCAGAAATGTAAACTCTAAAGCAAATATTTAAGAAGCAAGTTCAATGTAGACCACAAATCAACAGTGTGGCACTTTCAATGATCTTGTGACAGCATGTGAAAACCTTCATAACTTCACAAGTCTTACTTCCACCTGGTGTTGAGATTGTCTTAGTAAGACATGTTTGGGAGATGACTGTACAGGGATTAGAAAGAATTTACCATTAACATGGAAAATAGACTTTTGCCACCACAACATACCTTCACAACTGATATAACATGGATACAAGATTCCTCAAAATTGATATAAGCATCTCTTTAAAGAAAATTACTAGAGCATTATATGGACTAGCCATTATAAATTTATGTAAAGTTTGAAGCATAATAAATCACAAGAAGCACACGGATTAAAATGATAATGACCATGTAGGTGCAATTTTCCTCTGTTAAGATTGGTGTACAAGAAGTTGATAGTTTCTGACCTTACAGCCAAAAAGGATTTAGAACTATATGAACAGAAAATATAACACAATCCATGTACTGCATTAAAGTAAAACTGTAAATAGAAAACCAAAGAAAAAATATTTTAAAGAAAAGGTATTAAATCATGTAAAATTTTGTCCATTAGAAATTTACCAAATAGCCTAACAAATTGAATAAATTACCAATAAAGTCATGTAGTTGTCTCCGTGCAATTCTATGGGCACGTAGAAATGCAGCACAAATGTAGCATGCAGATTCAAGCCTCTCTACAGTGAAATAAGTAACCATTTTTTGAGGGAAAATGCTTGCTTGAAGGAACTTGTAATAATTTGGAAAATGAACATTGGATTGCAAGCCCTTCCAATCACATAGAGGTTCATGGGAAGCCAAGTCGATTGCTTCATCTACTGATTGCATCAAAATGTTTGCAGTTGTTTGTGTTATCCTTCCCTCATCAAGCATCCCCCAATAAGCAGCCTGAACTCCTGGTAAGGAAAAATATTTAAAAAAGGGCATTCACTTGCATATTTCAGCTAGAGATGGTTTAAGAAAAAATTAGTCATGATAATCAGCTCAACAAAAATAATAATTCTACAACCGAACTTTGATGCATTGATGACAATAGCATCTTCTTTGTACATCCGCTAGATAACATAACAAGCTTTCATGTGGATTTATAAACTCGCAACCTTTGCTTATTGGAGTTGATGGTCCTTTCAATTATCGATGGATTTATTGATTGATGCAATGCATGTTTTTCTTTTCTTCCTTCTGATTTTAGGTCTTGTATGAACTTTTGTTACAATATTACAGTGAAAAAGTTATTGTTGTCCTCCAAGGGAAATTTATATTTTCAAACTTTTTTCCTAAAAGCACATAGGAGAGAGAAAAGAATTACAACTGAGTTTCTTCGTATAATCTAAAATGAAATCCTTAGGCAAACTACATGGGCTACAGTCCAAATTCAAAGACGCTAATTGGGCATCATTCTTGTGAAACTAATTCTTTCCCGAAAGCTGAATGTTCTTTCTCCTCTCTCTTGTCTTGTTTAATACTTTTCTTTAATGGTGTACATGTTTCAACATGAGTCTAGAGGTGATCATGATAGATTGGCCCAGAGAAGAGCCTGTCTCCATCTAGATGGTAAATTAAAAAAAAAGGATGCTTAATACCTTCTCATTTATAACTAGTCCCTGATTATCCTTATCTTTTTGTTTTTATTTTAAATCAAAAATGAAGTAACAGCTCTCACTATCTAAAATAAAATACAAATTAATTTCTTTGACTCAAAACTAACTACATTGCAAGCTGATAGTTCTCAAATTTGCACAAATTAAATCCTACACAAACTTATAGGCACCCCTTTTTCTACAAACAAGACAGCTTTAATCCAATTCCCTATGCCATGAATAAAATAACATACATCCCAGCAGACAAAATTCCTTTTCCTTTTGGAGATAGAGAAAAGAGGCAGGCTGACTTAAGGTTATTTCACTTGTCAAAGGGCCCAACAAATCCCAGAAAAAAAATCAGCAAGTAAATTAATATACCGAGTAGCAATAAAACAGCACATTTACCATTTAGAAGGCGTATGCGAATATCTTTCAGATTAGTTGGGTCTAAATTATTATCAGCTTCAGATGCACCATGAGGGTGTTCGCATGACCCTTCCAAATTATTTAAGCTTGTAATGTATCTTTTAACTGTAGGCCAGTCAACAGGTCCAAGTTCCTCGTCCTCCCCAAGATCACCAAAAGCCTCTAGTGCTTTGTTCAACATTTCATACTTTGTGAAGTTCAATATACGCTTCTGCAGAAGATAGATACGTCACAAATGACAAGAAAAAGTAAACTTGTACAAAAACAAGATAGATTGGGTAGTATTTTCACTAATTTACAGATCAAGTTATTTTTTCATCAAAACATAAGAGTGTCTACTTGGTTTTTTTCAGCAATACTGGATGCATCCATGACTTGCATAATTCTCAACACAAATGCTGTAAAAGAAAAATATAAATAGTGATTCAGGAAGGGAATAGAAATGGAGGGAAGTGAAGAGAAAAGAGGGGAAAATAAGAAAAAAAATAATGCAGCCAGAAGAAGAATTATAAACTCTGTTCATCAAACATCAAGTCAAGTTGTCCCAAACATAATAATAGGTACTCATTTACATACAGAAATGCCCTGGTAAAATACTAACAAAATAAGAAGCTAAATTCCTAGGTGATGGACAAAAAATTTGAACTCCCAATCAAGACTGCCTTAAAAGGAAATACACGGAACACCAGAAAATTATGAAATTATGAAATCCATAATAACTAAAACTCTGAATAATATATAAAATTAAACAATCTAATAACAATCCTAGAAGGCTTGCTTCTTTATCTTATCCCCTGATCAGGAAAAGGAAAAAATTCATCCTCAAGTTTAAAAATCTCAAAGTAGTAAAACCACTTGTGATGGCTTATGGGTGTTAAACTCAAAGCATGGACTTGATATACTTCTTTATTGAAGAGGTTAATCATCCTTGCATTTCAAAACTCAGATTAATTATGAATCATAGAATTAGAGATTCGGAAAAATCCAGCCTCAATTTTAGTCTTAATTTGACTTCTATGCTGTGCTGGCCTTGATCTGTTCTTCATTTTAGTCATAAAATTAGGTTAATCATCTCCAGACTTTCTGCAGCCTTTCCAAGAGAGCATTTCTCAACAGTCTGTTCTTCATTTTCAAGAGAGTTAGCTGTTTCTGCAATTGTGGTGTTGTTACTGGCTGCTTTTCTTCACAATCATCGTGATAAATTTATGAGACTTCTATTTGCCCGACAGCTTTCTGAACTTTATTGAAGCATTTCTTCAACCTTACTTTATTGTCTCCACAGTTTCTAACATAGATCTTATCTGCTTTTCGCTAAGGCCCATAAGAAGACTCAACCCAGCCATTAAGCTGGTTCATTCAAGTAGAGTGGTAACATAGGCCAGAAAGGTTGAATTCCTTGCTGACCTTCAAGGGCAACAAGGTATTGGCAGAGAATAAAAGTAAAAAGTCGCTGGAAAGTGGTCAGGGAACTGGTGTTAACAAAATTTATGATGGCAATGGAACAGTTTAGATCTGGTCTAGGGGCAACAAAGTTGGACATGAGGAAATCAGTTCCAATCTAGTGACCTTAAACCAGGTTAAATCCCAGGAATAACAAGCATATCAGTAGAATTTAACAAGGTATTTGTCTAGTACTAAAGGTTTTAACATGGGAGTGGTATTGATGAAGGGCAAGTTTTGACTTGTGTCCCACCAAAAACTTGTGGCAGCTAGGATTTTTTGGGGTGCTGTAGTAGCAGCGCTTTTAAACAAGAAAAAAGAAGAGAAAAACAAGAAGAAGAATAAGAGAAGGAGGAAACCTCTAGGCACCAAGGATTCAAAATAACTCTAAAACTTTTATTCCATAGCTCAACTACAGCAAAAATAAGAGAACACATCTCCATTTATAGAGATGATGCAACCAAAATAGAAAATATTGATAAAATATTTTAATTTGATTTTTTTTTTTGGTATTTCTTGAAAGCCTATTTCATTAAGGAATTCATCTTACTTAGAGATATTACCATCTAGGAATCTTAGTATATTCGTTCAAATGTTAATTAGGAGTTTTCAAATACTTAAAATTTTTCTTTTCTTATTTGATGTTCTATTTCCTACTTAGGTTAGAACTACAAGGATCTTTTGGTGCCTACATCGCCTATACTATGTAAAAAATTGACAATGGAACGGTGAGTATTGAGCTTATACATGGCATTCTTGGCTTTTGTGGATAGCTTGCCTGATTTATTTGATCTTATCAGGATAAGGGAAGAATTTCTACTCTTTTCATCTATATCACGCAAGCTATATGTGTTTGTTTTTCTATGGTTGGAATTTATTCAAAGCTGGAGATTTCTCTTGAATAATTACAAGCACTAACTGTTCTAGAAAATATTTACTCCATGTTTGGAAAGATTATCTCAAGCAGAAGATTCATGGAAACCAGAAGTCAGACTTGGGGGGGGGAGACGTTCCAAGTTCTTTTTACTGTTGTGAGAAAGGATTCTGAAGAAATAAATTGCTACATTCACGGTCTACTTTTTTGTTGGAACCATATTAAATACTAAACAAAATCATCAAGATTTATATCATTCAAGAACATCAATGATCATATTTTTGGAAGCCTATATCTTCTACAAAATTCAAATAAAAAATGGCTGTACATAAACAGAGAAATTCGAAGCAAATAGAGCAGATTCTTTAGAAAGATCAACTTAAAACCTTGTGCTTTCGATTGAGCAAACATCAATTTTACTGTCCCTTTCTAGTAGTGAGAAAGAAAGGTGTAGATATCTTACATGATTGTGATTACATTAGATATGCTAGGGATAGAAGTCTGCAAGATTAAGTTGTGACTGAGGAATTTCTGACTACAATCCAGCAATTCTCAAGGAGGACCCTTGGGAAGTGAATGTACCAGCAATTCTCAAGGAGGACCCTTGGGAAGTGAATGTACCAGCAATTCTCAAGGAGGACCCTTGGGAAGTGAATGTACTTGAAAGTTTTAGCAGAACCACTATAAATATAAATTCTCGTGTTTCATCTTCTCTACCCTTGACTCTATTTATTTTTGTGCTGCTTTGTTTGTTTATTCATGTAATCTTCTAATTGTCTTTCAAGCAAGTTTGACATATTGTTGAGCCTAATTTTTATTAAGTTACCACTCATGCTATCTACTGGTATGCTAGTTAACCTCTCTTTGTCTGTCTGTTTGAACTGTTTATGTGACTACGGGTATCCCAGTTGCATCTATATCTTTACACTTATATTTTGTTCAAAAGTTTTTTGTTTTACAGGTTTGAAATTTTAATTTCAGTCCAATTCACCTCTTCCCCCACTGAGACAACATTCACACCTAAAATAAAAATCCCAAATACTCATAAAACAAATCCTTAATCAATTGCAATTCCACACACATCAAACACTAACCCTAATTCCAGACTCAAATCCTAATTATTTAAACCTAAATCCTTTGTGGGACACAAAACCACAGCTATATCCTATATCAAAAGATAAAACTCCTAATTGGACTAGGACTAAATAAGAATAACAAACTAGACTTATCATAACTAATCCTAATTTGATTAGGATAGCAACTTAATAAATAGAAATAATAAATTAAAGAATAAGACTCCAATTCTCAAAATAAAGCCTCGTCTTTGGAGCTCTTTACAACCTTATTTCAAACCTATATACTCTAAACACTCGATTTACCACAAATCTTTAATGGGGCAAATCCAAAGTTTCCTACATTAAATTGTCATCAGAACTAAGTGATTCCTTCCCTCCCCTCTTGAACTTTGTTTCTAGCATATACCATATTCCTAGTCATCATCTTGAACTTTGCTCAGTTTGAAATGGTTCCAGAAGAATTTCAATTCTTCAAAGTCAAGGTTACATCAATAGAATCAACTATGGATGAGATAAAAACAAAATTGGCAAATAATGGATGAAATTAAAAAACAAGAATGGACAAGCTATTGGTTGCAACATTTTAGAAGAAACTTCTTGTTGTGGAGTTTCACCACCTCCAGTGTTGCTAATATCTCTTCATATCATGAGGATTGCGAAGATTTGGACTTGAGGGCAAGTCCTCGTCAATCAAGGAAGATTGATGCACGAGCTCAAAACAAGTCGTCTGGGGCATCTAAATCTGAAGACCATGTCTTTTTTGCCCAAATCCAAGACTTGGTAGATGAAGTAGCTTTTTTTATGCGTATTTCCAAAGGTAGAATCCTTGATAAGGACAATCAACAAGTTGTAGAAACACATGATTTGCAGCATTTTCCTCTCAAATGCAAGCTTTTGATTTGACAGCAGCCATTTCGTTTCCTTTCCAAGAAAAGGGTATAAAAAGCTGCTTGAGTATTTTTGTGTTATTGGTCTGTAATTAGGTATAGGAAGCAAATCAACACAATTTTGCTACTTTTTACATGTTCGCAGAATTTTGAAACCAATCAGATTGGAGTTCCTATTTCTGCCATCTCACTTTACCTAAACTTTATATATTGGCATTTATTTATTCAATGTGGTCCTTAAATAGAAGCAAAGAGAATTGTAGAAGGAAGAAAATAAAGGAAATGGAAAGCTAGAAGAACAATTGGGATGACTTCAGTCTCCATTCTCTCTAATCAACTATCAATAATCAAAATAAATTTTCCTCAAGCATAACAATAGGTGCTCTTACATAGAAACCAAATACCCAAACAAAAAAGGAATAGAAATTTTTAAATTGAAAAAATGAATTTTGCTCCAACTAATAGGAAATAATTTGAATTGCCTATGATGACTTTAATATGACATTCACAAAGATTCCTAATAATTGATAAAAAAAAAATACTTAATAATTGAGGCAATAATCCTAGAATTATTGCTTCGTCCTCCATGAGATAGGTATATCAATGTTGTATATAGATCAAAATCACAAACATCACTGATTTCAGAATATCGGATTCAAATTGAAGTTTCTTTTATAGACATTAATGTAAACCTCACCTTGGTAGCTGATAACTTATCCATATCTAGAAGATGTAAAATAAACTGCGTAGTTGACCCATTCACAATAAGCGTCAGAAATACGATTCCGCCAGTGAAGAAAACAAACTGTAACGGTGGAGAATAAAGCATCAATCAAATTGCAAAAAATCAGTTACTCTATTAAATTTCTATATTCTTGAAATGGTCTGATGCATATATTTGACAGAGGACTCGATATAAATTCAAGGAACAAATAAATAAAATAGTTTGTATGTTCAACGAACTCACCAAGGTTCCTGTATCAGAACTGAGATAAATTGAGCTGTCACTAGTGCGCTGATACATACAAGTAAAAATCATTAGAAGTAAATTATGGCACGAAAGAAGCTTAGATATGATAGAGAGTTTTATGGACACAATTTTCTTCAGAAAGCTTTGGATGGACATCAACCATCTATATGCTTGGAATAAATGTGTCATGTAAGTCATCTTTGGTCATGGGAGCTATGAAGAACTTTTGGTTTGAAAACACACTCTGTGCTCGCACATTTACAATCTCATGGTCAGTAAGGAATTTCAGACATAAACAAGGATCCAAAAGAATTAAATCAAAGAATGCGTGGAGATATTATGTTACAGCAGCATGGAATAGAAAATTAAATAGCTAGGTGAATCAATGAAAACTTGCCTTAACAGATAATGAAAGTGATAATGCAACAGCCCCTCGAAGACCTGACCATATGACAATGGTAGCTTCCTTCCAATCCAAACCATAACCAAAATATCGTAAAAATGGATACAATGCTCCAACAACTATGAACCGGGATAGTTGCACAAAAATGTATAGAAGAAATAGGTAGCCCCATGTATGCCCTGAAAAAAGACCAAGACACGTGTATATTCACCTTTTAAAAAATATGAATAGTGCTGGACATAATAAAAAAAAATTGAAAGTTTTTACTAACTAATGTGGCACCTCGTGGTGAGTGTTATATCACTTTTTTTAAACCATCACATTAAATGCCAAAATCTAATAATAATGCATCACTAACAAGAATCCATGATTATCAGACTTGTTACCACTGTAATAACAGAGAATTAATAAAATTCAGATATGCATCAGAGTATCAGACATAAAAGACTTGTATATTCTTAAGTCTAGTCCTACCAAATTGCCTGGAACAGAAACTCGAGCAACTAACCATTGAGCCAGGTCAGTTATAAAAATTTGAACCGGTAAAGTAATTGACCAAGTGAGACCAGTTAGGAAATTGACCTGGTGAACCCCATACATGTTGAAACAGGTCAGTCCAAGCCATTACATTCATTGATGTCATGGAAGGTAGCATTTGAACCCAAGACCAAATGGTATGACTATCACACTCATGAGCAGGCAAAGATGATCTTGTTTATTCAATTATAGCAACATATGCATATCACATGTAGCTAAATTCATATAATCAAAAATTTCCTAATTATGACCAAAATATATAGTAAGGAATTTTATTTCAAAAAAATTAATAGAGTAATGATTGATAATAAAATATCCCATACATTTGACATTCAAAAATTCCAAAAATAAAATAAGTAAAAATAAAACTATATATTTTTTGTCCCCTACCATTTGCTATTTTTTTATTTGAATGCTTCACCTTTAATTTTATCTATTTGAGTTACCAACATTTTATTTTATTTTATTTTTATTTGGCACTCTAAATTCCATCCTTTAAATCCAGTCTTCCAAAGCCACAAGGTATACCAGGCTGATTTTGGCTGACTTCTAAGGCTTTGAGCCTTGATCAATCAACCCTAAAGGTCCTGTATTGCTTGGTGGACTTTAAGTGAACTTCAAACCATGTTAGCTTATCAAAAAGGGTCTTCAAGAACCTTATGACCTTCTGGGTGGGTTTTCACATGTTCACAATAGCCTTCCACCATCAGCTCAAGTGCGTGGGACCCGTAATATATTCCATTAACATTTATCAATGTTAATGAACTTCGAATCAATCTGTAATATCAGAATTTAAAGAAGTAGAATATCAAAGAAAACTAAAAAGGGATGAGGAACCATAGGAGATTAAATCTTGGTTAACTTATGTATATGTAACTCAAGGGTGTACAAGGCTATGAGAAATTTTATGTTACTTCAAGGCTATTTATACACAAAATATGCACTAAATAGGAATATAATTACAATCTCATGGGTTGAACCTCAAGTCAATCTCATAATTATTAGATAGTTTTCTAACGTAAATTAGTAATATTTCAACAACTAATAAACATATAACCAATTCATAAAATGCAAAACCTTCTCTTCTACATTACCGACCCTTTTGACCTAGCTCAAGCCTAGCTACCAGTAAATCACGATAAGCAAGTTGTATATCAGTCGTGCATGAGTTTTGTTGTAAAAGGAAACAGTGTATTGTATACATGTAGGGATGTGTAGTTTAAAAGTGAAAATACCATGGCTATGAAAAGTATTGCCACTGCTCAGAACACCTTCTGCTATAACAACACCACTGCAAAGGAAAAGAGCATCAAACTTTAATGAATCTCACAATTAATTATGAATATTATACTCTAAAATAGCAATAAGATAGAAGCCAAAAAAAATACAACAACAACAACAACAATCATAAGCAGAATAGCTCAAGTCAAAGTAATTGAATGGTATGCCTCATCAGTTAGTGTGATACCCAATGACAACGGTTTAGTATTGAACTGAAAAGGTATATGATGACTCTGACAATCTCATGGCTCAGTTAAATGGATAGTCTCCAGTGGATGTTAAAGTTTCCTTTATCTCCCTCAGCCAAAAAGACAAGTATTCTTTAGCAAATAAACATTTTCGGTAATTAACAATCAACAATGATAACTTTTTGTAAAGGCTAAAGTCTCATTCTACGTGGAATAAGCATTAGGCAGAAAAGATGCAATGTACTTAAAGGATTTTTCTTGTTCTGATAATTGAACACAAAAGACAAAATTCCAATTTAATTCAATAATTCAATCATCAAAAGCATAGAGCATACTACTCCCCTTTGTTGAGCTGATTGGCAGTCCTTTGTGTTCTTTCTTACCTAATGTAGTTATTAAATATCGCAAACACAACAAACATTCTCCGCTAATCTCATTCCCAGACTGGAAAGAAAGTGTGGATTTAAGGGCTTGTGCATCACGAGTTTCATATCGGTTTTATGATGTCAACTAGTTTCATCAACACCTTGTGGTTTTATTTATGCTTTTCCTGTCTCAATAACATAATCATTGACATCTAACCAAAAATAAATTTAGACTTTAAATCCATCTAAGCATACATGAAGTATAGCTACAGCTTAAGGATATGGTAAATTGATTTCTTACCTTAAGATGAAAATTAATGTATTTGCAATATAAGCAACCATTTCCCTGGAAAAAAAAATTATGTGAAATGGATTAAACATGCAATCTTGTTGGAAAGTTCCATTCACATGATAACAAGACATTTTTTCATTGGGATTATCAACCCCACTCATGTTCTGGCATCAGCAGATGGCTATATTATTTTCAGGTTTCCTTTCAGAATGTATCTGTTATCTTCAGTTTCTGCAGTGACTGTCAGAAATTTAAAACTGTCTTGGCTCTAATTAGGAAAAAGGTTATATTAGTAGCAGCAAGTAATAAATAAACCATCTGTTGATTTTAAAAGTGTAGCATCTCAGGTCTTTTGCAGTCTGCCTCAAACACCCAACATTCTCAAACAAACTTATTTGAAAATATTAAGAGCCCATGTAAATACATCCATTATCCTCTATTGCGATATACTAATGCACCATTTCTCCTATGAATATATAATATCTCAAAATATACTCATAGAAGTTAAGAGAGATAATTCTTGTCACTCTATTTATCCTTTCTTAAGATTGAAAGTGTACTGTCAGATTTTCGCTACCCAGATTCTTTAATCTTCTGGAAGATTCAATTTCCACTTTTGTCTTTCTCATCTCCTACCTCACCTTTTCATTGGTGTTAAAATAATTTAATCTATTAGAGAGTGGTGAATCAATGTTTAAAAGCAAACACATGCAGACCAAGTACAAGATATAGTTTTCTACAAAATAATCTCCCCAAAAAATATTTAACTCGCATTAATAATCCAAACTTTTACTATATGCTAAAACCAAGCTCATCATGCGAGGTAAATGGTTTCTAATGGATAAACACAACAGTTTCTCATCCTTTGTTCTTTCTTAAGGAACATAATCATCAAAAAAGACATGCAGTACTTTGACCCTTGTAGTCTTTAAATAGAGAGAGAGGCTACTTAGATGAAACAAGTGAGCATTAAGCATACCAAAAATGATGCAAGCTCTGTTGGCCATCACCCTTGAAAGCAGTCCTGGCTACTGCAGCATAAAACCTGTCCAGTGATATATCAAGAGATACCATTTCTCCAAGTTGCTAAGAAACTATTCATAATTTATCAACTTACATTCCTAAAGTCATCACTGCCAAAACGCCAGAAACAGCAGCACCCTCTTGAGCCTACCAAATAAAAATGCAAGTTCAGTTTCTTATGCACAAAAGACAGGAAATAATTTTGATAACTGGTCATAAGTTTGTAAAGCCACTTTCTGCAATTACAGTTTCAACTGTATTTTGATAATGGATGAGCAGGATAAACATGCTGAATAACACCAATGAATAAGATGGCCATGAGAATTATAAACATTGATTCCTATAAATTTATCAAGATTACACAACAACAATCACGCCCCAACCCCAAACTTGTTGGGGTTGGCTATATGGATCCTTTTGCAACATTCCATGTGATCATACACCAAATCTGCCTCAAGATTGAAAGATCTTAAATCCTTTGACACGATCCACAAAGCACCAGCCTGAAATTAAATTTCTCATTGAAAGCATTTCTTACTTCAGATAGAAAATCAAGCACCGATATAATTTGTTTCATGGAGAAACTTTGCAACAAAATAAAACAAGCACCATTGAAATGGCTCCATCCTTGTGAAACTTCCTGAACATTGAATCTTGAAATGGAAAGCTAGTTAAAATCAAGCTAATCAATGAACAAGGAGATCAATTTTGAAGCATCATAAGGATTAACGGATGCTGGAACCTATCCTTGGGCAAAAGATAAAAGAGATAAGAAACAATAAAACCAGCCAAAAATCTGAACAGGGATTGAAGACCAACCATAGTCACAGACAGAGAAACAGAGGAGGAGAAAAGGTAATGACCAAGTAGACATCAAATCCATCACTGGATGCAAAACTCAAGCTTTCCGATAGACATTATTCTGTCATTTGCAATTTGAAATAAAAGACCTTGTGATGCACTCATTAGAATGGCAGACTTCAAAAATGTTTACTAATATATTTTGCAAATATGGTGACTAACACTTAACTAGCCATTCAGACAAAGAATAAATAAATTTAAAAGGAGTCCTGAGTTGGAAAGAAACATACAGTGAAGTAAGTAACGTAGCTCACAGCTAGTGTCAGCGCAATCTCTATCACTGTGTCATTGAAGATGAACCCGAGCCACAAAACAGATGCAATTCCAAAAGCAATACCAATGCCTACACTGGATCAAGAAAAGGTTTTCATTTCAAGAGTGAAATCCTTCATTCGGTGCATATTAAAAGTAATTGATACTTACGCTCCAAGCGAAACTTGAGTTAGAAATTTGATTATGGCACCCGAGGTAAAGCTCTCCCCAAGGACCATCCGATAGAATAGCTGATAGACCACAATTGCTGTCCTGGACATAGAAATTAAAGGCAATCAAAGATGACTGAAGATAAGAATAACAATAAGACTGAATTTTTCACAGATGCATTTATTCTTAGTTTGCTGGTTTCAACTGCTCAGATTTGTCAAATTATCTATACAGACTGTCAGGGACAAAAAAAAAAGACAAGAAAAAAATTAAATACCCATCGTTCATCAGGGATTCTCCTTCGATTATTGTACTCAATTTTTTGCTTGCACCAAGCTCTTTCAACAGAGCAACAACAGCCACAGGATCAGTAGCACTCAGAAGTCCCCCGAGCAACAAAGAGGTTGTCCAACTCCAGTTATATGGGAAAATGAGCTGCAGCATTAAATGGCACAGTAATTTTACAACAAGCGGGCTAAATTGCACAGTAATTTTATAACAAGCAGAGTATAGCATATTAAGAAAACTGTAGTCTTGTAGGGTACCTTCAAAGCACATCCAAGACAACATGTCGAAATTAGAACTCCAGGAACAGCAAGTAGAAGCATTTGCACCATGCACCTCTATAGAAAAATTGCCAAAAAGCAGCTGGTTCATTCAAACCAAAAAAAAAAAAAACTAAATTGACAGACACGTAGCTACACTTCGCCGGCAAAATAATCAATAAAATCAACAGAATTTTTATTAGGAAATTAAAACTACAATCAGGTGTCGAAGGAACCAAACCAATTAATAAGGAGATAAAACAAAGAGCCAAAAGAAACTATATACATCCATGTAAAAGTAGTATAATACTGCCAAATAATGTTTGATTTCAAGTCTAGCCATTAATAGTATTTATCAATCCGTAATTTTTGTTGGAAATTCTTCCTCAGGGTACAAAACATTAGAAACCAAAATAAACTTATCTAACATAGGAGATTTCATTAATTCAGCGAAGTTATACTTTTTTTACTTATGTTGTATGATCAAATATGAAGTACAACGCATCGAACCCTAAACGAAAGCAACCAACTTTCCCAAAACCATTAGACTCGTACTTAACCTCTTGATCACTCACGAAAAAGTGTCTGCTGAAGTTGTAGAAGTAATACTTTAAAGAGAGTGAAAGAAACCTTAATTTGGTGGACTTCCATTGAAAAGGAACTCTCGAAAAGAAGGGCAGGAAGGAAAACAGCCAGTAAAAGGTCAGGATCAATATGTGCCCCTGCATCATTCAATTACAAGTAGGGAACATCAACTAAACTATTATCATAAATAATAGTCTGTCAAGGCTTAATAAAATGAACTTACAGAGCCGAATTCCATCCCCAATCCTTCCCAGTTGATGACTGGTACCATATTCTGCACAGCCAAGTAATTACAATAACAATGATAAATCGAGAACGAGAAAAGAAAAAGCTATGACTGGTACTACCGTACTAACAACAGCATAGAATTACCTAAGGATCCAAGAGCAATGCCGACGACGAGAAGAGCAACAGTGTAAGGGACTCGGGTGCCTCTCAACAAATGCCTGCACGCAATCCCAAGCAGCAGACTTAACCCAAAGAAAAGCACAGTGTCCGTTGGATTCCATTCATCTGAAGCAGCAGATGAAGAAGAAGAGGACTCCCATATTCTGTACGGTAAACCTACTCCTTTTTCTATCGCACTCCCCATTCAATTACTTGCTCCTCCACTGAAACTGGTTTTGGTAGAGGAAGAGAATCTCTTGACTCTTTTCTTTTCTCTCTTCGAAGGAGGTTGGATATGCTCGTGTGCAGCCCAAACGTTCTAATGCGAATAGGGAGGATACGGTCAACCGTGCGATGATGATATGATGAGGCCGTTACTCGTTTTTTTAATTTCTAGTTGAGTGCATCACTTTGATTTGATGGGTCACCAGCTTTTCCAATTTATTTTTATTTATTTTTTTAATCATCATTACTATTTTAACCATTTAAAAAAAAACAATTTACCCTTGAATTATTAACACCTCGAATAATTTAGGCATGTTTAGTTAAAAAAATTTATTAAAGATTAATTAGCATGAGGATATTAAGCACTCCCAAATTAGTCTTCGGAGGTTTAAATTTTACCCTTTATCCAAGAAGTCGTGTTTGTTTTTGTTCTCTCCATTTTGCCCCCCTCAAAATACACACTAAATAATTTCATATTTATCTCTTATCTATTTTCAAGGATGATATGGTTAATGCCCTGCTTGGAGCTGCTGGCTTTTCTTGAAGTTTTAATTTATTCTTTTTATTTTAAATTAAATTTTATTTTAGTGTTTTAGGATTGTTGGATGTATTGATATTAAAAATAAATAAAAAAAATAAAAAATTATTTTAATATATTTATAAATAAAAAAATACATTGAAAAACAACCAAAACCATACTTTAAAACATGAACTAAATCATTTAAATTTTTTATTTAAAAAATAAAAAAAGAGAAGATAAATTACCATATTATGGTTATGATTTTATTTTTTTCAGGATTAGTAAACCTGGATATTATGCACTACGCATGTATTTTTAAAAAGCGTTTGGAACGCGGTACAAACCACATTCTTCAAAAATTAAAATTTTTTTTATGTTTTGAATAGTTTTGATACGCTGATTTTAAAAATAATTTTTTAAAAATAAAAAATATCATTTTAATATATTTCAACAAAAAAAACATTTTAAAAAACAATCACAGCTACTCCAAAACAGACGTACTTTAATTAAAACTATTGCAAAACCAACATAAAAAACCAAAACAATACGACTATACCGGATTTGAAATCCATTGTCTTTTTGGGTTGATGAAATACAGACACGTTAATCCAGTCATTTGACGACATTTGTCATGTTAGTATAATATTGTATTTGTTGTTATCTATAACTCGAAAGCAAACTTTGTCTTCTGATCGGAATATATACATGACAGATAAATGCAAAGGCAGCTGGTTCAGATTATTATTAAATTAATGGTTATTTACCTGAAAATTGATTAAATTAATGTTATTTTATATTTTAAAATAATTTTAATATATTGATATAAAAAATTAAAAAATTATATTATTTTAATATATTTTTAATTAAAAAATATCTATTATAGTACCAGATACACATTTAACGTGTTATGAAGTGTGTGAATGGGTGTGATGGATAGCTCATGCCTATTTTATGTTTTTTTTAATGTTTTAAAATTTAGATGAAGTGCAGCTGTATTGGTATCTGCGCATAGCTCACGTGCATCTAAAAAATCTCAAATTTACTTTTGCTGCACCGTCCGACTGAGTCGAAACGTGTTGGCTCAGTATCAAATAAATACGTAGCGCGGTGTATTTTATTTTTTTTTTTTAAAAAAAAAACCTAGCATATCAGGTCTTAAATCAAGCTGTTGTCAAAAGGCAACACATTAATTATTTGTGTTGGAACGATTAAAAAAAAAAGTCAGTAATATTGTTTACGTGTAGTTGTAATTGTTTTTTTAAATATTTTTTAAATTAATTTTTATTTTAAAAATATTAAATTATTAGTTTTAAAATGTTTTTTTGATGATTTTAAAATACTGATATAAAAAAAAACTAAAATATATATATATTTTTAATTAAAAATTATTTTTAAAAAAACCCGTACATCATATTACTAAACAATAAACAAACACTTAGTGTGATGGCGCTGGTTTAAAATAAAGGGATCTAGTTTTATTGGTTGCAATAGAATTCTAAATTAATGTAATGTAATAAGAGAATGTATTAGTGTCGTGGATATATTTTCAAATGTTCTTAATCAAGACATGCAAACATATTGTTTACCTCTTAGTAAAACAAATTAAAAAAATATACGAATTTGATAGAATAAAAGGAGTTATTAGTGTTAATTAAGTATTTAAATAAACAATTGATTTTTCTTCTAAGAGAGTGAAAGGCAAATGCATATACAAAAACCTAGCATTGATTTTTTTTCTTAGTTTTGATATTTTCAATTTATATTTATTTTTAGTGTCGATGAACAAATTTATCAACCCAAACACACTCTTATATCATTAAAAAAACATGAAATTTAAATTAGAAAAAAATCTCTTAACTCCGATATACTTTCTCTAACAGGATAAAGATCTGAAAACACTTTTATAAAATTCTCCTCGTTAATTTAAACCTGCTAATATCAAAATTGATTTTTTTGTGTACAAAACATGGCTAATTGATGATCTTTCCTCTCGTGCACCGTTTCCCAAAGAGTTTTTCTTTGGTATTTTAAACTTGGAGACTAGAAAATAAACAAGACTAACTCTTAGATCAAAATTAAATTTTTAAAAACTTTGAAATCATCACATTTTTTCTTTGTATTTTATGTTGTGATTCTTTCTTTTTTTAATCCTGTTTTTCTACTATAATTGAAATTTTTTTCTAATGAAATAGGTCATAAAAGGATAAGATGAAAGAAAAAAACATAGATGAATTAACCAGACAAAAAGTATAAGTACAAAGTTAAAAGTAATAATAATAAAAAGAAGAAGATCCAAGAGGTATATTGAAATTGTTTTTATTCTAACTGATATATTATTTTAATAAGAATTTTTTTTTAATTTATATCTCAATTAATATCTCTCTTCCATGATTTTTTTTATTTTGTTTATTTAATTTTTTTTGAATAGTTTTTTTTGAATTATTTTATATATATTTAATTTTTAAAGTTATTGTTTTGATTCATCTGTATTTTTTCTTAATGTTTCACATAGATAAAATTTATTTTTAAAAATAAAAAAATATTTTTAGATAATATTTATAACATGGGCAAGCTTTTATTATATATATATATATATATATATATATTCAAATATAATTTAAAAAATTTAAAGAAAACATTATAAAAAAATCATTAAATTTCTTTTAAAAAAATTAGAAAAAACCGGAAAAACCAGTTGATAAAATAAATAAAAATAAAAATTAAATTAAAAATATAAAATTTTACACGGCACCAATAATACGTGAGAGAATGCTCACTGCGTAAAAACCCACGAATTTTAGATAAATACTTAATTTGTTAATGTTAAAGTCAACAAAGTAATGGCCTTCCATTTCCATATCCGCTTCCACTGCTCTCCCCTTCCTTCATCTGCCATGCATGCTCTTTCTGATCATACATTCAAGCAGGGCATCACACTTTCTGAAGGTTTGATTTTTTTATTTTTTAAAAATTATTTTTAAAATTAGTGTATTAAAATAATAAAAATATATAAAAAAATATTAATTTTTAGTTAAAAATAACAAAAAAAAATTAATTTTTTTTGAAAACGCGGGCAAACGGGCTCTTTATACATCGTTTGAAACAATGTTTGGTTTCAGACTTACTTACTCGATGGGTTTTTTCTTTTTATGTATTTCATTTCACTTCTCTGTTGTTGGATTCATATTTAGGTATGTTTTCCTGCCGTGTACAGTGACATCCTCTCTGGGGTTGGATAGATAATTTCTAGTTTTTACAGGACATGAGTATGAATAACGATAAAGATGAAAATGTTTTTAGGTTAAATTAGGTTCATATGCAGTATTTTCCTTTTCAAGGGTGGAAAAATGGGAGAATTCTTGGTGATTCTTGCTGCTGCTGCTTTCATAATAAGTTGCGGGGGTCAAGTCCAGTCAGATGTATCTGATCATCGCTATAAAGCTGGAGATCTGATCCCTTGCTATGCGAGGGGAACTGGTCCATTTCACAATCCCAGGTACATGTCTCAATCTCTACATCAATGAATCTTAATTGCCTTATTTTACTTAATATGCATGCACTACATATTTGTTCTCCATGTATGTAGATCTTTTGTTTTGTATGTTCTTAATTTGGATCCCTAATGTTTTAGAACTTAACCGTTTAGTTTACTTTGAGCTTGCATTCATGCATTTCGTTTGTGAATATTGGTTTGAGTTGATTGCTTGTAAATCTGGAGGTTTCATCTTCCTTTTCAGTTGACTATCAAATACATATTTAATACTCCAAATTTTTTCTGGAAAAAGAATGTGTTTTCATGCATATCATGCCATTCAATTATGTAGAATTCATTTCTTTTTAAAAAAACAAAAAGTGATTAACCATCCCTATTTTATTTGGCCAAGTATTTTTTTGATCTCATGCTGGAAGATAAACAACGAGGTACTATTCTCTATACAAAAATTTGTGGATTTTTGCTTGTCTTTCTGATGTACTTATTGGATTGAGTTTTCCTTGCAGCTCTTTGCTTGTTTCATATTTAATAAGGTCTTATTAATTTATATTTTCTACTATGATCTTCCATTCTGTCACCCACATTTCATCTTCATCTGCACTAATGTTCTTTAGTTTTGACCTTATCTTCTATCAATCTTGTCATGTATTGGTGTCTAGTCTATAATGGTTGGTCAATCCTAATGACACAGGTTTTGTCAATGAGAAGAAGCAAACTCTACGTGACATATTGACTGGGGATCAATATTTAACTTCTCCATATAAACTTGAATTCCTAGTAAATGAAGATTCTGAATTTGTGTGCGAAAAGAACTTGACAAAGGAAGAAGTTTTGAAGTTACAAGATGCAGTTGGGAAGGACTATCACATTCAAATGTACTGTGATGACATGCCAATTTGGACATTTATAGGAAGAATGGACAACAAAAAGAAAAGATATTTTCTCTACATGGATTTTGATTTCAGCATATATTACAATAAGGAACATCTGATCGAGATATCTGCTTGAACTGACCTTTCTGATTGTGTGGAACTGATTGAGGAAAGGGAAGTTCACATGAAAATGAAATATACTGTGACATGGAAGGAAACTAGCAGCCCTTTTGAGAAAAGGATGGAAAAGTACTTTGGTGATTCCTCACTGCCATATATCTGGGAGATCCGTTGGTTTTCAATCTTAAATTCATGTGTTACTATTCTCTTCCTAACTGGTCAGATTTCGATGTATTACTTGTGAATCCTTAAGAAAGATCTTGAGTAAGAATATCGTGAATCTGTGATGTCTACCCAAAGTTCAAACTATTTTTTTTTAAATTCTTTTTTCCTTTGGATTATTGAACTCTCTTACATGCGTTTCCATGATGAGGAGTTATTTGAAAACCAAGACAAGACGGGATGGAAGTTTATCCATGGTGATGTGTTCCGATACCCATACTACAAGTCATTGTTTGCTGCTGCTGTTGGTTCTGGAACTCAGTTGTTTACCCTGTATGTCCATGCTTTGAAATTATTCACCCTGTATTCTCTAATTTGATTAAATTATCTTAAAATTATTGATTATTTTATGCTACATCATCAATCTCAAATAATTTACCTTGATATTACTTCATTCCTAGTGCTCTAACTTTTGTCTCACATAAATTTTCAGTGCAATACTGGTATTGATACTAGGAATGACTGGTGCATTTCATCCATACAAGCAAGGATATCTGTTTATTGCACTAGTGGTCATCTATGCTCTCACATCAGCAGTTGCAGGTTATACATCAGCCTATTTCTATGTTCAGCTTGAAGGGACAGAATGGGTATGCTCTGATGTAAAATCTCTATTACAGTATTTGAATTTGATGCATGTCATAGCATGAACTGGTGAACTGATTAGGTTTTCCAAAATCTGAACAGGTGAGCAATCTGTTGCTTACAGGACTTCTTTTCTGTGGGCCTTTGTTTGCCACATTCTGCATCCTTAATACCACCGCAATTGTTTACAAAGCAACTACAGTATTTCCCTCTGGCACTATTGTATTCATCTTTCTTATATGGATTCTAGTTGCATTACCATTGTTTGTATTGGGTGGGATTGCTGGGGAAAATTGCAAAGACAAGTTCCAGGCTCTGTGCCGCACCACAAAGTGTCCAAAAACTATTCCGCTATTGTGTTGGTATAGGGGTTCTGTATCGCAGATGGCATTGGCTGGGTTTCTTCCTTTCAATGTGATTCTCAATGAGCTTGATGACATATTTGGTAGTGCTTGGGGCCACAATATCTATTCCGTATATGGCTTCCTGTTTCTTCTCTGCACACTTCTGCTGATTACCACTGCTTTGGTTACAGTGGCTTTGACCTACTTTCAGCTTGCTGCTGAAGACTATCGATGGTGGTGGAGGTACACAAATTCCTTTTGCTTTACCATTTTAAATTGCATTGTGTAAAAGAGGTCTCAATGTTCTAGTTTGCTGGGAATTGTATTGCATAAAAGAGGTCCCAAGGTTCTAGTTTGCTGTCATACAAATTTGTTTTTTCTCCTACTGCCTCTATTCCATTCTCTGACAATGTGTTTCTTAATTTCACAATGAATGCTTCTGATGGTTAAGACAGACTGCATCTTCAACTTTTCAATCCATGAATCTACTAACATTAAGAATTGTAAAGCAAGTTTCTTGGTGCTAAGTTGTATACAGTGCAGAATGACTGAACTAGCATAACAGCATTACAACTTGTTTAAAGAATACATATTTCAAGTTATCATTCAAGGTTGTTAGCTAATTTAAACCTGTTGTTTCTGCAGTTACTGACCCCTTTTTGATAAATTGATACATTTGGTTTATTGATTGGCCCTTATCTTTGCCATATACTAAATTTCCATCCTGAATTCCTATAAAACACCCTTACACACAAGGTTAAACAATCAATTCCTTGCACTATTAAATTTTTAATTAGAAATCTCCCTTACGCACAATGTCAAAGAACCACTACCTTGTGCTATTAAATTTTTAATTAGAAGAGAGAATGGGGGTAATAGGGTTTGAACTCGTGACCAATCATTTTTGTCTGGTTTCTTGCAATTATCTTTCTACTTTGGGTACATGGTTTGCATTTGCTACACTATCTTTCTTATGCTTGGGACGATTGGTTTCTTTACCTCCTTGCGTGTATAGTCCGTTACATATATGGGTCTAGCATATGTGACTAGCTTACTGGTTTGGTAGGTTATTCATTCACCTTTTTATCAACAAATTTTGTGATCGAGAAAGGTGTGTGATTTTTTGTGAATTCTTATTAGTGGAAGCTCAATTATGATTTTGTTGAAAGGTGGCTATGAGAGGGCCGCAAGTTTTAATGGAATAGGAGACAAAGCTTCTCAGGCTCTGGAAACAGTTTGCATGTGATGGCATTATGAATTTTTGGCATGTCTGTAAAATGGTAGAACATTAATCTGGGGCCATCCTCGTTTTCCTTGCACAGTGTTCTCTGTTAAAAAGATGTCTTGTAAATTAGCTTCAATCTAGCCTTGTTAAGCAGTGATTATTTAGAACTTTCTTTGGATGGCAAGCAAGATTTTTTTGGTAATGAGCAAGCTCTTCGAGAAAGCAAGGGAGGGAATGGTTCATTTCCATTTCCCAACAACAGCTCACCGTTTGATGATTCTCATGGCAGGTCTTTCTCTTCTTTCTTTCAGTATATCATTAGAAAAACTTAATGGACTTTTATGCTTTACATAACTGGGACATAATGGCAGCATGCAGGATGTTTTTTTATCCTCAATGCACAAGTATCCAAGGGAGGATCGGTTTAAAATGGATCTGGCTTCACTTACATCCCACACGCCCACACCTATCCAGGAATTTTTTGTCCATCAAAATGCATTTCCTAACACTAACACTACTCGTTTCTTCTTTCTCTCGAGAATAATAATAATAATAAATAAATAAACATTATTATTACTATTATTATTGCTATTTAACTATTAATTAACAATAACTAAAAGAGGTTTGATGGATAGTGTTTTAATTGTATTTTTCAATTTTAATTTTTAATATCATTTTTTAACGTTAAATTGATTAAAATTTGGACTTCATAACTTGTTTTGATTTGAAATTTATGAGGTTATTTTAGTTTCATGACCTGAGTCTCGGGTTTGATAGACTAACCTAAATTGACTCGAGTTTTTTTTATTATAATTTGTTTTAATTAAATTTTGTTTTCAATTTTATCTTTTAATATTGGATTGATTAGAAAATAAGTTTAATAATTTGTTTTAATTTTTGTGAAGATATCTTAGTCATGACTTGAGGCGCGTGTTTGAAGGGCTAATTGAGTGTTTTTTTTTTTGTTTTTATAATTTTTTATAATTTTATCATTCAATAATTAAAATATTTAAATCATGTTTTTATTGGTGGTTGTATTGTATTAACCCAGTTTATTTTTTTAAAAAAAAACCGCTTGGAAACACATGGGTAGTTTTTATTTTTATTTTTGAAGTAGATACAAAATCTGATCCGATTAGCGAGGCAGTGAACTAATAATATCCAGATTACCGTTTGGATTGTGTGCATGCCTCCTTCGCTGCTGGGTTTTTTCGGGGATCAAATCTTGTTTTTAAAAACTGAAATCGGACATTTAAGTATACCGTCAGCATTCGAATCTGTGCTTTAATAATAAATTTGAGTCAATTACCAATTTGACCAAGTCTCCAGATACAAGGAGTAGAAAGATAACGGCAGCAACCAATATATTGTCGGAGGGATCTTGTAATTTACATTTTCAACCTCAATCCAGGTCGTCCATTTCAGTGAAACACGTATAACCAATTTCGATATAGTGTCCGTCAAATATCATTTTCTGAATATTTTCAAAATTACTTTGTTGGGATAACCCGTGACCGAACCTCGAGAAAAGTCAACAAGAACCGAGTCCAACAAATGATTGCACGCCAAGGGACTAATCCTTCACTATTCGAAACGAGAGAGAGAGGAAGTTAAGGAAATGAGGCTTTCGTGGTCATCACCAATCATTTGGATTCTGTAAAAATCTGGTTAGTGGGAAGTGTCTATTCCATGGCGTGCCATGGACGACATTTTAGTCAATAAGTCCCTTTTATCCACTCTTGTCAGGTCGTGTTGAGGACTGTGATTCACAAAGTTTTAAAGGATCTTTTGCTTGAAAATAAATTGAAGTAATATTTTTTATAATTTTAATACCGGTGTATTAAAAAAAGTAAAAAGTATTAAATTAAATTTTTTTTAATACCCCTGTTTCTAATACTATTTATTTTATCTTGGCTGTTTTTGCATCAAAAGTCACACCCTGTTATTACGTGATTGTATGTTTGTGTATCCCCCAATCCAGGGAAACAAGATCTGTAAAGCAATCCCCTTTGCATAGTTCTTTGCCTTCGAATCATTATAAAAGCATACCGTCTGGTCAAAGTCAGTTTTACTATTAGGAGTTGCAGATTCGATTTTCTTTCTTCTTTTTTTTTTTAAAAAAGAAAAAGATATTAGTATTAATTGAACTATATTTTTTCTAACCATCACAAAGCTACAAGATCACACCAGGTCAGATAAAGCTAATCGATAAAAAATTACTAGCCATTGGATCAGGTCAGATAAAGCTCGATGATAATAATATTTTTACCTGTGACGGCTAATTAACTAAAGACTAAACAATCCGGCCTCGAAGATTAAGAGTTGGTTTATTTGCGTGGTTGCTTTTGTATTTGAAGTAACCATAAGCAAATAATTGTTTGGTAATATTCAAAACACAATTTATTTTTAATGGGATCCACTGAGTTTTGCGTTTAAAACGTAGGTAAAAGCAAAGCAGCTCTCGGCTACTTTTTTTCTCTGCACTGTTCATTAAAGTGAACAGTGCTTTTTTTTCTCTCGAAAAACCAGTGCAGTGAATTAAAAATTCACTTGCACTGTTCACGTGAATATGAACAATATTTTTTTTTGAAAAACTAGTTTAGAGTGAATTAAATTTACTCGCATTGTAATTTTAATTTTATTCCTGATAATATTTTACCTAAATTTATTACACGCTCAAAAAATTATGGAAACTGTAGTTCTTGTCGGATGAATTTTATACGTAATGGAATTATAGATAGTTTAATGGAACAATAAAAATATTTTATATAAAGTATTATTTATTTCATAATGTAATAGTAGTAGTTAAATCTACAATATTTAAATTTAAAACCATTAATATTAATATATATATTTTATAGCCTCAATTTAAAAAGTATTCTTAACCAAATATATTAAATTATTTTTTGTTCAACCTCAATTTTAACCACAGTTTTAATCAAATATATATAAATATCAAACAAACCTTAACTAAAAGTACTTTTTATAAAACAATTTTTTCAAATCATAACCACAAAAACTACCATAATATCAAACCATAAAAGTTACCACAATACCAAATTACCGCGCGCGTGCGCGCTTGGCAAAAAGGAATGGTTTTTTCTTTCATGAGCAAGGTAGCTCATACGATGATGGATCTGTGTACAGTGTCTTTCACACATGATGATAATTACACCCCTAAATGTTGATTAGATTTGAATTGACAAAAATCTTCCATGAAAGCTGTGAGAAACAGAGGAGGCCTCCAGCAGAGTAAGAAGATCGAGGCTAATCATATATTTAGACGAAGAAATTTAGCTAGATGGTTAATTAGTCGGTATAGATATTCTCACTCCATCATTTTCTTGAGCAAGGCAGGTGTGTTCGATTCTGAAGAGGAGGACAAAAGGGTTTGTTAGGGTCGTATAAAATCGGTCAAACATCCTTGTTTGATGGTACTCTTGAAGCCTTGAGCCGAGAGCAATGTTTTTCTTACCCCATCATCATGCTAATTATTAAAACGTTCGGCATTACGTCGAGCATTAATCATGACAATTTCCCTAAAACGTCAAACTGCAATCCTCCATTGTCATGATAAGAGATCTCTCTCTAATATATTCTTGTGCATTTGATAATCTTCTTTTTTTTTAAAAAAAAGAACAGAGAGAGAATACTCTATGATTCGCAAACAATTGAACCATCTTTTACAGGTAGAGAGAAGAGAAGATGATCCGATGGGAATACATATATTCAAATGAAACAAAGTAAAAGTGGGACCAAAACAGCCATAAAGCTGAAGTTTTTAACGTTGAGATAAGAGAATTTGAGCCGAGCAAAGGGGTTTGAGGTGATGAACAGTGAGGAAGAAAGAGGGTCAGCCCAGCTCGCACGTCAAAAGGATAGGCAAAAGGAAGGACCAAAATGGAGGCATCATCACCTCCCATGGCAATATGCCATTAACCCACCAGGCCTCATTGAGTTGTTCCTTTTGTGGGCCTATCTATCTCCCTTTAATTTCTGTTTTTTATTGTCTCCCACCTTTGTATTTTAATTTCCAGTGGGTAACATCACCTTCACGAACAGGTGCATCGAAAAACTGTATAATTGATTCCATCCCCGTAATTCAGCATCTGGGACCCACACGACAACCATAATCTCTTTTAAATTCTGCCATTTACTTTAACCAATCAGTGTAATTATCTTTATTCATCTCGCGTCAAAATAAAAAAGATTCTGAAGGAAAAAAAAGCTGTCGAGCCACGCAAATTAACTTCTACTTGCTGCAGAGTGTATTAGTTTCTGTTTCTAGGTTATTTTAAAAATATAATTGATTTTTTTAGTATCTTACTATGATTTTAAATTATTAATATTAAAAATTAAAAAATTAAAACAAATTATTTTGATATATTTTTAAATAAAAAATATTTTTAAAAAACATGCCACATGAATATATATATATATATATATATATATATATTTGCGTCTCCAAGTTAAAAAACGGAACAAATATATAGCACCCAAGCATACCACCTTTTTATTTGGATATACTTTGCCCTGCTCCTGATTCCGTTGCCGTGGCACCTTTCTCCGGCCTGACGCCCTCTTCAAGCTTGTCTGCCCTCGGTCTCCACTCCGGCTAACTTTTTAAGCTGTATTTTCTTATCATCAAAATCACATGATTGATTTTAGTGGGCTAATCTAAAAATCTTGTTAGGAGAATAAATTAAAATTTTATGATATATTCAAGAATGAAACAGATTTTATAATATTTTATTTTCCTAACATCAAAACAATAAAAAAATACTGAAAAATATTAATTTAAAATTAAAAAAAGTTATATTTTTTAAAAACAATTATTTTATTAATGGATGGGGTATTCTGATACCATTTTTACGTATTAAAATGGAAGTACTCAGCTCAAATTCTAAGCATTGAATTTTATTTGAGCAGCAATCCCGTGCACTTGCAGCCCAGCTGCAAGGGAAAAGAAATAAATTAAAATGCAAGAAAAAAAAATCATTTTATACTTGAGAAACGATCGTAGCCGTAGGGGTTGTTCATATGGGGACCTGAAAGGGAAATCTCTGCAATATTTATAAAGGCATCTTACATTCTGAATGTATCTGCCAAGCTCATATCGATGTCATCACATTTCTAGGGAGGAGACATTCTCCCACGCCTCACTGACAGACAGTGATCTTGGATCGAGCAAAATCCCCCCCTTTTTTTTTTCCTTTCTTCCCCGTCTCTCTCAACAAAAAGCAGCCGATCCTAGATGGACCTTGTCTGCGAGTCCCCACTAGTTTTGACCGGAAGTCAAATCAGCCCTCCCACCATATCCTCTCGATGTCTGTCTACGAGTTTCTACTACTCTAGAAAACTAGAGCCTTGTGATGCTTGCAGAAACTTATCTCCCAGTTCCATTTTTTCTCTCGATTCTTTAAGCATTTTGGGTATCTTGTGACCGATTTTATACGAGATTAAATCTATACCTTCAATCCAACTAAAAATAAAATATAATAAGTAGGCAATCAAATCAACCCAGTGAGGTTCTTTTCTTCTTTATTCCCTCTCCACGTTCCCTCCTTTTCCATTTTGTTAAAAGAAAAGAAAAAAAACCATAATAAAAAGCAATCCCTTTTCCTAAAGCTTTCCCTCTCTTTGCGACATCAACGACAATTTCTCATCATATTCACCCCTTTCTTTCCCATCTCTCTCTTTTCTATACACTACACTACTCAACACTACTACTCTCTCTCTCTCTCTCAACTGTTTTTTTTCCTGCAAATCTCTTGTTTCTCCAATGGAGAGTAACCCGGTTCAGCTTTTCCATCATCTTGCACTTGCACTCCTTCTCTTCGTGTTTTCTGTTTCGGTTTCCGTGACCGAGCAGGGTCCCGTTCCATCGATAAGGACCGATGCTGCAGCCCTTCTTTCATTCAAGAAGATTATTCAAAATGACCCAAATAGAGTTTTATCAGGGTGGCAGATTAATCGAAGTCCATGCAACTGGTATGGTGTCTCTTGCACTCTTGGAAGAGTCACTCATCTTGATCTTAGTGGAAGTTCTCTTGCTGGGACCATCTCTTTCGATCCTTTATCTTCTCTTGACATGTTATCTGCTCTGAATTTATCTTCGAATCCGTTTACTGTAAATTCCACCTCTTTGCTTCACCTCCCATACGCACTGCAACAGCTTCAGTTATCTTCTACTGGACTTGAAGGTCCGGTTCCTGAGAAATTTTTCTCCAAGAACCCGAATCTTGTTTACGTAAACCTTTCTCATAATAATTTATCGTCATTACCAGATGATCTCTTATTGAACTCTGATAAAGTTCAGGCACTTGACCTTTCTTATAACAATTTTACAGGGTCCATTTCAGGTTTGAGAGTTGAGAATTCCTGCAACTCCTTGTCGCAACTTGATCTATCGGGAAACTTTTTAATGGACTCCATTCCTCCTTCACTTTCAAATTGTACAAATCTCAAAACTTTGAATCTTTCGTTCAATATGATCACAGGAGAGATCCCCAGGTCTCTAGGTGAACTGGGCAGTTTACAGAGATTGGATCTCTCTCACAATCATATCTCTGGTTGGATTCCTTCTGAGCTGGGAAATGCATGTAATTCACTTCTAGAACTTAAGCTTTCATATAACAACATTTCAGGCCCGATTCCTGTCTCCTTTTCCCCTTGTTCTTGGCTGCAAACTCTTGATTTGTCTAACAACAACATATCAGGGCCTTTTCCAGATTCTATCCTTCAAAATCTTGGTTCATTGGAGAGATTGCTGATAAGTTACAACCTAATTTCTGGATTATTTCCAGCTTCAGTTTCTTCCTGCAAAAGCTTAAAAGTTTTGGATCTTAGTTCCAATAGATTTTCTGGTACCATTCCACCAGATATATGCCCAGGTGCAGCCTCTCTTGAGGAGCTGAGATTGCCGGATAATCTCATTGAGGGAGAAATCCCAGCACAACTATCACAATGTTCCAAGCTGAAGACGCTTGATCTCAGCATAAACTTCCTTAATGGATCGATCCCGGCTGAGCTTGGAAACCTCGAGAATCTGGAGCAGCTAATAGCATGGTATAATGGCCTGGAAGGGAAAATTCCACCGGAATTGGGCAAATGCAAGAATCTGAAGGATCTAATTCTCAATAACAACAACCTAAGCGGCATAATTCCAGTTGAATTATTCAGTTGCAGTAATCTTGAATGGATATCTCTCACAAGCAATCAATTCACAGGTAAAATCCCAAGAGAATTCGGCCTTCTGTCAAGGTTAGCGGTCTTGCAACTAGCGAACAATAGTTTGAGTGGAGAGATACCGACAGAACTAGGAAATTGCAGCAGCTTGGTTTGGTTGGACTTGAACAGCAACAAGCTCACTGGTGAAATCCCACCTCGACTTGGTCGGCAGCTGGGGGCAAAAGCATTGAGTGGAATTCTGTCCGGAAACACTTTGGTGTTTGTTCGGAATGTGGGGAATTCATGCAAAGGAGTTGGAGGTTTGCTGGAATTTGCTGGAATCAAAGCCGAAAGACTTTTGCAGGTACCAACTTTGAAGACTTGTGATTTCACAAGATTGTATTCAGGAGCAGTCCTGAGCCTTTTCACACAATACCAAACACTGGAGTATCTGGATCTGTCTTACAATGAGCTCCGAGGGAAAATTCCGGACGAAATTGGGGAAATGATGGCCCTCCAAGTTCTTGAATTAGCTCATAACCAGCTATCTGGAGAGATTCCTGCATCACTTGGCCAGCTCAAGAATTTGGGCGTGTTTGATGCATCGCATAACAGATTGCAGGGTCAAATCCCAGATTCATTCTCAAATCTATCTTTCTTGGTGCAAATTGATCTTTCAAATAATGAATTAACAGGGGAAATCCCACAGAGGGGGCAGCTCAGTACACTTCCAGCAACCCAGTACGCAAACAATCCAGGACTTTGCGGGGTTCCACTGAACCCGTGTGGGAGCGGAAATAGTCACGCGGCATCTAATCCAGCCCCAGATGGTGGCAGAGGAGGTAGAAAGAGTTCAGCTACATCGTGGGCTAATAGCATTGTCTTAGGGATCCTCATCTCCATTGCTTCCCTGTGCATTTTGGTTGTGTGGGCGGTAGCGATGCGTGTGAGGCATAAGGAAGCAGAGGAGGTCAAGATGCTTAATAGTCTGCAAGCATCTCATGCTGCTACAACATGGAAGATTGACAAAGAGAAAGAACCATTAAGCATCAACGTTGCTACATTTCAGAGGCAGCTGAGGAAGCTCAAGTTTTCTCAGCTCATTGAGGCCACCAATGGCTTCTCTGCAGCCAGCCTTATTGGGTGTGGTGGGTTTGGAGAGGTGTTTAAGGCCACATTGAAGGATGGTTCTAGTGTTGCAATCAAGAAACTGATAAGATTAAGCTGCCAGGGTGATCGAGAGTTCATGGCCGAAATGGAAACTCTAGGGAAGATAAAGCATAGGAACCTTGTTCCTCTTCTTGGATATTGCAAAATTGGTGAAGAGAGACTGCTTGTGTATGAATTCATGGAGTTTGGAAGTCTCGAGGAAATGCTACATGGAAGAGGAAGAGCACGAGACAGACCGATTCTAACTTGGGATGAAAGGAAAAAGATTGCCAGAGGTGCAGCCAAGGGACTTTGTTTTTTACACCACAATTGCATCCCGCACATTATTCACCGAGACATGAAGTCAAGCAATGTTCTGTTGGACCACGAAATGGAAGCAAGAGTTTCAGATTTTGGAATGGCAAGGCTCATAAGTGCACTTGACACACATCTTAGTGTAAGCACACTAGCAGGAACGCCGGGGTATGTGCCGCCTGAGTACTACCAAAGTTTTCGGTGCACTGCAAAAGGAGATGTCTATTCGTTTGGTGTTGTACTACTGGAACTCCTGACAGGTAAACGCCCCACAGATAAAGAGGATTTTGGAGACACTAACTTGGTGGGTTGGGTGAAAATGAAGGTAAGAGAAGGGAAACAGATGGAAGTGATAGACCCAGAATTTCTCTCCGTAACTAAAGGAACTGATGAAGCTGAGGCAGAAGAAGTTAAAGAAATGGTTAGGTATTTGGAAATATCATTGCAGTGTGTTGATGATTTTCCTTCCAAGAGGCCTAGCATGTTGCAAGTGGTGGCCATGTTGAGAGAGCTGATGCCTGGATCAGCCAATGGAAGCAGCAACAGTGGTTGAAAACTTGAACATTGTGTATTGTTTGTGGATCATATAGTGTAAGAAGATAAGGTTTTCAATATCTTATGCTAAGTTTAAGAATTTTCTTGTATCTAATTTGAAAATGTTTTAATTTTGCTTTGTTGATTAGTGCCTAACAGAGATTATGATCATATCTTTAGTCTCTTCCTCATGAAATGCAAGACATTGTATAGAGCCAGATATCCTGACATCTGCCAACCAACCTTCATAATCCTTAAATTTCTGCATCCATCTGTTTACCTTCCCCGTTCCCAGTTCTCAAGATTAACATCCTAAAACATGGGATCCCCACCCTGTACATGCAAACAACATGAAGAATTGCTCTCTTACCAGAACCTGTTGTTGACAATGATAGATCTTCTGAGATGGAAACTTTGTGCAAGGAAAAATCGGATCAGCCATCACCATCATCATCTAGTACCCTGCCACTGCCAATAATATTGTCAATTTCAAAAACAAGAAATGCCATAATTGGGTCAGCTGTGCAATGTGGATATCTGTCAAACGAACAACTTGATGCCACTCGATCACAACGACTTGAACTCAAAGTTATCAACACCCTGTTCATGATTAGATTATGTAAGGAAATGCTTGCTAGAAACCCTGGTCACCTCTGTAATCCGGGGATTTAAGAAATGAGAGGGCAGAGGGTTTCCACTTTTGATTAGCTCATGGCCCAATGGGCCATCAATGTTCTTGATATCTTGGCTCGCAATCATGCGGACTCGACTTGTTGGGTGTTGCTCGTAGGCAGCTTGGTTTCATCTTCTATCTGTTAACATCATTTCTGATTGATTGCTTTCCTAATGTC
>Ga0307510_10000466_pt1 | contig 39399 bp, 47 predicted proteins | sample 12_EM_MG_FD_207224 | JGI IMG/M metagenome (GOLD analysis project Ga0307510, IMG submission 207224) | Populus trichocarpa ectomycorrhiza microbial communities from riparian zone in the Pacific Northwest, United States - 12_EM | ecosystem: Host-associated > Plants > Roots > Unclassified | place...
AAGCGGAGTTGCCCCATTCTCGCTCTGGTCTGACACGTCGGCACCATGCTCGATGAGGAGCCGGGCCACATCCACATGACGCCCGGAGGATGCCCGATGCAGCGGAGTCATACCGTCCCTGTTCTTGACTGCTACGGCGGCGCCGTGCTCGATGAGGAGCCGGGCCAGATCCATATGACCCCTTGAAGACGCCAGATGCAGCGGGGCGGTCCCGTCCTCGGTCTGGGCTGCCGCATCGGCGCCGTGTTCGATGAGGAGCCGGGCCATATCCACATGATCCCCGAAGGACATCTGAGGTAGCGGGCGCGGCCGGGATTCTTGCTTGATGTGGGCAAAATCCATATGACCCTTGAGGGATGCCTCATGCAGTGGGGTCGTCCCGTCCTTGGTCCGGGCGGCCGCGTCGGCACCGTGCTCGATGAGGAGCCGGGCCAGACCCACATGACCCCCGAAGGATGCCCAATGCAGCGGACTCGCCCCGTCCTCACTCTGGGCTGCCGCATCGGCGCCATGCTGGATGAGGAGCTGGGCCAGACCCACATGACCCCCGAAGGACGCCCGATGCAGCGGGGTCAACCCGTGCTCGCTCTGCGCTGCCGCATCGGCGCCGTGCTCAATGAGGAGCTGGGCCAGACCCACATGACCACCGAAGGACGCCTCATGCAGCGGAGTCCCGTCCTTGCTCTGGGCTGCCGCGTCTGCGCCGTGCTTGATGAGGAGTCGGGCCACATCCACATGACCCCCGAAGGATGCCTCATGCAGCGGGGCTGTCCCGTCCTTCCTCTGGGCTGCCGCATCGGTGCCGTGCTCGATGAGGAGCCGGGCCAGACCCACATGACCCTGTTCGGACGCCCCATGCAGCGGAGTCGTCCCGTCCTTGCTCTGGGCTGCTACATCGGCGCCGTGCTCGATGAGGAGCTGGGCCAAATCCACACGACCCCAGAAGGACACCGGATGCAGCGGAGTTGTCCCGTCCTCCCTCTGGGCTGCCGGGTCAGCGCCGTGCTCAATGAGGAGCCGGGCAAGATCCATATGACCGCACAAGGACGCGCAATGCAGCGGAGTCCCCTCCTTGCTCTGGGCTGCCACGTCGGCTCCATGTTTAATGAGGAGCTGGGCCAGACCCACATGACCCCCATAGGATGCCCGATGCAGCGGAGTCATTCCGCCCTCCATATGGGCTGCCACGTCGGCGCCGTGCTCGATGAGGAGCCGGGCCAGACCCACGTGACCCGGTTCGGATGCCCAATGCAGCGGGGTTGTCCCGTTGGTCGCCTGGGCTGCCGCGTCAGCGCCGTGCTCGACGAGGAGCTGCGCCGGATCTATATGACCCCCTAGTGAAGTATAATGCAAAGGCGTTCCCATGATTATGGAGCCCTGAACATTCACGTCCTGTGGACGCTCAGCGACGAGGACCTTCAAAATGTCGTATAGACCGCAAAACCCGGCATAGTGTAACGGGGTGCCATGGGGCATGAACGGTGCATTTTCCCGTTCCCTTCGCTCCCGGAAGAGATTAGTCGGGTCGTATATCCAGAGCCAAACCGCAAGATGTGGTCTTCTCCGGTCAAACATCCGTGACATTCCTTCTCCTACATTTTGTGACACACCATCGAAGCGGGCATGCTCAAACCAGTGTTCTGCAGCGTATTCGGCCAGAGGAAATTTCAGAAGCGTGCGTCTGGTGACATCTTTGTCGAGGTGTAATAGAATACCAAGACATGCTTGGGCAACGAGGGCATGAGCGGGTGTCATAGAAACATGGTAGCGGTTAGAAATCGGGTTGCCCTTTTCGGCAAACCGGGAAGAGGTCAAGAACTCCTTGACCGAGAAATGTGAAAATTGTATTACTTGCGAATTTTGGGCGTGGACAACGGAAAGCAATGTGGAGCATGTCGACAACACCGCTTCTACTGGATCTTCGAGGCGCCAGTCCTCATGAAATCTTGGAATCTGTCCCACCTCGAAATCAAACGCGAGCAGTTCTGCCAGTTCTTCGACCCGGAGTGGACGGGAAACAACAGCAACACACAGGAGTAGTCGTCGAGCAAACTCCCAGTTTGTGTCTTTGATCTCTCCCAACGTGCGTTCGTATGTTGCATCCAGCGTCGATGGTAATACGTCTAGCGCATGCCGGATACGCCCCGGGAGGCACCCAGCCAGGTACTCCAGCTGGCAATGCACCCATCGGAACCTACGACGTGTGGGTGAATGTTGTGAATACATCCAGTATAAATCACTTACATCCCGTCTGCTCTTGCTGTCAGAACATCAATCACAAGTTGCTTGTGCACAGATGTCCATCTTCGCATCCTTCTGTCCGTGTTTACGATCGACTTGATGAAGTTCTCAATGTCTTCCTTCTGTCCGCTCTCGTCGTGTAGAGAAACAGAACGGAAAGTCAAGGGCTCAAGAACAGGCTTGATGTCGGTCTCGGGTCGGCTGGTGACGCAGATGCGGAGGTTTGGGAGTTTTGAGTCGATGAGGTCCTCCAAGAGCACTAAGACTTGGTCGCGGTGAGATGGCAGGGATGTGTTCGGACATTCGTCCAAGGCATCTACAATCAAATAAACCGGAGCTTGTCCTTGGAGATTCAACAAGTCCTTTAAACGCCGAATAAGTTCGTCGTTGGTGGGGCTTCGAGTACCCTTGTTGGATGTCGAATAAAATGAGGAAAGGATAGCATAATAGGAATCGGATTGATCGCAAAGCTGAACGAGAACCGATGAGAGTAGCCCACGAAGGTCATTCTTTTCTTTCTCCCTGAAGTCATAGTAAAACAGGGCGAGTGACGCTAGCCCGGACTTTTGCATGGCCTCGATCTCCTCGATGATTGTGGAACTGGTCACCAGTGTAAGTTATCAAGACAAAATACCGAAGGGACGACGTACCACAGCACACTCTTGCCAGCGCCAGCTATAAATGAGAGGAATAACCCATCAGTCCTTGAGAAAGATCAAGCGATTGGCGGTAAACCAACGTTTCCCGTGTATCCAGAGTAGCGAACTCGATCCAGCTGCTTTCCATTCAGAGAGCGTGCTGCTGTTGACGAACCACGCTCCGGTCCCGCTGTGCCGCGATTCTCGACCCAGGTTATGATTTTTCCATGGATCTGGGGGAGCCAGCCAACTCCGAATCTTACTCAGAAACTCGTCGCCTGCAATTTACTCTCAGCACTTCCGAGTAGTAACGCGAATGATGGCGATAACTGACGTCTCGCCTCGTTTATGTTGCTCGCCATTTTATGAAGGAGTTCTAGCACTCAGTCAGATATGGAGCAAGTTCATCGTCGCACAAATAAAACGTACTGAGGTCTTCCCGGATACCGTCAATGGACGCCTTGCCGTCTATAGAAAAGTGTTAAGGAAGAGATGGGTCTTGAAGAGGGGGATGAGTTAGCTGCGAGGAACTGATGGCAAGAGAGTGGGATGTGCGTGAGGTTTATGGTGAAGATCAGTTGCACCGCCACATCGATGTGTCGTGTATATCCGCCGGTACTGTAGTGGTCCTACAGTATGCGCAAGGTGATTGCCTGAAATGGTCCAGGCGCAAAGTCGGAGTTGAATTGCCGGATGTCCTGCAACCGGTAAGCAAGGGCGAAGACGTCAGGTCGAGTCGAAGACAGTGAGATGATCGGGCGAAGGCCTGGAGGAGAATGCGTCGATGTTCTGAGTGCAAGCAGCTTATAGCTTATAGAGATGTCAGACAGGAGCAAAGGGGACGGAGAAACCCATATTTCGCAAGGATGCAGGATGTAAAGTAAATGGTTGTAGGGTTATGTACACGAGGAAGAGAGAACAACTTGAAGGCCAAGAGAACTAAAGTCAACGTACAGTAGGTACAACGCCCTGCCCTCCGTGGTCTTCCCCATTCTCCCCATCCCGCCGACCTGCGTCCCTCACCCTCTGTCTTCGCAATTCGTCCTGTCAGTCACCCATCGACCTCAATCCTCGTTCCACATGCACCTCCTCATTGTTTTCCCTCTTTCGTCCACTTGTCATCCCGAGCCGGTCATATTTCTCCGATCCAACGCCGCGCCTCGTGTCTCCACTTGTGCTTTCCACACTGATAGAACCCTCACGCACACCGTCGCGGTCTCGCCATCGAAACGCGCGTAGGTCCATGCCCAACACTGAAACGAGTAATGTGAAGATCAGACACCCCACGTGAGCGCCTCGATCATCGTAGGCACCATAACAGTCAATAGTCCTAATGCCGGTGTATACAACCACCTTCGTCAATACTGAAACAGCCAAAAATAAGATGGCGAACCTGTCAGAGAACATAGCCTGCCCAAACATTGCCAGAGGTACACGCATCATCAGCGTCATAATGATTCACCTCACCGTCCTCGAGCGCACCGCTCGCTCGCCTCAAACACCGCCACCTTCTCCTGTGGATACCCAGATGGTGAATACCAGCGCTTGACCGCGGCTGCACCAGCACTCGCTCGTGACACCTCCGGCTTTGTCGACGACTTCGGCCATCGCCAAGTCAGGGTCGATCATACTCGGCATGGCCCGCAGCGTATGCGGCGGGCCGCGCGAGTACTCTGTAGGCGTGTAGTGCCGGCGATGTGGGAGACGCACAGGGCTAGCGCGTGCAAGCCAGCGGAAGAGCGGCAGGAGGAACCTGTACGATGAGCTTGGCGAGCATGTGCCATGACAGGACGAGAAGGACCCCCGTCGTCAGCTTGAGTAAAGCGAAGAGTACCGAGGTCGTGACCACTGCGGGCACCTCGAACACTGCGCCAGGCGTTATGGAGGTGAAGAGGTCCGCGTTGAGGGCGGCGGTCACGTGCTTGGAGTACCAGGAGCTCGTGATTATACCGAGGATGAATGCAGTGGCGTCTTCAAAGCAGGGAGGCGACGGATGTTGGTTGACAAGGAGGAGGCAGACTGCCGTCACAGTCAAAGGGGCTGCGAAGAAATATAAAGGTTAGTTTTGCAGGATATAAAGGACGTACTGCTCCGATCGCTGTTGGTGACCCACCGCTCGACCTCTGGCATTACCATGCGTTGCAATACCCACCCAGTAATTCCGAAGATGATCCCGACGAAAACGTCCATGAATCCGTGCATCCCCGTGTACAGCCTACCGCCCACAATTGATGAGACATATAACACAAGTACGATGACCCAATCGCGAGCGCTGCGGTCGAGAGGGATCCACGTGTTGAGAGGAAAAAGAGAGAGAGAGAGAAAAGGGAACGCACCTGCCACTCGCCGATGACTCCGCTCTCCCACTCCACTACCGCGACGCACTTCTTCCGAAGCGCAGCTCGCCACCACGGTAACGTATTCGCGTAGACATCTTCAGGCAATCGACCTGCCGCAACCCCCATGGTGTGTTCCCCACTAGGGCCAGCGAATAAGCTTTTTTTCGGGTAGGCAGTGTGGGGAAAGAGTGGGTAGGGTGCTCCTCGGTGATGAGGCCATTGAGCGAGGAAGCGTCATCATCGGCAGAGACGGACATGTAGAGCTTGGATCTAGGCATGATCACATTTGTGGTATCTTGAACTTGATTGAAGAGCGACCAGGTTCTTTCGGTTTCATGCGACAATCTCGTCATGCAAAAGCGACATGGGTGGTCCCATCGTGTCGTGGCGACGCACCGGTGCAGTTGAGAATGCCAGTTGGAGGTGAGAATGCGGCAGAGTGGTCGAAGAGGAAACGCTAAATGCTAATGGGTGTTGGTGGGTCTGATGAGCAGCCACGCGCGACACGGTCTGCGGCTCCCTTTTGGTGCGAGTAACCTACGAACACAACGATATATACACTAATGTCAATGTCCTACGTGGCTCCCGCCAGAATTAAACCGTGTCCTATTTACAGCCAGTAAACTGAGTGAGTTCTAGCGGTCTCAATTCGGGGGACAGGAAAGTTCGAGGCTCGGGCGAAGTCCGGGAAAGCCCCGCCCTAAACGAGTTTTTCGGGCACACGGCGGGGGCTGAGCAGGGTGGCCCGAAGATCACCCGTATCCCAGGGGTCGGGGAAAACTGCCTCGTACACTACTTCCCATGGGTCTAGTGGTCTTTGATCTCGCCACAGTAAAGGAGTCCCCTCGCCTTGCCTCCCGTTCGGGATGTAGTACAGGCAGTAGTTAGGGTAGGGGGACGAGGGCGTGCCCTTCCGTTCTTCTCGGTTTGACATCTGAGAGGTTGGCAACGTGACTTTGCTATCATGGGTCAAGGTAACTTGAATTCCGCGATTTTGTGGCGTTGTGGTACTGTTGGCAGTCCGTTGTGGTAAATTCCGCGGTTTCGTTGCGGCCATTGCCGGATTATGTGATCATAGAGTAGAGGGGGGGCTCCTTGAACCGCGACCACCACCAGGTGCAGTTTTCCCACGGTTGAAACCCAAGGCAAGGAGAGGCTCAGGCCACATGTACAAACGTCCCCGTGTAACTCATAGAACATCCACATAATAAAACATCTATAAGAAACCAAAGAAACCAAAAGAACGGATAAAATCACTAAAGGAGAGACCAACACCCAGAATCCGTGACCACCCAAAAGACCGACACGATAGACCAACGAAGAACAAACAAACGAACCACATGAGCCACACCAAAAGACAAGCAAACCAAACCACCAGAATCATATGACGGAGGGACCGCCATGAAAGAATACGACAATGTGAAAACTCTCACCCGACGAACTCAGACGACATGCAAATGAGGCACGACTGCCGTACAGGCCCCTACCAAACAACATGACATCGCGAACACCTGCCCCCCTGACAGCAAAACCATATAAACCAAACGCACCACACCCTACGCACTCACGCAACGAACCTTCTGTCACCACCATGAACCCACCCACAGAATCCCCCTCCGACGAAACCAAGAGGAACAAGAGATGCAGAACCAGTAAGATCCTCCCTGACAAACCTAGCCCAACCTAACACCCAGCCAGAAACACAGCATGACGAAGACACAGAGTCCCTTGTGGATGAGTACGGCGCCACCCCTCTCACCCAAAGCGCAGACCCCACCTCTGCCTGCAACACCAATAAAACATCCGGCCACTCTATCCTGCCACTGCCAGTAATCGCTGGAGAACTCTCTCCCTCTCCTCCCATCTTGCCGTCCCCGGCCCCATCCATGAGAACAAGGTCGAGCACATCCAAAGTGAATCGGATGCTGGACATACACAGGACAGCTGCACCCATGCCCCTCCCCAACCCCGAACAAGAACTAGGCGCAGTGAACCCCACAGCAACGTCCATGATCCCCCAACGTGGACAACCCGAGAAAACTAAACACGCAGCACCGGAAACCACTCCCACCGGAAGACCAAAGAACAACCGACTTCCACAATTCGACCAGGTAATGGAAGCTGCCAACCTGCAGCCCCGAAATGCCGCCAGCCGCTTCGAACAGAAGGACCCGCTGGACAAATACTCCAAAGGAATCACCAAAGCAGTGCACGACGCCTACCCAGGCTCAGCATATGCCCGCATCAAGCAGGATATCATAGAAGAATGGAGGACCATGGACGGGGAGACCCTACTGGCAATCCCGTTCGAAAGCGACGCGGAGACCGCCGAACGACACGACGAAACAGGCGACCGGGTCTTCGACGCGGTGGGCGAAATAACTCAGTCAAAGTCCTATGGTGTAGCGGCGCCGATAAAGAAAGAGGAACTTCAGGCTCTCCTAGCCAAACAGCGTCACCAAAGCGCAGGACAGAAACGGAAGCGGACCGAAGAACGCCTACCCGGCACCTTCCTCATCCACAGCCTAAGCCAAGTACACTTCCAAATGCTCACTCAGCAAACCGTATGGGCTTCCCAGAATATAACCTTCAGAATCGCCCGTCCTGAAATGAACTGCCCATCCTTTCTATTCGCCATCAAGGGCCTCCGAACCAACAGCAAGGACGTTGTTAAGAACTGCGTACGTGAAACATGGAACGACGAAACGACAACCTTGTTCATCCAGAACGGAATCGCCGCAGTGGAGGAAAAGGAACGCAACAATGTCATCCAATCAATCCAATCGTTTAAAGACTCCATGTGGGTCGAGATGCTGGAAACCAAGGGCCAAGGAGGCTTGCAGAAGCCCACCTTCAATGTGTACGCGAACGGTAACTTCATTAACGACACCAACGCCTGGTCGAACATACGAACCCATCTGGCAGGGAGGAGCTACCACAACAGCAAATTTGGACATGGACGAATCCTGACCGCGCCGAACCACTGCGGCCTCTGTCATGGAGTGGACCACCCACGAGGAATGTGCCCATTCCCCGACCTCGACGGCTGGAAAGGCCCAAACGAAATGAATGAATTCTCCCAGAGGACGGACAGGTACACCCGAAATTCAGGGCGATTCCCCCCTGGCGCGCGATACTAAAAAGTCACGGATAAAATCCCTAGACACCTAGAATGTACATAGCCGAAACTCTCTACTCAGCCCGTCGTAAATAAATAGAACCGCTTGATCCTCAGCCCCCCCCCCGACGCTGACCGTGCACACCACATGCCAGAGAGCGCCCCAAACACCGTAATCCCGACAAGGGCACATGCCCGCGTCGAAGCACAGCACGGGACCCAACGGGCCCCGAGCACCCAGAATGAACGAAACCATCCTATACCAAGGATCAGGCCCGAGAACCAGGGCAACAAACGAACAAACGAAACCCTAAAAAAGGCCAGACTAAGGGCCAATATACGCATCACCTCCCAGAACGTGAATGGGGCGGCGGCCCCCTCTGAGAATATGAACTACAGGGAGAAATGGAGGACAATCAGCCACGCATTACACACCGAGAAAATCGCGATACTCGCAATACAAGAGTCGCACCTTGACCAAGATATGACGGAAACACTGGGAAGAAACTTCGAGAAGAACCTGAAGATCCTAAACTCGGCACACCCTGACAACCCCCGAGCGACGGCAGGCGTGGGATTCATCATCAATAAACAATTGATCGACCCAGATGAAATCGAAATGCACGAACTAATACCCGGAAGAGCGGCTTTCCTAAAAATAAAATGGTTAAAATCATGTACCGCAACAATACTAAACGTATACGCACCCAATGACAGAAGCGAACACGCGAATTTCTGGGCAAGAATAATGACAGAGAGGAGAGCGAAACACCTCCCAATTCCGGACTTTACGCTAGGAGACTTCAATGTAACGGAGGACCCCATCGACAGAATGCCACCCAAACTTGATGATGAGTCCGCAATAGCAGCCCTAAGAGAACTCAGACACGAATGGAATATTAGGGACACATGGCGCTGGGCAAACCCAACTGAGAACGCCTTCACGTATAGGGCCCAAACGCGCAACGAACGAATACAAGCAAGGCTGGACAGAATATACATATCCAGAAGAGCGGAACCGTTCACCTTTGACTGGGAGATTAAAGAATCAGCAATCCCGACTGACCATGCGATGGTGTCTGTAAGATACGCACCCAAAGAAGCTCCTGTAATTGGTAAAGGACGATGGACGATGACACTGGCCCTCCTCGGCAACGAAACGCTAATGGAAAAGATCGCAGAAAGGGGCATTGAACTCCAAAACAGGGTAACACAAGACCGAATTGAACGCACTGACCGACAAACAACGAACACGCAAACACACTGGGAAAGCTACAAGGACAGCATCCAGAGAATAGCGAAAGATGCTGCAAAGGAGAACTACCACAAAATTTCATCCCGTATTAAAGCAATTGAAAGGGACCTGAAAGAAACGAACAACAACCCAGAAATCAGAACAAACGGGAACATACAAACGCACAAAGCATACCTCGCCAATCACCTCAAACACCTCAAGAAGAAAGAAGAGAAAAACAGGAAAGACCTCCTAAACACGAAGCTAGCCAACCACGGCGAACGACTAGGCGGAATGTGGTCAGCACTGGGAAAAGAGAAAAGACCAAGAAACCCGATTCACAGGCTGAAAATCCCCCACACAAACCCTCCACAATACGAACGCCACTCGAAAAGAATGGCAGAACTCGCCCGCAACCACCATGACACCCTCCAGGACGAAGACATCGACCCAGACATGAGCCCTGAGGAATACGACAGAATGCTCGACGAAATACTGAGGGAAATCCCCGAAAGACAACGCCTGGAGGAACCGGAGCGAACAAGGATGAGCTGGAAAGTAACAGAAAACCAGGTCAGCAAAGCGCTACACCGCACGAAAGACGGCACAGCGACCGGCCTAGACGGATGCCCGTACGAACTATGGAAAGCATTAGAAAAGCGCCACAACAACCTAAGACACAAAAACGTACCAAGCTTTGATGTAATAAAAGCACTTACATACCTATTCCAAGACATACAGGAGTACGGTGTCGACGACAGGACCAACTTCACAACAGGATGGATGTGCCCCCTATTCAAGAAGAAAGACCCCACGGACATCTGCAACTACAGACCGATCACGTTACTGAACACAGACTACAAGATACTCACCAAAGTACTAGCACTACAATTGCTTGACCACGTCAGCCAACTGGTACACCCGGACCAAGCGGGATTTATTCCCAACCGATCGATCTTCGACCACATACGCTTGGCAAAAGCGATACTTAACTACACGGAAGTCACTGAGGAAGACGGGGCGATATTAGCACTAGATCAAGAGAAAGCATACGATAAAATAAGACACAATTACCTTTGGAAAACCCTAGAGGCATTCCGCCTCCCCCAACCGTTCATACAGACAATCAAAGCACTGTACAGAAATGCCCGCACCAAAGTTGCGATAAATGGAGTCTTTAGTGAAACATTCAGAGTGAGACGCGGCGTCCGACAGGGTGACCCACTCTCCTGCCCCCTCTTTGACCTAGCAATTGAACCACTGGCCTGTTGCATATGCGCCGACCCAAACATCAAAGGTATCATGGTCCCAGGAATTGAGAACGCAATCAAAATCATGCTGTTCGCAGACGACACTGACCTCTTCCTGAATAAAGACGACCAACTGGACCACATACAAAGAATCCTGGACAAATGGTGTAAGGGATCAGGAGCAAGATTCAACATAGAGAAAACCAAAATTATACCGATAGGGAAAAAAACCCACAGAAGACATGTAATGGAAACCAGGAAAATAAACCCCCAAGATGACAACCCCCTACCCCAAAAAATAAGAATCGCCCAAGATGGGGAGGCTGTAAGAATCCTCGGTGTGTGGATTGGCAATGATGCCAATGACCAGACCCCCTGGGAACCAGTTAGTGTTGCAGCGGCTCCAGTAGCTGGAGCCAGCTGGAGCCGTGCCGCCTCAGCCAGCCCAGTTAACATTTCTGGCCAGGCCAAGCCTTGGGTTCTAGTTTTCACCAAGCCAAGCTGAGCCAGCTGGTCAAGCGCCAGCTTTCCCTGGCTAGCCCCAGCTCAGCCCAGAGCTTTCACAAGCCACTGTGGAAATCGAAATCGAGCACGCAAAGCCACCAATGCTCACATGCACATCCTCCCGTTTTTTATCTGTGCCTTGTAGTCATTCCTGCATAAGCCTGGTACACCAAACTACAACAAAAGCATGTGCTACAAATATTTATAACAACAAAAAAAAGTAACCTGCAGGCTATGGACTGCCAATTCCTATCTTCAACGACTTCATGCGGTTGCATGCGTGCGCAACAAATACCAAGAGGTTTGAGCATTTGTGTGACTTGAGCGAAGGCTAGACAACTTGTTAGTAAAGGTGATTGATAATTGGAACAAAGTGAGGTTACCTACACACGTTTGCTAGCGACGCTAGGACTGGGTGTGCATTTTGCATTAGGGGAGGGGAAAGCAGAGGGTAGTGTGTTGCTGAGCTGGTCAGCCTCGGTTTCTGAGCACTGCAAGAGGATGGTGCGAAGGTGTTCATAGTCCAGCTTCTCCTTGAAGCCAAGGGAATGGACATAGATGATGAATTTGGAGAAGACAGGAGGTAATCCTTTGCACAAGTCCTCCGCTGTGATCAACAACTTCTTCCGGAGGACTGTGCTGTGATCCCTGGAAAGAGCGCTCCAAGGTAACTTGCCACGCGCTAAAAATATGATGGTATAGGCAAGAGACTCTAGGTCATCACAACGCGATTGGGCATGTCCTTGCTGGCCATTAATGGACAAAAATGGAGGAGTACCAACAACTGAGTGATTCGTGGTGCATGGGATGTGTAAGTAAGTTGCGGGATTGCGGAATTGCTGTGCCAAACCAAAGTTGATGAGAAATACAGCTCCAGCTTGGACCATGAAATTACTCGGTTTGATGTCACAATAGACATAGTGTTGGCCATGCAGTGATGCGACCACTGAGAGCTGCGTATGGGAGAGAGTTCAGTAAGATCTTTTTTTTATAGATATCACAAACATACCATTTGCAACGCATATGAGAATACCTTCTCACTGTCAAACCGTTTCTCCTTGATCGAATCACCAAGCAAGACTCCAAGATACTCCAAGACAATGACTTCATGCAGGCCTTCGTAGCCATACCAAAGTACTGAAGAGGTACCTGCAATGCCAGCAATATTTTTATACATGTCGTATTTGTATTTGAGCTTTGGAGTTGACTGGTCTGCACTCCCTATCTTCAGAGCAACATCAGCTCCTGTCCTGATGTCTCTCCCTAGGTAGACACTTCCTAGAGATGTATGAATGAAGTGGCAAACTTGAGTGAGAGCTGGATTTACCAGAACCACCAGAACCAAGTAGTTTTCCTACTCTGTACCGGCCACCAACACACACAAAATCAATTTGTAGGGGCACATGTGGTTTCTTAGAGGCTTTTTCAATGCGCATAGCCATGATCAATGCTGAACGTGAAGAAAAGAGGGGAGGGAAAATGTGCTAATGTTAAGCACAAAAGAGGAGGGGAAGGTTCATTCAACAATGAAAACCAACATGTGGTGGCACGTGTTATATAAGCTACTCAACAACGTGGCGTTTGGCATTTCATTCAGTGGTAAAAAATGTTAACAAGTATACATCTATAAATCGTGACTGTGGCTACTAAATATGTCCAATATCCTGTCTTCTCCAATAAAACACCATTCTTGACATTTTTGTATGGGCAAATCATAATGAGGGAGCACTAGAGAAAGGCCAACATGTTTACTTTAGAGAGAGAGACAGAGGGAGAGAAGGTAGTGACGAATTAGTTCCACTCACAGCAACACCAATGACAGGAGACCACTACTCGAACTCTGGTGCTTGAACGGCGCCAGTTGAGGGAGGACCATGGGGTAAGGTCCGGGTCTGGCGAAATCTTGCTGAACACGATGTTGAAAATCACGCAGCATCGAGGGATCGACATTGAGCTGCCACTCCAGGTAGGAGCACATCTCTTGTTCCATCTGATTGATCTCCCAGAGTGCAAACATGCCTTGGTTAACGATACACCACGGCTTCTTGGAATAAGTGTTGTCGCAGATGATCTTGGATGAAAGCATGAAGGCGGAAATAAATAGGCAGTGCCCTGAGGAACCCTTAGCTGTGGGAAACCGAGCTTTCAAACATTGGAGGAGATAAAGAGCTGCAAAGGTCACAGGTTCATGTTCGTAGAGCCGCGTCTGATGAAGGGCAGCTATGAAATGGTCTGACTGGGGAGTAGGGGTAGTTGAGGGTGGTGCCAGGGGAGGAGGATATCTGGGGATGCAAAGAGGTGGGAACGAATCGAGCACACAGCTTGGCTGTTGGCTCATGTCCATGATATGGGTCGCTTCCACTCATGCCCTATGGCGGCAACAAGAGCATGAGAATGTTTCAAGTTAGAGTTTGGAAAGCACCTTACCGAAGTGGGGCCATGGGCTGTGGTCATCGCGGAGGGCCCAGAAATCTTCTGGGCCTTTCTCCCCCATCAGATCTCCGCGCACAAGAAGAATATGGTGACTGCAAGGATGACAGAAATGACAACGGGGCCGACGGCGGCCCTTTGTATGCTATGAACTCCCCAAAGACAGACCAGTCGTCATTGTCCTCCGCTCTCAACACCTGTAACTGTGGTGCATGTGCCAATCTACATAGGCTTGATGCAATGCGTTGTAATGCTGACGGCCACCGAACGGGTATTGCTATTGCTGCTGTCCCACCAGCATGTATTAAGTCCATGTCTGCGCAGGGGGAGGATGTCGTCCAGTGGCAGGGCAGTGCACGCATCCTGATACTGTTGCAGCTGCTACCGCTGCATGGGTGTGGGCATGATGAGCTGGAGAGGGAAGATGGAGGCTCTGCAGGCGGAACTGGGACTGGTCGATGAGCAGAGCGTCGAGGTGCGAGGTTGGCGACAGGGCAGAAGTGGCTTTGCTGGCAGCAGTGGCGATGGAGAATGATGCGTCGAGACGCGGGAGAAATCCTCAGTTTGAAACAAGCCAGAGTCAAACTGATCAATCGGTTTCCATGGATGTGGCTGGCAAAAGCCGCAGCTCATGTGAGTCGACTAGGTCGACGTATTTGCACTGTACATTCTCCCTTGGGCATATAAAAACCATCGTCAAGAGTCATTTCAAATCGTAGCATGAGATGAGAAGGAGTTTTGAAGTCAAAAGAGTGGCAGGATACCCAAAACAATACATAGCCAGCACAAAAGCCAGTAACTCAAGACTCGAACACAGTGTAATTCCCACCCGTGCATAATGACTGAAGCGACGAAAATCATTAAAGAGCACCTACTAGGACAGCACTGTCCATATCTAATTTCGTTTCTGTTGCAGTAGTTGATGTGAGAAGGAGAAGGGGTGGATTAGCACGTCATGGTGATAAAGCAGACGTGTAAGTCGGCCCAAATATCTTGGATCTGGTCTTACCGTATGCACACATTAAATATAAACAACTTGAACGAACATGGCATTCACAGCAGTAGTAAAAGTAACAAAAATATGACCATCAATTGCCATCCTGATCGTAGTCAGTAAACGTGCCCAACATGTTATCCACCACCCTTTCAGGATCATCCACAAGGAGAGTGGCAAGGTCGTGGGTTGGCCGGGACTCCTGGGACACGGAACCAAGCATGGCTGCTTCCAGTGTCGACCATCCATGCATAAAACTGAGCCGTTCCTTCTTGAGAGAAAATTTAAGTAACTGCAGGGCCTCCATAAGCATCGCGCTTATCCTGTTCCGTTTGTTGGTATCTGTCTCCTTTGCTGATGAAAATACGCGCTCTCAGGGAACAGATGTCGCTTGGATCGGAAGATAGTCCATGGCGATCATATAGAGTGTCGGATACTCATTCTTATTGGCCTATGCAACGACTGAGCCACAGTGACATTCAACGGAACGGATCTCACCTCCCAAAACCACAGGAGATCAGTCCCTTTAGCGGAGACCTCACCAGAGGCATATTTCCGGAACTCAGTTTCGACACTGGTATTCTGTGGCGAGGGCCTGGTGCTGGGCAGCATGGATTTTCCAGCTCTGAACCGTGTTGGGCACGACAACCCTCTAGCGGTTGGAGCAGGTTGGCTAGGGGCACGTGATGCTGGATTCGCAGCAGCGGCAGTGCCCACTGACCTCAAGTTACGGTACTGGTGCATCTGCACAAGATATCATTGAGATACAGCCAAAACAATGGATTGCACTTACAAGCCCCAAAATGGCCTCCTTCGAATCCCGGATATATCGGCATTCCCACTGTTCTTCGATCCAGGTGAATCGTATGGAAGGATTGAGAACTGACAGACGAAGGTGGTGGTCAGCAGTAAATATGAAATAGTCAATTGGATGACTTACACATAGCGACGACATATGCTTTTGTGTTGTCCATTTGAGTGTAATACTTGGTTCCCCAATCCACACCAATAGCCGTCCAGGGCTTGAGGACAGGGAAATCCTTGCCAAGTGTCTCCAAATCCGTCATATATTCCTCGAGCGCAATGACACCATGCAACAAGACAGGCATGGATTCAGACGACAGACGCTGCTGGAATTGATAAGAGACCTGTCCCTGCGATAAGCGTCTGTAGGACCCAGATCAAGCAGCTAACTTACAGACAACACTTCTTCCAATCCCTCCAAGACTTCCCAATCCAGATCCGATAAGTTGTAGGACTTGTATTTCAAAAGGTCACCTTGGAAATACATATCAATCGCCTATATCAAATGCTCAGTTAAGCTCTAAGATTCGATCCCAGAACAAACCAACAGGTCTGAGTTGTCATAGACGCTCCAGCATCAGGTAAACCGAGTCCCATCTTGTCTTCACATCTTGCAGAAGTTTCAGCTGTGGGACCTGAACCACAAGGCGCTTGCCTTTGATGTCCTTCCCAATGAACCACTTGGCCTTGTTTCCTTCTTTGATAATATTGCGAAGGCCAGTCTTGCATGGACCCGAGGCGCATAAGAAAGTAACAAGTTTTCAGGCATGCTTGAGAGGGTTGCATTTGATGCCTGAAAACAAGTGTTGGTGCATAGGATCCCACCGATCATCAAAGCAGCCAGGTAGGTTTAATTGATCAGTATCGTCATCAAGGTCATCAAGGTTAGGGTCATCATCAAGATTAGGTTCGTCATCGAGATCAGAGTTGTCATCTGATCCTTCGTCGGAGTTGCTGTTGTCTGCTCTATTGTTGGGCTTTGAGCGAGTCGCAACGCTTGAACTGATGGGAACCTTGAGACGAGAGAGGTATGATTTGGAAGTAGATGTCATAGAGGCGACAATATGCAAGGAACATATGTTGATGATGTGTGCATAGCAGCACACACAATGGTTCAAGGGATCGAAGTTAATACTTGTTGCTGTCTCACGTTCGCTCAGCAGAGACTGCAGTTCTTGCATGGCGGTGGCATTATTCTCAGTGTTATCAAGTGTAATATGGCCGATCTGACAAGGAGTTAGGGATTCAGGCAAATAGAGAGCATAAAGAGTACGTACCTTGAGAGTGACATTCGCGCGGTCAAAAATGTGTAGAATTGCCTCAGCCAAGTTGAACCCCGTGTGGTTCTTCCCGAGAAGATGGAATCCAATCAGCGATGCTTGAAGTCCAAGGCATCCAGTTGTGTCATCGCAAGAGATCCAGTGTGCCATGACCGCTAAGAAGTCCGATTTATTCCCGCTCAACCAAGTGTCTGCAGTGAAACTGATTTGGCCACAAGATCACTATTGATGACAGTCAGTTTAATAGAGTGGGAAGACGAATTTTCAACACACAGAAAGGTCAAGTTTCAGCTCCTCGAAGTTCTGCTGCCAGCGACTGATAACGGACTCCCTCACTTTATCGCGATGAGGGATCTGGGCGTCCTCAAGGGTTGCGCAGAGTACCATACACATTTCCCGAAATTCAGGGCATTTGATGATGCAAATTGACTGGAAGATGTGTGAGGGCATGAAAGAATACAAGATAAATGGGTATACCTGATCGTCTGAAACTATGAAACGAACAAGATAATCCAAGAATGCCTGTGGAGAGTATGGTGGGACCGGTCAGACGGTTACGTTAGCATTGTGAATAGAGGTGTCCTCTGCGTGCGTCGAAGGCTTGTAAGGCCAGTCAAAATCCTCGATTGCCTTATCGTACTCCTCTGGGTGTTTCTTGAGGAGATGCCTGCAAAGATTCGTATTTCCGGTGCTCTTTGCATAGAAATAATTAGTTACACCACCGGGAATGTCATCCTTGTCAGAACCGTAGCTTTTGCTGCCAGTTCATTAGAAGGTGGAGTTGTGATCAGAAATGCCGTACTCACACGCATAGCTTGCAAGCTCTCTGCACCTTTTCAATGCTCTTGGTGGCCTCTGGGAATTTGAGCACAATGAAGAAATGAAGTATATCGTGGGCCACATTAGTGCTACTAGATCATGAAGGAATGGTGACTGTGTCTGGATTGGGACTGGTGTTTTGGGTAACATGCTCAGATGCGCCATCTGGCGCATCAGTATCAGATGGATCCGATACGTCTTCATCACCTTGCAGATCAAATTCCTTGCCGCTGGAGATTGGGTCAAGCTGATGAGTGGCAGCCTAATTTGCTTGGTAAGTTCCAACGTGAATCGAGGGCCCAGGAGCTTACCTTTGATCGGCTTTGAGATGGAGCAACCTGACGTGCTTTTGAGGTGCAAGAACCACGTCCTTGAGCTGCAGTATTCAGTGCTCTGCGCCCTGGAGCCTCGTGCGCAGCCAGCGGCTGTTCAGGGATCTGTTTCGTCTTGTTTGATGAGCGTTGAGACATAGGTGGAAAGGCAACAACTGCAGATGGGACAGGGGAAAACGCGTCCCCTTTAAAGGTGAAGAAAGCGCTCATCACGCTTCATCAGGTCAAAGTCAGATGGAAGCAGCGTTGGGTTACGTCCATGACCGAGAGAAGAGTGTGCTGCGTGGTAAACAGGGGTAACGAACAGGAGACATGTGCAAGAGGGATGGGTTATCAAGAAGAGAAGTTGAGTGGGGGAGCTTGACATGATGACTCAGACTGCCAACGCTTTTCGCACGCTTTTCATGACCTAATGCAACATGAGGCTCAATTTATTCACTGTACAGTATGATGTCAAATACATGCACCCAGGACAGCGCTAGAGACAATAGACATGATACATGACAAGATACAACATGTAAGAAGACAACATGCAATATGTAAAGACAAAGATCTGGACCTCCAGGGTCCAGACAGCTTTGCTGTCAGCTCAGCTGTATATAGTATTTACCGCCACATATCAGCCTCACCATTGTAGTGCCAACAGTTAGTCCGCACCATGAGTTCAAGGAAGAAGGGAAGGTATAGAATCGATGTTGCGCCCTAAGCTGAGGACGCATGACAGAGCAGATGGGGGTGGTGGATTGGCGGGTATTAGTTGCGCAAGCGCCGGAGGGCTCGTTTGATTGTGGAACCATCTAAAGATGGTTAGTAATCGATGAGAATGCGAAACGTATGGGCAGCACATGGTGTCATTTATCGACAGCAAGCAATGTCGTTTCAAGTAGATTTAGACAGAAAAGAGAAAGGAGAATTCGCATACAAGAGGAAATGGGGAAACGAGGCCACGATTGCCTGCTGTGATCTGATGATCGATCCTCTTCAGCGAGGCCGGGTGACATGTATTGTATAGGGCGAGGTTAATGCAATAATGACAAGTACGCTATGGGTATTTGTGAGTAAAAGGGGAAAAGAAAGGAATGGAAGCAAGGTGACAAGGCGAAGGGTGCGTTGTTGTTTGCTGGTTTGCGGCAATGATGGTGAGCGATCTGAGTGTCTTCGGCATGGAACTAGAACACGAAGGTCTTGGCAAGGCAAGATAACGATGGCTGACAAGGCAGTAGGGACAACACTGTGGATGCAATAACACTGAGCGGGGGCGATGGAGTCGTGTTGTGAACATGTTGGATTCTGTGGTTAGCGGTGTCACACTCTACACAAAGGGTAAGTAAGAAGAAGGGAAACAAAACGAACCTCTACTGCTGGCAACAGGCCGCGCGGCGTTGTATGTGATAAAAGAGGTGTCTAATGTTGAGAAAAATCGTCACGAGGTGCATGATGTTGAGTCCCCAGGAATGGAATCATGCTATGCAGCAGAGTTGTCCCAGGCTTGTCCTGGGGTGTCACATCAGCACCGCGATCAACAAGGAACCATGGCTTTGGCATTGCAATCGAGTCCGCATGTGAAGGTGAGGACGAGGGCGAGGGCAAGAGTGACGTTGGCGAGGAAGGCAGCGGCGGCGCGAGGGGCAGTGGCAGTGATGGCATTGGCAAGGACAGCGATGATGGTGGCGGCAGTGACAAGGGTGGTGAAGGCGATGACAATGGAAAAGGTGGCGATAGCGGCGTTGACGAGGGCAGTGGTGATGGAGGCAAAGGCAGCGAGGTCAAGAACAAGGATTTGAGGCGTGTGAACAAGGGCGTTTGCTGTGTAGTTGGAATGGAGAGGGAACTTGGAGGTGAGGGTGATACGATAACGATAACGGACGTCATGTGAGGGACAAGGGGCTTGAGGCCTTTGAGGGCTTGCTTTACGGCCGTTGGAGGGTGAATCAAGGTCTTCGACGGTACGGTAACGGGACCCGTACGATACGGCCGTAAAGCCATAATATACGGTATGGCGTGTAGCCCTAGTCAGCTGATGCAATGTGGGTGATCTGCAAGTCTTCGGCCAAGAGAACTTCGTGCATGGCAAGTGGGCAGCTTGCAGCGGCTTCAATCCGTTGACGTTGACGACAGGGGTGGAAAACGGGAGGAATAAGAGGGGCAAGGGTGATACAATGATGCAGCACAAGTGGACAAGAGATAGAGTGGACACTTGGTGGGCTTGGGCAGCTCTGAGGAGGGTAGACATCGTCTGAAGATAGATGTGCCAGCCACATTAGCTGAACTTTAGCCAGCTCAGCGGAGCCAACTAAATTTGTGGCTGTGATTGCCAGTGGCTCAGCTCAGCTGGAATTTGCACCAACTCTGGCTCCAGCTTTAGCCAAAGACAGGCTGGAGCCGCCAACACACTAGGATATGTTATGTTCCATGGGCTACTTTTTCTTTTCTATGCTTACCAATCCTTTCCCATCATGTGACTGCTTACTTGATACATCACCTGACTCCCTTCTTGCTTACCTGACCACTTTCTTGTCACCCTAGGAGCACCAGCTCATTTCTAGGATCATTGTACTTGTTTTCGTTATCTTTAGTTTGCCAGCTCATAACTAGGATCTCTCTCCTAGTTATTCATCATTCCTACTAACTGCTGTACTTGTTTTCCATCATTACTAGTACGGGTACTAGTAGTATTATTCCTTAGTCATGGTAGCTGCCCTCATGTATATAAGCTGGTCTTATTTCTAGAGTTGGGCCTTAAGCCTGACTTGGTTTAATACCCAAATCTTGTTGCTTCCACTGTGAGACTTCTAAGTCTTTTTCTTCATTTCTTGAGTTGTCTCAAAGTCCCCTTTGAGACTCTCCTTTCCTCTTGCTCATCTCCCAGACCCTGGATTAAGTTCCACTTCATCCTTTTACCCCCCATGCTTTACTAAGGGTTAACAGCCCCTTGTAACCACCTGTTGCCGCCACTTGCATCTTGCACATGTTGCGCCTTAAGGTTCTTGTGTCACAGCAAAAGGGGTTGAAAGGAATGCACAGCTGGTGCAAGAGGGAATGAGTGCAAGAAGAAAGGAGTGTTAATGGAAGCTGCACACAAAGGACTCAGTAATGGCACAAACAGGTGCACAAGACTGTATTATTCACCTGCACACAAAGGACTGTGCAGGGTAAGTACTGGTAACAAACGCAAAGGGAATGTAAGTAAGTGCTCACCTTAGTAATGGCACAAACAGGTGCACAAGACTGAGGGAGTGGCAGTGGTAACTACTGAGTATAAAACAATTGTCTGAGAGCACAAAAGGGGTACTTGACAGAAGCAAAATGAGGGTAGGGTAACTAAACTAGTCCGTGCAAGCTATCTATGGCTCATGTGCATTGTACTCTATGTACTGTATGTGAGATCTTGGGGGGCCGATCGCCATATTTGTGACATCTTGGACCTTAACACAAGTCAGGCTTTTCTTGAAACATCCTTGAAACACAGGACAACACCAGTTACATCCTGGTGGCAGTAGTACTCATTGGGAGTCTTGATCAAAATAAGAGAGTCCATAGGAGACAACAGGTCGATCTCCCAGAACACGTCAAAGGCGAAGCATACTTTGAAAACCATGGATCTGGACATAGAGACACCAGATACTACCTTGACCTCCCAAAGAAATCACATGGAGCTGTTGAATTTGTCAAAGTAGAAGATGACAACTTTTGGGTAAAAATCCTCTGGAAAGACAACCAGTGGATTACAAACCAAGGAGGAGTACTTCACACTCAAAAACTTGGTGCTTGGAGAGAAACAGACCCTCAGCACCCATATCACGTTAGCCCAGAACACTTCAGTCCAACACTTCATACTGCTATTGAGCAACCAGGAGAAGAAATCCTTGCAGGAGGAGTTCACCACATCACAACTCTCCAAGGAAGCCATCCATTCACAGAACAAGCACCTATCCTTCCCCAAATTGAAGCAGCAGTCCACCAAGGAATCCCTATTCCCCTTGATACTATCCCAGCAGGCGCTGTCCAACCCCAGTTATCTATCCAAACCACAATGGCAGAACAAATTGATACTACTATTGCAGGACCAGAAGGGCAACCACAATCTAACATTAATGTCATTACCCATAACACCAATGGTACATTCAAAGGAAACCCCCCACCTATCTTCAATGGAGACAGATCCAAGAGCAGGACCTTCCTAACCACCTTCTACCTCTGGAGGTTAACCAACAAACATAATGACACTATGAGGAAGCCTTACTCATGCATCACCGCTCTCCTTTCCTACATGAGCAGACCACAAGTAGACTCTTGGAAGGAGGAACAGCTTGGCAAACTCATCAAAGAAATACATGATGGAACCCAAGAAACAGACAAAGTCCTCTGGGACAACTTTATAGAGGCCTTCAAACAAGCATACACCAATACAAACCTCAGAGAGGAAGCATACCAAGCGATATGCAAACTTTGCCAGAAAGAAAGCCTGGACGAGTTCTTTGCCAACTTCAAAAGATTAGCCAGAGATGCCAATGTATCACTTGATGATTGAGGCACTATTGAACTCCTAAAGAACGCCTTAACAGGAGCACTCACCCAATCAGTTATCCAACTCCCTGGGTATGATGTCAGTGCTGATCCTGGCTGGACCTTCAAAAAATGGGAAGAAGAAACCAGAAAACAGCACCTCAAATGGAAAACTGGCATGCAGTATACTAAACCAATCGACCCATGATGACAGGCAATGTATAGAGCATTTGGAATCAATCCAAACCATGGAGAAAACAATTGCAGAGGACACACCAATGGACCAGGACGCCGCACCACCTCTCAAGGAGGAAATGCCATGGATGTCAATGCTGCAAAAACTGGCAGAGGTGTATACCACTCCGAAGCAAAGAAAAACAAGCTAATGACCAATAATCAATGCTTCTACTGTGAAATCCCAGGACACCATGCCAAGGATTGCTGCAAGAAACAAGCAGACTGCTGCAATTATGAAAACAGAACCAATAATAGTCCCAGCAATAGCAGATCCACCAACTACCCTGGTAAAAGCAAACCTACTACCAACTGCGCTGCACCTGTGGCACCAGATATGACCCCTGGGGATATTTCCAGTTTCTTAAAGGACAACATGGGCTTGCTTGATGAAGATACCAAGCTGAGCATTGTCAAATCACTTATGCCAAAGGATTTTACCAAAGCCCAAAACTAGCTGCCATAGTTAGGGCATTCTGCCTTGATAGTGTGTTTGTAAACAAGTCAAATTCAATACAAGTTAAAATTTTGCTATCATACTACCAAGGGAAGGCAGAAGAAATCACATTACTGGACACTGGAGCTACTGAAAATTTTATCGACAACACCACTGTTGCTCATTTACACTTAGGAACCAAGAAACTCCCCTATAACTGACCTGTTTACAATGTCAATGGAACCCTTAATTGACATGGTATTATTACTCATGCTTGTGATCTACTAGTCACTAAAGGAAACAAGAAAATACGGCAACACTTCTTTGTCACCAATCTTGGACATGACAGATTTATCTTGGGATACCCATGGTTCAGGGAATTCCAACCTGACATTGACTGGGCTAATGGCATGCTAAGGGGACCTGCAATTCACATGGAAACCCTACTTTTTGGAACCCTTCAACATGCCAAAACATGGATCAAAAGCAAAGCACCAGAAAATAAAGACCTTATACTAGAAGCACAACAAACTAGGTGCGCTCCATGGATGGGATGTTATGCTCCTGGGCACTTGGCCCACATTTTTCTTTCTTTTCTTGTCCGTTATGTACTTATACAATCACCTGACCTCAACTCACATGACTGCTTACCTGTACATCAGAGCCCTCTTGTCAGGAACTTCATTGTTCCCTCCTTTTGTACGTTTCCTATTGTTCTCCCTTTATGGTAGTCTGTGACCACCATTGTTTGTGACCCCATTGTTCTGTGACGCTTATTGTCTGTGACTCTATTGTTCTCTCCATTTGTACACTTAGTCAGGTAGCTGCCCTGTTGTATATAAGCTGGACTTATATCCTAGAGTTGGGCCTTAAGCCTGACTTAGTTTGCAATCTATTGTGTTCAAAGTCCTTGTTGCTTGACAAGCCATTTCCCTCTTTCTTTTCTTTGGAACTATCTTCAAATCGTTGAAGATACTTCCCATTCCTCTTTATCTTTACCCAGACATTGGTCTTAGTGACCCTTTCACTTTTATCACCTTCCAAAGCACTTTAGGTTACTAAGGGAATTACAACCCTTGTAACTTCATCACTGCTACATATTTCACCTTTGTGCACATCACACCTTAAGGTTCAATAGGCCTTAACATAAGTCAGGCTTTTCTTGAACATCCTTGAAACACAGGACAACACCAGTTACATCCTGGTGGCAGTAGCACTCATTGGAGAACTCAACCAAGACAGAAGAGTTCATAGGAGACAACAAGACGACCTCCCAAAGCACATAAAAGTCCAAGTATACTTTGAAAATCACAGACCCAGACATAAAGACACCAGATACTACATCGATCTCCCCAAAAGAAACCATGCAGCTGTTGAATTCATCAAAGTTAGCAACGAAGACTTCTGGGTAGGACTCCTCTGGAAAAACAACCAGTGGATCACAAACCAAGGAGGAATCCTTCACACCCCAACTACCAGGTATTGGAAAGAAACAGACCCCCAACACCCCCATCATGTTAATCCAGAGCACTTCAGCCCAACACTTCATACTGCCATCAAGCAACCAGAAGAAGAAATCCTTGCAGGAGGAGTTCATCACATTGCAACCCTCCAAGGAAGCCACCCATTTACAGAACAATCTCCTATTCTTCCCCAAATCGAAGCAGCAGTCTCCCAAGGCATCAATATCCCTCTCAACACTACCCCAGCTGCTGCTATTCACCCCCAGTTATCCATCCAAACCACAATGGCAGGACAACAGGAAGAAATTAACGTTGCTACTGGACAAACTGGACAGGAAGCACAAAGGATCAACGTCATTACCAATCCCTCTAATGGCTCTCTTAAAGGAAACCCCCCACCTATTTTTAATTGAGACAGGAGCACAACCAGAAGGTTCATAAATAACTTCGACCTCTGGAAGGCACTCAACCATCAAAACGACATTATGAGGAAACCCTTTTCCAGAGTCATCACCCTACTCACCTATATGGATGGCACCCAAGTAGATGCTTGGAAAGAAGAACAAATGCACAAACTCCAAGCAGCAATGGATGACAGAGCCTTGGAAACTGATGAAGACCTCTGGGACAGCTTTATAGAAAGGTTCAAACTTGCCTTTACCAACCAAAACCAGAAGGAGAAAGCCTACCAAAAACTGTGCAAACTTAAACAAGGCCTTGACGACTTCTTTGCAGTTTCAAGCAACTTGCCAATGAAGTGGGAGTTCCCCTAGATGACAAGGGAACTATAGAAACCCTCAAACACACCATGAACAAACCACTTACTAGAGCAGTTATACAATCCCCTGACTTTAACCCAAATGCAGAAACCCCATGGACTTTCAAAAAATGGGAAGAATAGGCCAGACAATCCCATTTGAAATGGCAGGCCACTGCTCAGTTCAGTCAACAAAAACAAGGACTTTACAAAGCCTTTGGACTGACACCCAAGCCAAACCAAACCAAGGAAGAAACAACCAATATGGAAGAAATAGGACTTCCGGACCATGCACCACCTCCCAAGGAGGATATGCCATGGACGTCGATGCCAACAGAATGGGACAAACACATTCTGATGCCAAAAAGGAGCAACTCATGAAAGAAAACAAATGCTTCTATTGTGAAATCAAAGGACATCAAGCCCATGTCTGTTGCAAGAAAGTAGCAGACTGTGCCAAAAGTGGCAAAACTGCTAACAGTGACACACCTACTGTTCAGGGCCAAGACCCCATTGATATGACCCCAGATGACATCTCCAGCTTCTTGAAAGACCATATGGGCTTGCTTGATGAAGATACCAAGCTGAGCATCATCAAATCTCTTATGCTGAAGGATTTTCCTCAAGCCCAAAACTAGCTGCCATAGTTAGGGCATTCCAACTTGATAGTGTTTTTGTAAATTGCTCAAACTCTGTGAAATAAAAGTTGCGTTTTCACACTATTGAGGGAAGGCAGAAGAAACAGTCCTACTTGACACTGGGGCAACTGAAAATTTTATCGACCATACAACTGTTGTCAAACTATGCTTGGGAATGAAGAAACTCCCCTATCCCCATCCAGTATTTAATATCAATGGAACCCTTAATTGACATGGAACAATTACTCATGCCTGTGACCTACTTGTTACTAAAGGCAACAAAAGGAAACGACAAAGGTTCTTTGTCACTAATCTAGGACGTGACCGTCTTCTCTTTGGCTACCCATGGTTTAAAGCATTTAAACCAGAAATTGACTGGGAAAAAGGAACACTCTTAGGTCCAAAAGTTCAAATGGAAACCCTATTATTCAGAACTCTCCAACATGCAAAAACATGGGTCAAAAGCAAAATACCAGTTAATAAAGACCTTATCCTTGAAGTACAGCAAACCAGGTGCAATCCATGGTTGGGAGTAACCCCTTTAGAAATAAAGGGAGGCCCAGTGGAAGTCAATCGCACCCATACAGCAGTAGAAATGGCCCATAAGTACGCAACAGAACATGGGAAGGAGAAGATCACCCTCCCAGAAAGATTCAAACATCACATGGCACTATTTTCAGATAAAGAAGCAAACAAATTCCCACCAACCTGTGGTGAAGGAGACCATAAAATCATACTAATGGACACTGCCCCCACCTGCTTTAATTGCAAAGTTTATCTGCTCTCAAGAGATGAACAAAAAGCAGAGGATCAATTCATCAACGAAAACTTGGCCAAAGGATATATCACACCATCAGACTCCCCTTACAGTTTTTCAACCTTCATGGTCCCTAAAAAGGACTCAAAAGAGAAATGGTACATTATTGACTATTGCCCCCTCAATGCAGTCACTAGAAAAGATGTCACTCTGCTCTCTAACCTCAAACAATGCATTGAAAATCTATAGGGAATGGAGTTATTCAGCAAATTTGACATCTGCTGGGGTTATAACAACATCCGGATACGCAAAGGGAACCAATGGAAAGCTGCTTTCAAGACCTGCCAAGGACTATTTGAACCAAAAGTAATGTTCTTTGGCATGAGCAACTCACCAGCAAGTTTCCAACATTTCATGAACAGTATTCTTGAAGAGTTATATGAATACTTTGAGAAGAAAGGTGTACTTGAAATACAGCGCATACTCCAGAACTACATGGACAATTGTGGAATAGGAACCCTACTCAAGGACTTCAACCTTCACATCGACATTATCCATTTCCTATTCGATCTTCTTGCACACCATGGTTTACATCTCAAATTATCAAAATCTGTCTTTATGCAACCACCGTTGCAAGTGGTACTTGTGCCCCCCAGTCTCAGCTACAAACCCATAACTTCAGCATCACGTGACTGTGGGAACATATCACATGACCCTACACATGACTCATCATGTGACCCCTCCACCACTTGTACATCACATGACTTATCAGCATGTGACCCTGGGAACCTACAACCCTGTGACCCTGGGAAGATAACATATGACCTATCAAGGAACTGGTTATCAACAATGTCACCTGACATGATGCGCTTTGGACGCACGTCTAATCCGTTGATCAACATGTGGCAGATCATGGGAATGATCAACAAGACATGTCTACTAAACAATCAATGAACATGCGACACGACTCGATCAACAAAGATGCAACTTATTGGGGCTAGACCCTAATTGAGATGTATAATGTAATCTGCAGTTACTGCACATCGACTGCGCAGTCCCCTGTTACCTGTAATTGTACCTACCCTAAACTGCACACAGACCACCCTGTATTAGTATATAAGACCTATGAATTTAGGTGAACAGTCCTTAGACTGTTCTCTTGTCAACCCCCACACTAGAGCCTTTCAAAGCTCCCTCGTTGCCAGCAGCCTGCCCGTCAGTCTACCCAGTCCTGCCTCTCCTTGCCTTCTGCCTCTTCCTCCTCAATGTCTCTTTGCTACTCCTTTGGATCAGTTACCTTCAACTTTGTGCCCTTATTGAGTCTCACTACCCATAAAGTAGTGAGTTCCTGACAACCACAAATGGATTTCTTAGGCATCCAAATATCAAAGGACAGAGCCACAGTTGACCCAGCTAAAGTCGCAGGACTCAGAGACTACCCCCATAAACTAAAAGACAAGCAACAAGTCCAAGGATTCCTAGGAGTCTTGGGATACCACTGCATGTTCTGCCCAAATTTCAGCATCATCACCACACCACTCACAAAGCTCACTGGAAAAGATGTACCTTTTGAATGGGGACCCCAACAAAAGGAGGCTCAAAACAAACTCATTGACATAATCACCCACACACCAGTACTTACCCGACCAGACCCTGACTGACAATTCGAGCTTGAAACAGATGCGTCACAAATCAGAACAGGTGCTATATTGTATCAATGGGACCCTTCTATCACAAAACCAGATGGTACTTAGAAACTAGGACCAAGACAACCAGTGGGATTTCATTCCCAGAAATTCACCCAAACTGAGCAAAACTACCCCATCCATGACCAAGAATTCCTGGGAGTTATGCGCAGACTACGCTGCTGGACTCATCTTCTCAAAGGGACAACCATACCTGTTTTAGTCTTCACTAATCACACCAACCTCCGTTACTATCAGGAACCCAGAAAAATAGGTCCTTGCATGGCTGGATACCTACTGGAAAGGGAGCAATACAATATCATTTTAGAATATAAACCTGGCGCCACTAACCGTGCAGATGTATTATCCAGAAGACCTGACTATAAGGGACCCAATCCAATTAATGACAACATCACTGTCTGGCCAGATCATTATTTCTGCAACAATCATACCTCAATTCAAGTATTCGACATGGACAGTATTGGCGATAACTTGGACAGCCATATCAAATTGGCTCAATACAAAGAGCAACTGCTACTCAAGAAATGGGCACCAACACATAACCTCTCCCTCTTGGATGGCACACATTGGTATCATGGGACTGCCCTAGTTGTCATGGCAGACAATGCTCTTAGGAGGGGAGTAATTTCCCTTTTTCACAACCACATGACTGCTGGGCATGCCAGGATTACCAAAACACTCCAACTAATCACCCTGTATTACTGGTGGCCCAACCTGAAAACCTTCGTCACCGAATATGTCAAAGGATGTGCTACATGCCAAATAGGCAATAGCAAGGGTTGGGGTAACCCTCGCGGTACGCGGGGACGGGTACGCGCGGGACCGGGTACGGGTTAGGATTCTGCTACCCGTCAGCTTTAAAACAAGCCCTAGAACGTCCAAATCGGACCAGAATTGAATGAGTTGTGCTTAAAACAAGTGTTATACACTGTTTTAACCATATCTCACTCAAATCTTGTCTGATTTGGACATTCTAGGGCTCATTTTGACGGGATTTTACCCGCCCAGACGGGAAAAAACCCGCCCGGGTGCGGGTACGGGGCAGGCGCTAGGTAGCCGCGGGACTACCCCTGCTGTTCCCTAATGCCAAATGACCAAAGTCAACACCCATCCTACCCATCCACCCATGTTCCCCATCACTCCCACAGACAATGTGCGACCCTTTGAAACCATTGCAATGGACTTCATCATTAAACTCCCACAGTCAGGTGGTTTCAACACCATTCTTACAATCATGGACACTGATTGCTCTAAAGCATCTATTTTTATCCCCTGTCACAAGACCATCAACTCAGAAGGAGTAGCCTTACTCTATCTCAATCACATCATTCCCCACTACGGCATTCCCCATAAAATCATATTGGACCGTGACATCCACTTTGTATTGAAATTCTCAACAGAACTCTGTCACATCCTCAACATCCATCAGAACATCAGTATGGCGTATCACCCTCAAACAGATGGAGCAAGCAAAAGAACCAATCAAACCTTGGAGCAATATCTCTGAGTATTCTGCAGAACACAACAGAACAACTGGCACACATGGTTACCACTTGCTCAGTACACCAAGAACTCATGGCCATCTGCAACTACCAAGAAAACACCATATGACTTACTTATCAGATATACACCCCAAGTACACCAACCAACCAGGAAAACCACCATTCCCTCCCTAGAACAACGACTCTCATCCATTGAAGAAGCCAGGAAAGCTGCCCAAGAGGCCCAACATAAAGCGCAAGAATCCTGGATAAAAGAGAAGCCACAATATGTCCCATTTATAGTAGGATCAAAGGTCTGGCTAGAAGGAACCAACCTACAGCTTCCAAGTAACACCACACCCAAGCTTTCTCCAAGGAGATACAGACCTTTTAAGGTAGTCTCCCAAATATCAAAAGTCGCTTACAAACTCAAACTCCCTTCCACCTGGAAAATCCATGACATCTTCCACACCTCATTACTCACGCCTTACAAAGAAACTGATCAGCACAGCCCCAATTTTATTGAACCACCTCCTGACATTCTAGAAGGTGAACCTGAATGGGAAGTCAAGAAGATTCTAAAGGAGAGGTCTTTTGGCTGTTGGAAGAAGAAGCAGTACCTTGTGCGCTGGAAGGGTTACTCACCAGCTCATGACTTATGGACTAATTCCAAGGATCTCCATGCACCAGAGTTACTAGTGGACTTCCAAAAGCAATCCAAGAGTATAAGAACCCTCTGTCTTGACGACTCAACCCCATCTCTTTTATGTCTAGCAACCTCACCATCCCTTATTATCAAAGCTATGTCTACCAACAAGAACAGTGCACCATCTACACCCAAGAGTGCATTGACTGGAATGGCGACATATCCCTTTTCTTGACAATCATCACCCCAGGACATGCCACTCACCATAGCTGGACAACTGGAACTCAACACGGTAATGGATATATTGTCACCTGTGAGGACACCTCTAATAGTTACCCTGGGCAAATTACCCACTCCACCAGCTACCTCCCTCAGCCTAGCTTCTCAGTTATTGACACCACTGCTCCTAGTACCACCCCCAATGCTCCCAGTACCCCCTTGTGTTACAGAGCCTTCTACATCCCCCTCCCAGAGACTGCTTGCCCTGGCAGATGCCACAGTGAATGCAACCACATCCCCACTCCCATTAGACGATCACACCCCCAACCCTCCCCTTTTGTCCATGCCAGTTACCCCAAACCCTTCCCCTTCCCGTCCACTAACACCAGTAGTCCTCCGCCATACACAGTCCCCTCTCCCATCATTCTTCCACAGTCGCTCCCAGTCCCCCCCTTTGGAGTACCAGGGAAGTCCAATGATCTTCAGGGTCAGGACACCAACCCAAGAGGACATAAGCAATGTTAGGAAGAACTGTCAGGCTCTACTGAAAGCCATGGAGGCCCAAAGAAGGTTAGAAAGCGCACTGGAGGCTTGGACAGAGGGGCTGATGCCTGCCATTAACATCCTTGGCAATGACAGGATCGATGACAAGTCATTCCTCACTACCTTCTGCGACTTCACTACAGTCCAACACCTATTCTTTGTCCCTTAGGTTCTAGCAGAAATTGAACCTTTTATACAGGATAAAAGCATTCAAAGCGACAAGCCTATGCAACTTGCCACCCATTATAACCCTACCATCTCCCTCTCCACTACCCCAAATTCATCCCCCATTCCTACTGAGCCACCTCTGAGTGTGGAGCTTGAGGACCCCACCCATCCTGGCAAAGGATGGGCTCTCTTTGACACTGGCAACCCCAGCCACTACCCCCTTGTTTTCCTCAACAAGCAGAACCAATCGGAGGTTGCCAAGTATATTTGTTTTCGCACCACAGAGGAAGAAACTCATTTGGTTGGAACATGAGGCAAGGGTAAAGCTGAGTATGCCACCCCACTTCACACGAAAGCCTACCCCTCCCCCAACTTTAATTGCTGTGGGATCAAAGACACTGATCTCAACATTTTCCACCCTGCTTACACTTCACGTCTCCTTGTGGATACCACCTTGGTCAATCTCAAGGATCTGGGGGTTTTGGCTGACATACACAGGTTTAGGGCTTACCATAATAGCCTTACTTGTGTTAAGCACCAATGCATGGAATTAGACAAGGAGGAAAACCACACAGAGGCTAAGTTACTTATTGTAGAGCAATGCCTCACCTCTAGTGCTATTTGCACTTGCCTCCAGCAGCACCTCCTCACCACTCATCCCCCCTCCCCTCCCACTTTCCTTCTTCCACCCCATGATTATCGGGTCCCATGCATTTTCGCCACTCAGGGTCCACCCAATGTAGAAGAGGGAGACGACAATTTGGAGTGCTGTGCGGTACTTGGCAAGTGATGCCAGGGAACCAAGCTCCAGTTCCCCTATTGTCTCCAATGCAGCCAGGATGATCCTGGTCATAGGGTCGAAGAATGCCCCCTTTGGAAGACCTGCCACTGGTGTCTTAGTACCCAGCATGCTTATGACAACTGCCCCTCTCCCCATACCTCTTGTGCAGCAAACTGCTGCCTTGTCTACTTTGGACACCCCAACTTCAGCAGTTATTGTTTGGCAACCCTGGCCGGACTACTCCGTCATGAGTTGGAAGTCTTGTGGGCAGCCAGCAACCAGGAGGCAGAGTGGGACAATGCTGACACTTGTTATGAAGGATCTGACATCTAGTTGTGTGGCAGCAACTCTCTAGGAAGGGCATCATGTTATGCTCCTGGGCACTTGGCCCACATTTTTCTTTCTTTTCTTGTCCATTATGTACTTATATGATCACCTGACCTCAACTCACATGACTGCTTACCTGTACATCAGAGCCCTCTTGTCAGGAACTTCATTGTTCCCTCCTTTTGTACGTTTCCTATTGTTCTCCCTTTATGGTAGTCTGTGACCACCATTGTTCATGACCCCATTTGTTATGCTCCTGGGCACTTGGCCTATATTTTTCTTTCTTTTTTTGACTGTTATGTACTTATATGATCACATGACCTTGACTCACCTGACCACTTACTTGTACAACAGAGCCATTTTGTCAGGAACCTCATTGTTCCCTCCTTTTGTATGTTCTCTATTGTTCCCTTCTTATGGTAGTCTGTGACCACCATTGTTCGTGACCCCATTGTTCTGTGACTCTTATTGTCTGTGACTCTATTGTTCTCCACTCTTGTATGCTTAGTCAGGTAGCTGCCCTTTTGTATATAAGCTGGACTTATATCCTAGAGTTGGGCCTTAAGCCTGACTTAGTTTGCAATCTATTGCGTTCAAAGTCCTTGTTGCTTGACAAACAATTTCCCTCTTTCATTTCATTGGAATTATCTTCAAATCCTTGAAGATATTCCCCATTCCTCTCTATCCTCACCCAGACATTGGTCTTAGCGATCTTCTCACTTTTATCACCTTCCAAAGCACTTCAAGTTACTAAAGGGAATTACGACCCTTGTAACTTCGTCACTGCCACATATCTCACCTTTGCGCATGTCGTGCCTTAAGGTTCAATAGGCCTTAACACCATTGTTCTGTGATGCTTATTGTCTGTGACTCTATTGTTCTCTCCATTTGTACACTTAGTTAGGTAGCTGCCCTGTTGTATATAAGCTGGACTTATATCCTAGAGTTGGGCCTTAAGCCTGACTTAGTTTGCAATCTATTGTGTTCAAAGTCCTTGTTGCTTGACAAGCCATTTCCCTCTTTCTTTTCTTTGGAATTATCTTCAAATCCTTGAAGATACTTCCCATTCCTCTTTATCTTCACCCAGACATTGGTCTTAGTGACCCTTTCACTTTTATCACCTTCCAAAGCACTTTAGGTTACTAAGGGAATTACGACCCTTGTAACTTCGTCACTGCTGCATATTTCACCTTTGTGCACATCGCGCCTTAAGGTTCAATAGGCCTTAACATGGGAGTTACCCCTTCAGAAATGATGGGAGGCCCAGTAGAGGTCAACCGCACCCATACAGCAGTAGAAATGGCCCACAAGTATGCATTGGAACATGGAAAAGAGAAGGTAAAACTCCCTGAGAAGTTCAAATGTCACACGGTACTACAGTGTTGGACAGCATAACTCAACAAATTTTCTTGCAAAAAATTCAATGATGTATTTTAGTTAGAAAGGCCCAAAAAAACACTTTTTAAAAATTTCACTTGAAAAAGATCATCCAAACTCAATTTTAGCATGTGTGATTCAGAAACTTGCTCAATCAACTCCTTTTGATTGCCCAAGTCCCATCCCAGTCTCTGATTGGGCTGGAAACATCCGTGAGGGAGCATGGAAACCACATGATAGTGGGTCAGGGACCCAGCATGTGATGGTCTGATGCCCAATATGGAATGATAAAGATGGGGGGTGGGCAGAAATGATTTATTGCACATATCAAATTTATAGAAATAAAGCTAAATACAATTCCCCTGTGGGCCCAGTACAGACAGGACCACACATGAAGTGTGTACTGTCATCAGACCAGGCCCTGCACAGACATGATTGCTGTATGCATGCAAGGGTAGAGGCAGCACCATTGGACACCTGGTGCTGCCTACAAATCGGGGTGCTGAATGGTACATACTTAATCTGTCGAAAGGAAGAGAGGATGTCAGTGGGACGACATAAAAAGGAAAGTGCCAGCACAAATGAAAGTGTGTGCACTGGCCCAAAGTCTGAGTCAGATGCTATTGTCCCCATGCAGCCCCAAGTGTGAATCCCTTGACATGTGCCCAGTTGATGTTATCTGGTGGTTCTTCAACAGGTCTTGGAGGTTTATGGAAGCATATTGGCAGGGACTCACTGGAAAGGCTGTCAAATGGGTGGTGTGTCAACAGAATCACACTGGTGGGTTGGAGAGCAGGCTATGATGGCAATTGAGGCAGTTGTTGATAAAAACTGACTGGTCTGACCCCCTTAAGGGGTACTCATAATATAAAAGTTTTGGATTGAATAATGTCCAAACCCAAAAATCATGGGAATGTTTAAACAAGGGCAGTTTTGGACATATTCAGGCCCCCTGATCATGATTCTGGTCTCCATTTGCCCTCTAGATTTATGGTTCAGGCACTAGTAAATTTGTCAAGTTATGCTATCTGACACTGTATTTTTGGATGAAGAAGCAAACAAACTCCCCCCATCAAGGGGAGATGGAGACCACAAAATCATACTCCTGGATACCATCCCTACCTGTTACAGCTCCTTCGATTTATCAAGCATTTATGCAGTTAAGTACCACTTAACAACACACATTTGCTTATATCAGCTCTCCTTCCCTATTAGTATGATACCCAGTCCACTTTACCACTTTCCCGCACTCTTGGACTTACCCATTATCTTGATACATAGCAGTTATCACTTAATGCATACTAATTACCTTACAGCCACAGTACCTTCCTATTCCGACCACTACTCCCATGCATTACATCAGCCATACTGTACAAGTCATTTCAACTCATTCAGAGTCATACCCTCCGGTATATCTCTAACGCGTGAAGCAGTTCTCTACTGCGGACTGTAATCTTTTTTGCATATGATAGTTTACCTTAGTAACTACTTACTCATCCATTACCAAGGCTTGCTACGCATTCCTTGACTCGTTAGATAGATGACTAGGTAGCTCATGTATATAAGACCTCCTGAAGAGCCCCAACTCTCCAGACTTGGTCTTTCTGCAATCCCAGGACCTTAAAGCTCCTTAGAGCGTTCACTCCCATTCCCACCACTCTAAGTAATCTCCTTGCGCTCTAAGTCAAGCACCTAGAGTCTGCAATACTATCTAAGTTAGTCTTAACTTAGCTTTGCACTAAAGTAACTGTGCAACCTTTATCTTTAAAGGTAGACTCTAAACACTTACCTGTAAGTACTCAAGGCGAGTATTTACAATATGCAGAGTCTGTGCATAACATCAGACCAAGTCTATAACTAGTCTAGTTACCACAAACGAAGGCAACTTCCCCTATAGTGAAGCAGGACAGAACAAGTTCCTAAAGTAGCAGGACTCTGTCCATATACAGAATATCTTATCAGACCTAACATAATTGGTCATATCTTATCAAGACTATCAAAGTGATACATCTTATCAAGTCGGATCTTATCAAAGCACGCATTACCTTATCTTATCAAAAGTCAGTAACCACCAGAAGGTTCCAACCTCTTTGAAAGAATACATTAAAGCTTCAATGCACTGAAGTTTTTAGATCTAAAGTAACTGATCTATACCAAAGGCCTTCAGCAGCTGAAGACCTTTACACATTGTCAGTATGGCCTATTTAGTAGAACCGTTACCTGACCCAGTATATCAACGTCGATTTGTTGAAGTACACCTTAGACAAAGTCCAGACCTACCAGAACATGTCTTAGGACAAATCCAGTGGTTAAGTTTTTCAGAATATCCAGGCTATTATCTTTACGATCCACAAGGTCAAACAAACAACCCAGTAGAATTCATAGAAAACTATTGGTATTACATCTATCAATATGAAGGAGATACATACCTCTCTCACGCAGATCGCACAGGTTATTGGAGAATCACAGACCCTGAACATCCAGAGCATATTCCAGAAGAATTACCACCAGTACCAGGGCCATCCACCCTCACAGTACCCAGAGCATGCGCAGAAACATTAGAGTCAGTAGAACTCTCTCCATTCCAATCTGCACCAAACCCAGATTACAATCAAGATGATCAAGAAGATCCAGAAGACGAATACTACAAACCTCAGACATCTACTACAGAACAAGCTACAGACATACTAGCTGCACAATTTCAATATGTCTTAGACTTAGAAGATAGAGAGCCAGAAAACCCTCTTATACCACAAGTACCAGCATACTTACAACTAGTAGAACAAGCAGTAGAAGCAGGTTTAAATGTACCTCCTCCTCTACCTTTAGCAGAACCAGAACTACAAATTGTAGTTTTACCAGAACAACCACAAGTGCAAATTGCACCTATACAAGTACCAGTAGTATTTGCACAACCAATAGTCCAGCCCATAATGGCACAACCAGGACAAGCTGCACAACAAGCCCCTGTACAAGCTCCAATAGCAGCCCCTGTACAAGCAGCACAAATAGTAGCACCAGTCGCTACAACAGATAAACTAAGAGGTTCACCACCAGATACCTTCAAAGGCGATAGAAGACATAGTGAACTCTTCTTACACCAATTTAATTTATATTGGGGACTCAATGAAACCCATGAAGTGATGCTAGTTCCATACTTCCATGCGATGTATGCACTATCACTCATGAGAGGACCTAATATAGATGATTGGGTTAATGATCAAGTACTCTCAATCAGAGAAATGACCACAAGAGCACAAAACCCACTTGATAGAAACAATCCACAAATATGGAACGATTTCAATACTGCATTCACTAATGCGTATACTGATACTGCCAAGAAACAGACCACTCACCAGAAACTTATGGCATTAAAAATGTTTGGAGATGATCTAGATTCATACATCTCTACATTTAAAAACCTTTGTAATCAAGCAAATTATGACATTACCACAGAAGGTACAATGTATATTTTCACACAAGGTCTTAAAAAGTCACTTCTTCAAGCAATCCTCTATGGCCAAGGCGTGATCCCTAACACTCTTATACAATGGGAAAACGCTGCCAGAGACGAAATGAAGAAGCACACTTACAGACAAACAATGCTTAATCCTGGACAAGCACACTTTAAATGGCAATTCACTCAACCTAATGGCAATGGACGCCATAGAAACAAATATGTTCATCCTAATGATAGAACAGTCCCAATGGACATAGATCCACCAGTGTTCACTCAAGTTAATAAAGCATACACTGATGATGACAAGAGAAAGCATCGCAATGAAGGACACTGCTTTAATTGTAGTAGAATTGGACACATGTCTAAAGAATGCCCAATGCACAAATCACAGACACCCCAATTTAAGCAATATAACCAACCCAGACAAAGGACGGGTTATCAGTCTACACCACACAAGTCTAATCAACCTAGAAAATTTAAATGCACTTTTCCTAAACCTACAAAGCTAGGAGCACCATCTCAATCCTATGCTAGAAGTGCACACATTGAAGAAATCAATGAAGAAGACAAAGAAGACATTCCTGAACTTGCTGCGTGAGCAGCAAAGTTTAATGAAGGACAATGAGAGCAATGGGTTGATGAAATGAAAAGCTTAGGAATAAATTTTTAGAAAGCCCAACACATGCAGCCATGTTGCAGGCTATCTTTCCTCAGGCTGTATTCATTCCCAAATGTTCCCAAGTCAAAGCTCAAGTTTCCCTTCAATCCACACATCTTCATGCAGATCTTCAAGCATTATTAGACTCAGGTGCAACTGATAATTTCCTTAATCCATTAGTAGTCAATTGATTCAATCTTCCTACAATTGAATTACCCAAACCTAGAGTCGTATGCAATATTGATGGAACTATGAACAGAAGTGGTTCGATCACACATGGTGCAAAATTAGAAGTTCAATACCAGAATCACACCGTTCCACTATTATTCTTAATAATGGATATGGGTAGTGATTCAATGCTCTTAGGAATGCCATTCCTCGCTGCATTCAGTCCAAACATTGATTGGAAAGAAGGCATATTCCACAGAGATGTAACTGCATTCACTAAAGATGCACACTTATGGACTTCAAATGATGAAGAAGTCATACCAGAATTAGAAGAAGACAACCTAGAGTTTGAAGATGATTTCAAGTTCATTCCTAGTAATGAACGCAACACTATTACAATCAGAAAGACTACTATAGCTACTGAGCTAGCTGCTCAAGCTGCAGATAAGAAACAACGCACTTGGCAAGAACAAGTACCAAGTGTATACCATCAATATGGTAAAGTCTTTAGCAATGAAGAAAGCACTAGATTCCCAGAACCACAACCATGGGATCACGCTATAGACCTATTACCAGAAGCACCACCAACACTTAATTGTAAGGTGTACCCATTAGCAGAAGGACAACAAGAAGCGCTAGATAAATTCTTAGATGAACACCTAGCCAAAGGATACATTAGATGATCTAATAGTCCATATGCTTCCCCATTCTTCTTTGTTAAAAAGAAAGATGGAAAGCTTAGACCAGTTCAAGATTATCGCGCACTCAACAACTGGACAGTCAGAAACACATATCTACTTAGTGTTGCTGGGGCTCAAGCCGATGTTTTTGAGAAATCAGTGATAGAAAATCAAATCAAATAGTGACAAATATGAAAATAAAGATGGAGATAGATTAGTTCATAAGCCTGGGAGACACTTAAGACGACTTTGCAATCTGACCAGCCATTCAAGCAGGGCTTGCTGCGGCTTGATTTGGCAAAAAAAAAAAGTAAAATCAAGCCAAAGCAAGCCCTGCTTGAATGGCTGGTCAGATCGCAAAGTCGTCTTAAGTGTCTCCCAGGCTTATGAACTAATCTATCTCCATCTTTA
>Ga0307510_10000467_pt1 | contig 39376 bp, 35 predicted proteins | sample 12_EM_MG_FD_207224 | JGI IMG/M metagenome (GOLD analysis project Ga0307510, IMG submission 207224) | Populus trichocarpa ectomycorrhiza microbial communities from riparian zone in the Pacific Northwest, United States - 12_EM | ecosystem: Host-associated > Plants > Roots > Unclassified | place...
CGCCGAGCCGCCCGGTCAGCCGGGCGGCGGCGGCCTTCACCAGGCCTTTGAACGCGGGCTTCAGCCGGTCGCTCGGCAGCGTCAGCGTCAACGCGCCGACGAGTTCATCGCCTGCTCCGAACACCGGCGCCGAGATGCCGGTCAGGCCCGCCACGCGGTCGCCTTCGAGCAGCAGCACGCCGTCGGCACGGACCTGCTCGTGAGCTTTCCCCCGCGCCCCGCCGAAGGCCGTCAGCACGCGCCCAGCGGCACCCTTGTTCATCGGCAGCAGGTCGCCGGCCCGCGTGTGGTCGCGCAGCAGCTGCGGCGAGTCGACGCGGTACAGGCACAAGCGCTGCTCGCCCTGGCGCACATGAAAAGCCGCGCTCTCGCGCGTCGCAGCGACCAGCTCGCGCAAGGCCGGCACGACCTCGGCTTCGAGCGAAAAGGTCGCGGCGTGCAGCGCACTCAGGCGCGCCAGCTCGGGGCCGAGCGCGTATCGGCCATCGGCGCGACGCAGCAGCAGCCGCGCGTGCTCGAGCGACGCGAGCAGCCGCAGCACCGTGCTCTTGTACAGCCGCGTGCGCCCGGCCAGATCGCCCAGCGACAGGCTTTCGTCGCCGGCGCGGAAGGCACACAGCAGCGACAACGCGCGGTCCACCGCTGCAGCGCCACCGGGCGCGGCGCTCTCGTCGGCGAGCGAGGGTTCTGCGGCCTTTCGGGGCATGGTCGATTTGACAGTGCGGAGACGGTCGTTTACTATTTTTAGAATTATATTCTATCTAACAGAACATTTCGAATCAACCATGAGCGCCAGCCACTCGGTCCTGATCAGCGAAGTCGGCCCGCGCGACGGGCTGCAAAGCGTGTCGCGCACGATGGCCACCGACGACAAGCGCGTGTGGATCACCGCGCTGCATGCCGCCGGTCTGCGCGAGATCGAGGTCGGCTCGTTCGTGCCGGCCGCGCTGTTGCCGCAGATGGCCGACGCCGCCGAGGTCGTGCGCCACGCGCTGACGCTGCCCGGTCTCACCGTGATGGCGCTGGTGCCCAACCTGCACGGCGCCGAGGCCGCCCTGGCCGCCGGCGTGCACCAGCTGACGCTGCCGGTGTCGGCCAGCGAGGCGCATTCGCTCGCCAACGTGCGCAAGACCCGCGCGCAGATGGTCGACGAGGTGCGCCGCGTCGTCGCGCTGCGCAATGCCCTTGCGCCGGGCGTGAAGGTGGAGGTCGGCATGTCGACCGCCTTCGGCTGCACGCTGCAGGGCGCGGTGCCCGAAGACGAGGTCGTGCGCCTGGCGGCGCAGCTGGTCGAGGCCGGCGTCGACGAGGTCGGCCTGTCCGACACCACCGGCCACGCCAACCCGGCGCAGGTGCGCCGACTGTTCACCCGCGTGCGCGCCGAGATCGGCGAGCGCACCGGCGCCGCGCACCTGCACAACACCCGTGGGCTGGGGTTGGCGAACTGCCTGGCCGCGTACGACGTCGGCGTGCGCACCTTCGACAGCTCGATGGCGGGCCTGGGAGGCTGCCCGTACGCGCCGGGCGCGTCGGGCAATGTCGTCACCGAGGACCTGGTGTTCATGTTCGAAGCGATGGGTGTGCACACCGGCGTGAACATCGAGCGCCTGCTGGCAGCGCGCGAACCGTTGAAAGCCGGGCTCCCGGGTGAGCCGCTCTACGGGATGACCCCGGAGGCCGGTGTACCGAGGGGCTTCATCCAAAGTGCCGCCCATGTCTGAGCAAGCCCTTCCGCTGGCCGGCGTGCGCGTCGTCGAGTTCACCCACATGGTGATGGGCCCGACCTGCGGGATGATCCTGGCCGACCTGGGCGCCGAGGTCGTCAAGGTCGAGCCGCTGGGCGGCGACAACACGCGCCGGCTGCTCGGCTCGGGCGCAGGCTTCTTCTCGATGTTCAACCGCAACAAGCAGAGTCTCGCGGTCGACACCCGAGACCCGCGCGGCCGCGAGATCGTGCTGAAGCTGGTCGCCGGCGCCGACGTGTTCAGCGAGAACTTCAAGGGCGGTGCGATGGCCAAGCTGGGCCTCGACTATCCGGCCCTGTCGGCACTGAACCCGCGCCTGGTCTATGTCTCGCACAAGGGCTTCCTGCCCGGCCCGTACGAGCACCGCACGGCGCTCGACGAGGTCGTGCAGATGATGGGCGGTCTCGCCTACATGACCGGGCCCGAAGGCCGGCCGCTGCGCGCCGGCACCAGCGTGAACGACATCATGGGCGGCATGTTCGGCGCGATCGGGGCGCTGGCGGCGTTGCGCGCGAGAGAGACCACCGGCCGCGGCCAGGAGGTGCAGAGCGCGCTGTTCGAGAACAACGTGTTCCTGGTCGCGCAGCACATGATGCAGTTCGCCGTCACCGGCCAGCCGGCCGCGCCCATGCCCAGCCGCATCTCGGCCTGGGGCATCTACGACGTGTTCACGGTCGCGGGCGGCGAGCAGATCTTTCTGGCGGTCGTCTCCGACACGCAGTGGGCGCTGTTCTGCGACGCGTTCGCCTTGCCCGAGCTGAAGGCCGATGCGCGCCTGGCCAGCAACAACCTGCGCGTGCAGGCGCGCGCATGGCTGATGCCGGTGCTGCGCGCGCACCTCGCGGCGCGGCCCGCGGCCGAGATCGGCGCGATCTTCGAGGCACGCGGCCTGCCCTACGCGCCGATCACGCGACCGGAAGCGCTGTTCGACGACCCGCACCTGCGCGCCACCGGCGGCCTCGCCGAGGTCACGCTGCCCGCCGACGCCAGCGGCGCGGGCCGGTCGATCGCGACGCACGCCGCGCTGCTGCCGGTCATGCTGGATGGCCAGCGCCTGCCATTGCGCACGCCGCCACCGGCGCTGGGCGAGCACACCGACGCGGTGCTGCGATCGCTGGGCTACCGCGCCGACGAGATCGCGGTGCTGCAGGCGGAGGGCGTGGTCGGCATCGGCGGCGCGAGCACCTAGCCCGGCCTGTCACAAACGTGGGTGGCGCGACGTCTTCCAGTGGCCGACACTGACTGCACAACGCCATGGCCACCACCGCACCCTCGCCCGACGCCACCGACCCGTTCGCCGCCCTGCGACCGCGGCTGTTCGGCATCGCCTACCGCATGCTGGGCACACGCGCCGACGCCGACGACGTGCTGCAAGACGCCTGGCTGCGCTGGCACCGCACCGACGCGGCGACGCTGCAGTCGGCCGAGGCCTGGCTGGTGACGGTCGTCACGCGATTGGCCATCGACCGCCTGCGCGCGGCCAAGGTCGAGCGCGAGGCCTACGTCGGCTGGTGGCTGCCGGAGCCGCTGGTCGAGGCCGACACGCACACGCCGGAGGTGGCCGCCGAGCTGGCGAGCGACGTGTCGGTCGCCTTCCTGTGGGTGCTGGAACGGCTCGCACCCGAAGAGCGCGCCGCCTACCTGCTGCGCGAGGTCTTCGACCACGACTACGCCGACATCGCCGCGCTGCTCGACAAGAGCGAGGCCGCGTGCCGCCAACTCGTGCACCGCGCCGGCGAGCGCGTGCGCCAGGAAAGGCCACGCTTCGACGTGCCGCGGCAGGCACACCGGCGGTTGCTCGAGCGCTTCGTGCAGGCCGCACGCAGCGGCGAGCGCGAGGCCATGAAGGCGCTGCTCGACGAGAACGTCGAGGTCCTCAGCGACGGCGGCGGCAAGGTGCCCAGCTTCGGCCAGGTGCTGCACGGCGCCGACCGGGTCACCAACCTGTACTGGGCCGTGGGCAAGCGCACCGAGAACCACGCCAGCTACCGCATCGCGCAGATCAACGGCGAACCCGGCCTGCTGCGCTTCTTCGACGGCCGGCTCGAATCGGCGCAAGCCTTCGTCACCGACGGCGAGCGCATCGTCTCGATCTACACCGTGCGCAACCCGGACAAGCTGGCGCGCATCGAGCTGCTGTCACAGGACTGAAGGCCGGCGCGTCTTGTGTGCATGGAGGCCGCATTCGGTGACCTCCCGAACCACCGCCAAGGAAACACCATGTCGACCCACACCCAACCCCGCATCCCCTACGCCGAACTCGCGCCCAAGGCCTTCAAGAGCCTGTACGCACTGTCCAACGCCGTGCACGAGGCGTCGCTCGGTCACCGCCTGATCGAGCTCGTCTTCCTGCGCGTCTCACAGGTCAATGGCTGCGGCTTCTGCGTCGACATGCACTGGCAGGCGCTGACCAAGCTCGACGTCGACCCGCGCCTGCTCAATGCGGTGGCGGTGTGGCGCGAGACGCCGTTCTTCGACGCCCGCGAGCGCGCTGCGCTGCACTGGGCCGAGATCGTCACCGACATCTCGCGCCGCGACGCGAGCGACGCGGAATTCGCCGCACTGCGCGCGCAGTTCTCGGACACCGAGATCGCCGAGCTGGGCTTCGCGATCGCGACGATCAATGCGTGGAACCGGCTGGCGGTGAGCTTTCGCCAGCCGCTGCCGGCGGTGAAGTGACGCACCGCCTCAGGTCACCGTCCCGGTCCTGACGTTCCAATCGACTTCGACCGGTGTGCCCAGCGCACCGGTGGCGGTCTGCGGGCGGTAGCTGAACTTGATGTCGCCGTACGTGAGGGTCACCTGCTCGGTCGGGCCGTTGCCATCGTCACCGGCCGCGAGCGACGTGACGAGCACATCCTTGAGCGTGATGATCAGAAAGTCCTTCTGCCCCGCGCCGGCCTTGCGCGCGCTGATCACCGCGGTCGCGATGCGCCGGCCCGTGGCCGCCGTCCGCATCAGCACCGGCGAGGCCTTGTCGTAGCGGTGGATGAAGTGGATGTCCCGCGGCCTGGGCTTGCCGACGCTGGAGCCACCCCCGCCGCTCGTCACGGTCGTGGTGTCCAGCCCCCAGTTCCACGACAGCACCTCGATCTCGCCGGGGTGGTCCTTGGTCGTCGATTCGCCGGCGATGCCGTCGAACTTGATGAAGGTGGTGGTCGCCATGCGCAAGCCTCCTGCGATTGAGTGGAGGCCGGAGCGTACGACTCGCAGCACGCGAGCGCGCCCTTTGAACTAGGGAGACCGCGCTACAGAAAGCCCACCGAGATCCACGGAATCGCCGCGATCACGATCAGCGCGACGAACAGCGCGCCCAGGTGCGGCCACACGCGGGCGATGGCCTGGTCGGGTGCGACCTTGCCGATCGCGCAGGCGGCATAGAAGCCGACACCGAACGGCGGCGTGAACAAGCCCAGCCCCATCGCGAAGATCGCGACCATCGCGTAGTGCACCTCGTGGATGCCCAGCGCGCGCGCGACCGGGAACAGCAGCGGGCCGAACAGCACGACCGCCGGGATGCCCTCGAGCACGCTGCCGAGGATGGTGAACGCGATCACCGAGATCGCCATGAAACCGACCTTGCCGCCCGGCACCACCGCCATCAGGTCGACCAGCGCCTTCGAGAAACCCGACTGCGTCAACGCCCAGGCCATCGCGGTCGCGCAGCCGATGATCAGCAGGATCGCGCCCGACAGCGACGCCGTCTCGACCAGCATCGGCAGCACGCGCTTCCAGTCGAACTGGCGGTAAACGAACAGCCCGGCGAGCACGGTGTAGGCGATGCCGACGGTGGACACCTCGGTCGCCGTCGCGACGCCTTCGACGACCACGGTGCGGATCACGAAGGGCAGCGCCAGCGCGGGCAGTGCGGTCCACAGCGCCTTGCGGATCTGCGCGCCGGTGGCTTTCGTCACGCCCTGCATGGACTCGCCGCGCGACTGGAAGTAGACGACGACGCCAAGCGCCACCATGCCGACGACGGCGGGCAGCAGCCCGCCGGTGAACAGCGCCGCGATCGACACGCCGGTGACGGCGCCTATCGTGATCAGCACCAGACTCGGCGGAATGGTCTCGCTCATCGCGCCCGACGCCGACAGCAGCGCGACCAGGTCGCCCTCTTTCGCGCCACGCGCCTTCATCTCGGGAAACAGCGCCGGCGCGACCGCCGCCATGTCGGCCGCCTTCGAGCCCGAGATGCCGGAAACGAGGTACATCGCGCCCAGCAGCACGTACTGCAGCCCGCCGCGCACATGGCCGATCAGCGCGGCGAGAAAATTGACCATCGCCCGCGCGAGGCCGGTCATCTCGATCAGCGCGCCCAGCAGCACGAACAGCGGCACCGACAGCAGGATGATGTGCGACATGCCTTCGTCCATGCGGCTGACGACGATGGTCAGCGGCGTGGTCGTCGTGAAGATCAGGTAGGCGAAGGTCGCGATGCCGAACGCGAACGCGATTGGCAGCCCGAGCACCACGCACACCGCGACCAGCACGACGAAGAAGACCAATAGGTTCCAGTTGCCGAGTTGCGCGAACACAGGCTTGAGCAGCCACAGGCCGCCCACCAGTGCAGCGACGAGCACGATGCAGCTCAGCGCATCAGCCAGCGACGCACGCTCGGCCAACCGTGCCAGCGCGATCAGCAGCAGCAGCACGCTGCCGACACCGATCGCCGCGACGCGCAGGCCGTCGTGCCATTCGAGCGCGGGCGACATCACGATCCACTGGTCGACGGCGTGGTCGTAGGCAGGCTCCAGCATCAGCAGCGCGAACGCGACGATCACGACCACGCCCAGCGTCTCGACCCACGCGCGGCGCCGCGCGCTCATCATGCCGAGAAAGGTGGTGAGCCGCATGTGTTCGTCGCGCCGCAGCGCGATCACCGCGCCCAGCATCGCCAGCCACAGGAACAGGATGGATGCGAGCTCGTCGGACCAGGCCAGCGGTGCGTTGAAGATGTAGCGCGAGACCACGCCGGCGAGCAGGATCACCGACTCCAGCGCGACCAGCACGGCGGCCGGGTACTCGGTGATGGCGGCGACGATGCGGTCGAAGCGAACCCAGCCGGCGCGGCGTGCGGTGGTGCCGCTGGACGAGGGGGCGTGCATGTCAGCGGCTCATGCTGCTGTGCACGGCCATGTCCTTCCACGGTCGGCGCGTGCCAAGGCTGCCGGGTGGCCGACTCCGCTCATGTCCCCCGACCCGGGCTGCGCCCGGCTCTCCTCCTTTACTTCGCTCCGCCGGCCACCCAGCAGCCTTGGCCTTCAGCGTCGGCGAAACGCGACCGTCGAACCGCGCCAATGCCCGGACTTTCATTCAGGCCAGCTTGCCCGAATACTTCTCGAGCTTGGCCATCGCCTCCGGGCCGAACTTGCCTGCCCACTCCTTGTAGAAGCCCGCCTTGGACAACGCGTCGCGGAAGGACTTCGGGTCGGGGTAGTTGAAAACCATGCCCTTGGACTTGAGCAGCACCTCGGTGCTGTTCTCGAGGCGGCGGATGTCGTCGCGCTGGCTCATCACCGCGGCGTCGACGTGCTTGGTGATCATCGCCTGCACATCGGGCGGCAGCGCAGCCCAGCGCTTGCCGTTCGCGAGAATCCACTGGCCGTCCCACATGTGGCGCGTCATCGAGCAGTACTTCTGCACCTCGTAGAGCTTGGCGATGTCGATCAGCGCGACCGCGTTCTCCTGGCCTTCGGCGACCTTGGTCTGCAGCGCCGAATACACCTCGCTGAAGTTGATGCTGACCGGCGAGGCTTCGAGGGCCTTGAACATCGAGGTCCACAGCGGGCTGACCGGCACGCGGATCTTGAAGCCCTTCAGGTCGGCCGCGGTGTTGATCGGCTTGGTGCTGCTGGTGATCTGGCGGTAGCCGTTGTCGAGCGGCTTCTCGAACACGTGCAGGTTGACCTTGGCGATGGCCGCGCGCACGAAGGCGCCGAGCTCGCCGTCCATCGCGGCCCACACGGTCGCGTAGTCCTTGAAGGCAAAGGCCAGGCCATTGATGCCGGCCAGCGGCACCAGCGTCTGCAAAATCAGGCCCGACAACGGGAAGATGTCGATCGCACCCGAGCGCACCTGCGACAACATGTCGGTGTCGCCGCCGAGCTGGTTGTTCGGAAAGACCTGGATGTCGATCTTGCCGCCGCTTTCCTTGCGGATGTTGTCGGCGGCCTCCTTCACGCGCACCGTGCTCGGATGCGTCATCGGGATGTTGTTGGCCCACTTCAGCGTGATGGGCGCGCTCTGCGCGAACAGCGGCTGGCTGGTCGCGGCGAGCGCGCCGCCGGCGGCGAGGCCTTGAACGAAATGTCGGCGTGCGAGTGTCATGGTGGGTGTCTCCGTTTGTGGTCTTGTCGAATCGGGAAGATCAGTACATCGCCAGGCCGTTGTCGGCGACCAGCGTGCTGCCGGTGATGCTGGTGGCTTGCGGCGACACGAGGAACGCGATCGCCACCGCCATCTCGTGCGGTTGCGCGGTGCGGTTCAGCACGCTCATGCCTTCGACGCGGCTGCGGTGCGCGTCGTTCTTCCATTGTTCGGCGATCATCGGCGTCATCGTCGCGCCGGGTGCGATCGTGTTGACGCTGATGCCCTGCGCCGCCAGCGCGCGCGCCGCGTTCTTGGTCAGCGCCAGCACTGCGCCCTTGCTGGCCGCGTACGCCGCGGTGCCGCTCAGCCCGCCGCCGCGGATGCCGGCCACACTGGCCACGGTGCAGATGCGCGAGCCCGGCAGCATGCGCCTGGCGGCCTCGCGGATGCAGACGAAGGTGCCGATCACGTTGACCTCGTTGACCTCGCGGAAGGTGGCCGCGGTCAGCTCCATGAAGGGCGTCATCTCGGCAATGCCGGCGCTGGTGACGAGCACGTCGATGTGCTCCAGGAATTCCATCGCTTCGTCGAAGGCCGCGATCAGCCGCGCCTCGTCGGTCACGTCGGCCTGGATCGCGTGGTGGCGTTCGGTGTTGAGCTGCGTGGCTTCGCGCGCGGTGACGCGCGCGCCTTCGAGCACGCGGTCGATGCCCACGGTGCGGTAGCCCTGGCGCGCGAGTTCGAGCACGGTCGCCGCGCCGATGCCGCTGGCCGCGCCGGTGACGATGGCGGTGCGCGTCATCGGAAGAACCCTTGCGCGACCGCGACGATCTTCTCGGCCGTCAGCCGCGATTCGTTCTCGAGCGGCTGCGAATAGCCGACCGGAATGCGCGGCGCGCCCAGCCGCTTCACCGGCACGTTCAGCGCTTCGGCCACGCTCGCCGCGATCTCGGCGCCGAAGCCGGCGACCTGCACCGCCTCGTGCACGACCAGCAGCCGCCTGGTGCGCGCGGCGGACGCGAACACCGCATCGCGGTCCCACGGCCACAGGGTGCGCAGGTCGATCACCTCGGCCGACACGCCGCTGTCGCTGAGCATCTGCGCAGCATCCAGCGAGGGCTGCACGCCGCGCGACCAGCTGACGATGGTCAGGTCATGGCCCGCCCGCGCCAAGCGTGCGCTGCCGAGCGCCACGGCCTGATCGACATCGACCTCGGCCTGCGTGCCCCACAGCTCCTTGTGCTCCATGTAGACGACCGGGTCGCCGCTGGCGAGCGCAGCGCGCAGCAGGCCGTGGTTGTCCTGCGGCGTGGCCGGCGTCACGACGACGAGGCCGGGGATGTGCGCGAACCAGGCTTCGAGCGATTGCGAATGCTGCGCCGCCGACGCGCTCCAGATGCCGATCGGCAGCCGCATCACCAGCGGCACGCGGCCCTGGCCGCCGAACATGAAGCGGTTCTTCGCGGCCTGGTTGACGATCTCGTCGATCGCGCACAGCGCGAAGTCGATCACGCGCATCTCGACCACCGGCCGCATGCCGGCGAGCGCCATGCCGACGGCGGCGCCCATGATGTTGGATTCGGAGATCGGCGTGTCGATCACGCGGTGCGCCCCGAACTCGGCCTGCAGCCCGCGGTACTGGCCGAACACACCGCCGCGGCCGAGGTCTTCGCCGAGCGCGATCACGCGCTCGTCGACGCGCATCAGATCGCCGAGCGCGGTGGCCGCGGCCTGCGCATAGCTCATCAGCGCCATGTGCCGGCTCCGGTGTCGCAGATGTCTTCGTACGCGGCCGCCGCATCGGGCCACGGCGCGGCTTCGGCCGCCGCCATCGCGGCGGCGATCTCGACCTGCGCGGCCGCGTCGATTGCATCGACATCGCCGTCCGTGACGCCGAGCTCGAGCAGCTTGGCGCGCGCGAGCACCAGCGGGTCGGAGAGCAGCGCGGCCTCGACCTCGGCCGCGTCGCGGTAGGTGCCTGCATCGACCGACACGTGGCCCTTGAAGCGGTACGTCAGCGCGTGCAGGAAGCGCGGGCCGCCCTCGCTGCGGATCTGCGCGATCAGCCCGGCCGCGGCGTCGTGCACCGCCATCACGTCGTTGCCGTCGACCGTGAGGCCATCGATGCCCATGCTGCGTGCGCGTGCGGTCGCGCCCTCGCCGGCGGTCATCGGTGCGGTCGGCGTGGTGGCGGAAATGCGGTTGTCCTCGCAGACGAAGAGCAGCGGCAAGTCATACACCTTGGCCCAGTTCAGGCCTTCGAGGAACGGCCCGCGGTTGACCGCGCCATCGCCGAAGAAGCAGGCCACGAGATGCGGCTCGCGCCGGATCTTGATCGCGTGCGCCGCGCCCACCGCGATCGGGATGCCGGCGGCCACGACGCCGTTTGCGCCCAGCATGCCGACGCTGAAGTCGGCGATGTGCATCGAGCCGCCCTTGCCTTGGTTGGTGCCGGTCGCGCGGCCGAACAGCTCGCACATCATCGGCACCACCGCCGCGCCCTTGGCCAGCGTGTGGCCGTGGCCGCGGTGCGTGGAGGTGAGCAGATCCGCGTGCGTCAAATGCTTGCACACGCCGGTGGCCACGGCCTCCTGGCCGGTCGACAGGTGCAGCGGGCCGCGCACCAGTGCCGGCTTGGCGTTGGCCGCCAGGCCCCAGGCAGCGACGCCGCCCTGGCTGGCGATCTCGGCCGCGTTCTCGAACGCGCGGATGCGCGCCATCGTGCGGTAGAGGTCCAGAAGCAATGGGGCGGAGTTCAAGTCTCGTGCTGCCTGAAACGGGATGGACCGGCGGATCGAACGCTGCTGTCGCACGCTGCGCAGAGTCGCCTGCGGCGTTCGCGTTTTGATCCTAGCAGCGCGGTCGCGGCCAGCCTGTTGGGGTTGACGCTGATCGGCGCGTCAAAAGTCGGGGCAGATGGACTTGATCACCGCGGCGTCGTCGAGCTCGCCGAAGCCTGCGGCCACGGTCGCCTTGAACAGCGCGAGCGCGGCGTCGCCGAGCGGCGTGTCGACGCCCGCCGCATCGGCCATCTGCACCGCGAGGCCCACGTCCTTCGTGAGGATCACGCTGCGTGCGCGCGGCACGTAGTCGCCTTCGAGCGCGCGCGCCATGCGGTCGGTGACGATCCAGCTCGCACCGCTGGAGGCCTTGATGACCTCGAACAACGCGCGCTTGTCCAGCCCCAGGCGCGCACCGAGCGCGAGCGCCTCGGCCCCGGCGACGAGGTTGATGCCGGCCAGCAGGTTGTTGACCAGCTTGGTGCGCGCTGCATCGCCGACCTTGGCGCCCACGTAGAACAGCGTGCCGGCCATCTCGCGCAACAGCGGCCCGAAGCGATCGAACAGCGCCTGCTCGCAGGCCAGCATCATCGACATCGTGCCGGCCGCCGCGCGCACCGGGCCGCCCGAGATCGGCGCATCGAGCAGCGCGATGCCGTGCTCGGCGAGGCGGTCGCGAAAGCGCTCGGTGTCGCCGGCGCCTATCGTCGAGCAGATCATCACGGCCGGGCGCTGCGCAGCGTGCACGATGCCGCCGTCGCCGAACAGCACCGAGTCGATCTGCGCCGCATCGACGACGACGAGCGCGACCAGCTCGCAGCGCGCGGCGAGTTCTGCCGGCGAGTCGCACACGTGCAGGCCGCGCGCGCGGGCGGCCGATTCGGCGGCGGGATCGATGTCGCGCACCGCCGGCGCGTGGCCGCGGTCCTGCAGGTGGGTCGCCATCGCGAAACCCATCGCACCGATGCCGATGATGCCGATGCGGGGAGTGGTGCTGCTCATGTCGATCGCTCCATCATCTGCCGCCACTGCGGCGCGCGTTCGATGCTAGCGCTTGGGCGCCCTTCCCGACGCCACCTTGTGCAGCAGCTCGATCAGCAGCGCGCGCTCGGCCGGCGACAGCATCGCGAGCGACGGCGCCTCCATCGTCGCGGCAATCTTCTCGGCGCGCTGCACCAGCTGCGCACCGGCGGTCGTGAGATGGATGTGCTGCGCGCGCCGGTCTTTCGTGCTGCGCACGCGCTCGACCCAGCCGCGCTCGACCATGCGGTCGAGTGTCACGGCCATGTTGGGCGCGGAGATGTCGAGCGCCTGGCCGAGCTGCTTCTGGTTCACCTGCGGGTTCTGCGCTACCAGCATCAGGATCGAGAACTCGACGATCTTCAGGTCGAGCGGCGCCATGTGCTTGGCGAACACCTGGCGCAGCGTGATCGCCGCGCGGCTCGCCGCGTAGCCGACGAGGTGCGACATGCGCGACGAGTCCAGCTCGCCCGAGGCGTGAGGCTTGGTCGTCATTCCGAGGCGCCCGGCCGGGTTGTCATTTCGCGCGCGCGGCGCCCAGGTAGGTGTCGATCACGCGCGAGTCCTTCGCGAGATCGCGGGCCGGGCCTTCGAGCGCGATCTCGCCCATCTCGAGCACGTAGCCGTAGTCGGCCACCTCGAGCGCGGCGCGCGCGTTCTGCTCGACCAGCAGGATGGTCACGCCGGTGCTGCGCAGGCTCTCGATGATGCGGAAGATCTCCTTCACGACCAGCGGCGCCAGGCCCAGGCTGGGCTCGTCGAGCATCAGCAGCGCCGGCTTGCTCATCAGCGCGCGGCCGACCGCGAGCATCTGGCGCTCGCCGCCCGACAGCGTGCCGGCGAGCTGCGTGCGCCGTTCCTGCAGGCGCGGGAAAAGCTTGTAGACATCGGCGAGCGCGGCGCTGCTGTCCTTGTGGCCGAGCAGCACCTGGCGGTACGCGCCGAGCAGCAGGTTGTCCTCGACCGGCATGGTCGAGAACAGCGCGCGCGTTTCGGGCACGAGCGCAATGCCCTGCATCACGCGCTCTTCCAGCGTCTGCAGCACGATGGATTGGCCGGCATAGGCGATGCCGCCGCGCGAGGGCAAGCAGCCCATCAGCGCGTTCAGCAGCGTCGACTTGCCGGCGCCATTGGGACCAATCACCGTGATCACGCTGCCGGCATCGGCTTTCAGGTTCAGGCCGTGCAGCACCTCGGCGCGGCCGTAGCCGGCGTGCAGGTCTGTCACTTCGAGAAGCACCTGACTCATGGCGACTCCCGCTGGGCCGCCCCAAGGGAGGCGCGCGCCCCCTCGGGGGGCAGTGAACGAAGTGAGCGTGGGGGCTTCATGATGTCAATGTTCCGTGCCGAGGTAGGCGGCGCGCACCGCGGGGCTGGCCTGCACTTCGGCCGGCGTGCCTTCGATCAGCTTGGTGCCGAATTCCATCACGACGACGCGATCGACCAGGCCCATCACCAGGTCCATGTCGTGCTCGACGATCAGGATGGACAAGCCCTCGCCGCGCAGCTGGCGCAGCACGTCGCCGAGCGCCTGCTTTTCCTTCAGGCGCAGGCCGGCGGCGGGTTCGTCGAGCAGCAGCAGCGTCGGGTCGGCACACAGCGCACGCGCGATCTCCATCAGGCGCTGCGGGCCCAGCGCCAGGTTGCCGGCGAGCTCGTGCATGCGGTCGCCCATGCCGATGCGTTTGAGCTGCTTCTCGGCCTCCTTCAGCAGCTGGCGCTCCTCGGCGCGGTCCAGCCGCAGCATCGCCGAGGCCACGCCGCTGCCGCCGCGCAGATGCGCGCCGAGGGCGACGTTCTCGAGCACCGTCATCCCGGCGATCATCTTCACGTGTTGGAAGGTGCGCGACACGCCGCGCCGCGCGATCTCGCGCGACGCGAGGCCATCGATGCGCTCGCCGCGCAGCGTGACCTGGCCCTTGGTCGCCGCGAGCACGCCGGTCACGAGGTTGAACGTGGTCGACTTGCCCGCGCCGTTCGGCCCGATCAGGCCCATGATCTCGCCGGCACGCACCTGGAAGCTCACATCGTTGACCGCGACCAGCCCGCCGAATTCCTTGCGCGCCTTGTCCACATCGAGCACCACCTCGCCATGCGGCGGGCGCGCGCGCTCGGCCAGTGCCGCGGCATTCGCCCAGTCGACCTTGCGGTTCACGCGCGGCAGGCGCGCCTCGACGAAAGCCCAGATGCCGTCACGCGCGTACTGCAGCACCAAGACCAGCAGCACGCCGAACACGATGATCTCGTAGTTGCCGCTGCCGCCGAGCAGCTTGGGCAGGATCACCTGGAGCTGGTCCTTCAGGATCTGCACCGCACCGGCGCCGATCAGCGCGCCCCACACATGGCCGACGCCGCCGATCACCGCCATGAACAGGTATTCGATGCCCATGTTCAGGCCGAAGGGCGACGGGTTCACGGTGCGCTGGAAATGCGCGAACAGCCAGCCCGACACGCTCGCGAGCAAGGCCGCGAGCACGAACGCGGTGACCTTGATGCGGAAGGTGTTCACGCCCATCGCCTCGGCCATGGTCGTGCCGCCCTTCACCGCGCGCATCGCGCGGCCGGTGCGCGAATCGAGCAGGTGCGTGATCGCGATCGCGGCGAACACCACGATGGCCCACAGCAGGTAGTAGAAGCTGCGGCCGGTGTTGAGCTCGATGCCGAAGAACTTCAGCGCCGGAATGCCGAGCAGGCCGTCGTACTTGCCGAGCCCGTCGATGTTGCCGAGCAGGTAGAACAGGCTAAGGCCCCACGCGATCGTGGCCAGCGGCAGGTAGTGGCCCGACATGCGCAGCGTGACCCAGCCGAGCACCAGCGCGGCGGCGCCGGTCACGAGCAGGCCGATCCAGACCGTGATCCACGGCGAGATGCCTTGCGCGGTGGTCAGGTAGGCAGCGGTGTACGCGCCCAGGCCGACGAACGCGGCCTGGCCGAACGAGGTGAGCCCGGCGATGCCGGTCAGCAGCACCAGGCCGATCGCGACCAGCGTGTACAGCCCGATGTAGTTGGCCTGTGTGATCCAGAACTCCGGCACCGGCAGCTGCGGCAGCAGCGCGAGGAACAGGATGAAGACGATGAGGGCGATCTTTCTCATCAGGCCTCCCGCAGGGCCGTCCCAAGGGAAGGCCTGCGCCCCCTCGGGGGGCAGGAGCGAAGCGACGTGGGGGCAGTCATTTACTCCTCCTCGTCGTGGTGGCCGTGCTGGAAGCTTCTCCAGAGCAAGACCGGAATGATCAGCGTGAACACGATCACCTCTTTGAACGCGCTCGCGTAGAACGAGCCGAAGCTTTCCAGCAAGCCGACGAACACCGCGCCCAGCGCCGCGGCCGGGTAGCTCGCGAGCCCGCCGAAGATCGCCGCGACGAAGCCCTTCAGGCCGATCAGGAAACCCGAGTCGTAGAACAGCGTCGTCGTCGGCCCGATCAGCAGGCCCGACAACGCGCCCATGAACGCCGCGAGGCCGAAGCTCAGCCGGCCCGCGCCGGAGGTGGAGATGCCCATCAGCCGCGCGCCGAGCCGGTTCACCGCGGTGGCGCGCAAGGCCTTGCCGCGCAGCGTGCGCTCGAAGAAGAGGAACAGCGCGAGGATCAGCGCGATCGACACCAGGAAGATGATCACGGCCTGGCCCGACAGCGTGAGCGCGCCGGCCGAGAAGCGCGAATCCCAGAAGCTCGGGTTGCGGAAGCCCTCGGCGCCGAAGAACACCAGACCCAGGCCGGTGAGCGCGAAGTGCACGCCGATCGACACGATCAGCAGCACCAGCACGGTCGCGTCGGCCAGCTTCTCGTACGCGAGGCGATACACCAGCGGTCCGAGCGGTGTGACGATGGCCAGCGTCAGCAGGCTTTGCAGCAGCAGCGGCAGTTTGAGCGGCGCGGCCCACAGCGTGACGAGCAGCACCACGAGCGGCACGACGAGCGACTTCAGCACCCGCGGCGCGACCCGCTGCACCGGGATGCCGCGCCGCAGGCCGGCCACCGCATCGAGCACCGCCGCGATCAGCGCCAGCACCACCAGCAGCCACACGGTGCCGGGCACCTTGCCGAGCTGCAGCAGCGCGAGCGTGAGCGCGCCATACGCGACGAACTCGCCCTGCGGGATGAAGATGACGCGCGTGATCGCGAAGATCAGCACCGTGGCCAGCGCCAGCAAGGCGTAGATGGCGCCGTTGGTGGCGCCGTCGAGCATCAGGATGCTGGCGATTGAGAAGTCCATGGGCGGTCCGCCAGAAGATGCGTGAACTTAGTCGACCGACCGGTCGGTCGAGATCGAGCGCGATGATACAAGCGGAGCGCGCCGCCGCCAAACGCGGCGCCTACCAACAAACCCTCACTTCGTCGGCGCGAGCTTCCAATCGCCGTTGACCACCGTGACCAGCACGCCGGTGTCGGGCGTGAAGCCGAAGTGGTCGGTGGCGGTGTAGTTCAGCACGCCTTGCGAGACCGGAATGCGGCCCACGGTCTCGAGCGCGTCCTTCAGCGCGGTGCGGAATTCCTTGGTGCCCGGCTTGCCTTTCTTCAGCGCCTCGGGAACGATGCGCTGCAGCACCACGTAGGCGTCGAACACGTGCGCGCCGAACTGGTTGGCCGAATGCGCGCCGTAGGCCTTCTCGTACTCGGCGGTGTACTTCATGCCCAGCGCCTTGCTGGGGTTGGAATCGGGCAGCAGGTCGGCCACCATCGCCGGGCCGGTCGAGACGAACGAGCCCTCCACGTCCTTGCCGCCGACGCGGATCAGGTCGAGCGAGGCCGCGCCGTGCGTCTGGAAGATCTTGCTCTTGGCATAGCCGCGTTCGACCAGGCCCTTGTGCGGCATCGCCGCGCCGCTGCCGGAGGCGCCGATCAGGATCGCGTCCGGATTCGCGGCAACGAGCTTGAGCGCCTGCCCGGTCACGCTGGTGTCGGGCCGCGCGAAGCGCTCGACCGCCACCGCCTTGATGCCGGCCTTGTCGGCCTGCGCGGTGATCGCCTTCAGCCAGCTCTCGCCGTACGCATCGGAGTAGCCGAGGTAGCCGAAGGTCTTGACGCCGGTCTTCTTCCAGTACTCGACGATGGGAATGGCCATCACCGCGGTCGACTGCGGCAACCGGAAGGACCACGCGCCCTTGCCCTCGGGCAGGTCGATCGGCGAGAGCGTGAGCTGCACCGTCTGCGCTTCGGTCGCGACATCGGACATCGCGATCGCGATCGGCGTCGCGGCCGAGCCGAGGATCAGGTCGACCTTGTCCTCGGAGACGAAGCGGCGCGCGTTCTTCACGCCCACGGTCGGGTCGGTCGCGTCGTCGAGGATGATGACGTTGAGCTTCTCGCCGGCCACCGTGCTCGGCCACAGCATGATGCCGTTCTTGCACGGGATGCCGAGCGCCGAGGTGGGGCCGGTCAGCGGCAGGCTGACGCCGATGGTGATGTCGGCGTGCGCCAGCGTGGCGGCGAGCGTGCCGGCCATCGCGAGGACGAGCGAGCGAACTTTGATCATGGTTGTCTCCACGTTGTTGGGGTCGATCAGGAACACTGGAACGGAACGCTAGGAACAGAGCAGGCGGATGTCTTCGGGCACCGGGATCGCGCGCAGCCGGTCGGGGTCGTGCTCGTCGCGCTTCACGAAGGCGCGCACCTCGCGGCCTTCGCAGATCAGGTCTTCGCCGCCATCAGGGCGCGCACGCGTGATGCGGTGCACCTGCACGATGACCTTGTTGCGCCATTCCTCGACATGCGTGGTGACCAGCAGCGTCTCGCCATACGTGGCGGCCTTGGTGAACTTGGTGTTGATCTCGAGCAGCGGCGTGCCGACGATGCCGCGCGTCTTCACCAGCTCGCGCCACGGCGGCACGCCGCACTGCATGAAGAACGCGAGCGAGGCCGAGTCCATCCAGCGCGAGAAGTTCGGGAAGAACACGATGCCCGCAGGATCGCAATCGCCGAAGGTCACGTTGACGGAATAGGTGGTGGTGCGCGGCATGGCGGGCTGAGTGGAAACGGTCAACGCGGCGCCATGCGCAGCGCGCCGTCGAGGCGGATCACCTCGCCGTTCAACGCCATGTTCTCGACGATGCTCGCGCACAGTTGCGCGAACTCCTCTGGCTTGCCCAGGCGCTTGGGGAACGGGATGCTCGCGGCGAGCGAGTCCTGCACCGCCTGCGGCAACTCGGCCATCAGCGGCGTCAGGAACAGCCCCGGCGCGATCGTGCAGACGCGCACGCCGAACTGCGCCAGATCGCGCGCCAGCGGCAGCGTGAGCGCGACCACGCCGCCCTTGGACGCGGCATACGCTTCCTGGCCGACCTGGCCGTCGAACGCGGCCACCGACGCGGTGTTGACGATCACGCCGCGCTCGCCGTCGGCCAGCGGCTCGAGCTTGACGATCTCGGCCGCGGCCAGCCGGATCACGTTGAAGGTGCCGAACAGGTTGACCTCGACGACGCGCTTGAAGTCCTCGAGCGGCATCGGCGTGCCGTCCTTGCCGATCAACCGCTTCGCGGTGCCGATGCCGGCGATGTTCATCACCAGACGCGCCGGGCCGTGCGCGGCGCGCGCGGCGTCGAGCGCGGCGAGCACGCTGTCGGTGCTGGTGATGTCGCAGGCAATGCCGATCGCCTGCCCATACGCGCCGATCTCCGCGGCCACGGCCTTCGCGCCGTCGCCGTTGCGGTCGAGCACCGCGACCTTGGCGCCGCGGCGCGCGAGTTCGCGCGCCGTCTGCGCGCCCAGGCCCGAGGCACCGCCGGTGACCAGAGCAGCTTGTCCGTTGATGTTCATGATGAGCTGGAAGCGTTTACTAGTATGTGAGTGAATTCAGCGGCACGGCAAGATCACGTTTTCCCCCGGGGCCTCGAACATCGCCTGCACGACCGCGTCGCGGTGCTGCAGCACGGCGCGCTGGTTGATGGAGCCCTTGTCGGTGATCTCGCCGCGGTCGATGCTGGGCGGATCGAGCAGCACCACCGCGCGTGCCACGCGCGTGGCGCTGCCGGTGCCGCTGGCATGCAGGCCGTCGACGAGCCGCTGGAAGAAGCCGCGCACGGCCGGCGTCGCGAGCACCTCGGCGGCGCTCGCGCCGGCGGGCAGCGCAGCGAGCGCGCGGCAGGCGTCGGGACGCGGGAAGATCAGCAGGCCGATCTCGTCGCGGTTGATGCCGGCCACCACCACGTCCTGCACGCACGGGTCGCCGGCGGCGATCACGCGGGCGCGCAGCGGACCGACCGACACGAAGGTGCCGGTCGAGAGCTTGAAGTCTTCCGCGGTGCGGCCGTCGAACGCGAAGCCGCGCTGCGGGTTCGCGGCGTCGATCGGCTTGACCGCATCGCCGCTGCAGTAGAAGCCTTCGTCGTCGAACGATTCTGCGGTCTGCTCCGGCGCGCGCCAGTAGCCGGGCGTGACGTTCGGCCCGCGGTAGCGCACCTCGGTCTTGTCGCCCTGCGGCACCAGCTTGAGCTGCATGCCGGGCGCGGGCAGGCCGATGTGGCCGGACTTGACCTCCTCGGCATTCGCGCAGATCGCGAACGGCGCGGTCTCGGTCATGCCGAGGCCGGTGAGCATGCGGATGCGCTCGCCGCAGGCCGCCTCGGCGACGCGGTCGAGCTTGTCCCACACCGGCTGCGACAGGCCGGCGCCGGCGAAGAACAGCATGTTGACGCGGCTGAAGAAGACCTCGCGCATCGCGGCGTCGACCTCGAGCGCGTTGGCGATTTCCTCGAAGCCCTTGGGCACGTTGAAGTAGACGGTGGGCGCGATCTCGCGCAGGTTGCGCAGCGTCTCGCCGATCAGCGCAGGCGTGGGCTTGCCATCATCGATGTAGAGCGTGCCGCCGTTGTAGACCGTGAGGCCGACGTTGTGGTTCGCGCCGAAGGTGTGGTTCCACGGCAGCCAGTCGAGCAGCACCGGCGGCGTGCGGCCCAGCGTCGGGAAGCACTGCAGGATCATCTGCTGGTTGCTGCACAGCATGCGCTGCGTGTTGATCACGCCCTTGGGCAGCTTGGTCGAGCCCGAGGTGAACAGGAACTTCGCGATCGTGTCCGGGCCGACCTGCGCATGCGCGGCATCGACCTGCTCGGTGGCGCGCGTGGCGAGGAGGTCGTCGAAGCGGCGTGTCTTGCGGCCGTCGATCTCGCCGGTCGTCAACACGACCGGCACGTCTGCCGGCACGGTGGCGGCGATGGCCTTGCCGAACGCCGCGCCGCTGGCCGCGAACACCAGCCCCGGCGTCAGCACGCCCAGGATGTGGCGCAGCTTGCCGTAGTCCTGCGAGACCAGCGAGTACGCCGCCGAGATCGGCGCGAACGGCACGCCGGCGAGCATCGCGCCCAGGCCGAGCTGCAGGTGTTCGAGGTCGTTGTCGGACAGGATCACGAGCGGCCGCTCAGTCGAGAGGCCGAGGTCGATCAGCGCCTGCGCGATCGCGCGCGCGCTGGCCAACGCCTGCGCATAGCTCAGGCGGCGCCAGTCGCCGGTGCTGCCGTCGGCCAGCCGGATGCGCTTGGCGGCGAGCGTGTGGTCGGGGCGCGTGGCCGCGAAGTGCTGAAGGCGGTCGGTGAGGCGCTCGGGGTACGGTGCGAGCGCTTCGGTCGAATCGATCAGCGTCGTGCCATCCGCGCGCGGCGAGAAATGCGCCGCGAGCGAACCACCCAGCGGCAGCTCGCGGTAGCGCGCGCCGGTGCTCATGCCTGCCCCTCGGCCGCGGCGCTCATGACTTCGCGACCTTCCCCGCCTTGCCGTCGAGGAAGGCGCGCATGCGGCTCTTCGCCGCATCGTCGCCCTGCGCCACCGCCGCCATCAGCGACTCGGTGAAGAGGCCTTCGTCCTGTCCCATCTCGGCGATGCGCGGCAGCGCGTGCATCACCGCGAAGTTCGACAGCGGCGCGTTCGCCGCGACCTTCTCGGCCAGCGCGAGCGCCTTCTCCATGCCCTTGCCGTCTTCGACGAGGTATTGCGACAGGCCGACGCGCATGCCCTCCTCGGCGTCGTAGACGCGGCCGGTCAGCATCATGTCGGTCATGCGCGCGACGCCGATCAGGCGCGGGATGCGCGCCGACCCACCGCCGCCGACGAACAGGCCGCGCTGGCCTTCGGGCAGGCCGTAGAACGCGCTCGCCTCGGCGACGCGCACATGGGCCGAGCTCGCGAGCTCCAGCCCACCGCCGACGACCGCGCCGTGCAGCACAGCGATCACCGGCACGCGACCGAACTGGATCTGCGTGAACGCGGCGTGCCACGAACGCGAATGCACGATGCCCTCGGCGACGCTGCGGTCGCCGAGTTCGGAGAGGTCGAGCCCGGCGCAGAAGTGATCGCCCTCGCCGCTGAGCACGACGGCGCGCGTCGACTCGGGCAGGTTGATGAACGCGGTCTGCAGCTGCGCGACGAGCGCATCGCTGATCGCATTGCGCTTGGCCGGGCGGTTCAGCCGCACACGCGTGACCGCGCCGGCGTGCTCGATCTTCAGGAGGTCGAGCTGCGCCAGCAGGCCGGAGGCGGGACTGAAAGACTGGGACATGGCGACGCCTTGTTGAATTGGTTAATGATATTAAATACTTTGCTGCACTGCATCTCAGTATTTTCCCGCCCCTGTTTTCCACCTGCGATGGCAGCAACCAAGTCTAGGGAAAGTCTCTATGACGAAAGTCAAAGTAGTTATTAATCTTAAGTAGTTAGAGAACAACCAGGAGACAAGATCATGACCCGAACCGTTCCGTTGACCGCGCTCGCCGCGGCCGCTCTCGTGTCGGTGAGCGCGTGCGGCGGCAGCGACGATTCGCTGCCGCAACTCAGCGCCGCCACCGGCGCCACGCTCACGTCCTGCACCGATCTCGCCACGCGCATCAGCGTGGCCAACACCACCATCACCGCCGCCAACGCGATCGCCGCCGGCACGCTGACAGTCGCCGGATCGCCCGTGCCGGCACATTGCCAGATCACCGGCAAGATGAACCAGCGCACCAGCGCGGTCGATGGCAACAGTTATGCGATCGGCTTCGAGATGCGTCTGCCGAACACCTGGAACGGCCGCTTCTTCTACCAGGCCAACGGCGGCATCGACGGCAGCGTCGTCACCGCCACCGGCGCGGTCAACGGCGGCAACGGGCTGACCAGCGCGCTCAGCATGGGCTTCGCGGTGATCAGCTCCGACGCCGGCCACCTCGGCGCGCAAGGCCCGACCTTCGGCATCGACCCGCAGGCGCGCCTCGACTACGGCTACCAGGCCGTCTCCACACTGACGCCCATGGCCAAGAGCGCGATCAAGACGGCCTACGGCAAGGCACCCGACCGCTCCTATTTCGGCGGCTGCTCGAACGGCGGGCGCCACACCATGGTCGCCGCGGCGCGCTTCGCCGATCAGTACGACGGCTTCCTCGTCGGCGACCCGGGTTTCCGGCTGCCGCTGGCGGCGATCGCGAACATGGCCGCGTTCCGCGCGTACGCGAGCGTCGCGACCAACAGCGCCGACCCGTCGACCGGCTTCACCGCGGCCGAGCGCTCGCTGGTGTCGGCCGCGGTGCTCGCGAAGTGCGACGCGCTCGACGGCACCGCCGACGGCCTGGTGCAGGACACGACCGCCTGCCAGGCCGCGTTCAACCTCGACCGCGACGTGCCCACCTGCACCGGCGCACGCGACGGCACCTGCCTGTCGGCCGCGCAGAAGACCGTGGTCGGCCAGCGCTTCGCCGGCATGAAGACGGCCACCGGCGCGAAGATCTACAGCAGCTTCCCGTTCGATGCCGGCCATGGCGTGGGCAACACCGCGTTCTGGAACTTCACCGCGCCGCCCGCGCTCGACTCCGGCGCGACCGCGATGATCTGGCAGGTGCCGCCCGAGAGCCCGACCGGCTTCAACGGCGCGACCTTCGCGCTCACCGGCGACCTCGATTCGATGCTCGCGAAGATCCAGGCGACGAACACCACGTACACCGAAACCGCGCTGTCGTTCATGACGCCGCCGAACCCGAGCAACCTCGGCACGCTGAAGAACCGCGGCGCGAAGATGATGATCTACCACGGCACCAGCGACCCGATCTTCTCGAGCGACGACACGACCGCCTGGTATGAATCGCTGCGCAGCGCCAACGGCGGCAACGCCAGCGACTTCTCGCGCTTCTACCGCGTGCCCGGCATGACGCACTGCTCCGGCGGCCCGACCACCGACCAGTTCGACATGCTGACGCCGCTGGTCGCGTGGGTCGAGCAAGGCCAGGCGCCCGAAGCCGTGGTCGCGACCGCGCGCGGCGCCGGCAACGCGGGTGGCGTGAATGCCGACATCCCCGCCGGCTGGGCCGCGAACCGCACGCGCCCGCTGTGCGTCTACCCGAAGGTGGCGCGCTACAAGGGCAGCGGCAGCCTGGAAGTGGCCGACAGCTTCGTCTGCCAGTAAGCTGCGGAAAAGTCCGCCGGAGAACATCACTTGAACCACGCCGACCTGATCGCGATCGACACGCACACGCACCTGGAGGTGTCGTGCTGGAACCCGTTCGACAACTACGGCGAGGAGTACGACCGCGCCGCGGACAAGTACTTCCGTTCCAGCAAACGGCCGACGATGGCGGAGTCGCTCGCGTTCTACCGCGAGAAGAAGATCGGCTTCGTGATGTTCACGGTCGACGCCGAGACCCAGATGGGCCGGCGCCGCATCCCGAACGAAGAGATCGCCGAGGCCGCGCAGGCCAACAGCGACATCATGATCGCGTTCGGCAGCATCGATCCGCACAAGGGCAAGATGGGCGCGCGCGAGGCGCGCAAGCTGATCGAGGAGTACGGCGTCAAGGGCTTCAAGTTCCACCCCACGGTGCAGGGCTTCGAGCCCTACGACAAGATGGCCTGGCCGCTCTACGAGGTGATCGCCGAGTACAAGCTGCCGGCCATCTTCCACAGCGGCCACTCGGGCATCGGCTCGGGCATGCGCTGCGGCGGCGGGCTGCGGCTGCAGAGCAGCAACCCGATGCTGCTCGAAGACGTGGCGATCGATTTCCCCGACATGGACATCGTCGTCGCGCACCCGAGCTGGCCGTGGCAGGACGAGGCGCTGTCGCTGGCGATGCACAAGCCCAACATCTGGATCGACCTCTCGGGCTGGAGCCCGAAGTACTTTCCGCCACAGCTCGTGCAGTACGCGAACACGCAGCTCAAGGACCGCATCCTGTTCGGCAGCGACTACCCGCTGATCATGCCGGACCGCTGGATGAAGGACTTCGCCGAGGTCGGCTTCAAGGACGATGTGCGGCCGCTGATCCTGAAGGAAAACGCGAAGCGGCTGCTCAAGCTCGTCTGATCCACTTCAGCGCTGGATCTTCGCGGCCTCGGTCTCCATCTGCGACACCAGCGCATCGAGCTGGTCCACCACCGCCTGCACCGTGGCGCGCTCGGTCAGGTCGACGCCCGCCTTCTTCAGCTGCGCCATCGGGTGGTCGTTGCCGCCGCTCTTGAGCAGCGTGAGGTAGCGCTCGGTCGCCGCCTGCTTCGATGCGGCGCTGCCGGTCGTCATCTGCTTGAAGAGCTGCGCCGACGAGGCGAAGCAGGTCGCGTACTGGTAGACGTAGTAGGGCGTGCGGTAGAAGTGCGGAATGCGCGCCCAGGTCCACTGGTAGAAGTCGTCGATGACCAGCGCGTCGCCGTAGTAGGTCTTCATCAGGCCCGCGTAAAGCTTGTTCAGCACGTCGGTCGTGAGTGGCTGGCCCTGCTCCACCAGCTGGTGCGCCTGCAGTTCGAAGTCGGCGAACAGCACCTGCGTGTAGAAGGTGCCGACGATGCTGTCGACCGCGTGCTGCAGCAGCAGGAAGCGCTCCTTCGGATCGGTCGTCTTCTTCAGCAGCGTCTCGAGCAGGAAGCGCTCGTTCGTCGTCGAGGCGACCTCGGCGACGAAGATCGTGTAGTTCGCGGTGCTGAAGGGCTGGTTCTCGTACGACAGCACCGTGTGCATCGCGTGGCCACCTTCGTGCGCGAGCGTGAAGGCCGAGTCCAGCGTGTCGTTGTGGTTCAGCAGCTGGTAGGGGCCGACGCCGTAGACGCCCGCGCTGTACGCGCCGCTGCGCTTGCCGTCGTTCTCGTAGACGTCGATGCGGCCGCCGCCGACGAACTTCTTGTAGCGCTGCAGGTAGTCGGCGCCGAGCGGTGCGACCGCCTCCAGCGCCAACGCGCTGGCGCGCGCATAGGTGTACTTCTGCGTGCTCTCGAACAGCGGCCGTGCGCCGTCGTACGGGTGGTATTCGGCGAGCCCCATCAGCTTCTTGCGCAGCCTGGCGTAGCGCTGCAGTGGCGCGGTGCCGGCGCGTGTGGTCGCGATCAGCGTCTCGACCACGCTGCGCGGCACGTCGTGGTCATACAGGGCCGCGTCCAGCGTGGTCGTGAAGCGGCGCGCCTGCGCGTTGAACCAGTCGCGCTGCAGGATGCCGGCGTAGATCGCGGCATAGGTGTTGGCCTGCGCGCCGTAGGTGCCGACGTGCGCGGCCGCCGCCTTCGCGCGATCGGCCTGGTTCGGGTTGCTTTCGAGCAGCGCGGCGTAGTTGCCGGGGCTGAGCTTGACGCTCTTGCCGTCGCTGGTGGCGATGGTCGGGAACTTGATGTCGGTGGTGCTCAGTTCTTCGTAGGTGCTGATGCCGGCGCGGCCCGCGGGGCCGGCGAGCGCAAGCAGGCGTTCGCCCTCGGCATCGAGCACATGGCGCTGCTTGCGGAAGCTGTCGGTGATGCCGAACGCATACGGCGCGAGCGCTGGCGTGCGCGCGACCCAGCCCTTGACCTCCGCCTCCGGCAACGCGAGCAGTTCGGGTTCGAACCAGGCGGTCGCCGCATCGAACTTTGCGAACAGCGCGAGCACGCGCTGGAAGCGCCCGGCGATGGCCTGGTCGGTGCCGTCGACATCGCGCTGCAGCTGCGGGTAGCGGTAGAGCCGGTACTCCAGCTTGCCGACCTCGTCGCGCGCCAGCTCGGCCTTGACCAGCGCATCGGCACCGTTCTTCAGCGTGCCCTTGAGCTGCACGAAGGCGTTCATCACGCCATCGATGCGCTGCATGTCGGCCTCCCACGCAGCCCAATCGGGATAGATGGCGCTGAAGTCCCAGCGGTACTCGGCCGGGATCTGCGAACGGACGCGGGTGGCCGGGCGTTCGGCGTCGGCGGCGGCCAGGCCGGCGGGCGTGCTGGAAACGGCAATCATGGTGGTGGCGGCAATCAGGGTGCGCTTGAAGATGGTGTTCGGATTCATCGTGTCGGACGTGATGGGCACAGCGCCTCGATGCGAGGCAGGCGCGCAGTCTCGCTCGCCCGGTGGCCGGCGGTCAAACGTTTCATGGATAGCATTCCAGAAACACCGCGAACCCCGTCGACGGCAAGGAATTCTTCCCACGTAAACTGATGGACCGCCCGCGCGCCGACACCGTGCGGCGCCACTCGAATCACGTCAAGGAGTAGCACCATGTCACTGCGCATCAACGACACCGCCCCCGATTTCGAAGCCGACACCACCCAGGGCAAGATCAAGTTCCACGACTGGATCGGCGACAAGTGGGCCGTGCTCTTCTCGCACCCGAAAGACTTCACGCCGGTGTGCACCACCGAGCTCGGCTACATGGCCAAGATCGAGCCCGAGTTCACGAAGCGCAACGCCAAGCTGATCGGCCTGAGCGCCGACCCGGTGGCGCGCCACGCCGACTGGGCCAAGGACATCGAGGAGACGCAGGGCGCGGCCGTGAAGTACCCGATGATCGGCGACAGCGACCTGGTCGTGGCCAAGCTCTACAACATGCTGCCGGCCGACGAGGTGGGCTCCGACGGCCGCACCGCCGCGAACAACGCCACCGTGCGCTCGGTCTTCATCGTCGGCCCGGACAAGAAGATCAAGCTGATGCTGACCTACCCGATGACCACCGGCCGCAACTTCGACGAGATCCTGCGCGTGCTCGACTCGATGCAGCTCACCGCCAAGCACAAGGTCGCCACGCCGGTGAACTGGAAGCAGGGCGACGACGTGATCATCACGCCGGCCGTCAGCAACGAAGACGCCGCCAAGGCCTTCCCCGGCTTCAAGACCATCAAGCCTTATCTGCGCACGACCAAGCAGCCGGTGTGAGGCCGGCGCCGATCGTGCGCTGGTTCCAGGCACCCGCTCGCCGGCCTCGGCATGGCGGTGATGCACTGCCTCGGCATGTACGGCATGCGCTTCGGCGGCTACTTCGACTGGTCGACGGGGCTGGTCGCCTTGTCGGTCGTGATCGCGATCGTCGGCGCCGACCTGCAGATGCAGCGCATGCAGCGCGCGTCGGCGCACTGAAGCGTGAGCGCGATCGATCGGCCTCAGTAGGTCTCGACGTGGAAGCGCCCTTCGTCCACCAGCTTCTGGTGGAGTGAGGGCCAGTCGATGCCGGCACCGGCGCAGGCATCGCGCAACGCTTCGAGCACGCCGGTCTCCATGCCCTTCAGACCGCACAGATAGACGAAGGTGTCGCCGCGCAGCAGTTCGGCGACATCGGCGGCGCGTTCGCGCATGCGGTCCTGCACGTACTGGCGCGGCTTGTCGGGCACGCGCGAGAACGCCAGGCGCGTGTCGATGAAGTCGGCCGGCAGCTTGGTGAGCGGCCCGAAGTACGGCAACTCCTCCGGCCGTCGCGCGCCGAAGAACAGCATCAGGCGGCCGGGCAGCGGCTGGCCCGCGGCGCGCAGGCGTCGGCGGTGTTCGGTCATCGCGCGCATCGGCGCCGAGCCGGTGCCGGTGCAGACCATCAGCAGGTTGGAGCCTGCATGATTGGGCATCAGGAAGCTGGCGCCGAACGGGCCGGTGACCTGCACCGTGTCGCCCTTCTGCAGATCGCACACATAGTTGGAGCAGACGCCCGGGATGGGCTCGCCGGCGTCGCTCTCGGTGACGCGCTTCACCGTGAGCGACAGGTTGTTGTAGCCCTCGCGCTCACCGCTGCGCGGGCTCGCGACCGAGTACATGCGCGGATGGTGCGGCCGGCCGTGCGCGTCAACACCGGGCGGGATGATGCCGATCGACTGGCCCTCGAGCACCGGGAACGGCAGCGAGCCGAAGTCGAGCACGATGTGGCGCACGTCGCCGCTCGCGCCTTCGCTCGTCAAGCGCAGATTGCCGGCGACGGTAGCGCTGATCGGGTTCTTCGCGCCGTGCAGATTGGTCTGCGGCGCGGCGGCCGAGTGCGGCGGCCTGGTGCTCGACGGCGACACCGCGGCGTTGACCTGCGCCGGTGGGCCGTCGTCGCCGCCGACCAGCGTGGCGAGCGAGTCGTCGGCCGTGGTCGCGCCGGCCTGTTCGGTGGTGGGCAACTCGTCCCAGCCGAACTGCTCGACGATGCTGAAGACCTTGTCGCGCGGCACGACGCGCCAGTGGTCGATGCTGCCGGTCGGGCACGGGCTCAGGCACGCGCCGCAGGCATTGCAGACCTCGGCGTTGACGACGTAGTTGCGGTCGTCGTGCGTGATCGCATCGACCGGGCAGGTCTCTTCGCAGGTGTTGCAGCGAATGCAGACTTCCGGATCGATCAGGTGCTGCTTGATCAGCGCTGACATGTCAGCCCCTCGCCCGACGAGTACGTCGGACGATCCCCCGAGGGAATGCGGGCCAGCTTGGGGCGGCCCGGCGCTCGGCCCGCTGCGCGTCAGAGGTCATTTCCGGATCGATCAGTTGAAGCGGATGTACTCGAAATCAACCGGCTGCTTGTTGATGCCGATCGCCGGCGGCGCGATCCAGTTCGCGTACTTGCCGGTCTCGACGACGCGGCCCATCAGCGAGGCCACATACGCGCGGTCTTCTTCGGTTGCAAGCCACTGGTTCACGTTCAGCGCCCATTCGCTCTCGCTGATCGCGCGGCCGTCCGGGCTCACGCGGATGCCGGCGAAGGTGCCGATGTGGCGGTTGAAGGCCTTGTGCGGCAACGTCAGCCGGAACGACAGACCGGCCTTCTCGATCACCTTGTTCCAGCGCATCACGCCGCCGGCCGAGTCCTTGATGAAGTCGTCGCGCAGCACTTCGTTCAGCGCGTTGAGCATGGGAACTTCCTTCTCGACGAGCGCGCCGTCGCGCACCTCGAGGATCTTGTAGCCATCGCTCTTGAGCGCGTGGTCGTCGGTGCGCTTGGTCTCTTCGTAGCGGCCCTTCAGGCCCGAGCTGTAGAAGATCGCCGCGTTGCTCGACTGGTCGGCACCGAACAGGTCGATCGTCACGCTGTAGTGGAAGTTCAGGTAGCGCTGCAGCGTCGGCAGGTCGATCACGCCGAGCTTGCGCAGTTCGGCCGGGTCTTCGATGCCGGTCTCCTTCATCACCGCGCAGGTGCGCTGGATCACGCGCGACACGCCGCTCTCGCCCACGAACATGTGGTGCGCTTCTTCGGTCAGCATGAACTTGGTCGTGCGCGCCAGCGGGTCGAAGCCGCTCTCGGCGAGCGCGTTCAGCTGGAACTTGCCGTCGCGGTCGGTGAAGTAGGTGAACATGAAGAACGCGAGCCAGTCGGGCGTCTCTTCATTGAATGCGCCGAGGATGCGCGGGTTGTCGGCATCGCCCGAGCGGCGTTCGAGCAATGCCTCGGCTTCCTCGCGGCCGTCGCGGCCGAAATGCTTGTGCAGCAGGTAGACCATCGCCCACAGGTGCCGGCCTTCTTCCACGTTCACCTGGAACAGGTTGCGCAGGTCGTACTGGCTGGGCGCGGTGTTGCCGAGGTGGCGCTGCTGCTCGACCGATGCGGGTTCGGTGTCACCCTGCGTCACGATGATGCGGCGCAGGTTGGCGCGGTGCTCGCCGGGCACGTCCTGCCACACGGCCTCGCCCTTGTGCTCGCCGAAATTGACCTTGCGGTCCTGTTCCTGCGCGGCCAGGAAGATGCCCCAGCGGTAGTCGGGCATCTTGACGTGACCGAAGGTCGCCCAGCCGTCGGGCGTGGTGCTGGTCGCGGTGCGCAGGTAGACATCGAAGCCGTGCGAGCCGGACGGGCCCATGTCCTGCCACCAGTCGAGGTAGTTCGGCAGCCAGCCTTCGAGCGCGCGCTGCAGCGTGCGGTCGTCCTGCAGGTTGACGTTGTTCGGAATCTTGGTGCTGTAGTCGATGCTGCTCATGACGAATGGTGCCCCTCGTCCGATGAATACTTCGGCCGATCCCCCGAGGGGATGCGGGCCGGCTTGGGAGCGGACCGGCGCTCGGCCCGCTGCGTTGATCGAAGTTGCTTCATGCTGATGACTCCTCAGACTCGGTTGCGATCGAACTGCGGCTTCGTGCCGGTGCCATACACCTTCAGCGCACCGCCCTCGCCCACCGCATTCGGCCGGATGAATATCCAGTTCTGCCATGCGGTCAGGCGGCCGAAGATGCGCGTCTCCATCGTCTCCTTGCCGGCGAAGCGCAGGTTGGCTTCCATGCCGGTGAGTGCGTCGGGCGACATGCTGGCGCGTTCCTCGATCGCGATGCGGGTCTCGTCGGGCCAGTCGATGTCGTCGGGTGCCGAGGTGACGAGGCCGAGCGCGAGGGCCTGGTCGGCATCGAGGCTCTGGCCGATCGTGGCCTGGGCCGCGCCGAGCTCGTCTGCGTTGCCGTAGAAGCGGCGCTGCAGGCGCGTCTCGTGGCTCACCATCGGGAAGGTGCCGAAGTTCATCGCCGACAGCGCGATCTTCGGCGCGGTCTCGGGCTCGTCCGGCAGCGCCAGCATGTAGATGCGGTCGGCAGCGAGCGCGATCTCCAGCAGCGTGCCGGCAAAGCAAGAGTCGCGCTCGACCAGCGCGAACAGCGAGCGCGACGACACATCGAGCCGCGCCAGCGTGCGGCGCAGCAGGCCGGTGGTCTCGCGCACGAACCAGTGGGATGCGTGGGCCTGCAGCGTGGCGTCCATCGCGAGCACGTCGGCCACCGCGCCTTCGGTCTTCAGCAGCCAGGTGCCGATCTCGAGCTCGTTGGTGCGCAGGTGCAGGATCGCGTCTTCGAGCTCGCGCGCCATCTGCAACGGATACCAGTTCGAGCCCGCCGCTTCGATGCCGGCCACGTCGCTCGGCTGCGCGCCGCGCGGCGCCTTCACGGTGAGCGTGGCGCTGCGGCCGGCGCGGTCGATCGCCACAGTCACATGCCCGTAGGTGATCGCGTCCGTGGCCACCGTCTTGTTCAACGCGGTCAGCGCGACGCCCTTCGCATCCGCCGGGCGATCGCTTTGCGCCGCGAGTTCGCGTGCGCGCTCCTGCACGCGCTGCGCAAAACCTTGCGTCTTCACGACCTCGTCGACGAGGCGCCAGTCCTTGGCCTTCTTGCCGCGCACGCCTTCGCTGGTGGTGCAGAAGATGTCGGCGTGGTCGTGCCGCACCTTGCGCTTGTCGGTCAGGCGCGTCAGGCCGCCGGTGCCGGGCAGCACGCCCAGCAGCGGCACCTCGGGCAGGCTCACGGCCGACGAGCGGTCGTCGACCAGGATGATCTCGTCGCAGGCCGCGGCCAGCTCGTAGCCGCCGCCGGCGCAGGCGCCGTTCACGGCGGCGAGGAACTTCAGCCCCGAGTGGCGGCTGGAGTCTTCGAGGCCATTGCGGGTCTCGTTCGTGAACTTGCAGAAGTTCACCTTCCACGGGTGGCTGCTCTTGCCCAGCATGAAGATGTTGGCGCCGGAGCAGAACACGCGGTCGCGGCCGCTGGTGACGATCACGGTGCGCACTTCGGGGTGCTCGAAGCGGATGCGCTGGACCGCGTCGTTCAGTTCGATGTCCACGCCCAGGTCGTAGCTGTTGAGCTTGAGCTTGTAGCCCTCGCGCAGGCCGCCGTCCTCGTCGATGGCCATCACCAGCGTGGCCACCGGGCCCTCGAACTTCAGGCTCCAGTGCTTGTAGATCTCGGGGCGGGTCTGGTAGTCCACCGGGTTCGGGGTCGTGCTCATCGGGCGCTCCTGTGTGTCGCAGTCAATGCAATATACTGCATGTTTTCGCGAAGTACAAGTCGAATCGCGGATGGCCGGTTCACGCAGCTCAGGTGGACGGCGCAGCAAGCACCTGGCGCAGCTGCTTGCGCAGGCCGGCCGCGGCGGCGTCGGGGCTCATCTCGCTGGTGTCGAAGACCGCGTCGGCCTTGGAGTAGAACGCGGCGCGGCTGTCGAGAATGCGCTGCAGGTCGCTCATCGCCTCGGCATTGCCGCGGTTGCCGGCCATCGGGCGGGTGTCGCCCTGCGCGAGCACGCGGCTCATGTGCTCTTCGGGCGTGGCGCGCACCCACACGGTGTAGCAGTGCGCGAGCAGCATGTTGAAGGTGGCCGGATCGGAGACGATGCCACCGGGCGTCGCGATCACCGCACTCGGATGCTGCTGGATCGCCTCTTCCAGCGCGCGCCGCTCGTAGCGCCGGTACGCGGCCGGGCCGTACAGCGAATGGATCTCCGGCAGCGTGCAGCCGGCGAGCGCCTCGATGTGCCGGTTCAGCTCGATGAACGGCAGCTTCTGGCGCTCGGCGAGCGCCCGGCCCAGCGTGCTCTTGCCGGCACCGCGCAGGCCGATCAGCGCGATGCGCTGGCGCCGTGCGGCATCGCTCGCCGGCGCACCGAACAGCGCGGCCAACGCGGTGCGCGAGCGCATCAGATCGGCCTCGCTGCGGCCGCGCAGGATCTCGCGGATCATCAGCCACTCGGGCGAGCTGGTGGTCTCGTCGCCGACCAGCTCGGCGAGCGAACAGCTGAGCGCCTGCGCGAGCTGGCGCAGGAACTGCACCGAGGCGTTGCCCACGCCCATCTCGATGTTGGCCACATGCCGCTCCGACACCTGCGCCGCCTTGGCCAGCCCCTTGCGCGTGAGGCCGCGCCGCGCGCGCAGCGCACGCGTGCGCTCGCCGAGCGCGGCGAGGAAGGGATCTTTGGTGTCGACGGGCTGATCCAAGGCGGGGACCTTCGGGTTTGCGTGGAGGATGCGCGTCGGATTCGGCGCTATAGTTGACTCAAACATGCAACATATTACATTTCATGTCGGTAACGCCTCTTCCGAACGAGCCGCAGGTTAACCCACCGCCGGAACGCTTCAATGCGGCGGAGCACCTGCTCGCGGCGAACGCCGGCCGCGGCAGCGTCACGGCCTACATCGACGACCGCGAGCGCGTGAGCTATGCCGAGCTCGACGCGCGCGTGCGGCGTTGCGCCGCCGGTCTGCTCGCGCTCGGCCTGCGCCGCGAAGACCGCGTGCTGATGGTGATGCACGACAGCATCGATTTCCCGGTCGCGTTCCTTGGTGCGCTGTACGCCGGGCTGGTGCCGGTGCCGGTCAACACGCTGCTCACGGCCGACGACTACGCCTTCATGCTCGAGCACTCGGCCGCGCGTGCGCTGCTGGTGTCGACACCGCTGTGGCCGACGCTGCAGGCCGCATCGCAGGCGCGCGCGCTGCCGGTGATCGTCTCCGGCCCCGGCGACGCACCCGCCGACACGCGCGCGTTCGCGAGCCTGCTCGATGCACCGCCGCTCGCCGAGCCCGCCGACACGCGCGCCGACGACTTCGGCTTCTGGCTCTATTCGAGCGGCTCCACCGGCCGGCCCAAGGGCACGGTGCACACGCACGCCAACCTCTACTGGACCGCCGAGCTCTACGGCAAGCCGCTGCTCGGCCTTCGCATGGGCGACGTGGGCTACTCGGCCGCCAAACTCTTCTTCGCCTATGGCCTGGGCAATGCGCTGACCTTCCCGCTCAGCGTCGGCGCGACCACGGTGCTCGCCGCCGAACGGCCGACGCCCGCGGCGGTGTTCAAGCGCTGGGTCGAGCACGGCGTCACGGTGTTCTTCGGCGCGCCCACGGGGTACGCCGGCATGCTCGCGTCGCCGGAGTTGCCGGCACGCAACCAGGTGAAGCTGCGGCTGTGCTCGTCGGCCGGCGAAGCGCTGCCGCGCGAGATCGGCGAGCGCTTCACCGAACGCTTCGGCTGCGAGATCGTCGACGGCCTGGGCTCGACCGAGATGCTGCACATCTTCCTGTCGAACCGCCCCGGCCAGGTGCAATACGGCAGCACCGGCACCGTGGTGCCCGGCTACCGGCTCAAGCTGGTCGGCGAAGACGGCAGCGATGCCAAGCACGGCGAGATCGGCGACCTGTATGTCGCCGGCCCGAGCAGTGCGCTGATGTACTGGGGCCAGCGCGAGAAGTCGCGCGCCACCTTCCAGGGCGAGTGGACCAAGACCGGCGACAAGTACAGCATCGACGCGCGCGGCTGCTATGTGTATGCCGGCCGCAGCGACGACATGCTCAAGGTCAGCGGCATCTATGTGTCGCCGTTCGAGGTCGAGGCCACGTTGATGCAGCACCCGGCGGTGCTCGAGTCGGCGGTGATCGGTGTTGAGGACGCCGACGGCCTGACCAAGACCAAGGCCTTCGTCGTGCGCAAGCCGGGTCAGCAGGTGAGCGAGGATGAACTCAAGGCCTTCGTGAAGGAGCGCCTGGCCGCGTACAAGTACCCGCGCGTGATCGAGTTCATCGCCGAGCTGCCCAAGACCGCGACCGGCAAGATCCAGCGCTTCCGGTTGCGGGACTTGCATCGCGAGTCCCCGGCGTCGTGACGGCGCTCGCGCAGGTCGACTGGCGCGGCAAAGCACTGCGCCTCGAATACCGCTGGGTCGGCGTCGACCACTCGGCGCAACCCGTCGTCGTGTTCCTGCACGAAGGGCTGGGCTCGGTCGCGATGTGGAAGGATTTTCCCGAGCGCTTCTGCACCGAGCATGGCTTCAAGGGGTTGGTGTATTCGCGCTACGGCTACGGCCAGTCCACGCCGCGCCCGGCGGACGAGCAATGGGCGCCCGACTTCATGCACGCGCAGGCCCACGAGGTGCTGCCCGCGCTGCTCCGCGAGCTCGGCATCGACCGCCCCTGGCTGTTCGGCCACAGCGACGGCGCCTCGATCGCGCTGCTGCACGCCGCGCGCTTCGAGGTGGCCGGCGTCATCGTGGTCGCGCCGCACATCTTCGTCGAGGATGTCTCCATCACCAGCATCGAGCAGGCACGCGAGGCCTACGCCACGACCGACCTGCGCGCGCGCCTGGCGCGCTACCACGCCGACCCCGACTCGGCCTTCCGCGGCTGGAACGACGTGTGGCTGAGCCCGGCGTTCCGCGGCTGGAACATCGAGGACGAGATCGCGACCATCCGCTGCCCGGTGCTCGCGGTGCAGGGCGAGGACGACGAGTACGGCACACTCGCGCAGATTCGCGGCATCGCCGCCAGGTTGCCGGAAACCCGCTTGCTCGTGGTCCCGAAATGCGCACACTCGCCGCATCGAGACCAGCCCGAGCTGTTGGCCCGAGAATCCGCCCGGTTCATCGTCGATCATTCACCATCCTGAGCAGGAGCCCTTCATGCGTTTGTTGCCCATGCGTTTGCCCTCGCGTTCGAAACTGTCCCTCGTCGCCGCAGCGTTCTGCGCGCTGGCCGCCGTCGATGCCCAGGCGCAAGCCACCGGCCCGATCAAGGTCGGCTTCATGCTGCCCTACACCGGCACGTACGCGAGCCTGGGCAACATGATCGAGAGCGGCTTCAAGCTCTATGTGCAGGAGCAGGGCGGCAAGCTCGGCGGGCGCGAGATCCAGTACTTCAAGGTCGACGACGAATCCGAACCCTCCAAGGCCACCGACAACGTCAACAAGCTGATCAAGCGCGACCAGGTCGACGTGCTCGTCGGCACGGTGCACTCCGGTGTGGCGCTCGCGATGGCCAAGGCCGCGAAGGACAGCAACACGCTGCTGATCGTTCCCAACGCCGGCGCCGATGCGATCACTGGCCCGATGTGCGGCCCCAACATCCTGCGCAGCTCGTTCAGCAACTGGCAGCCGGGCTACTCCACCGGCGTGGTCGCGGCGCAGAAGGGCTACAAGCGCGCGATGACCATCACCTGGAACTACGCCGCCGGCTCCGAGACCGTGAAGGGTTTCACCGAGGCCTTCGAGAAGGGCGGCGGCAAGGTCATGAAGGATTTGAACCTGCCGTTCCCGAACGTCGAGTTCCAGGCGCTGCTGACCGAGATCGCAGCGCAGAAGCCCGATGTGGTGTTCGCGTTCTTCGCCGGCGGCGGCGCCGTCAAGTTCGTCAAGGACTACGCTGCCGCGGGACTGAACAAGAGCATCCCGCTGTTCGGCTCCGGCTTCCTGACCGACGGCACGCTCGAAGCACAGGGCGCGGCCGCGCAAGGCCTGTTCACGACGCTGCACTACGCCGACAACCTCGACACGCCGCGCAACAACGCGTTCCGCAAGAGCTTCGCGCTGACCTACAAGGCGCAGGCCGACGTGTACGCGGTGCAAGGCTACGACGCGGCGCAGATGCTGGTGGCCGGCGTCAACGCGGTGAAGGGCGACCTGAGCAAGCGCGACGCACTGACCGCGGCGATGCACAAGGTCACCGTCGACAGCCCGCGCGGCAAGTTCACGATCTCGGCCGCCGGCAACCCGGTGCAGGACATGTACCTGCGCCAGGCCACCGGCAACAACAACGAGTTCCGTGGCGTGGCGGTGAAGGCGCTCGCCGACCCGGCGCGCGGCTGTAAATTGTGAGCTTCGCTACGTTCTAGCGGGCGGCGTTGCCGCCCTTTTCTTTCTTTTCGGCCGCCGCGATGCGGGGCCGCTTGATGCGCGTGCGCTCGTGGATCTGCCCATCTTCCTCGTCCAATGCCTGAACGCCGTGCAATACGGCCTGCTGCTGTTCCTCGTGGCCAGCGGCCTCACGCTGATCTTCGGGATCATGGGCGTGATCAACCTGGCGCACGGCAGCTTCTACATGATCGGCGCCTATCTCGCCTTCGTGCTGGCGCCGTATTTCGGCGAGTGGTACCTCACCAAGCTGCTGGTCGGCGTGGCGCTGAGCGCGGTGTTCGGCTTCGTGCTGGAGTGGCTGTTCTTCAGCTTTCTCTACCAGCGCGAACACCTTCAGCAGGTGCTGATGACCTACGCGCTGATCCTGGTGTTCGAGGAAGCGCGCAGCCTGCTGGTGGGCAACGACGTGCACGGCGTGGTCACGCCGGAGTGGCTCGCCGGCGGATTCCAGCTCGGCGGGTTGATGTCGTACCCGTGGTACCGCGTGTTCGCGTCGGTCGCGTGCGTGCTGATCGCGCTCGGCCTGTACTTCGTCGTGAACCGCACGCGGCTGGGCATGATGATCCGCGCCGGCGCGAGCAACCGCGACATGGCGCGCGGGCTGGGCCTGGACATCAAGCTGCTCTACCGCATTGTGTTCGCCGGCGGCGTCGCGCTGGCCGCGCTCGCCGGCATGATCGCTGCGCCGCTGTCGTCGGTCTACCCGGGCATGGGCGGCAGCGTGCTGATCATCTGCTTCGTGGTGGTCGTGATCGGCGGCATCGGCTCGATCACCGGCGCGCTGATCGCGTCGCTGCTGGTCGGCTTCGTCGACACCTTCGGCAAGGTCTTCTTCGCCGAGTACAGCGGCGTGGGCGTGTACCTGCTGATGGCGGTGGTGCTGGTGTGGCGGCCTGAAGGCCTGATGAAGCGGGCGTACTGAGATGCTGAAGCAGCAGGGCTGGATCGTTCCCGTCGTCGGCGCGCTGGCATTGCTCGCGCTGCCCGCGGTGCTGACGCCATACACGCAGGAGCTGGTCGTGAAGATCGCGATCTACGCGGTGTTCGCGCTGAGCCTGGAGCTGCTGGTCGGCGTCACCGGGCTGGTGAGTCTGGGGCATGCGGCCTTCCTGGGCATCGGCGCGTACGTGACGGTGCTGGCGGCGGGCGACAGCGGCGGTTCGATCCCGCGTGTCGCGGCACTCGCGGTGCTCGCCGCGGCGGCCTACGGCGTGTTCGTCGGCGCGCTGTCGCTGCGCACCAAGGGCGTGTACTTCATCATGGTCACGCTGGCCTTCGCGCAGATGGCCTACTTCGTGTTCCACGACACCAAGATCGCCGGCGGCAGCGACGGCCTGTTCCTGTACGCCAAGCCCAGCCTCGGCGCGCTGAACCTCGACGACAAGCAGCACCTCTACTTCACGGTGATGGTCACGCTGATCGCCACCTACGCGCTGCTGGCGTTGTTGATGCGCTCGCGCTTCGGTCACGCGCTGGCCGGTATCCGCGTCAACGAGCAGCGCATGCGTGCGGCCGGCTTCGCGACTTTCGGCTACAAGCTCGCGGCCTTCGTGATCGCGGCCGCGCTGGCCGGGCTCGCGGGCTTTCTGCTCGCGGTGAAAGACGGCGCGGTCAACCCCGAGCTGCTGAGCTGGCACGAGTCGGGCGCGGTGCTGCTGATGCTGATCCTCGGCGGCATCGGCAGCCTGCGCGGCGCGGTGATCGGCGCGATCGCGTTCACGCTGCTGAAGGAGCTGTTCCAGCTCGACGCGCTGCTCGGCCCGCTGGCCGCGCACTGGCAACTGACGCTGGGCTTCACGATCATCGGCTTCGTCGCGCTGCTGCCCAAGGGATTGATCGGGCTGCGCGCGCGGCTCGCGGGCGTGGGCGCACGTGCAGGAGCACAGCATGGCTGAACTGCTGCGCGCCACCAGCCTCACGCGCCGCTTCGGCGGCCTGACCGCGGTCGACGGCGTGTCGCTGGCGCTGCATGTCGGCGAGGTCCACGCGGTGATCGGCACCAACGGCGCCGGCAAGTCGACGCTGATCAACATGCTCTCGGGCGAACTGCCGGCCAGCAGCGGGCGCATCGAGCTCGAAGGCACCGACATCGGCGCCTGGTCGCAGCCGCGCCGCGCGCGCGCCGGCGTCGGCCGCAGCTACCAGCGCACCACCATCTTCCCGGCCTTCAGCGTGCTCGAGAACTGCCGCCTGAGCGCGCAGGCCGCGCAGCCGCGCGCCTGGGCGCTGTGGCAGTCGGCGCAGCGCTGCGCGCACAGCACCGAGGCGGCGCGCCAGGCGCTCGACGCCGCCGGCCTCGCCGACCACGCCGCGCGCCCGGCCGGGCTGCTCAGCCACGGCGGCCAGCGCCAGCTCGAGATCGCGATGTGCCTGGCGACGAAGCCGCGCGTGCTGCTGCTCGACGAACCGCTCGCCGGCATGGGCGCCGAGGAAACCGGCCGCATGCTCGCGCTGCTGGCCGAGCTCAAGCGCAGCCACGCGGTGCTGCTGGTGGAGCACGACATGGACGCGGTGTTCCGCATCGCCGACCGCATCACCGTGATGGTCAACGGTGCGGTCATCGCGAGCGACCTGCCCGAGCGCATCCGCAGCAATCCCGAGGTGCAGGTGGCCTACCTGGGCGAGGCGCACTGAGACGAACGAGCGACATGCTGCAGCTCGACGACATCCACACCTACTACGGCGACAGCCACACGCTGCGCGGCGTGAGCCTGGCGCTGCCCGCGGGCACCTCGCTCGGCCTGCTCGGGCGCAACGGCATGGGCAAGACCACGCTGATCCGCACGCTGATGGGCCATGTGCGCGCCGCGAAGGGCCGGGTGCACTGGGAGGACCGCGAGGTCACGAACCAGGTGCCCGAGCGCATGGCGCGGCTGGGCATCGGCTACGTGCCCGAAGGCCGCGGCATCTTCCCCAACCTGTCGGTGCGCGAAAACCTGGTGATGACGGCGCGCGCCGGCGTCGACGGCCGGCGCGACTGGACCTGCGAGCGCGTGCTCGCCACCTTCCCGCGCCTGACCGAG
>Ga0307510_10000468_pt1 | contig 39368 bp, 35 predicted proteins | sample 12_EM_MG_FD_207224 | JGI IMG/M metagenome (GOLD analysis project Ga0307510, IMG submission 207224) | Populus trichocarpa ectomycorrhiza microbial communities from riparian zone in the Pacific Northwest, United States - 12_EM | ecosystem: Host-associated > Plants > Roots > Unclassified | place...
GCGAATCCGGGAGCCGGCTGCCGGAGCCTCCAGGACTTCAAGAAGATCAGCATCCTGGAGGTCAAGGGCTACTGCTACGGCTGGCACTTCTACCAGGCGGCCGACGCCGACCTGGTGATCTCCGCCGACGACGCCCTCTTCGGCCACCCCTCCTTCCGCTACGTCGGCTGGGCACCGCGGATGTGGACCTGGGCGCAGACGATGGGCCTGCGGAAGTTCCAGGAGATGGTGTTCACCGGCAGGCCCTTCACCGCCCTGGAGATGTACGAGTGCAACTTCCTCAACAGCGTCGTCCCCCGGGACGAGTTGGAGAAGGAGGTGGACAAGTACGCGCTGGCCTGCGCACGCACCCGGCCGACCGACACGGTGTTCATGCAGAAGGTCTTCTTCGAGATCTTCAAACAGCACCAGGGCGAGTACATGGGCTCCCTCCTCACCGGTCTCTTCGAATCGGTCGGCGGGATGGCCCGGGCCGACGGCAACGACCTGATGCTCGACGAGGAGACGGTCGACGGCGGCGTGCCCAACGCGGTCCGCAGCAACGACGACCGCTTCCCGCCGGACTTCCGGCTGAGCAGGTCGGGCCGCGAGCGAAGGGACGACTCTTGACCCCCACGCCCGCCGAACCCCCGCTCACCGGCTGCGCCGTGGTGGACCTGTCCACGGGAATCCCCGGCGCCTACTGCACGAAGCTGCTCGCCGACGGGGGCGCCCAGGTCGTCAAGGTCGAGCCTCCGGAAGGCGATCCGCTACGACGCTGGTCGGCATCCGGTGCCACGATCCAACCCGGCGACGACGGGGCCCTGTTCAGCTTCCTCGCCTGCTCGAAGGAGAGCGTCGTAGGCGATCCGGAGCTGGTCCGCGGGCTCCTGGATTCGGCGGACGTCGCGGTGTGGTCGCCGGGCTCGCCCCTGTCCCCCCAGGAGATCCACCGCGCCCATCCTCACCTGGTCGTCACGTCGATCACGCCGTTCGGTCTTGAGGGGCCGTGGCGGGACCGCGCGGCCACCGAGTTCACCCTCCAGGCCTGGTCCGGCGGCATCATCGGCCTGGGGCGCGGCGCACCGGACCGGGCGCCGGTCCACGTGGGCGGTCAGGTCGGTGACTGGGTGTCGGGGGCGTACGCCGCCGCCGCGACCATGGCCGTACGACTGCGCGCTCCCGGCACCGGCGAACTGATCGATCTCTCCATGCTCGAAGTGCATGTCCTGTCCCTGACCTACCACCCGGTGACGTTCCGGGACATGCTGGACCGGCCGTGGCAGCAGACGCGCAGGCTGAACACACCGGGCGTGGCCACCGCCAAGGACGGCCTCGTGGCACTCGGGTGCGCGACGGCCCAGCAGTACTTCGACCTCTGCGCGATGGTCGGCCACCCTGAGTGGATCGACGAGAAGAACCCGGTCTCGATCGGCGCACGGACCACCGCGACGGCCCCGGTGATCCAGGAGTGGATCGCCGCGCGGACGGTCGCGGAGGTCCGCGAGCTGGCCACGGCGTTCCGCATCCCCAACTCCGCGGTCGTCAACGGCGCCAACGCCCCGGCCATGGACCACTTCGAAGCCCGCCGGAGCTTCCTGCCCAACCCGCGCGACGGCTTCCTCCAGCCCGCCCCTCCCTTCTGTCTGGAACCCGCCCGGCTACGGCCCCCGGGCCCGGCCCCGCGCCTCGGCGAGCACACCGGGAGCCACCGTGGCGCGGCGCGTCGGACGACCGGGAAGACGGGTGCCGGGCTGGCCTTCAGTGACCTGCGGGTCCTCGACATGACCGCCTTCTGGGCCGGACCCTCGTGCACGCACGTGCTCGCTCTGCTCGGCGCCGAGGTGATCCACCTGGAATCCACCTCACGGCCCGACGGCACCCGGCTGATCGCGGGCGTCCCGCCGACCGTGGACCAGTGGTGGGAGCGGTCGCCGATCTTCGCGGGCCTCAACACCAACAAGAAGAGCCTGACACTCGACTTCCGGACCGAGCGGGGGCGGGACCTGCTGCGCCGCCTGATCGCGACCTGCGATGTGATCGTCGAGAACTACACCCCGCGGGTCCTGGACCAACTCGGCCTGGACTACGAGGCGGTACGGGCCCTGCGCCCCGACACCATCATGGTCCGCATGCCCGGCTTCGGCCTCGACGGACCGTGGCGCGACAACGCCGCGTTCGCCTTCGTCATCGAGGACGCGTCGGGACTGACCTGGCTCACCGGCCATCCGGAGAGCAATCCCCTCGAGCCGTACTCGATCGGCGACCCGAACGCCGGCGTCCACGCGCTGAACGGTCTGCTGCTGGCCCTGGAGCACCGGCGCCGGACCGGCGAGGGCGCGCTGGTGGAGGCGGCCATGGTCGACGCGGCTCTCAACGTGGCCGCCGAGCAGGTCATCGAGTACTCGGCCTACGGCGCGCTGCTGGAGCGGGCCGGGAACCGGGGGCCTCGTGCGGCCCCGCAGAACCTGTATCTCACCGCGGACCAGGACGAGTTCGGCCGACGGGACTCCTGGGTGGCGATAGCCGTGGCCACCGACGAACAGTGGGAGGCCCTGCGCGACGCCATCGGCCGCCCCGGCTGGGCGTCGAGCCCCGAGCTGTCCACCGCCGGGGGACGGCACAGGCATCATGACGCCGTCGACGAGCAGCTCGCCGCCTGGTGCCGTGAGCGCGGTGCGGACGAGATCGTCGACCGTCTCTGGCCGGCCGGTGTCCCGGTGGGCAAGGTGATGCAGCCGCACCGGCAGGCCGAGTTGGAGCAGTTGCGGTTCCGCGGCTTCTTCGAGGAAATCGACCACCCCGTGGGCGGCCGGGCCCGCTACAGCACCCTGCCGATCCGGCTCTCACGAAGCCGCGCCCACCGCCGTCTTCGCCACGCCCCGCTGCTCGGACGGCACAATCACGAGCTGCTGGCCGAACTGGGCCTGACGGCACAGGAGATCACCGCGCTGGAGGCCGACGGGGTCATCGGCCGGCAGCCGGCCCGGTAGTCGTGCGGTGCACGGCCTCGGCGATCCGCACGAACGACCGGATCCGCGGAGTGGCGTCGGCGGCACGCCAGGCGATGACGAGTGCGCTCGGCGGCATGTCGGTCAACGGCACCACCGTCAGCCCCTCCGGCAGGGCGTGCCCGAGGGGCATCAGGCCAACAGTGCCGTTCCACAGGACGGACTGGAGGCACTCACGAGCCGTCCGTACGACGGGCCCGTCACGGCGCCGGCCGTCCCTCGCCGACCCGGTCCAGTAGGCCTCCCAGACGGGATCCGTGCCGTCCGGGAAGCGGAACCAGCGGCGCTCGGCGAGATCGGCCAGACGCAGGCCGTCGTGGCGGGCGAGGGGGTCGTCCGTACGGAGGACCACGCCGACCTGCTCCGAGAGCAGGGGGCGGGTGGCGATGCCGGTGTCGTCGAAGGGTGTCCTGGTCAGCGCCACGTCGACGAGCCCGGCCCGCAGTCCCGCGGTCGGATCGGTCAGGTCCGATTCACGGATGAGGATGCGGGCGGCGGGGTGCTGCTCGCGGTACGCGGCGGCAAGACGGGTGCCGAACTGCACCACGCTGTCCGCGAGCGTGCCCACGGTCAGGGTGACCGGTCCGGCCAGGTCGGTCACGCGGTCCCGCATCCGGTCGGCCTGCGCCAGCAGGGCGCACGCCTCCTCGTGCAGCAGGACTCCGGCCGGGGTGAGCGCCACCCCCGTGGGCGAGCGCAGCAGGAGGGCGCAGCCGAGGTCGGTCTCCAGCTGCTTGATCGCCCGGCTCAGCGGCGGCTGCGTCATCCGCAGGCGTACGGCGGCCCGGCCGAAGTGGAGTTCCTCGGCGACCGCCACGAAGTAGCGCAGCGTGCGTAGCTCCATGACCGGCGATGATACCGACGCGGTATCGGCCGTACAGGATCGGTCTTGGACACCCCCGGGTGTCCGGCGGTGGAGTGGTGGGCGGACAAGATCGTCGTACTGCTGAGGAGTCTCCATGGCCGACCGTGTGCCGCACGACCCCGTCGTGCACATCACCGACGTGCGGGAACTGGACCGCGACCTGGTGGTCGTACCCGACGGGCGGGTGCAGTTGGTGCCCAACATCGGTGTCATCGGCGGCCGGGACGCGGTGCTCGTCGTGGAGACGGGCCTGGGCCCGCGGAACGCCGAGAAGGTGCTGGAGTTCGCGACCGAGTACGCCAAGGGACGCAGGCTGTACCTCACGACGACCCACTTCCACCCTGAACACGCCTTCGGGGCGCAGGTGTTCGCGGGCGAGGCGACGTTCCTCGTGAACCGTGCGCAGGCGGAGGACCTGAAGGTGAAGGGGCCCGGCTATCTCGACATGTTCCGGGGGCTCGGCGAGTCGGCCGCCCGGCACCTCGAAGACGTCGTGCTGCCGGAGCCCGACCTCGTCTACGACGAGTCCTACGACCTCGAACTGGGCGGCCGGGTCGTGCAGTTGCGGGCCACGGGCCGCGCGCACAGCAAGGGCGACCAGGTGGTCCGGGTGCCGGACGCGGGTGTGCTGTTCACGGGGGACCTGGTGGAGGCGGGGCAGTTCGCCATCTTCCCGTGGTTCCCGCCGTACGACACCGACGTCTCCGGCATGCGCTGGCTCGCGGTGATGGAGCGGCTCGCCGGTGAGGGGGCGCGGGTCGTCGTACCCGGCCACGGGGCCGTCGGCGGACCGGAGTTGCTCGTGGACGTCCGTGACTATCTGCGGCTGCTGCGGGACGAGACGTGGATGCGGCGCGACTCGGCGACGAGCGAGGAGACGATCGTCGAGGAGGTCCGGGAGGTCATGATCCAGCGGTATCCGGAGTGGGCCGAACGGGACTGGATCGAGAAGGGGGTCGGCTGTCTGTGCGCCGAACACCCCGCGTGAGCGCGCGAGTTACGACGCGCTCGTCACGAAGCCGTCCCTGGCCGTGTCGAAGACGGGACGGTAGGTGTCCCACTTCGCGTCCGGCGCCGAGAGGTAGATGTCGTACTCGCGGTCGCCCTCCCGGCCGAAGCCGAGGTCGATGGCGCGGAACACCCGGGCCCGGCCCTGGAAGGTGAACTCCCAGATCGCGGCGGGCTGTTGCTGGAAGGTGGTCTGCTGCATGCGCAGCCTGCGGTACGTGGGGTAGTTGACCTTGGTGTTGGCCTCGATGTCCGCGAAGTGCGTGCTGGGGTTGGGGCCCGCGGGGTCGACGACCCCGATGGTGAGTCCGGCCAGGCCCGTCGCGTCGGTGTAGGTGACTCCCTCCGCCGTCCGCTTGCCGGCCTTCCAGCCGTCCGGAACCGGGAAGGAGACGCCGAGTTGGCGGTCGCGGACGAGGTGATAGCCCTCCGGCACAGGTGATGCGGAGGCCGTCGTGGTGGGGCTGCTCGCCGCGTGCCCGGGTGCGGACTTCGACGTCGTGTGCAGCACGAACGCCGTGGCCGCCACAGCCGCGGCCACGGCCACGGCGATTCCTCCGAGGGCGAGCCCCTTACGGCTCCGCCGCCGTCCGCGGCCGGAGTCTCCGGCCGGCTTCGGCTCCGGTCGTGCGACGGCCGACTCGGTGGCGGGCGGGGGCAGTTCAGCCGTCGACTCGCCCCACCACGCGGTCTGTAGGGCCCGTTCCGTCTGTTCCGCCGTCGGACGCTCGTCGGGCTCCTTGATCAGCAGAGCCTCGACGATCGGCTCCAGCGGTCCGGCCCGCTTCATGGGTTCGAGTGGATCCACGGCGATGGCGTACGCGGTCTCCATGGCCGTGACCCGGCGGAACGGCGGGCGTCCCTCGACGGCCTGGTAGAGCGTGGCGCCCAGGGCCCACAGGTCGGAGGCGGTGCCGGGGGTGAGCCCGCGGATCCGCTCCGGCGCCATGTAGTGGATGGAGCCGACCATCTCGCCGGTCTTGGTCAGCGTCGACGTCCCGTCCGTCATGGCGATGCCGAAATCGGTGAGGACGATCCGGTCGCCGGCGCCGAGCAGGACGTTGCCGGGCTTCACGTCGCGGTGCAGAACACCGGCGGCGTGGGCGGCGCGCAGGGCGGCGACCATGTCCAGGCCGATCCGGGCCGCCTCCTGGTGCGGGAGGGTCCGGCCGTCCTTGAGGAGGTCGGCGAGCGTGGTGCCCGGGACGTACTCCATGACGATGCAGGGGCGGCCGTCGTCGTCCACGACGTCATGGACCACGATCACGTTCGGGTGCGCGATACGGGCGGCGCTGCGGGCCTCGCGGCGGGTGCGCTCGAAGAGGGTGGCGAGTTCGTCGGCGGAGAGTTCCGGCCGTGCGTGGAGCCGCTTGATCGCGACCTGGCGGGCGAGCACCTCGTCGTCGGCCCGCCAGACGGTGCCCATGCCGCCCCGGCCGATCTGCTCGGTCAGCCGGTAGCGCCCGGCGATGCGACGCCCTTCGTCCGACACGGTGTCCTCCGCCGGTTCTGTCCCCGTTCGATTCGCCTGGTCACCATAACCGGCTTTTGTCACAGATCATGTGGGGCGGATCACGGCGCCCACCTCGACGGGGGCGACGCCCGCCTCGGCTGAAGGGCCGCCCGCCTCGACTGGAGGGTGGAGAGGGTCTAGTACCCCGGTACTAGTCACCCCGGCCGTTTTCACTTCCCCGGTGCCGCGGATGCGAGGAAAGCCGCTCCTAGCGTGAAGGCGTGGGTCGCGCAGGCCCTCCACTTTCTATCGAACCTGGTGGGAGTACCCCATGGCCACCTTCCTCTACCGGCTGGGCCGGTTCTCGTTCCGGCGACGACGGCTCGTCCTGATGCTGTGGATCGCCGTCCTGGCGGCCGTCGGCATCGGTGCCATGAGTGTCACGACGAGCACGTCCGACAGCTTCACCCTCCCCGGCACGCAGTCGCAGAAGGCGATCGACCTGCTGGAGAAGGAGTTCCCGCAGGCGTCGGCCTCCGGCGCCACCGCCCGTGTGGTGTTCGAAGCGCCCGAGGGGCACACCTTGGCCTCCGGCGCCGACAGGACCGAGGTCCGTTCGCTGATCGCCGACCTCACGAAGGCACCCCAGGTCGCGAGCGTCTCCGACCCGTACCAGAGCGGCCTGATCAGCGAGTCGGGCACCATCACGTACGCCCAGGTCACCTACAAGGTCGCCCAGGCCGACGTCACCGACGCGGCGCGCGACGCGCTGCACTCGGTGGTCGACCGGGGCGAGAAGGCGGGCCTCGCGGTCAGCCTGGGCGGCAACGCCGTACAGGAGAAGGCGGGCAGCAGCAGTACCGAGCTGATCGGTCTGCTGATCGCGGCCGTGGCGCTGGTCATCACGTTCGGGTCGATGCTCGCGGCCGGGCTGCCGCTGCTGACGGCGGTCTTCGGGGTCGGGGCGGCGATCTCCGCCATCACGGTCGCGAGCGCGTTCTTCGACCTCAGTTCGAGCGCCTCGACGCTGGCGCTGATGCTGGGTCTCGCGGTGGCGATCGACTACGCCCTGTTCATCGTCTCCCGGTACCGCAGCGAGATCCGGGACGGCCACGAACCGGAGGAGGCCGCGGGCCGCGCCCTGGGCACCGCCGGTTCCGCGGTGGTGTTCGCCGGACTCACCGTCGTCATCGCGCTGGCCGGACTGAGCATCATCGGCATCAGCATGCTGACCACCATGGGCCTGGGCGCCGCTTTCGCGGTCGTCGTCGCCGTGCTGATCGCGCTGACCCTGCTGCCCGCGATGCTGGGCTTCGCCGGGACGCGGATCATGGGCAGCCGGTTCACCAGCCGCCGGATGCGCGCCCTGCAAGAGGGCGGCGAGGGCGAGACGACGGGCGTGCGCTGGGCCCGGTTCGTGACCCGCAACCCGCTGAAGATGCTGGTCGTCTCCGTCGTCGGGCTCGGCATCCTGGCCATCCCCGTGCTGTCGATGCGCCTGTCCCTGCCGGACGACAGCATGTCCTCGCCGGGCACCAGCGAGCGCATCGCCTACGACACGATCACCAAGGGCTTCGGAGACGGCTACAACGGCCCGCTGACCGTGGTCGTCGACGGCCAGAGCGGCAGCGCCGCCAAGACCGCCGCGCAGGACGCGGTCGCCCAGCTCGGCAAGATGTCCGACGTCGCCGCCGTGCGCCCCGCGGTGTTCAACCAGAGCGGCGACGTGGCCCTGGTCTCCGTCGTGCCGAAGAGCGCCCCCACCAGCCAGGCCACCGTCGACCTCGTCTCCGAGATCCGTGACCGGGGCCCGGCGCTGAAGTCCGACACGGGCGCCGAGCTGATGGTGACCGGCACGACCGCGCTGAACATCGACGTGTCCAACAAGCTGAGCGGCGCCCTGATCCCCTACCTGGGTGTGGTCGTCGGCCTGGCCCTGGTCCTGCTGCTCCTGGTGTTCCGCTCGATCCTGGTCCCGCTCAAGGCCGCCCTCGGTTTCCTGCTCAGCGTGCTCGCCACGCTCGGTGTCGTGGTCGCGGTGTTCCAGTGGGGCTGGCTGGCGGACGTGTTCGGCGTCGACCAGACCTCGCCGATCGTGAGCGTCCTGCCGATCTTCATGATCGGCGTGGTGTTCGGGCTCGCCATGGACTACGAGGTGTTCCTGGTGACCCGGATGCGTGAGGAGTACGTCCACGGGGCCGAGCCCACGGAGGCGGTGATCGCGGGCTTCCGGCACGGCGCCCGAGTGGTCACGGCCGCCGCGATCATCATGATCTCCGTGTTCGCCGGGTTCCTGCTGGACGACGTGGCGCTGATCAAGTCGATCGGTCTGGGCCTCGCCTCCGCCGTCCTCTTCGACGCGTTCGTCGTCCGGATGACGCTCGTGCCCGCGGTCATGGCCCTGCTCGGCCGCCGCGCCTGGGCGCTGCCCGGCTGGCTGGACCGGGCGCTGCCCAACGTCGACGTCGAGGGCGAACGCCTGCGCCACCTGCTGGCCGAGACCCAGGACGACGGCTCCGCCCGCCCGGACAAGGCGCCCGTGTCGTCCGGCGCCACCGGCAAGAGCTGAGACGGCGGCCGTACGATCCACACCAGGACGCCGATCACGGCCGTACGGCTGCCGCCCCTGTCGACCACACCGTCCCCGCCCGCACCATGGAGGGTGTATCCCGTGACCGCACCGCCGACGACGGAGCGTCCTCTCAAGCCCGAGAACCTGATCGGACGGACCCGGCTGGGCGACTCCGAGTACCGGTCGGTCGTCCGGCTGCTCACGTGGCTCGCGCGGGTGCGGGCAGCCGACGTGGCGCATCCGCGGGTCAGGCTCTGGGGGGTGCCCGCCTTCTACGCCCTCGGCGGCGTTCCGGCCTTGGTACGTGCGGCCCAGGACTCCGGTCCCGCCTTCATACTGATGCTGGCGGTCACGGCGGGGTACACCGTGCCGTTGCTGTGGCGCAGGCAGCGGCCGGTGCTGGTCTTCGCCTTCCTGGTCGCCCTCTCCGAGGCGTCCCTGTTCCTGGGGGTGGACTCGGGTTCGAGTGCCACCCAGCTGGTGGCACTGCTCAACCTGGGGCGCTTCGGGGCTCCCGGCCAGCTGGCCGTCGGTGTGGTGTACAACCTCCTCCAGACCTTCGTGTCGATCGTCTTCTTCAACGGCCTCAAGGGGTCGGACCAGGCAGCCAGCACCCCGGTACTGGCGTTCCTGGCCGTGGTCGCCATCCTGTCGATGGCCGCGCTGGGCCTGGCCGGAAAACTGGTGAACGCCTACATCGAGGCCCTCCAGGAACACGCCGTACGCCTGGAGATGGAGCGCGACCAGCGCGCCCAACTGGCCGCGGCGACCGAACGCGCCCGTGTGGCACGGGAGATGCACGACATCCTCGGCCACACCCTCGCCGTGATCGTCGGCCTCGCGGGCGGCGCCGCCGGACTCGCCGAGACCAAGCCGAAGCGGGGCGCGGACACCCTGCGGATCATCGCCGAAAGCGGGCGCGGCGCCCTGGCCGAGCTGCGCAGGCTGCTCGCCGTCATCCACGACGACGAACCCGCCGACACCCCGCTCTCACCCCAGCCCGGACTGGCCGATCTGGGCGCCCTGATGGAACGGGTGCGGGCCGCGGGCCCCGCCGCCACCCTCCGCCTCAAGGGCGAACTCACCGGTCTCGCCCAGGGACTTCAGCTCGCCGTCTACCGCATCGTGCAGGAAGCCCTCACCAACACCCTGAAGCACGCGGCACCGACCACGACGGTCGACGTCACCGTGACGGCCGCTCCTGAGGCGGTGATCGTCACCGTCGAGGACACCGGCCCGCACAAGTCGTCCGGCCCCGACGAGCAGGGCAAGGGCCTGGTCGGTATGCGGGAACGGGCCGCGCTCTACGGCGGACAGGTCGTCGCGGGCCCCAACTCCCGTGGCGGCTGGACCGTCCGCGCCCTCCTGGTCCCCCTCCCCACCGCCCCCGACCTCACGGAGAAGCACCCGGCATGACCACCGTCCTCATCGTCGACGACCAGGCCCTGCAACGCCTCGGCTTCAGCATGCTCATCGAGCAGTACCCCGACCTGAGCACCGTCGGCGAGGCCACGCACGGCGTCGAGGCGGTGCGGCTGGCGGCCGAACTCCGCCCCGACGTCGTGCTGATGGACGTCCGCATGCCCGGCATGGACGGCATCGAGGCCACCCGCCGGATCGTGCGGTCCGGCGGCCGCTCCCGCGTCCTGGTGCTCACCACCTTCGACCTCGACGAGTACGCGTACGCCGCGCTGCGCGCCGGGGCCAGCGGCTTCCTCCTCAAGGACGCGCTGCCCGAGGAACTCGTCGCGGGCATCCGCGCGGTGGCCGCCGGGGACGCCGTCATCTCCCCCGGCCTGACCCGCAAACTCATCGACGCCTTCGCCGACCGGATGCCGGGCCGCACCCCCGAACAGGACCGCCGCCTCGACGCCCTCACCGACCGCGAACGCGAGGTGCTCACCGTCATGGCGGCCGGCTGGAGCAACACCGAGATCGCCGAACGCCTCTGTCTGGCCGAGTCCACCGTCAAGTCCCACGTCAGCCGCATCCTCGCCAAGATCGGCGCCCGGGACCGGGTCCAGGCGGTGATCTTCGCGTACGACGCCGGGTTGGTACGGCCGGCTTGAGGTCCTGTCCCTCAGGCCGTCGGCGCGGTCACGAACCCGCCGATCAGCGCGGTGAGTTCGGCCGGTTTCTCCACGGGCAGTTCGTGCCCGGCGTCGACGATCCGTACGACCGCGTCCGGGTAGGCGTTGGCCATCCGCAGCATCTGGGAGAGGGGCAACTGGATGTCGTGGTAGCCGTGCACGACGAGCGTCGGCGCGGTGATCCCGCCGACGCGCTCCAGGACGTCGAAGGCACGCATGGCGCCGTAGCAGGTCATGACGACCTCGCGCGGTGTGGCGGCGGAGGCGTCGATGTACTCGCGGATCTTCTCCTTGGGGAAGCCGGGGGCGAAGGCACGCTGGATGTTGACGGCGACGAACAGCTTGAACGGCAGCAGCGTGGACACCGCGAGCAGCAGTCCGCGCGCCCGGCTGTAGGTCATGCGGCTGATCGAGTCGACCAGCACCATCCGCTCGACCCGCTCGGGATGGGCCAGGGCGAGGGTCTGGGCGATCATCCCGCCCATGGAGTGCCCGACCGGCACGAACCGGTCGACCTCCAGATGATCGAGCAACGCGACGACATCCGCGGCGAGTTCGTCGACCGTCCGCGACCCGGCCCCGGTGCTCTCGCCGTGCCCGCGCAGATCGAGCCGTACGACCCGTCGCCCGGTCGCGAAGTGCGCGAACTGGTCGTCCCAGCGGTGCCGGCCGGCCGTCCAGCCGTGGATGAACACGAGTGGCACACCGCCGTCTCCGTCACGGGGGCCCTCGTCGTCGTACACGAGTACTGCGCCGTCGACTTCGAGTTTCGGCATGGAGGGGGCTCCCGTGGTGCGGCGTTGACCGACGTGATCCCGATCTTGCCCTGGACTCGGCGGAGTTGGCCTGGTGGGCGGGTATCCGCAACGGGATCGAGATCGTCGGGGGTCAGGCCGTTCACCCCTGTGGCTGTCAGGCCGCCGGTGTGCGCGGTGCCGTGCAACTCCCGTTCGGGGGATGGCCCGTTGGCCAGGACAGGGTGACGAAGCGGCTGGTGTGGGTGGTGGGGTCGAGGCGGACGACGGCGACCGCCTTGTCGTAGGGATTGCCCTGGTTGTCGAGGCAGATCCAGCCGCTGGCGCCCTCGACACGGTGGGCGCCGTGCAGGCGTAGCCAGGCGTTGCGGACCTCGTCGGCCGAGGGGACCGCGTGGCCGTGGACGGCCTCGTCGCGGATGCCCTCGATCGCGGTCCAGGCCGAGTCGTAGGTGATGATGGCTCGGGAGTCGGTCAGGTCCACCGGCCCTACAGGGCCCACTTCTTGACGCGTCGTCAGTTCCTTGAGTGTCCTGAAGGCCTCCGCCGAGCCGCCGGTGGCCGGGGTGTTCGGGCCGGTCCAGGCGTCCGGGTGCGAGGAGGCGGTGTACTTCAGCGTGACGCCGTGCCGGAGGGTGTCCCACTCCAGAGCGCCGTCCAGGGGTAGGGCGTTGGCGGCCGGTCCCGTGATGACGGTGTAGGAGCGGGCGTGGCAGCCCCGGTTGCCGAGTTCGTTGAGGAACTGGCGCAGTTGGACCGGCCGGCCCGCGAAGTAGATCTCCTTTGCCGGGGATTCGCAGATGTTGGCGACGATCTGCCGGAAGTCGTTCGACGTCGTGCCCTCCGCACTGATGTCGTCCGGGGACCGGAACTGCTCGGGGGCCAGCGAGGCCCCCTCGGTCCGCGCCTCGAAGACCTTCCGGAGGCCGGCGATGTAGTTGTCGTCGTTCCGCGCGTCCTCCACCAGCACCGTCTGCCGCACTCCGACACCGTGGTCGGCGTGGGCGAGGGCGGCGGCCTGGTCGGTGTTGCCGGCGTTGACCCGGACCAACCCCTCGTAGGCGTGCGGGTGTTGGGGCGTGTTGGCGATGTCGTCGGCGGTGAGCGCGCCGCCGACCACGGGGATCTTCCTCACGTTCGTCAGATGGTCGATGGACCGCTGGGTGGTGGGCAGGCTGATGTCGAACCCGAAGACGGCGCGCAGCCGGTGCTCGGGCGAGGCCGCCATGTCCGCGAGCTGGTCGGCCACCGGGCGCCAATGTCCGCCCCCGAGCCCGGGGTTGGCCAGCACCATGCGGATGGCCGGTGCCTGGCCGTTGGCCCTGTGGTTGGCGCGGTACTGGGCGAAGTAGGCGCCCTGCACCTCCCACAGGACGTGTTTGCGGTCGACCGCTCGCGTCGGGCCGGCGACGTTCATGGGGATCATCAGCGCGATCGTGGCGTACGGGGCACCGGACCTGGTCACCCTGTCGTTCTCGGCTTTGACGCGGGCGAAGACCTGGTCCAGGTCGGGATCGAAGCTCACGCCGCCGTCGGTGACGCCGACGCACTCGTGCGGGGACGACTCCCAGTGGACGCCTTCGCCACAGGAGTTGTCGTTGTAGGCGCGGTAGCCGTACCAGGAGCCCGCGGACACGAGGAGGAGGAACACCGCGCCGAGCGCGCGGCGGGTGAGCCGACCGGGGGTGCGGAACCTCATCGCCCGCTCCCTTCCGGCACGGTCAGGTACGGGGCCTGGACCCCCTCGCGCAGTCGCGGGGACCAGTGCCGGAGGGTCTGCCGGAAGGCGTCGGTGGCCTCGTGCTCGTGCAACGTGCGCAACGCGGACTCCACTTGGTCGATACGGTCGGGGCAGGGGGCGTTGAGCGGGTCCGACTGCTCCCACAGGGCTTCCAGCAGCCGGGCCACGGCCCGGTGGACGACCTCGTCACGGGCGGCCGGTTCGTCCCGGCCGCAGCCGCCGCACGGTCCGTCGTCCGGCGCCTCCGCGGCCTCGAACTCCGTCGGCGGGTGCGGCGCGGCGCACACGATGTTCACGGCCGACAGCCATGCGGACGGTGTGCTGCGGCCGAGCCAGTGGTGCAGCGAGCGGACGACCGACTCGGTGAGCCCCAGGGCGAGGGTGTGGTGCAGGTACGCGGACGGGATCGGTCCCGTCCCGCCGTCGGGCGGTGGTTCCTGCGCTGTGTAACCGCTCCGCAGGTGCTGATGGATGTGCCGCCAGCGTTCCGGTGCGGTCCGGGTCCGCAGGTCGTGGAGCAGCAGGTGTCGTAGACCCTGGTCGGCGACGAGAGGCACGGGTCCGTCGGTGCCCGGCCAGGGGGCGGATTCCCAGCAGACGTCCTCCAGCAGTTCGAGGGCGTCGTCCACGTGCCGCGCAAGGGTGTCGCCGGGGTGGAGTCCGGTCCACAGGCGGCGGGCGCCGGTGACGTCGAGTGCCGGGGCCAGCAGCGCGAGTCGGGAGCGTTTCGCCGAGTCGGGCAACAGCACGGCCAGCAGCCGGTCCACCGTCGTACCGCTCCCGTCCGGCGCCACGGCATCGAGCAGCGAAGCCGCCGGCCGTGCGTCGGGCGCGCGACCATGGGGAACCGCGTCCGCCGCCTCCGCGAGGGTCCGGGCACTGCCCGCCCGGCCACCGGCGAACCGGTCGATCAGCAGCGGCAGATACCCCGGCCGGTCCGAGGCGCCGAGGATGCGGACGATGTCGCCGCGCTCCAACGAGGGCAGACCCAGCCGCAGTACGCCGTCCACGTGGTCCGCGATGGCGGCCGACGGTTCGGTGATCTCCCGCAACGCGCGGTGGGCCGTGGCGTCACCGAGCCGGGCGGCCACCACGACCGGGCCCACCGCGTCCTTGTCGCCGCCCTCTCGCCGCAGCGGTCCGAGGAGGCGCGCGCCGAGGGGCATGTGCGCGTTGTCGAGGAGGATCAGGGGCGGGGGCACGTCGTTCTGGCGGCGCAGCGGGCCGTAGTGGTGCGTGATGTCCGCGATGAAGGCACTGACCAGGATCTCTTCCAGGCGGACCTGGTCGCCGCCCGGCCGACGGAAGTCCCTGACGAATCCGAGCAGTTTCTGTACGGCGTCGCCCTGCTCGTGGTCCAGGTGCTCGCCCCACCAGCGCAGCGCGCCCCGGTTCACCCGTGACCGCAGCAGCCGGGGCGCGGCGGTCCTGAGCGCGGCCCGGCCCGCGCCCTCCAGCGCGCCGAGGCCCGACACCCCGGCGGGAACGGCTCGTTCGAGGGCCTGGATCCACTCGGCGAGACGCGCCTGGCGTTCCGGTCCGCCGTCTCCGTTCTGACTGATGACGCCCTTGAGGCGTTGCTCGGCGCGACGCAGGTCCTGCGGCGCCAGTGCGGCGGCGTCGGACGTCTCGTCGGGGCGCCAGTTCGTCACGGCCAACAGGCCGAGGGCAAGTCGGGGGAACCGCAGGGGCTGCGCGGTCCGGCGCACCCGCAGACCGAGTTTGTACGACAGCAGGTACAGCAGGTCGGTGAGGCGCGAGCCGTCCGGGCGGGTGTCGGGCAGATCGGCGAGGAGCGGGTCGCCGAAATCGGGTGCGGCGAGGTCCACGCGCACGAGCGGGACGAGGGGCGCGTAGGCGGCGGACAGGGTCGCGAGCACGCTGGTCCTGCCGCTGCACCGGCCGCCGACCAGTTCGACGACGGGGTTGCCACCGGGCAGTTCCACGCGGTCGCACCGCCCACCACTGCGGTCGAGCCCGACGAGGGCGGGCACCAACCCGTCGAGCAACGGGTCCACCCCGTAGAGCCGTTCGACCACTGTCCCCTCAACCCCCTTCGCGCCGGCGCCGTGCGGCGTCGGCGCCGAGGGACCGAAGTTAGGGCTGGAAGAGGGCGGAAATCCGTCTCATCGCCGATGTGACGGATTGTGGGCTTCTTCTACGGTCGAACCGGCGGATGGCAGCGATTTCCTGACCGTTCCGCTGCCACATCTGGAGCGGGTCGCCGCAGCGGACGGCGATCTTCTCGTGATCGATGGCGGCGAGTTCCTGATCGGACGCGGCTCGGCCAGGGCCGACCGCCCTGGCCGGCCGGAGGACCCGGCGGATCAGTCCTCGGACAGGAGCCAGCCGATGCGCAGCTCTTCCGCACCTGGGCGGGATATCTCCAGGAGCTCGGCGCGCTCGGGGTCGTCCTCGGGGAGGTTCTCGGCAAGGAGGGCCTGCGCCGCGACCGCCTGGGGTCGGGCGCCGAGCGCGGCGCGCAGGTTGAGCGAGCGGCGCAGCATCGCGATCCGCTCGGCGGGCTCCTTGTGCGGTGCGAGGTGCCGGATGATGTAGGACTCGAAGTAGCCGTCGCCGGACTTCGTCGCGACATCAAGGGCCGTCTCGTAGAGCGGGATGGCACCGGCCGGGTCCCCGTCGATATTGTCCAGCAGAACGGCCCAGTGGTATTCGGCCCAAGCGCGTGTCTTCTCGTCGCCGCTCTCCGTCGCCGCCCGGTAGCCGGCCTCGGCCACCGCACGGTCGTCGGCACGGGGTTCACGCCGGAACAGCAGGCGGCTGTAGGCCAGTCGGGCCCCGAGCAGGTGCGCGGTCGGCGACGCGGGATCCAGCGCCGCGACCGCCTTCTCGGCCTCCTCGTGACCCTCGATCCGGAAGAACCAGCGGTCGACGGCGATCTCCGCGCGCAGTTCGGGCTCGGCGTCCGGCCCCAGGACGGCGAGCGCGGCGTCCCACTCCCCGAGCAGCTGTAGGCGACGGGCAATGTAGGTGGCGTCAGTTATCATGGCACCTACGATAAGAAACGGCGATGTAGGCGGTCAAGTGCAATACGATGACTACATGGGGAACGTGGCGCGGCTGGCCGTCGAGCTGGCCAACACCGGGACCCTCGATCAACACGGCGAACTGGTCGCCGCGTTCTTCACGGAGCACGAGGTCACTCCACCTCCGGGCGGCGACTACGGCGAGCTGCCGGACCTCGTGCGCACGGCCCTGGCGGAATCGGTCGACGGCGCCGCCCCCGAAGCCGTACACCGCCTGCTGCGCGACTATCCGCCGGAAATGCACCTGTCCGACCACGACGGCCTCGACGGCTTTCACATCCACTTCAGCCGCAACGGCACCCCGGCCAAGCGCTGGCTCGGCCAGCTGATCGCCGCCAAACTCGCCCTGGTCGCGGCCGGGGACCCGGCGGTGACGCTCGGCCGGTGCGCCGCCGCCGGGTGCGGCAACTACTTCGTGGACCAGTCACGGAACCGCACGCGCCGGTTCTGCTCCAACGCGTGCGCGAGCCGGACGACGGTCGCGGCCTATCGGGCCCGGGCGGCGAAGAACTCCTAGCGGAGACCGCTACGGAGTCGCCGCCGGCAGAACCACCGGCATCCGGCAGTAGCCGAGGCCGGCGTCATCGGCGTACCGCATCCCACCCACGGCAAGGAAATCACCGCGGTGCCGGCCTCAAGCAGGGCGCCGGCGCCACCGTGGACGAACCGCCGGGGGTCTGCGTGCGGGTCAGCCGCCCTGGCCGGCGCTTCCGACCGGGCCGACCGTCACGGAGGAGCCGGAGCCGTCCGTGACGGGGAGGGTGGCGGCGCCCGGCCAGTCGAGGGTGACCGACTTCGTCTCGTTCGGCGGGGTGACCACCAGCCCGGTGACGCGGACGCCGGAGCCGCCCGACTTGTTGAACGGGTAGTTGACGGGGAAGTCGATCGACTTGCCGTTCTTGAGGATGGTCGAAGTGGTCTGCTGACCGGTGCGCTTCGCGGACAACGACCCCGCGTTGGTCTTCAGGTCGACGCCCGCGTACCCGGCGATCGTGCAGTCCCGGCCACCGCCGTTCGTCAGCTCGACCACGACGGTGCCGTCAGGATCACCGTCGATGGTGTTGTCCTTCGCCGTGATCTCCAGCTCGTCGGTACGGCACTTGCCGACCTTGGCGTTCGCGTCGGAACCGGTACCGGCAGCCGTACCCGTGCCGCCGGAGCTCGACCCATCAGAGCTCGTCCCCGTGGATGCCTTCGCACCGCCCTGCTCCGAACTGCCCGCGTCCGAACTGCCGCCCGAGGACGACGCGTTGGACCCGGACGACGCCGTGGGCGTGGACGACGAGTCGCTCTGTCCCGCGCCGGCGTCGTCGTTCTGGCAGGCCGTGAGTGAGAGACCGGCGGCGACGGCCAGGGCGGCGAAGGTGAGCTTGTGAACGCGCATCGTTTCGTCCTCAGAATCGGTGGTGTCGGTGCCGGCCGCTCGGTACAGGTGAGTACGAGCGAGCGTTTCTGATCATCAAGAGGGGCCCGGCCCGGTCGGCCGTTCCGCACAGCCACCGCGTAGGACATTCCTGTTACACACACCACCGGTCACGACGCGCACCACCACCGGAAACACCGCGCCGGAACCTGCCACCGGCCAGCCGGGACAAGGGTTCCCACCACCGCCGCGCACCTTTCCACGGCCACCGTCCGTTGGGACAGACCCGTGACCCACGGACCACAACCGATCCCCCGCCCTCCTCGTCCCGCCCGAGCGAACGCCCCTGATGGACATGCGCCGCGTCCAACTACCCATGAGCAGTGCGGAGTTCGCCGAACCGGTACACCAACGACAGCCTCGACAGGGACGACGATCAACAGCCCGCCCATCGACTCCGCCCAAACAGAGGAGGTGTGGGACGCGTCGGCCAACCCGCCGCCCTGATGTCGCCAGGGGCGAGGCCGTCCCGAATACGCTGCGAATCGTCGAGGAAGCGCTGAAGGCGGGGACGGCACGCTGCGGCTGATCGTCTTCACGGGAGCGGCCACCTGCGCTGGCGCGAGCCAGATTTTTCGGAGTTCGGTGGTCCGAGGATGTCGAGAACGTGCCACCGGCTCCGTCCCAGGGACATCAGCGGCCACCACCGGCCGCACGAGGAAGCACGGGGAAGAAGGAGAAACCATCATGGCGATTCAGCGGATGGACAACGTCGGCATCGTCGTCGAGGACATGGACGCCGCCATCGCGTTCTTCGTGGAACTCGGTATGGAGCTGGAGGGCAGGGCGCAGGTCGAGGGCCTCGTCGCCGACCAGTGCACCGGACTCGACGGCGTCCGCTGTGACATCGCGATGGTCCGCACCCCGGACGGTCACAGCCGGCTCGAACTGGCCAAGTACCGCAGCCCCGCGGCGACCAGCGACGGGCCGCGCAACCGGCCGCACAACATCCTGGGCACGCACCGCGTCATGTTCGCCGTCGACGATCTCAAGGACACCGTCGCCCGCCTGCGCCCGCACGGCGCCGAACTCCTCGGCGAGATCGCCCGGTTCGAGGACAGCTATCTGCTCTGCTACGTCCGCGGTCCCGAGGGCATCATCGTCGGACTGGCCGAGCAACTGCGCTGAGAAGAACGAACCGAACCTTGCAGCCGCACGAGACCGTCGAAGCTCCGAACCGCGCGATCAGACACCCGAGACGGTACTGGAGCGCCAACCAGCCACCCCGTAAGTGATCTTCGAATTGACGCGGCTGTGGTCGGTCCGGCAGGGGACCGACCACCTGTCCGGCGAGGGTGCGGCAGCGGAGGCGGGCAATGTCGAGCACCTCGGCTGGAAGTAGGCTGCCCCAGGCTCGGCCTAGTCACTGGGGCAGGCTCGCCTGGGGGGTGATTGACCTGATACTTCGTCATGGGTCCGCGAACGCAGCATCGGTGGCTCGCCGAGTAGGCAGAGTTCTGGGGCTGGTCGCCGCTGCGGCGGTTGCGCTGACGGTGGTCCTGTTGTCGCCTCTCGTGCTGGACGAGATCTCGGGCTCCGAGGGCGTGAACTGGAACAGGCTCAGTCAGATCGGCGCGGCGTACGGATTCACGTCGGCGATCGTCTCGGCACTGGCGTTGGCCGGCGTCGCCGTTTCCCTGATCGTGCAGAACCGGCAGGCCAGGGCGGACCAGGTCCAGGGGATCCGCAGCTACTACCTCGAGTTGGTCCGCCTGGAACTTGACGACATGGCGCTCTTCCAGCCTGTTTGGGGCGCCACCGACATCGCCGATCCGCACGAGCGGAAGCGGCATGTCTATGCCGACCTCATGATGAACTACGCGTGGATGGGCTTCGAGATCGGGACCATTCGCGAGAGTCTGCTGCGGGACATGCTTGCCGGGATGTTCACCGGAGCGGCTGGGCGGCACTACTGGAGCAGGGCTCACACCTCGTGGATCGCCAGTTCGTCCGGAAGCCGTGTCGGCCGTCGCTTCCTGGCCATCGTGGGCGAGGAGCACGCTCGCGCGGTCGCTTCCGGACCGCCGACCCGCTCGCCCATTACTCCCAGCCCGCCTACTGTGCCCGTGCCCGTCGCGGGGGTGTCGCCCGCCTGGCGGACCTCGGTCGGCGCTCTGATCGGTTTGGGCACCGGCTTGGCGCTCGGATCGCTGCTGCGCAGTCGACGCTAGGGGCTGCGTCGACCGCGGACGAGATGACCATGGTGTGACTGATGTGACTACGGCTCGGAGCCGTCTTGGACAACCCCGTTCTCCGGCTTGAGTACGCGTCAGTTCGGCAGGTCGGTGGCCGCGCTGCGGCGTCAGGGCGCCGACACGGCTCACCGGGGCGGCCTTGGAGTCTGCCCCTGGAGGACCGGGTACCGCTGGTCGCGGCCTACTGGCCTACGAACATGACGATGCGCCAGCCGGCTCCGCTGTTCAGCGTCTCGAAGTCGGCGGCGGAACGGATCATCGACGCCGATATCCCGCGCTGAAGGCACACAGCAAGGATCAGCGCCGGCCACCGACCTCGTCGGCCAACGCGAGCCACTCCAGGACCGGGTTCAGGCTATTCACCTCCCTCCCGAAACGCTTCCATAAGGTCGGAATCGATTTCCGAAACGATATCCGGCAGACGACCCATCTGTTCTTCGGGCAACTCAAGGTCGCGGCGGGCGGAATTTACGAACGCACGCTCGGCCCTGAAATAGTGGCCGTCAAAAGCAACCGGAACACTCTCCACCCCATAGATACGGCGAGCGATCGCCACGCGGCGAGCCATCGTGGTGAGGACGTGAGCCGCATCGATCACCTCGCCGCCCCGCGCCACAAGGTTGACTTCAGTGTGGGAGGCTTCCATTAATTCCTGGTACTTGGCACCTGCGGCATCCAGGATGGGAACAAGGCGTTGCCCATTCGTGTGTATCCGAACCTCAACGGATGCGCGAGGGTCCAACACGTGCAGGCGATACTGTCTCACCGCGCTCACCAGGGCCGCATATGTCAGGCGCCGCGATTCTCGCCACGCCTGACGTTCCTGATGAAGCCGCCCTCGCTCCTGCGTCCGGAAAGACAGCAGACCGCCCAGTCCGACACCGCCCAGACCCGTCAACGCAGTGAGCCACAAAGCCGTATCCACATTTCCCCCACCCAGGACCGTCCGCGACGACGGACCATCCGGACGGTCTTCTCGGCCGCACTCGCAACCATCGCCTTCTCGGCACCGTGCGGCATACCCATCGCCTCAGCACCTGACGCCCCGCCATGACCGGCCACGACACCTCCGGTCCACCACCGGCCGGCGTCGTCGCCGCCACGACGCCGCCGATGTTTCGCCGGTGTGACCTGCGTAAACGTCTGGTTGCCAAGTGCTTGGAGGGGTTCCCCGGCGCCGGACCGGTCCTTACGGTTCACATCATCAGTTGGTCAGACCAGCTGACCGTAGGTGGACCAGGGGAGGGAAATCCTTGGACGGGTTCGACGCGTTCGTGCGTCGGTCGTTGAGTGTGAGCTCCGAGATCGTCGCTCACATCGAGACGCTGATCAGCAGCGGTTCTCTGGAGCCGGGCACCAAGCTCCCGCCGGAGCGTGAGCTGGCACTGGCGCTGAAGGTCTCTCGGGTGTCGCTGCGCGAGGCGATGCACGAGCTGGAGGCCAAGCGGATGATCGAGCGCCGGCCGGGGCGGGGCACGATCGTGCTGGAGGTGCCCTCTCACGCGCAGGCGTTGTACGGGGAGATGTCGGAGTCCGAGCGGACACTGCGCGATGTCGCCGAACTACGCGAGACGATCGAGCCGAAGTTCGCGCAACTGGCCGCCGAGCGTGCGACGGCAGCGACCTTGTACGCCCTTGAGCAGGTGCTGGAGACGAGTGGCCGCGAGTTGTCGCCGGAGGAGTCGCTGAAGGCCGACATCACCTTCCACATGCTGCTGGCCCAGGCATCGCAGAACCCGTTGATGGTGGCCCTCAACTCCCTCGCCAACAGCTGGACGGAATCCGTGCGTTCGTTCTCACACGAGACCGCCGAGGCCCGCCGGTCCTCACACCACGGGCATCAGCTGATCTTCGACGCAGTACGGAGCGGCAACGGCGCCGCGGCCCGAGACGCGATGCTGGCGCATCTCGCCGACGTCGCGAATCTGACGAGGGGCAGCTACCCCTCGTTCTGAACCGGCTCCACCAGCCACTTCCGCGAAATGAGCGACCCATGAGATCCCGATCCCAGTTCATACGGCTGCGCCTGTTCCGTAAGACATCCGTCGAGAAGACCTCCGGCGTGAAGGCATCCGTCGAGAAGCCCGCAGTCGCAAAGGCATCCGTCATGAAGGCGTCCGTCATGACTGCCACGGCGCTGGCCCTCGTCGCGGTGTCGGCGTGCGGCAGCAGCAGCGCGTCGTCCTCGGCGTCGGGGAGCGGGGCGAAGGCGTTCAAGCTCGTCCTTCCCTGGTACGCCGATCCTGAGGGCGGCGGTTTCTTCGCGGCGAAGTCGGAGGGGCTGTACAAGTCCAAGAACCTCGACGTCACTCTGCAATCCGGCGGGCCGCAGGTGTCGGCCACCCAGCTCGTCGCGGCGGGCCGTGCCCAGGTCGGGTTCACCGACGCGGCCGGTCTCATCCAGGCACGCGAGCAGGGCATCCCGGTCGTGGCGATAGGCGCCCTGTACCAGGACAACCCGGTGGGCGTGATGGTGCACGCCAGCACCGGCATCACGTCGTTCGCCGGTATGGGCGGCAAGACCTGGGTGGTGCAGACCGGTCAGCTCGGTCCGGAGTGGGTCAAGAAGAAGACCGGCATCACGTTCTCGACCCAGGCGTACCAGGGCTCCATCGCGAACTTCCTGAAGAAGGACAGCCTGGTCCAGCAGGGCTGGCCCACGAACGAGGCGTACACGGCCGAGAAGGCCGGGGTGAAGGTCAACTTCGTTCCGTTCTCCACGTCCGGGTTCAACCCGTACAACGACATCTTCTTCACCTCCGAGTCCTATCTGAAGAGCCACCGCAAGGAGCTGACCGACTTCCTCGCGGCGAGCATGCAGGGCTGGCAGGACTACATGGGCAAGGTGTCGGTCGCCAAGACGGCCAACACCGCCATCCTCAAGGCGAACAGCCAACTGACCTCGCAGGCCGCCTGGTTCGCCTGGGACAAGCAGCGCAAGTACGTGGTCGCCGACGAGGGCAAGCAACAGCTCGGCGCCATGACGCAGCAGCGCTGGACGACGTTCATCGACCAGATGAAGCAGCTCGGCCAGCTCAAGAGCACGCCGAAGGCGAGCGACCTCTACGACGCGTCGCTGCTGCCCGAGGTCCCGGCACCCACCATGCTGCCCGCGGCGCCGGCCGGTTCCTACTGATGCCGTGAACGCCTGGAAGGAGCGACGCAGTATGAGTGAAGTCCGTGTTGAGAACCGTGTCGAGGAGCAGGCGGTCGGCCCCGATCCGCTGGTCTCGTTCGACGGGGCGGACAAGGTCTACAGCAGCGGCTTCCGGGCGCTGGCCCCCATCGAGCTGCGCCTGCCACGCGCGGAGATCACCGCGTTGGTCGGCCCGTCGGGGTGCGGCAAGTCCACGCTGCTGCGGATGGCGGCGGGCCTGACCGCCCCGACGAACGGCAGCCTGGCCCGGCGCACCGAGCGGATGTCGTACGTCTTCCAGGACCCGACCCTGCTGGCGTGGCGGTCGGTCAGGGCCAACGTCGAACTGGTCGCCAGACTCCAGGGCGTGCCCCGGCAGGAACGCCGGGAAAGGGCGCAGGACGCCATCGACCTGGTCGGTCTGCGGGGGTTCGAGAAGGCGTATCCGCGTGAACTGTCCGGGGGCATGAAGATGCGCGCGTCGCTGGCCCGGTCGCTGACCAGCGAGCCCGAACTGATGCTGATGGACGAGCCGTTCGCGGCGCTGGACGAGTTCAACCGGGAAAAGATGGGCGCCGAACTGATCAGCCTGTGGCGCACCCGCCAGGTCACCGTCATGTTCGTCACGCACTCCATCCCCGAGGCGGTCCGGCTCGGCCATCAGATCGCGGTGATGGGGACCGGGCCGGGCCATCTCAAGCAGGTCTTCCGCTCCCCCAGCCCGCCCACGGCCGACCCGGAGACCGCGCGTGACGACAAGGCGCTGCGGGAGCTGCGTACCGAGATCTCGACGATGCTGGGAGGTGCCGGGATATGACGGTGCTCGACGCCCCGGAACTGCCGAAGGCGGCCTCCACGCACCAACCGGCGCGGCGGTGGCGGTCGTTGGCGGTGAGGACCGTGCTGCCCCCACTCGGCGCGTTCGCGGTGGGCGTGGGCCTGTGGCAGCTGGTGATCGTCGTCTTCGGTGTTCCCGGGTACATGCTGCCCTCGCCGGCGACGATGGCGAGCACCATCACCGACGAGTTCGGCACCCTCGGCGAACCGACCTGGGTGACGCTGCGCGAGTCCGTGCTGGGCTTTGTCATCGCGGCCTTCGTGGGTGTGCTCAGTGCGCTGGTGATGGCGCGCTGGCGGCTGATGGAACGCAGCCTCTACCCCTATCTGATCCTGCTACAGACAGTCCCGATCGTGGCGGTGGCGCCGCTGTTCGTGGTCTGGCTCGGCCCAGGAATAGCGACGAACACGCTGGTGGCGTCCATGATCGCGCTGTTCCCGGTGGCGGCCAACACCCTCCAGGGTCTCAAGTCGGTCGACCGCAATCTGGTGCAGCTCTACACGATGGCCGGGGCGCCGCCCAGGGTGCAGTTGCTGTTCCTGCGGTTGCCGGGGGCGCTGCCCGCGATCCTGACCGGGCTGCGGGTGGCCGCCGGCGCATCGGTGATCGGAGCGATCGTCGGTGAGTTCGTCGCGGGGGTCGGCGGTGGGGCGGGCGGCCTCGGATACGTCATCACCGAGAGCGCGGTCCAACTGCGTACCCCTCAGCTGTTCCTGGCGGTCATCGGCGCGAGCGTCGTGTCGCTGCTGCTGTTCGGGGTCGTCGTCCTGGTCGAGAAGTACCTGCTCGGCAAGTGGCACGAGTCCGTGCTGCCGACCGACGAATAGCGAGGAGCCGTCATCGTGAGCAAGCACCCTTATCTGTGGGCCGAGTTGACCACCGAGGACGTCCAGGGCCTCGCGAAGGACAGTGCCGTGGTGATCCAGCCGATCGGAGCGGTGGAGCAGCACGGGCCCCATCTGCCGCTGGTCACCGACGCGTTGGTGGCCGAGGTCGTCGTCCGTACGGCCGTCGAGCGGCTGGGCGGAGCATCCAACATGTGGGTCCTGCCGACCCTGCACTACGGGAAGTCCACCGAACACCTCGGCCGGGCGGGCACGATCGCGATGTCGACGGCGACGTTGCAGGCCATGTGCATGGACCTCGGTGAGTCGCTGGCCAGGAGCGGTGTGCGCAAGCTCGTCTTCGTCAACGGGCACGGCGGACAGCCGAGCCTGCTCGACGTGGTCGCCCGCGACATCCGCCACCACTTCGGCCTGGAGGTGTTCCCGGTCATGCCGTCGCGGTTCCCGCTGCCCGCGGGGGTCGAGGACCCTGACCCGTTCGGTATCCACGGCGGTTTCGTCGAGACGTCGCTGATGCTGGCCCTCGCGCCCGAACTCGTCCGTCTGGACAAGGCGGTTGCCGACGGTCTGCGGGTCGGCGAACTCTACGCCGCGCAGCGGCACCTCACTCTGGAGGGCGCGGTGCCCACCGCGTGGCTGATCGACGACGTCTCCGCCTCGGGTGTCGTCGGCGACCCCGCAGGAGCGGCCGCGGACACCGGCAAACGGATCGTCGGGCACTGGACGGAGCTGCTGGCCGAAGCGCTGCTGGAGGTCCAGGCGTTCGCGTTCCCGGCCCTGGACGGAACCGCCCGGTGAGTACGCCGCTCACCCCGGCAGGACCGTCGAGGCAGCTGGAAGCAACGGCACTTGGAGGAACGATGACGACCGCGGCACGCCAGCACCTCGGTGCCACGGTGTCGACGACGCTGTGGGGCCGTCTGCCCTGCGCCGAAGACGCACCCGTACTCACCGTCGATCCGGGCGAGCAGGTCTCCATCGACACCGTCAGCCACGAAGGCATCCTGGAGGACCAGGGCCGCGACCCGGTCGCCTTCTTCGCCGGCCACGGCGTCCCCGGCCACCAAGTCCTGGCCGACGCCATCGCGATCGCCGCCCACGGCACCCACACCCCGGCCGACGGACCGCATGTCGTCACCGGCCCGATCGAGGTACGCGGCGCGGCAGTTGGCGACTATCTCGCCATCCAGGTCGACGAGTTGGTACCGCGCACGGCCTACGGCGTGATCTCCAGCCGGCACAACAAGGGCCTGCTGCCAGGTGTCTTCCCCGTCGACGGACCACTGACGAGCATCTTCTGCCCGGTGCTCGACGCGGACGACGGCGTCTCCGCCCCGCAGGCCGCCCTGCCGCTGACGGCGGGCTCCGCCGAACGCGTCGTACGTTTCCCGATCGCGCCGTTCCTCGGCCTGATGGGCGTCGCCACCCCCGGATCAGCGCGACTGCACTCCACTCCACCCGGCGAACACGGCGGGAACATCGACATCTCGTTGCTGCGAGCGGGCAGCACCCTGTATCTGCCGGTCCAGGTGCCCGGCGCCGGTTTCTACGTCGGCGACCCGCACTTCGCCCAGGGCAACGGCGAGATCTCGCTGACGGCGCTGGAGGCACCGCTGCGCGCCACCCTGACGATCGACGTGATCCCCCGGCAGCGCGCCGCCGAACTGTTCGGTGACGCACGCGGCCCGATAGCGCGGACCGCGGACCTTCTCGTACCGACCGGCCTGGACACCGACCTCGACGAGGCGGTCGCCAAGTGCGCGCGCAACGCGCTGGAACTCCTGCGGGCCTCCTTCGGCATGGACCACGAGCTGGCGTACGCCTATCTCAGCGCGGCGACCGACTTCGACATCTCCCAGGTCGTCGACGTGGTCAAGGGCGTGCACGCCCGGATACGACTCTCCGATTTCGCACGGGTGGAAGGACGGGCATGGCGATGAGCGGGCCCGAGAAGAACGAAGAGTGCCAGGTGATCGTGCCCTTGGGGACACCCCCGGGTCTGCTGGAGGCGTTCTGGCGCTACGACACGGCTCTGCTGGCCAACGACCGGGACACGCTCGACGAGTTGTTCATGCCCGGCCCGCACACCCTCCGGGGCGACGGGCAGGCGCTGCTCGTCGGCCATGAGGCGATCGCCGGATTCCGGTCCGCACGCGCCAGGATCCCCACGCGGCGAGTCGCCCAGTTGCACGTACAGGTGGTCGCCGACGACGCCGTACTGCTGATGGCGCGCACGCGGGACGGCGAGGCGACCGGGCTACAGACGCAGCTGTGGCGTCTGACCGAGGACCGCTGGACGGTCGCCGCCGCGCATGTGAGCCTGCCCATGGCACCGAAACCGGCCGGCCCGGCGGCTCCCTTCGACACGACCGTCTGGCGGGCGATCGGCGATCCGCTGGTGGCCGCCGACGTTCAAGGGCCGCTGGACGGCGTCGGTGTCGCCGTGAAAGATCTGTTCGCGGTCGCCGGGCAGCCCATCGGCGCCGGTGTCCCGGCATGGCTGGCCGAGCAGCGCCCGGAGGTCCAATCGGCGCCCGCCGTAAGCGCGTTGCTGGCCGCCGGAGCACACGTGGTGGGCATCGCGCGCACCGACGAGTTCGCCTACAGCCTCGCCGGCACCAACGCGCACTACGGAACCCCACCGAACCCGGCGGCGCCCGGCTGCGTCAGCGGCGGGTCCAGCAGCGGCCCGGCGAGCGCCGTGGCCCTCGGGCAGGCGACAGTCGGGCTCGGCACCGACACCGCCGGATCCATCCGGGTCCCCGCCTCGTACCAGGGCCTGATCGGTCTGCGCACCACGCACGGCGCGATCAGCACCGCCGGTGTCCTGCCGCTGGCCCGGTCCTTCGACACCGTCGGCTGGCTGACCCGGGACGTACGCACCTCCGCCGCCGTCGCCCGGGCCCTGCTTCCCGCCGACAGCGACGGGGCCGTGCCCGTGGGCCGTACCGTCCGGCTGCCCGAGGTCGAAGCCCTGGCCCGGGCAGACGTGCGGGACGCGTTCACGACCGCCGTCGAGGAACTGACCGGAGCCGGACAACTACCGCCGGCCGAAACCGTGGACCTGCCACGCGACGTGCTGGAGCGCTGGTTCACCGCGTTCCGCACCGTACAGGCGTGGGAGGCATGGCGGGCCCACGGCGAGTGGATCACCGCGCACCCGGGCGCGATGGGCACCGACGTGGCCACCCGCTTCGCTCAGGCATCCGCGATCGGCGACGAACAGGCGGCGGCAGCAAGGGAGTTGACGGCCGCGGCACGCGAACAGCTCGGAGAGTGGCTCGCGGGCGGCGTCCTGGTCATTCCTTCGGCCTCCGGCCCCGCACCGGCCCGCAGCGCGTCGGGGGAACAGATAGAGGCCGAGCGCGCGGCGACGCTCCGGATGACCTGCCTCGCCGGACTCGCCGGCGCACCCGCCCTGTCCCTGCCCCTGCTGCGCGCCGACGGCCGCCCGGCCGGCCTGTGCCTGCTCGGCGCACCGGGAACCGACCACGGCCTGCTCGCCCTCGCCACCGCACTGGAGACCCCCGTATGACCGCCCTCCCCCGCCACCGCAACCGCTGGCAGTTCCCCGGCCCGCACATCGACCTGCACCGGCCCGAACTGCCGTCCCGTTCAGCGAAGTTGCGCGCCGAACCCACCCCGATCGTCCTCGACCCGTCCCGCACCGCCCTGGTCGTCGTGGACCTTCAGAACGACTTCTGCGCCCCGGGCGGCTGGCTGGCCGGCATCGGCGTGGACGTGTCGGTGCTCGCGACGGCGGTCGAACTGAGCGCGCAGGCCGTGTCGGCAGCCCGCGCCGCCGACCTCCCGGTGATCTGGCTGAACTGGGGCAACCGCCCCGACCAGGCCAACCTCCCACCGGGCGTGACACACGTCTACGACCCCTCAGGCACCGGCGAGGGCATCGGTTCCCGCACACCCGGGACCGATTCGCGCGTTCTCACGAAGGGCAGTTGGGGCGCCGCCCTCGTGGACGGTCTGGTCGCCGAGGAGCGGGACGTCCACGTCGACAAGTACCGCATGAGCGGCTTCTGGGACACGCCCCTGGACAGCATCCTGCGCAACCTCCGCGTGGACACGCTGATCTTCGCCGGGGTCAACTCCGACCAGTGCGTGTACGCCACCCTCATCGACGCCGCCTGCCTCGGCTACGACGTCGTCATGCTCACCGACGCCTCCGCCACGACGTCACCGCCGTACTGCCACGAGGCGACGATCTACAACACCCGCCAGTGCTACGGCTTCACCGCCGCCACACCCGACCTGCTCGACGCGCTGGACACCGCCGACGACCGTTCCGAGGAGAACCCCGCATGAGCACCGCCCCGACCCTGCGCCAACTCGACCAGGTCGTACCGCAGTTGATCTCTCCGGCCGACACCGTCCGGCTCGCCCTCCTGGCCGGACCCGCCGACGGATCCCCGGCCAGCGTCTTCTACGAGGTCTGGGAACCCGGCGGCGCGCAGCCCGACAACTCCCACCCCGACTCCACCGAGATCTTCGTCGTCCTCACCGGGCACGGCATCGCCCACAGCGACGAACACTCCGTACCCATCGGACCCGGCGACGTGCTCGTCCTGCCGCCCGGCTCGGTCCACCGCATCGAGAACACCTCCGCCACCGAGCGGCTGTACACCGTCACGATCATGGCCGAGGACGGCGGCGCCATGCCCGGCGGCTTCGCCGCACTCGTCGGCGCCGGCACCCCGGTCCAGTGGGACGACACCGACCGGGCCGCGCTGCGCGGACAGTGAGGACCCGGAGCGACGGCACACGCGGCGACGGACGACAGAGGGACGGTTTTCGCAGGCCCACCGGTTGCGGTCATGCTCTAATCTCCGGGTGACGAAGATCGAATCAGGGCTGATACGGCGTTGGCTGAACGGCTGGACCGTCGCCCGCTCGCTGCCCGAGGCCGAGCCGGTCGAGCCCGCCGGGGACGGCCTGCGGTCCCGGTGCGGACAACCCGGCCGCGAGGTCGAGGTGGTCGCGCTGCGTGCGGACGAGGATCCCGAGTCCCTGGCACGGCTGGCGGCGGCCGTCGCCGCCGCGCGGCAGACCACCTGGCTCACCGTGCCCACGCTCCACCCGCGCAGGGTCGAGGCCGTCGTCGGCGCCGCCGGACTGGAGTTGCTCCACCGGTCGGAGTGGTTCATGACGACCGATCTGAGCGAGCACCCGCGGCACGCGCCTGCCACGCCGTACGAGTGCGAGGTGCGCACGGAAGGGCCGGTCACGGTCGTCTCCCTCCGTTCCCCCTCCGGAGAGGTGGCGGCGCGCGGCTCCATCGCCGTGGTCGGCGGTGACGCGATCGCCGATCGCATCGAGACGGACCCGGCGCACCGCCGACGCGGCCTGGGCCGCGCCATGATGAGCGCTCTGGCGGAGGCAGCCGTGTCCCAGGGTGCCCGTACCGGTCTTCTCATCGCCAGCGAGGAGGGCCAGCGCCTCTACTCCTCCCTCGGCTGGCACCACAAAGCCGACGTCGTGATCGCCCGGGGGCCGGTGGTTCCCTCCGTCGGCTAGGACGTGTCGCATCGCGCGGAGGGTCCACGACGTCGCCGCTCTCCCGCTGTGGCTCAGGTCAGCGCTGCGATCCGGATTCCGTCGCCGACAACCTCTCCGGTGCCATGCCCTCCGTGGCACTCAACTCCTGGGTCCCTACGACGGACAGCAGTTCCAGCTGCTCGGCTCCCCTGCTTCCGGGCGGGGCGGTGAACCACAGCAGGCGTTGCCGTCCGTCCTCGCTGAGGAGGTTGTGGCAGTCGAGTTCGATGACGCCGAGCATGGGGTGGACGATCCTCTTGTGGTCCATGCGGCGCACCGCGACGTCGTGGGTGTCCCAGAGGGCCGCGAACTCCTCGCTGTGGCGGCGCAGCACGGCGACCATCTTCGTGACCTCCGCGTCCCGGCCGCGCCGGGCGGCCGCCGCCTGGAGGTCGGCCACGAACACCCGGGAGTGGTGCGGGTGGTCCTCGGCCGGGTAGATCTCGCGCGCCTGTGGGTCGGTGAACCAGCGGTACACGAGGCTCGCCGCCGGGCCGCGCTGTGCCGGGGACCTGCCGAGCAGGGTCAGGGCCAGGTCGTTCTCCACCAGGGTTTCGTGCAGGTCGGTGATGACGCGCGCGGGAGTGTTGGACAGCCGGTCCAGGAGTCCGAGGAGCGCGGGCTGCACGTGTGCCGATGGTCCGTGTGCCGACGGGGGGATCGGCCGCTCGGCCAAGTGGAACAGGTGGTCGCGCTCGTCGCCGTTCAGGCGCAGGGCGCGGGCGAGGGCGGCCAGGGTCTGGGCCGAGGGCTGCACGGCGTTCTTCGCGCTGCCGCCGCGTTCCAGCTCGGTGTAGTAGTCGGCCGACAGTCCTGCCAGCTGTGCGACTTCCTCGCGGCGCAGCCCGGGGACGCGCCGGCGCGGGCCTTGCGGGAGACCGACCTCGGCGGGGCGGATGCGGTCGCGGCGTGTCCTGAGGAAGGCACCGAGTTCGGGAAGGTTCACCCCTCCATGGTCGCTCGTACCCCAGAACGCAGCCAGGGGGTGGCAACCCCTGGGTAGACGCAGCCCTGGCTAGGGATGAGGGACCGGCCGATCGTGGAGGACGTAGCAGGGCAGCGGCAAGGCCGTAGCCCGCCCCTCCCCCTCCATCACAGGAGTCAGCCATGCCTGTCCCCACTTCCCCCGGCGGGACCGCTGCCTCGGCCCGGCCCTCCGCCTCGCCCCGTGTCGCGATCGTCACCGGCGGCTCGCGCGGCATCGGCCGCCGGACCGTCGGCCGGCTGGCCGCCGACGGATACTCCGTCGTGGTCGGCTACGCCGGCAACCAGGACGAGGCCGAAGCCGCCGTGAAGGAGGCCGTCACCAGCGGCGGCCGGGCGATCGCGGTGCGCGCGGACGTCGCCGACGAACGCGCCGTCGCGGCCTTGTTCGACGCGGCCGAAGCAGAGTTCGGCGGCGTCGACGTAGTCGTGCACGCGGCCGGGCGGATGCGACTCGCTCCGGTCGCCGAGCTGGACCTGGCCGTCCTGGACGACCTGCACCGCACCAACATCCGCGGCACGTTCGTCGTCCTCCAGCAGGCCGCCCGCCGGGTGCGCCCCGGCGGCGCGATCGTGACGTTCTCCACGTCCGTGGTGGGACTGGCCTTCCCGGGCTACGGCGCGTACGCCGCAGGCAAGGGCGCGGTCGAGGCGCTGCCGCTGATCCTGGCCCGGGAGCTGCGGGGCCGGGACGTCACCTCCAACACCGTCGCGCCCGGCCCCACGGCCACCGACCTGTTCCTGGACGGCAAGGACGAGGAGACCATCGCCCGCCTGGCCGCCCAGCCCCCGCTGGAGCGCCTCGGTACCCCGGCCGACATCGCCGAGGTCGTCGCGTTCCTGGCCTCCCCTGCCGGCCACTGGATCAACGGCCAGGTCATCCGCGCCAACGGCGGAATCGTCTAAATCCGCCCCCTCAGCCAGTCACCCCGTCGATCAACGAAAGGCCCTGTCATGCCGAACGACGAAACGGGGAAGGTCATCCTCGTCACCGGGGCCTCCAGCGGCATCGGCGCACTGTCCGTGCGTGCTCTGGCCCGCGCCGGTCACACCGTGTACGCGGGCATCCGCCAGATCGCGACCCGCAACGCGACCGCGGCGGCCGACCTGACGCGCTACGGCACCGACCACCGGGTCGATGTCCACGCCGTCGAGCTGGACGTCACCTCCGAGGACTCCGCCGACGCCGCGGTCGACCGGATCCTCGCCGAGCGCGGCCGGCTGGACGTGGTCGTGCACAACGCCGGACACATGGTCCTGGGCGCCGCCGAGGCGTTCACCACCGAGCAGCTCGCGGACCTGTACGACGTGAACGTTCTGGGCACCCAGCGCGTCAACCGCGCCGCCCTTCCGACGTTGCGTGAGCAGGGCTCGGGGCTGCTGGTGTGGATCGGCAGCTCCAGCACCCGCGGCGGCTGCCCGCCGTTCCTGGCCCCGTACTTCGCCGCCAAGGCCGCGATGGACGCCCTCGCCGTCAGCTACGCCGCCGAGGTGCTCCCGTTCGGCATCGACACCGCGATCGTCGTGCCCGGCGCGTTCACCAGCGGCACCAGCCACTTCGCCAACGCGGGCGCCCCCGCCGACGTCGACCGTGCGGACGCCTACGACCGGCGTCACCAACCCCTCATGAGCGACCTGGGCAAACGTCTGGCCGCGCTCATCCCTCCGGACGCCGATGTGACCGAGGTCGCCGAAGCCGTCGCGCGACTGGTCGCGATGAAGCACGGCACCCGGCCGCTGCGCACCCACATAGACCCCAGCCGAGACGGCAGCGAAGTCGCCTCCGCGGTCGCCGACCGCATCCGCGCCGACTTCTTCCGCCGCATCGGACTGGACAGCCTGCTCACCGCGGGCAGCTCGCTCTAACACCCCTTGAGAGAAAGAACGACCAACCATGCCTTTCGCGAACTTCAAGGTCCTCGAGAAGACCCTCACCCCGAAGCAGAAGGAGGAGATCGTCACCCGCACCACCGAGCTGTATGTCGAGCTCTACGGCGAGCGCGCCCGCGCCACCACCATGGTCCTGATCGAAGAGGTCCCCGACGGCGGCTGGGGCATCTCCGGCAACGTACTGACCCTCGCCATGCTCGGCGGCGACGCGACACCGACCGACACCGGCGACACCAACGACGCCTGACCGCACCGGCCGTCATTGGGCCAGGGCAACCCCCCTGAAACAGAGGGCCCCCGGGTCGAGCGTCGCCACACAGCCTCACTCGTCCCGGGGGTCGGTGAGACCGGCGGAGCCTCCGAACGGATCTCCCGTCACTACGCCGTCTCCGTCGCCGTCGCTGTCGGCTCCCCCTGCCCCTCCCAGGGCCTGGCCAGCCCCACCAGCGCAACTCCCGCCGCCGCCACGGCGATCAGCATGATCACCGCCATCGGCAGGGAACTGCCCTCGCCGAACACCCCCACCAGCGGCGCCGCGAGCGCGCCGAACAGGAACTGAAGGCCGCCGAGAAGGGCGGAGGCAGCGCCGGGAGCATTGCGGCCGAGGGCCTGGCCGATGCTCAGGGTCGACGGGAAGACCATGCCGATGCCGCCGGCCGTGATGAACAAGGTGATCCAGGTTCCGGCGAGGGTCTCCCCCACCGTCAGCACCAGCAGCACCTGGGCCAGCGCGCCGACCGCGGCGACGGCGACCGCGCCCACGAGGAGGTTGTTCAGCCGTACCCGTCCCGCGAGTTGGGAGAAGGCCGCGCCTGCGATGAGCATCGCCACGGCGTTGCTCGCGAAGATGAGCGAGTACGTCGTCGCCGAGACTCCGTGCAGGTTCTCGAAGACGAAGCTGGAGCCGCTGATGTAGGCGAACAGTGCCGCCGAGATGAACGCGAGGACGAGGACGTACCCCATGAACGTACGGCGGCCCAGCAGCGCTCCCATCGCGCGGAAGGTGTTCGTGATCCCGCCGGGGTGCCGCCGCTCCGGCGGCAGGGTCTCCGGGACCTTGCGGATCACACCGAGCAGCAACAGGCCGCCCATCACGGTCAGTACGACGAACACCGCGCGCCAGGTCGACACGGCGAGGATCACCCCGCCGAGCACCGGTGCGGCGACCGGCGCGACGCCCATGATCTGGGAGAGGACCGCGAAGTAGCGCGGCAGTTCGGCCCCTTGGAAGCGGTCGGTCAGTACGGCGCGGGCCAGCACCATGCCGGCCGCGCCCGACACGCCCTGGAGGAATCGCGCTCCGGTGAGGACCCCGATATTGGGTGCGATGGCGCAGGCGACGGAGAAGACCGTGAACGCGGCCGTTCCGGACAGCAGCAGTCCGCGCCGGCCGAGGCTGTCGCTGAGCGGGCCGATCAGCAGCTGGCCGACGACGAGTCCGGCCAGGAACGCGGTCATCGTCAGCTGTACGGCCGAGCTGCTCGCCCCGAGCGTGTCCCCCATCGCGGGGAAACCGGGGACGTACATGTCGGTCGCGAGCGGGGCGACCGCGGTCAGCGCGGCGAGGACGGCGACCAGGGCGACCGCGGTGCGATGCGAGGGGTCGGTGGAGTCGGCCGGTGCGGTGGCGCGCGCGGCGGCGGGAGTTGAGGGGGACGGCGATACCATGACCATAACGGTAACTGATGGTTCACCGGTTAACAATGATGGACCGGTGAAGGCCCTCCCCAGCCCGTGCGGGCCTTCCCAAGCGCGTGAAGGCCCTCGAAGTCCCGCGATGGCCCGATCCAGGAAGTGAGAAGACGAGCCGCATGTCGCCCTCCCCCGCCGATGTCCGCACCCAGTGGACCGAGAACAATCCCGGCCTCGACACCTCCCCCATGGAACTGATCGGCCTGCTCAAGCACGCCACCGGGCTCCTGAACCGGGCGGTCGAACCCCTCTACGCGGGCGCCGAGCTCACCGCACCCGAGGTCGACATGCTCATCCCCCTACGGCACGCCACCGACCCGGTGATCGCCCGCCGCCTCGCCGAATGGCTCGGCCTGTCCCGCGCGGGCGTCAGCAAGGCCCTGGGCAAGCTGGAGAAACGCGGTTTCATCGCCCGTACCCCGAACCCGGCCGACCGCCGTGCCGCCCTGGTGACGATCACGCCGGCCGGGGCCAAGGCCGTGGACGACCTGTTCCCGCGCCAACTCTCCGCCGAGGTACAGCTGTTGGCGGGGCTGGGCGAGGACCGGGACCAGGTGCTGAGTGCGCTGGGGCGCCTGGTGGAGGTCATGGAGCGCCAAGTGGGCAGCGCCTGAAGGGAACCTGACGAACAGTCACCAGCAGCACTCGCCGTGTCAGCTGTCGGTATGTCAGATCGCGGCGTCCCACAGCACGTGCAGCGTCGGCGGCTTGCGGAAGACCAGGCCCTGCGGGGCGGCCGGGTGGTCCGGGTCGAGGCGCAGGGCGGGGAGGCGTTCGATGAGGTGCCGGAGGGCGATGCGGGTCTCCAGGCGGGCGAGGTGCGCGGCGAGGCAGTAGTGCGGGCCGTGGGCGAAGGCGAGTTGGAGGCGGGCGTTCTCGCGGCGGACGTCGAAGCGGTCGGGGTCGGGGAAGACGGCCGGGTCGCGGTTGGCGCCGGTGAGGGAGACGGTGACGAGGTCGCCCTCGCGGATGGTGGCCGGGCCGAGGACGGTGTCCTTCGTGGCATAGCGGTCCACGACGGCGGCACCGGGTTCGAGGCGCAGCGATTCCTCGATCGCACCGTCCAGCAGGCCCATGTCGGCCTGGACGAGGGCGAGTTGGTCGGGGTGGCGCAGCAGGTGCAGCAGCGCGTTGGTGATCATCGCCTCGGTGGTCTCGATGCCGCCGAACATCAACACGGCGGCGTTGGAGGCCACTTCGGGCACGGTCAGTTGTCCGGCGGCCGAGCCGAGGAGCGATGCTCCGCCCAGGTCGGCGACGGTGGCTTCGACGGAGGCGCGCAGTTCCGCGTACGCCTCGGTGCCGGCGGCTCCCGCCTCGTGGCCGGCGGTGATGTCCGAGACCGACCGTACGATCGCGTCGTACCAGGAGAGGACCGTGTCCGGGGTGGTGCCGGTCAGCCCGAGCGCCTCGGTGACGACCGCGACCGCGAGCGGGCCCGCGAAGGCGCGTCGCAGTTCACCGGCGCCCGCCGGTCGCAGTTCGGTGACGAGCCGGTCGGTCTCGCGCTCGATGAACGAGGCGAAGCCGTCCCGTACTTCGCGGGGACGGAAGGGTGCGGTGAAGGGTTCGCGGTGGCGGGCGTGCCGTTCCCCGTCGAGGGACAGCATGCTCGGGCCGACGACCTGGGCCGTGGAGAAGCGCGGGTCGTCCACGGTGAAGGTGACCGCGTCCCGCATCACGCTCAGCGCGAGGTCCCGCCGGGTGACCAGCCAACCGCCCAACTCCGGCAACCAGGACACGGGTTCACTCTCACGGAGCCGCGCCAGCCGTGGATGCGGGTCCAACGCGAGTTCGGCAAGCGTGGTCCCGGCACCGACCGGGAAGGAGGCGGCGGCGACCGTACTCATCACGATCCATCACGGGGCAGAGGGAAACAGACCATGCCCGAGGCTAACAATCGGGCTGTGGGTGGGGTGAACGAGGGCGGTGCGGTTCCCGGGCGGGGCTGTGGCGCACGGCCGGTCGCGCCGAGGGGGCCGGTAGCGTCACCGCACTCCGGCGTCGGAGGCACCGCCGTGTGAGTCGGCCGGGCCTGCACCGAACACCCACCCCGTGCCGAAAACACCGCCGAGCCGGGGTGCTCGGCGTCAATGTCGGGGCCGGACTGACGATGCTGTTCGGTGGTCCGGTGGTGGCCGCGTTGCTGGTGTGGGCGCTGGTCCGCGGTATATGGCCGGCGAATCGGCGGCCGGGCGGTCACTACCGGCGAGGGCAACAGATCGAATTCGCCCCGCACGAGGCGTAGTTTGCGCCATCCTGAACGCCATGGGTCGAGGACCGATCGCTGACGCGGGTCGGGCCTCAACTCCCTTTTCCTGCCTGCCTGCTCATCGCGTCGATCCGAAAGGGCACAGCCCCATGGCCACACCCCAGTCCGCCGGGAGGACGCTCGCCGTACCCGAGCGCACCGGCCGGACGACGCACGACCGTGACCCGGCGACGACCGACAGGGCCGCCGCCGGGCTCCGGACGACCGGCCACAGGCACCCCGACCGCGCAGCGGTCATCGATCTCGACGTACCGAACCTGCCGCACGTACCGAACGCGCCTCACGTACCGAGCGCGTCCCACGTACCGAACGCGCCGCACGCACGCAACGCCCCCCGCGCGAAGAAGCCCACCGCGCCGCACGCGGACAAGACGCTCCCGCACGACATCGGCAGAGCCGGCAACCGCACCGGTCACCCCGCCCGCGTCGCCTGACCCAGGACAAGCCCCTCCGCACCCACGCCGAGGGGCCTTCGTCATGAGCCGACGACACCGCACCGTGCTCAGCACCCGGCACACTCGGCGTCCGACGCACTCCGCACCCGACACCGACCCCATCGACACTTGAGCCACTCTTGATCACTTCATCAGACACCGACGGACCGGCGATACCCGTGCCCCTCCAGCCCATCCCGTCCGCCCAGGTGACCCCGGCCGCGTCCTGGCGCATTCTTGCTGTGTCACCCACCCGGCGCCACAGGGACGAGGTTGAGCCCCAATGACTGGGAGTGCCGAGCGCGAGAAGGGGACGCCCGGACGGCTCGCCGAGCTGCTCGTCGACGCCTCGACGGAGGCGGTCGACGCGGCCGGCGGCCACTCCGGGGGCGTCTACCTGCGGTCGAGCACGCCCGGACTGCTGCGTCTCGCCGTCCTGGCCGGGCTGCCCGGGCCGCTGTTCCGCCCCTGGGGGCGGCTGCACGTCGACAGCAAGTTCCCCGTCGCGGACGCCTACCGGCTCGGCGTCCACGTGGTCCTGCCGAACGCCACCGAGACCATGCGCCGCTATCCCCAGTTCGCCGCGAGCCTGCCCTTCCAGTTCGGGTCCCTGTACGTCCCCGTCATCGGCGGATCGACGACCTACGGCGTGCTGACCGTGCTGCGGCCCTCCGCATCGGACGCCACCGAGGTGCTGACCGGCCTGGACCGGATGACCCGGCTGGCCGAGGAGCTGGGCAGCGCGCTGGCCGAGCTGGAGGACGAGCACAAGGACGAGGACGGTCCGTACGTCGCCTGGGACGGTGAGCCCGTGTGCGTCCGGCCGGCGGCCACGCATCGCCCCGAGGGCCGTATGGCGCGGTTCGCGTGGGATCCGAGGACGGCGGCCGTGACCGGGGACGGTTCCCTGCACGCCGTGCTGGGAGTGGACCCTGCCGAGATTCCCGGCACCGCGCAGGCACTCGCGGACGTCATGGCTCCGGGCGACGCGCACCAGGTCATGGCGGCGCTGCGGGCCACGGCCGCCGGGAAACCCCCGCCGCTGCCCCTGCGGGTGCGGGCGGCGGACGGTTCGGCCCGGCTGCTGGACCTGTGGACGCCCGCCACCGGTCCGCTCCCGCCGGGCGGCGGGTACCGGGTCAGCGGTGTCGTCATCGACCCGGGCGGCGCACCGATGGCCGACAGCGCGGCCGATCTGCTCCCGGACGGCGTGTTCTGCCTGGACCGGCTCGGCCTGGTCACGTACGCCAATCCGCGCGCCGCCCAGCTGCTGGGCCGGCCGCGCGAGGAGCTGCTGGGCCGCCCGCTGTGGGAGGGCGTGCCCTGGCTGAACCAGATCGGCTGCGAGGACCAGCTGCGCGGCGCCCTGCTGTCGCTGGGGCCGGTGCACTTCCACGTCCGGCGTCCCGACGAGCCGGAGCAGGGGCAGGATGAGGGGCGGGCGCAGGAGTCGTACGCGAGCGACTGGCTGGCGATGGCCGTCCATCCGGGCCGGGACGGCCTGACGTGCACGGTCGCCCCGTCGACCCGGGTGGCGGGGCCGCCGCTGCCGCTCGTGCCGGTGCACGCCGACGGGGACGGCGGCCCG
>Ga0307510_10000469_pt1 | contig 39363 bp, 48 predicted proteins | sample 12_EM_MG_FD_207224 | JGI IMG/M metagenome (GOLD analysis project Ga0307510, IMG submission 207224) | Populus trichocarpa ectomycorrhiza microbial communities from riparian zone in the Pacific Northwest, United States - 12_EM | ecosystem: Host-associated > Plants > Roots > Unclassified | place...
ACACAATTGAGCCCATGACTAAAAACAAAGACGTTTCGACCCACAGGCTCGACAAAATATCCGGAGCACTTTGGATTCATAAGGATGGGTGGGCTTATGCTAGATTTGTCGATCACCCGCGAAGCTGTATTGAGTGGTGTCATAGCTAAACCGCCAGGTGATCGTAGAGCCGCCAGCTTGGGATTCGCGTGGAGCTGCGCTGCGAGGTCTGCACCATGTTGAAGAGTTCCTGTACCTGCAGATGTAGTGGATAGAGCCGGCTGCACGTGACTCTTGCCCGAAGTTGGGACTGAATCTCGGTTCTCTGGATTCGTCCCAGAAGTCCCGGGTGTAGAAGGAACTGTGTCTGCGGTGGAAATGCCACCTGTTCTAGGGGTAGATGCAGTAACTGGCGGTACTATGGTGGAACCCACAGATTCCTCGTCGTCGCTATCCAATGCCGACATCGACAGGTTACTGGGGATGCCGGAAAGTCCGGTGAGCAGGCGAGATCGGAGGTCGTTTCCGAATGAACTACTCCGTCGCTTCTGGGATTGAGCCGGTTGGCTTGTTGGGTGGTCACTCTCCTGGCCACTGCTTTTACCCTCCTCATCGTCAAAGGCCGACATGGACAATGAAGCCGCCAACCCCGAGAGACCACTACTCCCCTCAACGGGCGTCAGGGGCGAGGGACGAGTTGGACCAGTCGAGGAGCCTACACGGGGACGAGGGGCTGTCATGCTTAGCGCACCACCAGAAGGTCGTCGAGAAGACGATACGGAGGACCGACGGGCAGCAGTTTCATGGGTAGATGGCCGTCTTGAAGTGGCAGGCGAGAAAGCCACAGCAGGTGTCGGTGGCCCGAGTTGCCCGTGGTCGAGCATGTGTTCGCGGTTCGCGAGCTCTGTCCTGAAGATGAAACCCTTGGGCATCGCTCTCCGGACAATGTTGAGGTATGTCTCACCGACACATCTTGCAACGAATGCGCCGCCTGGGCCCGCCAGGGGTAGGAGGTGCTGAATCCGTCGGTGTGTGGGGAAACTTCGCAAACATGTCCGTTTCGGGGACAGAACCGTCACCGTCTACAAGGGACCTTCAGTATAAAGTAGTTAAGATACGGCGTAGAAATAGTGTCACTTAAAACTTCTTCTACTGCTCTTTCGAGGTAGAACATTCGTATGGCTTTGTCGCGTCTGGAGACTTTAAACGAGGCTTGGTGAAATATTTCGAGCTGAGTCATGAACCCTGCGTTCGGGCTGGGCGAATTGAACAAAAATCAACTCGGAGCAAAGTGAACATACTTTATGCTGGGCCTGACCTTTCGGATGAGATCCATTGCCGTGCTGAGGTCTACATTCTGGGAATACATGATGTATGCTGCTACGACAGTAGCACTGCGACCTGCAGCGCACAAGTTGCAGCCAAGGATAATCACATATATATGCGGATACCCACTCGTTCCGGCCTGGCAGTGCACAAGAATATCCCTGCCCTTGTCGACTTCAGCTTGTATGAACGTTATCGCAGGGATCAGATGCTGGAGTATGTCAGCGTCCTCCACGTCGTCCAAGGGAATCTGCTGACGGATGAAGGTCTGTAGTCGACGCGGCCCGAGAAAATGAGGTTACAGATCGGTGTGAGGAGGAGCATGGGACGTACCTCTGGGATGGAGAACCTTCCCCTCATGACGGTCAGGATGCTGCGAATATTGTTCGCTGTGAGAGTATTGCTATCTGTGGCGCTGTGGAGGTCACCGATCCAGAGACCTGATATGATCTGGTCCATATGGTGATATTCATCGTCCACATCCACGTCCATGGCTGGCTGGCTGAGATGGAGAGCGGTAGGCCGTCGTCTAGGCCCTTAAATGCAGCGCCTAGAACGACGTCACTCATCGATGGTGTTTGTACCTGACAAACAAACTCGTGACCCGTCCTTGACCTTGCGGGCTTTTCTCCTGACCAGGATTGGTCAAGCCCATTCTTCTGACATCTCAATTCTTCCGATGAAACAGCTCGTAGTCATGGAAACAGCGTCCGCCTCTTGATTAAAACATGTACAAACTACAGGTTACAAGTGGTGAATAAACGGGACTATGAATACAATTGTTGTCTGTACAAAACATAAGGCATCGAGCCTCGAGCCTCGGACCCTCAAGGCCCTTGGCCCGTCGTGTAGTACGTCACTTTCGTGAGGAATAATGTGTGCCCGATGTCATGGGTGGTTTGGATATCGTACCGGTGGAAGGTACGATGCGATAAGGATGCATCTTCACACCTTTGGCGAGAACTGTCCCCGGCCGACGAATTCGCCCCAACGCGGCCCCAACTATCAACAAGGGGGGCCCTGGCTTGATGCCACCCAATGCATCGGGGGAGGAAATCACTCGGGGAGCACCTGACGCATTTGACGCGCTTGTCGAAGATAAAACGAGAACGGCATCGGCGTTTTCGAGAGAATCGGTCAGGACAAGGCGGACGTGCGGTTCTGCAGCATTCGTCTGATGCATGTGAGACGGGTGGGTGACTGTTGAATTGTATAACGTAGATGCGAGAGGACCGGCGATAGACGGAGGAGGCGGAGGATACGGCGCGTGGAAAGTGGTGGGAGAAGAAACAGAATCTGGCCGTCTGCTCTGCCAACCTTGGGAAGGAGGGCTATACGCGGGGTCCTGTGAACGGTTTGGCCATGTCAGATGCCTGTCGCTGTATCAAGGGAAGGTAAACGAACCTGTTGACCAATGCATAGTACGTGTGCGCCAGGCAACGTCATTTTGGACGGTACACCGTGCATCGGGAGGGCGAGAGAGCGTAATGGAGGTAGGGTGGGGCGCTCAGGAACAAAAGACATGGGGCACAGGTGGGTCAGGCCACAGATAGGAAAGTGATGTCTAGACGGAGACGGAAACGAAAAAACCGATCACGAGGTTGGGGAGACAAAGTGAGAGAAACACGGAAGAGAAAGGTTGATGATGCATGTGGAGGTGGTCCAAGGGACCTTTATAATGCTGGACGAGGGCAATTGGTCCAACCTGGAGAAGACAGCGAGGCCTAGCGCCGGGCTATTGTGCGCCGCTTGTGTACATGTCGTCGACAAAGGAGAACGGTGCGGTAGCATTGTTCCTCGAATGCGGGGGTTAAGCGGTCAGCGAAAGATCTTGTCAACGTGCCCTGAACGATAAAGTTATTGTCCTCAATTTCGTTCTCGGCCATTGTCAAACAGAGTTACATAATTCCATTGCTCACGTCCTTTCTTGTCCCGACTCAGCCATGTCAGAACCTCCTCCAAAAATCCGTATTGTGCGCACCGCCCCCATCACGCCACAGGTCGAGAAGCTCATAATATACCGTGACGATGACTCGCTAGATGCCTGGCGCGCAGTCGGACCTCTCCGCTGCAACCTATCAGATCCACAATGAGACCCACACTCTCGGCAATGCCCTTCGCTGGATGCTCATGAAAAAGTAAATGACTCGTCGTCCCCCTTTCGTTATCCCTATGGCTAGCTCAATTGTCCCCAGTCCCAAAGTCGAATTTTGCGGGTACAGGTAGGTCTTATTGTTAACTGCCTTCCTTTTATTCCCCATTCCCTTACATCTCCTGATTAACAATAAGCTTGGCCATGCTCCCATGATCCATCAATGACTCCATTCTTCCCCTACCTTATGCATTCTATTACTTTCACGATCCCTTATGTGGCTCCCTCCTGGCGAATAGCCCCTCGGGTTTAAACGTCGGTTAACTTCTGCATTCTCACGAAATGCTGGAAGCTTTCGCTTTTGAGTTCTCATGGCTTCTTCCTTTTGTTCCCTCCCTCCAATGGCCGCACCACTAATAATGGTCTAGTGCCCCTCATCCATCTGAAAATCACATACAGATCCGAATCCAGATGTACGGTATGTCTTTCCTTCTTCGTCCTTGCTAGTTAACGCCTCTCCACGTCGTCCCCAGATAACTTGTCGTCGCTGACTGCACTCCTTTGTGCATTGGATGACCTGGATGTGCTGTTCGAGAGCATTGAAGCCGCATATAAGGCAAGCTTGGAGCATGACAATGTCACGGTTTGGGATGAGAAACGGTAGCATGGACCAGGCTTCCTCTGGGTGGTGAGTATCTCCCATTCTCCCATTGAGCTACTGGGCCGGTGGTCCCTAACAAGATCGTTTCGACGTTCCACCAGTTATAGTCCAGGTGTCTTCCCCCCTATCCATGGGTTAATAATGACCAGACACAACTCTCGGCTGTACTGTCACTTCTACTTGTCATCCTCGTCTCGCCGCTTTATCGCGTTGATTGTTCGAATACGAGGTAGGGACGTGTGGTATTGGGAAAAAGGCGATGTTACGGTCTGACTGGCCAAGTGATAAAAGTGGACACCATTTCATCGCCAGCGACCACACTCTAGGGATGATTGTGAATGCATATTCGTCATTTCGTGTCCCTGCTTTCTATGCATGACGATTGGCATATCGACGCCGCGACATGAGACGCACTATTGTTGGGAAACTCTAGGACCTACTCACTGATATCCGTCAGGTGGATAGTACAGCGAGCGGTCGAGCCAATTCTTTCTAGGTTCGCAAAAAAGGACCGAATTGCAGAGAGTGGGCATGTTTCTTGCAACAACAGTCCTGGGACTGAATCGTGACACAATGACATGAGCGCTTCAAGTCGTATTTGAAAGCTTGGCTGGTGATCACTCTGGAAGAAGCAAATCCTTCTTAGTCATGGACCTGAACCAAGACATACACATCTAGAACAGCAATCGGCGTAAAGTCCAAGGTTACGTATTTTATTGTTGGGATTCACGGATGCTTGTGAACGCCGAAGGGGACTCGGGTTCGGCTTTGGATCGTCGCTTTGCTGAGCATCGTATATAACTGAACCAATTGAAGACGTGTATTTGTTAGAACCTCGCACACTTGTTGACCATGATGCCATGATAAGGTTGTCTTTCCCGTGACGCCCGCAGGCAAAATAACCACGGTCACTGCCAGTACGTAGTCATCGTATAAGCATTGCCCCAAAACCAGTTGGCGCTCAAGCGGCATTATCCGGACCGAGCGATGGCCGTGCCAAGTGAAACGCCCGGATACATACACTACACTATCGGGCGACGCGAGTGTGCGAGTGTGAGTGCGCGAACACGGCACCAGCTGCGGACACTGCTTCGTTCCCTCACTCGACAGTATCGGCTCAATTTTAGCCCCTTCAACTCCATCGGGCCGGTTCGTGTACTACCACCCTATCCCACCCACGAACTTCCCGACGACGTCACCCCTCGCTGCTTCGTTCTTCATTATCCTCATATCCCGTCAACCTGAAAAATGCTCAGTCGCGTCTCTTCGTTCGACGACCTCGCAACTTGGGAAGACTCAGTCTCCCACGCTATGCCTATCATCGTTGTTGACCCCCTGGAGGACTCGGAAGATGCCGTCGATCCCTCATCCGTGTACGCCTTTCTCCCTCTCCTTCCTTTCCGTGTGTTCAATTGGCCCTCGTAGCGATCCACGACCACCACTCCAAGAAGTCACGGAGCTAGAAGAGAACATACACTCCCTACGATCTCAGCTGGAGACCCTCCAGACTCGAAAGTTACACATGCTCGCTCACAATGCCCTCATTAACCGCATACCGCCCGAACTTCTTTCCCGTATCTTCGAACTTGGCGTCCACGAATCTAACGACCTTTTACCTGCCATCTCACTCGTCTCTCACCTTTGGCGCTCAATAGTCCTCACGACGCCATCCTTATGGTCCTATATTCGCCTCTTGAGTTACTCTCGTTCTAGCTCGTTCCTTCGCAAGCTCAAAATACATCTGGAGCGTTCACAAGATTGCAAATTTCTCCTGGACATAGATTGTCGATATCTGGACGTCCCAAATGAACTCTCCCAGATCATGACAGAGCTCGATCCACATCTTCACCGCTGTTTCTCCTTTCGAATGTCCGCCCCGGACTGGCCAAGCATGGAGATTGTACGAAATATGTCACAGAAACTGGGACCATCCCTCGAAGAGCTATATCTTCGCTTTGATCCGTCCGAATCCGAAGAACAGACACCGTTCGTCCTCCTCACACAACCTTGTCCCCGTTTATCAACGATCACCCTTGAGCACGCACCGCTCATTTGCATACGGACACAACTCCCATCACTTCGTTGCCTTTACCTCATCCGCGAGCAGCGGTATGCCTCTTCTACCCGCATAGGCCTTTCCTTCAAGGAATTCCTCGACGTTCTCAACTCCACACCTACATTAGAAGAACTCCGCATCCAATCAGCTCTCTTCCTCCTCGACGGCTCCGATTTTGTCTTCCGATCATCACCTGTCCCCCCGATTTTCCCAAATCTCAAATCACTCTCCTTCCATTACGTCGAGTCTAATAACCTCGCCCTCTTCCTCGAGGCGGGACGCTTTCCCGCCTTGCGCCGTCTATCTGTACAGATGGACACCTCGAACGACGAAAATACCCAGTGGCTCGTACGCATGTCCATGGACAGTGCAGTGCGGTTCCCCGTCCTCCACCAACTTGACCTTCGTTCATGCAATATTGACGGGGTCGGCCTTGTCCCGTTTGTCCGTGCCTTACATCAGCTCCCGCACCTCACAGCGCTCGGGCTGTCGAGCCCACCGAGCGGCGTGCTTGGCCCGCGTCTATTTGAAGTGCTTGCCGCCACGCCAGACGCTAGCGAAGGCGGCACGAGTGGTCAGTGGCTACTCCCGCGGCTGCAGGCTCTCTGCGTGCAGAACTCCCGCGATATATCCGGGCACGAACTGCTTCAGGTGGTGTGGGCGCGGAATGCGGGCGGTGCGAGCGTTTCGCCAATCCGGTATATAAAGATTGCGCAATGTTACGGCCTCGACCCTGAAACGCATGAGCAACTCTGCCGAGCTGTGACCACCGTCCGGGTGGTACGGTAGTACCTGTGATCAAGGAAGATTTTTTTAGACAAAAAAGAGAGGATAATACTAGCTGAGTGCGAGGCCCCAACGCTCATCCTTAATTGCCCTCACATAGTGGGTTTCAGTTGCCCGTCTAAGTCACCTTCCGGTTGCATGGACCAAGTCTTCATCTACCAAGCACATATACATACGGTTCCGTAGTGTACTCGTCTTTTTCATCTTGAAGAATCGTGCCTGTTCTCTGTAAGACTACGTACTGACTTGTTGCAAACTTGTATCTCAGTTGCCCCTCTCAATTGATGACTCTTAAAGACGTGGGTCATCCTACTCGACCAATGCCCCCCCCCTGAAGATTCAGGGAGACTCAGGGAAAGTGTAAAAGAGGAATACGATGTAAATTCTGTGCGGCAGGTCACAGAGCTACTCTGGACTATAAGTCACGGAGGTGAGGAGACCTTCGAATTGGTGCCACGTCTCACAGGTCTCCAGCTCTCGAATCTCCGTACTCTAAGCTCCCTCTCGGCTTGCTGCATCCGCATGAACATAGAAAACCTAAAATCGAGGACAGGCGCGGAGAGTTGACGTTCGTTGGTAGGAGGACGGCCAGAATATATATTCAATTGGGATATTCGGCAAAAAAAAACGGGGTGAAATCCGTGGGCCTGCGTCTGGGCTTGAAAGACATTGGACATCCGTGGGCGAGATCGTCTCATGAACCTTCCCGCAAGAGAATTGAGACAGCATGTGCTGTCCGCAATCGCATGGAATTATGTGGATATCTGGTCCGTGGGCACTTGATGCGGAGTTGTACTGTTCAACTCAGGGGTCCTGAGCTGACTCGGAGCGCCCGTAGCACATGCCATGCCGTTATTCATACAAGTCAGATATCGGTCCCGTCATGATGGCGCTCGCTCAGCGCCGGAGGTACGCTCCTCCGCTCTTGTTCTTGCCATGTTTATCACTTTGTTCCTTAATACAGTACGGGACACTGATAACAGGGCCATGTGACGCGCCTGCCCACATGCTCGACAATGATTCCCTTATCAACCGTGACGTGTTTGAATTTTGCCGATCAGCCGTGCTAGACCAAGAAGAGGTTGACGTTGACCGTTGACGACAAATTGAAAGTCTGCACCGGACACTGGCACAGCGGGGAATGGGTCTTCGAAAGGAAAAGAAATTTGGTGGTACAAGCCCCGCCGAAGATGGCGGCGCCTCATACTTGCTTCGCCATACTTATGGCACGCCAGTGGCAAAACACGCTGGCGCATTCACCTCCCTCCCCACTTATCATCAGGTACGCCGACGTGGATCAGTTGTTTGCACACTCAGGCTAGCACCGGAGCCATTCTCCCCTTCTTTCCCTCTTCTCCAAACCATCGCCAGTGTCCTTACCAACATTGACAACCTTGCCACTAAGTTCAACACAGCTTGGAAGATAAGGAGCACGGGGCATCATTTTCAGATTGTGGCACAACTTGAAACGTCAATGTCCATGCCAAGTCCTGCCTCACTGGCCCCCATTTACTCGTTTGTTTCTTGATCTCTTCCCCTTTTGCCTGCACATGCCCCAATTGGAGACAATGGGGATTTATTTTTCCACTCCTGTTCCTAATCACGACATCATCGAGAGGTGACCGTTCATTCGCATACATTGACACCCCCACACTTCCGAAGCTCCACTGCTTTGGGTTCTGGGGCATTACCGCTTATTTAGGAACCTTCTTCCCAGACTCGTTGCGCCTGACCTCCAGAAGCTTTGCACCGTGTTCTTCAACCAACTCACCTACACTGTCCCGCACCTGTTAACAGTTATGAGCACAGCAGAGAACCTCAGATTTAGCAGCATAAGCTTCGATTCAATGGGCACTGGGCAGGCAGTCGTATTGACGACGTATCCTCAAGAGGGAGACAGGACCTATGCTTGATTATGGTAGTCCGTTGCAGACAGGCAGATCGCTTCCGCAACCCACTGTCAATACCTCATGAACTCCACCTCCTGGCCATCTCCGTTCCCTGTCACTTGGTTTCTCTAACTGCACCACGAACTATATTTTCCGCCTACCTCCTACGGCGATTGTGTAAACCGGTGTGCACCCCCGGGTCATGTTTCTTGGCAGGTATTTTTTCTGCAGGAGGTATAATGACACTTCACTGGTACGCTGATGAGTGTGCGGTAGCACGACAAACCCGCTATACTGTCTAACTTACGGAACAATCAAGTACGTCTGTATTCCAACACAACAGTATTTCCCAACAGAGAGCGGAATGCGACGACCTGCCACTGCGATCTCACCGATTATTGCGTGTCTACCGTTCGGAGCTGTCCCGTTTCATACACAGGGACCGAGCTCGAGCAACGTGATTTATTGTACGCAGGCGCAGTGTTAATGTTTGGGTGTATGAAACGACGATGGAGACTCAAATCTGATTGGTTTCACAGTCTGCACTGTGTAGGAATACGACACTGACTGAGTGCGAGGCCGTGATGCTTACTGTATCATCCTACCATGGTGTATTTTGGGTTGTTTATTTCTCCATGGACTCGGGCTCACTTTGTGTATGCTAAGCACGGATACATACGTTAAGCAGCTCACTTGATGAACTGTTATTCGAAGTAATAACTGGTCGCGATCCTGCTCGCTGTCCTCAAAAAATGTCTCCAGAGGACGTAGGTCATTAATACTCAGTCAAGACCATCTCAGGGTGATTCAGTGAGAATGTGCGCGCAACAAAGAAATACAATATAGATTTTGTGGAGGTATAGCTACAACTACCGAGCTAATGCATGAAGAGTGTCACGTCTCATTGGCCTCTTGCTCTCGAATCTCGCGCTCTAAACGTTCTCTCTCGGCTTGACGCATGCGCATGAGTACAGCAGACTCGAAATCCAGGCCAGGAGCGGACACTGCAGGTGCAGACGAAGCGGAAGAGGGAAGGCCAGACTGTAAAAGTGGTCACGTTAGTCTGCAGCGCAACCAAGAGAAAAACGGACATGAACACGCACGAAGGATGATGGGAATGACGAAAACTGGGGACCAGAGACGGGTTTTGAGCGGACACCTGAATTTTCCTGGGTGGAACCGCCTTGTACGTCTACTCCCGCGGGGGCGCCGTCGCCCGCGCCCCTCGTCCTGTCCACTGCTGGCGCTGGGGACGCTTGCGCTTCGCGCATCTCTTTCGCCTTGAGCATCCGTTCCGCCCAGCTCCAGACCGCCGGCTCGGACCCGCCCATCCAGCCGATCTCGAATTCGTCCAGCCCGCGATCCGCGCGCCGGGACGCGCACACCGCCGCGTGGGCGTCCGCTATCGTCTTGAACGGAACGGCCGCGGTGGCGTGCTTGGGTGGCTTTTGCGGCGCCTTTTTGGGCGGTTTCATGGAGAGCACGACCGAGTCCTTGTCGACGGGACCGAACGTGCTGGCCATGAACGTGTGCAGCGCGTCCGTCGTCGTCAGATGCGGATATTTGGCCAGTGGGTACTTGAGGCGGACGGTGGTATCGTGTTCGCCTGGGGGAAGGCGCGCAAAGTAAGCAAGCCTTCGTACAAAAGGACAACGGCGTGTGTACACACCGAGCGGTGGTGGCTCGAGCTCCTCCTGTGCGCTCTTTTCCGCGCGTTCGGCCTCTTCCTGTTGCCGCCGTAGGTCCGCCTGGCGCTCCTCCACCATCCGTCGGCCGGTGTCGCGGATCTGTTCGGTTTCTTGAGCATACCGCTGCTTTTTGGTCGCCTCGGCGGACTTGGCTTCCCTGTCTGCTCTTTCCGCTTCCTCTAGCTCCTCAAGCATGGCCTTCCGTTTCTTGTCAAAGTTGGCGTAGCGTTGCTTGCGGGCCTCTTGGATGCGGAGCTTTGCGTCCAGGGCCATCCTCCGCAGAGGGTCGAGCAGAAGTTCATAAGCCTGCGTGAGTTCATGAAATAGACGTGCTATATACGATGAGAGCGGATTATCAGATTCGATGTGGGTCGATTGGGTGGGAAGGAAAACACGAACCTGCATCTTTGAGGTGGGGGTTCTGAACTCAGGGGAATATAAGTGGTGAGCGGACGACGGCAAAAAGACAACACCGCACGCACTCTATCTGGATGGGTCTTCAGTGAACGTTGGCGGAATCCCTTCTTGATCTCCGCCTCTGTTGCATCAGAGCCAACGCCGACGACCTCATAAGCGTTCTTCTCATCGTTGTCCCTGTCCATGATATCAGCGGCCCGGTGAATCCAACTAGACGCCGATCACGACTCCGCGTCAACGGACGCATTCCGGTCATGTATTCCGTGACTCGGTCCTCACCTCAACATGGCACTCCGCCAGCACTGGAGGTGTGCTTCCGTCTCGCTACCTTCTTTATTATCACATTATGACTGAAGTCAGCACCAGTGGAAACAGGCCATGTGTTATACCCATTCAAAGGCTCGACGATGACGTGCTTATCAACATATTTTATCATTATCGACCGGTCATACTAGACGAGGACGAGGTTGACCTTGTACGTATCTTACAGGGAGGAGAATGGGATCGCGAACGTTGGTGGTACAAGCTTGCGCAGGTTTGCCGAAGGTGGCGGTACCTCATACTAGCGTCACCATCCTACCTGAGTCTCTGTCTCGTTTGCTCATACGGAACGCCCGTAGCAGACATGCTCGCGTATTCGCCCCCGCTGCCTCTTGTCATCGATCACACTGTCCGATATCATGAAGTGACCGTTGAAGATGAAGAGGCCATCTTGCTTGCACTCCAGCATCACGACCGAGTGCGCCGTATCCGCCTCCAGATGCCCATCCCAAATTTGCAGAGGCTCATCATGGCCATAGACGACCACTACCCAATACTGGAATACCTTTTTCTCGCGCCGAATACCAAGCACGAGACGAACTTGCGGCTTCCTCAAACGTTCCAAGCACCCCAACTACGCCACCTCGTCCTGAACATTGCTTGTCCAATTGGATCTCCATTGCTTACGCCCATCGTCGGCCTTGTCACTCTATCCCTCAACAATATCCTATCATCCGCCTATTTCCGCCCCTCTGGTTTACTTCAGCAGCTCTCACTCATGCCCCAGCTAGAGACATTAGGGATAAGCTTTCACTCCCCTGTTTCTAACCATGCTGAGAGGCCGCTATTGCATACCCCTACCATGGCACGCGTCACTCTTCCGAACCTTCGCTGGTTTGGGTTCCAAGGCGTTAGCATTTACTTGGAAGCCCTCCTTTCCCGATTCACCACACCTCTTCTCGAGAAGCTCCAAATCTTGTTCTTCAACCAACTTACCTACACTGTCCCGCACCTCCTGGAGTTTATGGGCGCAGCGGCGAACCTCAAGTTTGGCAGTGCCAAGTTCACTTTCCATGAGAAGGCGGTTGTCGTGACTGTGTATCCTCACGAGGGAGACAGGCTCTATGCCTTTATGATGGTAGTCCGTTGCAGACACCTTGACTGGCAGGTTGCAACCATAGCACAGCTCTTCAATGCATTAAGCCCAGTATTCGCCGATGTGCGGCATCTCACTCTCGACTATTATGGGCACTTCCTGTCGTTTGAGTGGCACAACGACGTCGACCCCACACAATGGCACGAACTTCTCAAGCCGTTTCGCAATATCAAGAAACTTGTAGTGGACAATGGCCTTGTTGGAGAGCTCTCGCGTTCCCTTTTAATAGATGGCATAGAACAGCCTCCAGAGCTGCTGTCGGCGCTGAACGAGCTTAGAATATTTGGAAGAGGCGATTATGGCGACGGACTTATGCCTTTCATCAATGCCCGGCAGGTTTCTGGCCGTCCTGTACTGCTTGTCGTGGAATCCGAAACTGAGTCTGAGTCTGAATCCGATTCAGATTCGGATTGGTATTGATAGTAGCAGTGAGCCCTGCGAACCCCCCACCCGTACTTTCTGCGCATGTCTTGGATGAAACATTCCTGTTCATCAGGCTCATCTTTGGCACCGTCTCCACGCACTGGCACACACCAACTCTTGTCTCCGTTGCAACCATTATCATCCTATCCATGAATCTCACCTACCTTCATCACATCTCCATTTTGATACTTCTTTGTTCCCCCAACCAGAACTGCAGCATGTATATGCCAAGCCTCCAACGCCTCTGTTGGGGCCGGAGTTTTAAGTGCCTGGCCAAACTGCCAATTTGAAAATTTAGGCGAGAACGTGGGGAAAAAACTTCCGTGCTGCAATTTTCGCATTTTTGGGCGCTTTGTTTCAAATCAGGACCAGATTTTGAGCTTAAGCACCCGTTAACTATGGCCCAAATCAAGATCTACATGTGTAAATGGGGCTCGTTTTCAGGTGTGTCATGCTAATCAAGGCCTCGTGGCCACCCTTGCCGCAGTTCCATCCCCCGCGTGCGCAGTCTACTTCAACCTGTTTGGGGCTCCGGTCATTCAGTTCCTTATTCACCTTGGTTCGATCTTCGTTCCCTGAATAAGACATGGTCCCGTGCAGCACGGACAGCACGCGGAACAATTCCGCAAGGTTCTATGTGCTAGAAAGTGTATGAGGTACATTGGTATGTGATTGACGATGCAACAAAATCCGCGCTCCCTCGCAATTGCAGCTGTCAAGTGTCTACTCCAACACTCATACCATGCCACTTCTGGCCTTCCTGTTAGTCGATCTCTCCCTGCTCCCTCGTACACGTGTAGCCTATCCCATATCGGATTGGCCACGCGCTTCATTCGCAACATTGGTGTTTTTTTGAACACCCCGATTTTCTTGAGACGCCCCAGTGAACAGCATGCCCCTCAAAAGCAAAAGATCAAGAGCTGCCAAGCAAACTCGCAACAACGCACTCGCAGCATTTGCAAAGCCTGCACCGCACACGACCAGCCCAGAGGGCTCAGAATATGTTGACTCAGAAGACTCAGTGACAGACTCGGAAACCGGCGATGAATCGGAAATACAACGGGGAAACAAGGTGGGGGAATCGGTGGAGGCACTGCAGCATCTCGACTCCACGTTTCTTCCTCCTCACCTCTGCCCGGAAGAGAAAGGACGAGAGAAACGTCGGAAAATTGCAAATAGGAAGGCTGTATACAGTGGAGACTCGCGGACATCGATTTGGCGAAGAGAAAGTGAGTTGAAGCGTGCAGCAGAAGGGTGCCAAACACTCGATGCATTCGTCGTGAAAAAGGTACGCCTCTTGAGTGTAAAACAGTGGCGAGTGAAGTAGGAACTCATTCCACCCAGAAGCGGCAGCGTAGTCCTTCACCGCTCGAGGTAGAGAAGATCCCAGCACCAGGAGTTGGTCTCCAGGAAGGAGCAATAGTGCCAGTGGCAGAAGATCTTGCTGCACCGCAATCGATACAAGCCTGAGACTAACAAGAGGTGGCACGATCGGTCAAGTAAGGTGAGCTATCCGGTTGCACACGGAAAAGCACTCGCATTCGGGGTATTGGTGACTCCAACGCGATCCCTGCGAGAACCGCATCTCCTCACCTTCGTCAAGTCTTGTTGTCCGTCAAAACGTCTCGATCACCGTTGTCACCCATTCCCCTTGTTTCCTTTGTCCCAATTCATTCCGTCCTCTTCGCATCTCAGCACTACGACGTACCACCACTCATCAGCCACGAGCCCTTTGTCTTCGTCCCCAGCTTGGGTTGACACGGTCTCATCTTCGACGCAACCTCCCCTCCGTCCCGAGCGATGGATTTCGTGCAGCTCCGGTGTCGTCGATACTCTTTTATTCTCCCTTTTCGGCCTTATTGCTTTATCTATTTTAGCACTTCCTCTCTCCTTAAGTCTTCGAACCTTGCGCCCGCTTCCACGAACCCCGTGTTTTCCCTCACGCGTTCATCTCCCTTTCTCTCCCCTTAGCTTCATCGTCTCCTTTTCATCCTGTCATGTTCTGTACCACCTCATTTTCCCGGTTTGTTCGACTGCTTACCATTTGATTCGAAGGCTTCGGACGGTCTCTTACGGGTTACAATCGGCTCGCATGTATATAATCCGCCTTGACGACTCTCTGTGAATTCACCTTTCCCCTTGCGTCACGGTTTCTCTCTCCTTTCTGCGTGCCACCGCAAGCTTTCTCCCCCTCTCTCGTCAACCGTCCGTCGCTGCGACTGAGCGACTGAGCGTACCAGCGACGACTTGTTGGCTCACATGTGTGCTTGTTCCTGCCACGGTTTTCATTGCGAGCTCAATGCGATCGAGCTGCTCTGGGGGTATGCGAAGCATCGTGCGTAATCTCCGTGTATTTCTTGCGTGCGACATGCTCATCTTGACATCTTCATTGGTCCAGGATACCGGCGCTCTGCTGATGGGAGATTTGTGACAGCAAAACTCCTTGTTCTGGAGTGTCTCGATGCATGTGAGCTTATCACGATCCGACGTTTCTTCCAGAAGACATGGAGACATATAGGTATGTATGCGCACAATTACGCCGCGTACGCAGATCGTAGATAACGCGACTTCCAAAAAAAAGCTCACCGCGCGTGAAGCAGCCTTTGCAAATAAAAAAATATCGGTCTCTCATCGGGGGTTGGCCTCCCAAGTGATATCACCAAGGCTCTGGCTACTCGGGACAAAGAAAAGACATCGCAAATACTCAACACAGATATTTTCATGCTCACAAAACGCTTTTAATCATGTTAAAATGAGTGACAATGCCTCTCTAGTACATGTGGACATTGTCATCATCTCCACACACCACGCAGAGATCTCAATTGAGCACGTCGTTCCAGTGTCGTTCCGTTCCGCAAACCCACAGAACGATTTTCGTTATTCTATCATCCTCGGGTATCATCGTGTCCTTTTTTAGCATCCCGGTAACTGCACCTTCTACCTTAGGGTGACGAGGCACCTTTTTTCGATTTTGTTATCGTGTACGCCGGAATCATTACTGGTCAGCGGCTACGAAAGGCTCGGGCGGGATAGGAGGTATGAGGAGTGTATGAGGTCGTCTGAATAGATTGGGTACTCATTCGAACTCCGCTTTTGCGCGTCTTTGCTCGTCGTTGTGTGTGCGTCGTGTGTGGACTGCGATCACAGATCTCACTACGTCCCTGTATTTTCCCTGTAAACCCACACAAGCTCTTTCAAACATGAAGCTCGTTCGGTGAGTGATCGGCTCTAGTCATCAATGGACGTATCCATATAGCGAGCCCCAAAAGACAGCCGCGTTTCCATCCTCGTGCCCTACTACGTTTGGGTTCCGCAGACGGTTAACATCGCCCCGCTATTTCCAGGTTTTTGATGAAATTGAACAACGAGACCGTGACTATCGAGATGAAAAACGGATCGGTGGTACATGGGACGATCACAGGTGCGTTACAGGCTTCCTATCGAGCCAAGGTCTGCATCGCTCAACCTCTTTTTTTTCCCCCCCGTTTGTGGTCCCTCTAGGCGTCGACATGCAGATGAACACGCACTTGAAAACGGTCAAGATGACGATGCGGAACCGTGATCCGGTCTCTCTGGACTCCTTGTCCATCCGCGGCAACAACATCCGCTACTTTGTTCTCCCAGACTCGCTTCAACTCGATACCCTTCTCGTGGATGACGCGCCAAAACCCAAAAATCGTAAGAAGGACGATGCTCGTGGTCGAGGACGTGGCCGCGGCGGTGTTGACCGCGGTCGTGGGCGTGGGCGTGGTAGAGGGCGGGGACGGGGCTTCTAAAGCACACCCCGCGTGGCCCTTCCGAGATGTACGCTTGTGCAAACGGGATGTTGTGGCAGATTTTTATACGAACATCGTACCTCGCCAATTGTTCATGCCCCAAAATTTCTGGTCATACACCGTTCAATATTGTATCATGCTTCCTGTCATGTTATCGCACCTTGTCGGTCATCTCGTACTGTTTTTTGTTTCTAACAGAATATATGTGACACCATCATATTCTCTATCGTTTGGTGTTGCGTATGGCTCGAGCGACAAGCAGCCCTAATATACCAACAGAACCCCACGCCCTGAGCAATCTAACCTGATAATCGTCTTTGCCATCTATGGGACTTCGCAGAACCTCGACTAGCGAAGGCCCATCCTCATTTATCGAGTCAACCTGACCTAAAGGCCGAACAAAGGGGGAAGATGGCGTCCGTGCTGGATCTGTGTCCATGACTTCCGCGTGAGCCACGCCACCAAAAAAGTCTGTGATGAGGGTTCGCTCCAGAGGTCGGTGGAAGAGATCAGAGCGGACGCCTGGATGGGAACGAATAACTTTAGGGTCATACTTGTCGAACTGGGGTATATACCGTCAAGAGACGACGCAGAGTAAACGACCCAAAACACGCACCAGATCTTTCATGCTTGTTGTGCTGGTCTTGTTGATGCCTTCTAGGTATTCCAGAACAAAATGCGTGTAGCTGTCAATGACAGAGACGCCAACGTCCTCGTCATTCTCATACTAACGCGGATCGTCGGCATTAAATTTAGCGTGATGCAGAAGAGTCGACGAGAACTTACCGAGTAAGAGTTCTCGCGAATGCGTGAAGAACCAGTAGCGAGGATATTAGGGGAGTAGAACTTGGAGTACATGGTATTCGCTTGGCATGTGTCGATCATAAAGAAGATTTCGTTGTACCTTTTCCGAAGAAATTCGTCCGTGAGTTCATGCTCTCATACGAGCGAGGACCGAGAGTGTGACTACGGACCTCTTCTTTTGCCACATTTGTTCAAACGCATCCGCAATGTCAAACGCGCTGATTTCTTCGCTATCCTGGAATTTCAAAAATTCATCGCCGCCATGGCCTGTCATATAGACAAAGATGTTCGACCGATCGTCCGTGAGCAGGCGCTTGGACCGCGGCATGGAGGGCTCAACGCGACCTTATCATTCGCGCAACACGGCCGAAAAAAAAACCGGGTGAAAAGCATAAAAATATTTCATCGCCATCAGGAAGGGACAAGGCAAGGGAAGAGAGAGAGAGAAAGCAGAGCACTCACCGGTCAGCAGCCGCAGGAAATTCTGCACCGTGACTTCGTATCCACGATAGTCGACCTCGATGTTCTCGCTATAGAGATCGAGCGCGTGGCCGCGATTCGCGAACACGCACCCGGGGAAGTGGTTGCGCGAATTGCAGGCCGCGTCGTCGGCGAGCATGAGGATGATGTTCGAGTCGGGTATGCCGAGGCGTTTCACAGTTCGATACCTGCATTGTTATTATTTCGCCGTGGGCATACTATTTGGGATGGACATTTAAGAGAGTGTTGCGCACATTCCCAACGCATTCGCCATATGCTACCCAAAGATTTTAGGCGAAAGGATGCGCGCAGTGGGCCAATGATACGTACGCGATAATTGAACCAATATCGAGATGCGCAGACGAGAACTGCCCAGTTATTCGTGTGTGCAGACTCGGATGCTTCAGTGAGGACATTGCGATTGAAAAAGTCATGCACGGCGGCTTGATCTGCCGCTTCAGCGTTCACAGTCTGGGCGACGAGGGCAAAGTGTACGAAGAAGACGATGAGGGCGATGGGAAATGCGTAGAGTTGCATTGCCGTGAGTCTATGAGTGCATGGTTAGAGTGATCGAATAAGCGCTCGTTGACGGTAACGTCATGGCAAGAGTATGTTGTTTTGCAAAGCAAAGCAAAGCAAAGCAAAGCAAAGCAAAGCAAAGCAAAGCAAAGCAAAGCAAAGCAAAGCAAAAGGAATACAACACTAAGAACAGGTTATAAACAATGCACAAAACGCATATCATCCCCCTACTACCGCCTCCCCGACTTGATCTGGTCAATACCACCCACGCCATACTCTACCCCGAAGCGGCTCTTGCGAGGTGGTGCGGTTGGGACTGGACGCGCGTGGTGCTGAAGGTAGGGATTATTCGCGTCTGAACGCATTCCCGAGGCTCGTTGCGGAACTGATGCCGTTGAAGATGAAAACTCAATTCGCGCACGCTTGTTTGAGGACTGTGCTGATTCTTGCTGCTCTGACCGAGCTTTTTGTTGTGCAGCTTTGGTCCATCCGGCAGCAAAAAAGATAAACGGTGAGACATACCGGTTCACCAAAAAATAGTCCAGGCCGAGAAGTCATCGGGGAATGTTCCAGGAAGCACAAAGATCATAGGACCGATGGGTCATAGAGCATCCGCATCATGGGTTAACGCAAAGAGATTAAGACAGAAATCCAAATGAGACCGAAAAGAAGTAGACGGACCGATTCTGTCAGCGAACCAATCTTCCTGAACGTCGTGGGGGTCCCAAATGTCTTTTGGGAAGTTCGTTGCCCGTTCGTCGACGTCGACAAACTCGACAAGTTTGGCATAGAGATGTGGATTACGGAACGAGCGGTTGGACATGAGGGAATCATTGAAGTGCTTCGGTTGATCCTCGTCTCGTTTCAAAGTGTGAAACGTTGCAAGCTTGGCCTGAGAAGCGCACGTGAGAAATACGAAGGAGGTAGTGGTGGATCTAGTAGTACTTCAATAGCTGGATCGCAGGGTTCTGTGGATGCCGCGGGTATTCCCCAATCAAGAACACCAGGGATGGATGGTGGCCGAAGAAGATCACGGATTTTCGTCAGTTCGTTCGAAGATAGTTCACTTGACCTGTCATCGGATGTTGTTGAAGAGCTTGACGGCTCGGCCTGCGGACTAGTTGATGACGATGGTGGTTCCACATCCTCGGTTAACCTTGACCGGGGATTGGGCTTGGAGTGAACGGGGCGACGGATGACTATTTGAGATTTGGAATTGGCAGGAGGTCGTCGGCCTGTAGGTTTCGTTGAGTTATATCCGGCAACGCAAGCTGAATAGGGTTGGACAAACCTTCTGTGGGTGCGTCATTGCCAGACTTTAGCGCGGAATCCTGACGCAGATGGGGGGAACAGCCAGCCAAAGGGAAACGGCGACAGCAAGGCCAGAAATAGTGACTCTCACATTGTCGTTCTCGGACGCTGCTGCGACCCTCGTCTTGAGGTCATTGGTTGTTTCGGAATCACTCTGCGAGTCGTCACCGTCGTACGACACAAGACCTACGAGTAATGTATGAACCCTTTCGTTTTACACAGCGTTGAGACGAGGGTTACTCACCATGCATAGTTGAGTTATTGACAAAATGATGTTGGATGGTTGAGGCTCACGGCCAAGTGCCACTGCTGCTGGGCTGGCCTACTGTAGGCATGCGGATACACGTGACACGTCCCTCCCGCGACTCTAACTCTGACTCAACCGTCAAACCCATCCATCACCCTGTCCTCAATGCAAGCCTATCTAGCCGAAAAGTACATGTCCGGCCCAAAAGCCGATGCGATCCTATCCCGCACGGGCCCTAAAAAGAAAAAGAAGCGCAAGCCCAACGACGCCGGACCCACGTCAGGAGGAGGAGGAGCAAGCTCCATGATCGTAGATGACGACGCAGGCTGGGGCAATGCCGCACCTCCGACGGCCATCGATGATGATGGCTCCGACGACGACACGTCCGAGGCGGTCGTCGCGTCCGACCGTACGTTCAAGAAGCGTAGGGTGGGGCCTGGCGACGCCGCCGCCGACGGCGATGCGGGAGGACCAGGCTGGACGACCGTGCGGGAGCCTACGCCCCCGCTCGCGCCGGACGAGCAACCGGTCGTAGTTGCGATGACCGAAGAGGAGGCTCCGCCTCCGTCTACCGCCTTCCTCGGGGGCCTGCTCACGAAGCAGGACTTGCGCGCGCGACTCCCTACCCAACACAGGCGAAAGGGCGGCGATGACGGTGAGGACGAGGAAGAGGCCGAGGCCGCAGCTGCGGCGCAGGAGACGGTGTATCGCGATGCTTCGGGGAGAAAGATCGATATGAAGATGGAGAAGGCCGAGGCGGCGCGCAAGAAGCGCGAGCGGGAGGAGCGTGAGGCGCAGAAGATGGAGTGGGGCAAGGGGCTGGTGCAGCGGGGGGATGCGGAGAAGCGAAGGCGGGAGGAGGAACGCATACGCCTGAGCGGGTTTACGAGGTATGCGAACGACGAGGAGTTGAATCGGGCGCAGAAGGATCAGGATCGGTGGAACGATCCCGCTGCTGCGTTTATGACGGTGCGTGCTTCTCCCTCTCTAGAGTCTCTCGTCTGTCTTGCGTTTTTTTTTTTGGCACTGATACTGGTACTTTCTACCCACACCCATTTAGAAAAAGAGAACAAAGGGCCCTCGGAAACCCGAGTATTCTGGTCCACCGCCTCCCCCGAACCGGTTCGGAATCAAGCCTGGATATAGGTGGGATGGTGTCGGTGAGTTGTTGGTATTTCCCCCCGCGTTCGCACACCATTTACTAGATGCATATCATAAATAGATCGAGGAAACGGGTTCGAGAAGAAGTACTTTCAGAAACAAAACGAGCGCCGACGAACCGGGGCGCGGAGTCACGAATGGAGTGTCGAGGACATGTAGGGCCCTCGTGCGTATGCAAACGATGCAGTCTATTGTACAACTTTGGCACTCTGTGGCGTTCGAACTGTACGTATCCTAGGCTCCTCCCTGTTCGATGTCCAATCCGAATTTTTTGGACCGAAATGCACAGCAGTGTAAGAGCTCCTACATATACAGTGGCCATTGCATCCTTTCCTCCAATTCACCACTTTAAACAGAAAACCCTGGAAATTTCTCCTCATTTGACACGAGCCAGACCTCGATCCATGTCAGTTTCAATGTCCTCTCATAAGACCGTGGCCCGAGTAATGTCCCCGCCGAGCGCATCGAGCGGGCGGCTTGTCGATCGACCAATTGTATTAAAGGAGAGCAACGAAGGCCGTAGTCATCGCCCTCGACGACAGATAGGGAGACAATGGCAGCTGTATGTGCTGTGCTATTAGCTTGATGTCCAGTTACTGCACATGTAATTACCTTATTACGAGGTTGTTACTCGGCGTTTATACTCGTGGCTGACGTGAGGAAGGAACTCTGAAGTTGAGGGTAAAAGTAATTAAGGTGATGACATCTGTCATTACAAGATGGAAACGTCAGAGAGACGTGGACACGTTCGATAGCTGACAGATTATATACATTCAAAGGCTCCCATTTCCCTAGGTGCATCCTGACACCTATCGCAAACACTGCTGGCCTAAGGATATCGCAGGTAGAGGAAGCAAGAAACGACCAATATATCGTGTCAAGGCCGGACGCAGAAATGAGAGCAGAGAGACATTGTTTGTGCAAACAAGTATTACAAGCGAGACGAAAAAAAATATCAGACCGTGTTGTAGCTCCCTAATGCAACTCTTTTGTAAGCGTACACTACCACATATAAAAGCGATATACGTACATATTCGGGCAGCCCAATCTCCGCTGCCGGTAGCAAGCAAACTTGCGGATGGGCTCAGATCAATAGAGATGACTGTTCAACCAGTGAGTCCTGGGAAGAGAATCATAAAAATAAAAATTACCTGAATTTTTGTGGCCCTGAAGCATGAATTGGACAATCGCCGAACGAGAATCCCAGAACTGGACACCACGATCCTTTGAGCCAGACACGACCCACTGGCCATCGTGCGACACTGCGACACTAAGGACGTAATCCTTGATTGCGGGTTATGTTAACGATTAAACCATGGAAAGCAAAGCGAAGTTGGTCATACCTTGTGTCCGAGGAAATTCATCGTGCACGCAGTTGAGGCCTTATCACCTTCCTTCTTAATGACTGAACTACTGCCCGGTCGATCGATAGGAAGAAGTCCTGTCCGTGGATCGCGTTTTGGTGCATTTGCAAGTAATTTTCCAACATCCCAATACTTGAGCGTCTTGTCCAAACTTCCACTCACGATGCCCTCGCCATTAGGTGTGAAAGCGACGCTGTAGACGCTGTCCTTATGCCCTCTGAGGCGCTCGATGAGATGCCCTGTTGCTACGTCCCAGATGCGTACGGTGTTGTCAAGTGAACCTGCGGCAACGAGACGTCCATCGGGTGAGATCGCAACACTGGTCACACCCGAATCGGCGGTCTCAGTGTCGCGGTCTGCGAGTAGTTTGTTGCTGCCGTCTTGCATATCCCAAATGCGCGTTGTGCGATCGCCAGAACCAGAGATAATCAAGCGCCCGTCACGTGAAAAGTCGAGTGAATAAATCTCCTGAGTGTGCCCATCAAAGACGTTTCGAATACGGCGTTTTGCAATATCCCAAATCTACGTTTCGGAGGGCAAGATGGTGTAAATGAAGGGGGATAAAGACGAGGGACGGCATCGAGATAACTCACGCGGATCTGCCGGTCCTCGGCGCCGGTAGCAAGGTATTTTCCATCAGGGCTAAAGCACACGCTGCGAATGTACAAGTCGCCGTACTTGTTCGCCTTGTCATCGACGAGGACACTGTTTTGATGTTAATGATGCATCATTCACCTTAGGCTTGATGAACACACCATGTCTTAGCACCCGTCTTCGCATCAAAAATTTGCGCAGCACGGTTGCAACCGGTTGCGAGATATTTCCCATCCGCGGAGAACTTGACACAGCATACCACGCTATTGCCACGTGGTACCGATGTTAGCGATACCGAGAAGCTCGAAGGAAGGCTAACTTTCGTACCTCTCGTGATGAAGCGTGTGTACAAGGTTAACATCGAGTGCGCGTTTGATCTTGGGGTTAAAAATGGCAAACCAATCACTACCTTCTTTTTTAAGTTCGGGAGGGACGCTGAGTGGGTCGAGTTCGTCCAAAAAGCTGCTATTCTCGCTTATCGGTGCAAGGGAACCTGAGTTGTCCACGGAAGAGCTCTGTAGAAGGGCTGGTTCATTGGCTGACATAGATGTTGGTGCAGTTCCGGGTCCAGAAACACCACCACCGCCGGTGAAGGGCGTCGTGGTGGAGGGAGGCGGCGGTAAGCCGGGGCCACCAGTCAAAATGCTATTCGGAGGAGGATGGGAGGGACCCCCGGAAGGTCCTATGGACGGACTGAAGTGTTCTAAGAGATACGAGATTACTATCAGGAAACTACTAAGGTATTAAGGTGAACGCCCACCAGGCCGATCGCTCTTGATTCTGTCCGGCTTGATCCTCTTGGACTCGCGCTGTTCACGATCTCGCTCCCTGTCGCGCTCACGCTCACGCTCCTTGGCCTCGCGTTCACGCTCTTTGTCGCGCTCCCTCTCTCGTTCGAGAATGCCTCTTTCACGGTCACGGTCCCGTTCGCGATCACGGTCACGGTCGCGATCCCGGTCGCGGTCAAAGGCAGGGTCACGGGGCCTTCCCATGAAGTGGTCTGAATATGGTAGGGCGGGGCCGGCGGTGGGCGTAGGAAGACCGGAGGCGCCGGGACCAACGTTGACGCCGAGATTGGGGGGGACGCCGGTTGCACCCTGGCGGGCCGCCATGAGTTCTGCCCTGAGACGAGATATTTCCTCTTCGTATTGTTGGCGTATTTTTCCATGTTGAGCCTCAAGATCATAGAGGCTTTGACGAATGATGTTGAGTTCGTTGACTTGGCTGGCAACTAGATAAAAGAAATGAGAGTGTTGAAATTAGAGGGATAGTTGGGAAAGTATTAAAGGACGAACCTTTGGTGTCAAACTCATCCCGTTGGTTACGAAGATGAACGATGTCCTGTGAAAGTACATCGAACTCGGATCTGATCATATCGAAACATTCGGAGAGACGGGTGTGTGAAGGTTGTTGGGAGGGGCCCTGAGCGGGCGGGACGGTAGGTTGGAGGTTCCTGTGCTGTATAAGAGGGGGTAAGAGGGATGCATGGAAAGGTAAATGAGGAATACATACGGCGTAGATGGTGGATGACATGGTGGGAGGGAGGAAGAGAGGAAGAGAAGAGAGTGCAAAGTAAAGCGCCGAGAGACGTTTACGGGGGCGGGTTTAAGGCAAAGGGAAGGCTGAGGCTGAGTTGTTCTGGTCTCTCCCCTTGCCTCGCCTCGCTCCCCTCCGATGGTCATTTCTTTCCCACACTCTCCCGCCGGCTTCTCCTTTTTCGTCAATCGCCACGTCCACAGTTTCTACACTCGACAATATCATCACTACCACCGTCGTTTCTACCCTTTGCTTTCGCCAGATGCCACGCCCCTTGCCGTGGCCGTGGCTACTGTACTCGACAACCATGCTCTACCTCTATGACGTAACCACAAGACGTCAGGATAGGCGCCCTCTCCCCTTTGAACGACCCCGCAGTTGCCCGCTACCCACAACTCTCCTCGACCTTGACGCGTGTATAATTTGCCCATTACCCACGACAATGTGGACATACAACCTCCGACGCGAAATGACACTCGCACCGTGGCGACCTCCCCGTGGCCAGAGCACGGGCTAATTCGTGTGCGCGCTCACCTCAGTCCTTCGTCACGACAGTGCAAAAAGATCCGTGCAGATCTGACACACTCGCACATCCCTCCTGTTACACACCTTCCAGGTCATCACCGGAGGTCTATGCCCTCAAATTTGCTCCAGATCGCCGTACCTTGATCTCCGCGTCAGGTGACCATACCCTACTCGTCTGGGACGTCTCCTCGCTTTCTATCGCCACTCAAAATCTGTCCCAAGCCGCTCGGGTATCGGCACCGCGCGTTGGCAGTATCTCCGATGGTTGTCACGTCGCTGCCGGCGCCTCAGGTGGAACCATGTGTGTATGGGACCTACAAGGTGAAGGTACCGTCACAGCAGAGTGGAAACGCCCACGCACGGGCAGTCCATGCGCTCGTGACATCCTTCAGGGCACAGGTCTTGTCACCGCAACTCTTGACCGTACTCTGAAACGTGGGATCTTGGCCCCCCAGACATCACCTGTCTTCCCACGTTGGAGGACCATAAGATGTCGACATCAAAACGCTATGCATGACATCCAGACGTGAAATAGGACTATGTCCTTACGTGCGCAGCAGTGCAGGAAGGACAGATGCTGCGAGCAGCATCTGCATCCTGCGATGTACTGTGAGAATATGGGATCTCCGTACCAGTCAGTGAAACCCAATTTTATTTCCAAGGCCATCGGAACGCAGGTGAGTGGACTGCCGCGCGCGAACCTCTGTTGTTGATGTAAAATTAAAGTTACCTCCGTGGATTTAAGCGCAGATGGGAAGTCACTGGCGTTTGGCAGCGGAGTTGGCGACGTGCGAATTTGTTCGTTCATCAAATTCACGATCACTTGCTATTTTTAACATGCTTCTGGGGAACTACAGCATTATTTAAGATATCAAAAACTCGGAGAATACCATCACAGTAGGATATACCCACTTGCCAGTGCTCCATTTGGCCCTTGTCGTCGATACGCCGAGGCTAACAAAAAGGTTCACGGTGCCCGAAGTTCGGACACTTATTGAATGCCGGATGTTCCCATTGGTACCTTGAAATTTGAAATATTATGGATACGTTATCGCTGCGCTGCGCGTGCAACCTGCCCACCCGGGCCTCTACTGTATAACTAATACACTGTGCCCACTCATATCTCCGGCCGCTCGGCCTAAATCGCCCTATGAGGATACCTTTCCGCGACCCTTGCGTGGGAGTATCTTCAATGATGTCGGATCTTCCATGCGTCTAACACGCGTCAACTGCCTCGCAGATCACCTCATCAACGCCACCGCCACTGACATTAAGTACAATACAGTACGACAAGATGTCCATTAGGATCTAAAAGCGTACGAACTTCCGGGCGTCCCCCGCCCAATAGTCAGAATGCCAAGCCAACAAAAGGTGTAAACGTACGTAAGCCCTGCTGTTGACAGACTCACCCCAGTCCGGTGGCTGGTTTTTTCAAGTTATTCTTCGTAGGCGCATCACGACAATGCCTTTTTGTGTACTGGGACACCCCACCTGCTGCTATACATGGGCCTTGAACTCGCCTCGGTTATTTGCCGGCTAGATATCAGGAATGTACGTCCCTGACCATATCGCGTGACTCGGCGGCGGCGTGAGCACCTCGACCATCTTGAACACCGCCGGAACAATTGCTGAAGGTAAATGGGTGACATGGCGCTTCGCATTTTGTTAAAAGAAAGAGGAGAAAGGGGGAGGGGGGAGTGATGGGTAGTTTCTGTGCTTCTGCGGCCATTCGATCGCGCTCCCATACCAACCGAGTCCAACACCCCCGATCATCGCTGGCAAACCGGGTAAAGACTTGGTCTATCGAACGTGGCAACTTCGGGTGCTTACCTTCAGACAGAAATGGAGAACGGCCCGGGCCCACCCAGACTGATGCAGCTCGACCGAGTCGGAAAATAGATCGAGACAGATCGACGCATGAGAGTGCAGTGGTTACATACGATCCAGCTTGAAGCCGCCGCTTGGTTTTTTGCCTCCTAGGAAGAGGAGCGCAATGGAATGATATGGTACGGGATACGTTCTAGTTCTGTTGGTTTGAGGACAGCTCGAGTCGGGCGGAGTGAACAGTGAGTCGGGGTAAATTTAAGAAGCCACTAGGATGGGGATGGGGCCCGTTGGTCGGAGCATCCTTTATTGTATCCATAAATTAAGCATGACAGTGAAAAGAACCGTGCGATACTGGGGACGGAAAGGGATTGAAAACAAGGGACACAAGCGACTCCTTGAACCGATGCATGAAGATTGCAGCATATTGCAGAGTTTAGTCGGCCGCCGTCTGAATAACCCCGAGTAAGAGTTTCTATGCCTTTCAGAGGGTCACGTCGAGGCAGTGGCAAATCGTGAACCTAAAGCGGACCGGATGTAGTGCGAAAAGTACACAAGTCCGAGCGCGAGTGTCCAAGTCTAACACCGGCAAAAGGATAGCGACAGGGGGCGAACTCCAACTAGGTGCTAGAAGTTCCGTACTTTTGTCTGGATCCGAACAATCCAGGTACCATTCAGACCCGATGATACATTCCGGGACTTACAGAGACGGCGCGGACGAAACCGTCAGTAGGATAGAAGGCGGGCCAGATGCTTGAATGGCGGAATACTGAGCCCCCATTTATCGAGTAAAGATAGCGCCATTGGCGCGGAATAATCGAATCCTCGGAATCCGTTCCCCGATGTGGCCGCGTTGATGTCCTGCTTAGACGCAGTACAAAAAAGGGACGTCATCTCCGCTTATTCAGTTGAGTCCCGGGGGGAGGCGAATAAACGGGTCAGGTGGTTGTCAGGTGGCAGGTGGTTGTGGAGGGAAAGTGGAGTACTTCGGGCTGGCGTCATCAGCCGCGCTCAGCGCTCAGCGCTCGTTGGCGGCATCCAAGGCCGCACGAAACCCATTTTGTCCCCATCATTCGCTTGGATCGAAAAATCGCGAGAAAGGCGGCGAAAGTGATAAGAAATTGCACGCCGCTACGTAGGAATCCCTATTTTTTTTTTCATTGCTTCCTAAAGTGATTCACGTTCACATATAGTTGCAGTGTGGTGACATCATCTCGGCAGCCCGCATAGTAGCTGATTCGGCTATGCAAAAGGTTAAAAGTAGCGGCGGCCTGGGATTTTTACAGCTCTCCAAAAAGGTCAACAATCAATCAAAGTTGCGGCTTCCAGGACGAGGGCTAGCAATCTCACACACCATGATCGATGCATGATCCCGCGATAATGTCTCGTATTCCGCTCATGTTCCCAGGCCACAAGTGTCAACTGTCGGGTGAACAGGCAGAACAGCACGCTGGAAGAGGTCAATATTGGTCGATGACAAACCCAAGTCCGGGTCACATGTGGCCGAAGTCTCATCCCTATCCTATGTTCATCGTACAATCGGATCCCGCCTCGGCTGTTCGCGCATTTCCATTTGTCTACAGCAGCAACGGAGATATAGCTTATATCTCAAACCTGGGAAGAGAGTAGACTCAGAGGCGTCGCTCCTTCGCAGCACTGGCATGGATCCAGCCTGAGAGCGTAAGAGGCCGACCAGGTTTCGGGTTGGTTCTGAGGTTCTGAGTGAGGGCAGAGGATCATAGTAGTGAACATTTATGTTTGGCCATGTAGTGGATATTTGAACAATTGATATGATACGAGGTGCTGGAAAATGCAAAGTGCACGGCACGGGAGACGTGTAGTGACTCGAGACGCGCGCGGCCCGCAGACAACCCGCCGAGCGTCCGCCAATTCCGGGTCTGATTCGGCATCCATGTTCCCTACACTTGCTCGCCTCTCGAAGGCCTCACGGCTTCCCCTCACCCCCAAGCGGGGAAACAAAGATTATTACAAGGGTAAAATCAACTTATTGGAAACTCTCGTCGCTTTTACTGATGGAACATCCGACGACAACAGGCACGCGACAGGCGTATCTTCCTGGCGGGCACCGCACTGGGGCACCAGGAAAGCACGTCGTCCGAGGAAAAGCAAAGTATAGGCTTCTGGATGAGAAAGTGCGGTTCTTCGTGGCCCCTCCTGTGGAAGAGATAAATGCGTCTCTGGTGCGTCTTGACTTTTCATCTCATCTTGGCCACTAATTGTCTCACGCGTTCCGGGCCAGCTTCGACCATATGTCGACCTCGACACTCGGTTAACAAATGACCAAAAGCGAGAGATCTTTGGCAGGCTCCCAAGAGGAGGCATGAGTGGCGAACACTACTTCCAGAAGGCGCCTCGGCGAGACGTTCTGAAGGCCTCGTAGCTACCTGACGGTCCTGACCCCCCTCTCAGAAAACAAATAATGAGATCCTTTAATGCTCAAACCTTAATGGTACTGTCGTAATGGTAGAATTCTTTACGGAGGGAGCTTGCGCAGAGTCAGATAAATAATTCGTTCTCTTGCCGTAAATTCGCGTGGCTGCTCCTCGCCCTCTTTAGTCGCTGAGAAGAGTACTACTATGTTTTGCAGTACTCTCCATCCACCTTGCTATTTCTGCCACAGCCTTTTTTACTATCAAGCATCGCCGCTCCTCCCTCGCCCCCATCGTCTATGTGCTCAACGTCGCGCACGCTACCACCATTCAGTTAAACTTCCTACATTCGGACACCGCTGCTCTTCGTCTACGTCGCCGTGCGGGTCTGTCGCCGGCAGGACCACCTCCATTTTCGTCTTCTCGTTTTCTTCCCCTTTTATACATCTTTCACCTAGAATACTTGTCCCTTACTATCTCGAGTTCGCATATAAGAACCCCCGCACCTGGCCTCATCAACGGCAGGCAAATGCGGTCCATATTTCCCCTCCTCTTTATTTTGCGTGTTTTCGCTCTTGCCAGACCGTCCGACGACGAACCGAACTTGCTCTGCCGTCACTTGTCCTTCTGGTCCTGCGTTTTCTTGCTCTGCTGTTTTCTCTCGCCACCCTCGCTCAGGCTCGCCCTAGATGACCGCCTCACATCTCGCTATAGACGTCTGCCCCACGTCTCGCCATTGACCGTTTTATGCCTCCTACCGACGAACGCTACGTGTCTCGCTATCGCCAGCCGCCCTTTGTCTTGCTTAGTTTCCCTTTTACGCCTTCTCGCTAGTTTGGGATTGCAGCCTCTCATGATTAGTCTCATCCTCAAGAACTATGAACTTGAACTCACTCGACCCACCACCCACACTACAGCGGCTTTTAGGTGTCTTTTGAGACTCTTGAGAGGAGCGACTGGATGTATTTTACAACGTAACACGCGTCATTTTCAGTGCCTAGGCAGTGTGTCTCACAGCGCTCGAGTGTGGTCCACGATATTACATGAGCAACGCCGCAGGTTAATTTAATCATTGAAATAAGGAGTGCTCGGCATGTAACAGACTAACAGTAACCATAATGGCCGGAAGCTCAGACTGGACAAAACACAATGTTTTTCAACTGGGGAGACAACGACTGTTGGGAAATGCCCTCGGGTGAAGACCGTGCCAGTGACCTCTGGGCATCGCGCTTGATACCTGCCGATACTTTGAGACGCCATATCGTGTAGGTTGTTGCGCCGTGACACCGTTGGCTGCCAAGCCCATGTGGACAGAGCATGGCCGCAGATCCCCTTTTCAATGCATGCATGTACCCCAGAGCTCTTCATCTGCGTCCTCCTTATCTGTGTACAGTAGCCGTTTACACGGCCCTAGCAGTCGTGCAACGCGCCACGACAGCTGCGCACCCGGAGCAACGTCGGGTCAGGTGCAAGCGGGCACACGCCGGGCAGAGCTAGGACCGAGATCGAAACTTGAAATGCTATAATTAGATAAAGCAAAAGAAATATCATGAGGGTACACAGTCCCCACCGTGGATGAACCCACATTTCAGTGTGATAAGTAGGTTTCTTTCATAAATACAGATGGGTTACTTTCATCGTCCTTCCGAAGTCGTTTCCAAACTCAGTAGTTCCTCATTGATCAATATCAGGGTGGACATACGAACCGCGCTGATCATTTTTGTGTAATCGCATTTCTGATCCGTTTGACTTTTACATCACACAGTCGCAGAGCAGTCATATGTGGAATGTGATGGAAATTTCTTCGTGAGTAGATATGCTGTGCTCGGAGAGATACGAAGGATTTACTCTCATCCAACTTTCGGTTCACATTTGAGACCCTCCAATGGTATAGTGTAGCACCACTGGTGCAGTGGACATGACACTTGCCTTGAAAGCAAGTGGCACGGGTTCGATCCCACTTGCCTCGAAAGCGAGTAAGCGGGCTTGCCTTGAAAGCAAGCGCATGGGATCGATTCCCATTTGTGGTAATGATTTTTTGTTGTCCATTGCTGCACCTCGTGGATGCCAGGCGGCTAAATATCAACGAAAAGGAGGGGATAACTTGAATGGCTTTTTCGGGTGGGAGGAAGGACTCACCATCTTAACATGAAACAACTGAATGATCCGATGGCCCAGGGTGGAACACGTTACGGCGCAGGGAGACACCACAGCAGGAAGATGCCGATCAACGCCCGAGTGAACCGAGTCGCCCTCTCACTGTTGGCCACCTGAGATCACTACGTTCGCCGGCATACACCCCACCATGGGACTAAAATCTTGTTGTTCTAGGACACAATTGCAAAACAAAACTTGACACTACATCACTATATCTGCAAAACGGCCCAAATCCGATGAGACTTTCTGGAATGAGGTCATACATCTGGTCAAGTTATCTCCTGCGATGGCAGGAACGTTTTGAGGAAGAGGGAAGCAGGGAAGGGAAGTGGGCCTCCGAGTTGCGATTTTGCTAGATACTCACGTGTGCTGTGTCGCGACCACGTGATTCGACTCAGCGACGCGTCTGTTTTGTGGAGACGGAGACGGACTCGGAGCGCAGACTGCTACTGCTACACACATCTTGCCAAGCACTATGTCCACTTCGATAGAAGCTGGACCTAAATTGTCGAGCATTGATGCCGCCAAACAACTTCAATTAGCTTTCGATGTCGCCCATCTTCGCATCCGTGACGTTCAGGCTCGGTTTAACTCTCGAACTCTGGAACCAGGTGAAGACGCGATAGGCCGTCGAGGATCTGGGAGTTTGTCAAACACACCGGATGCTTTGGCAGCTGAAGTTTCGGATTACATGGTTCGCTTTCTTCATCTCTATGCGATCTACTGTACTTAATATCGTCCATAGTCATTCATGCACAGGCTAAAGTTCCAGTACCTCGAGCACAATGCCAAAGACAAATACGTGAAGACCATTGTCAATGACGAAGCACCCATGATTACAGCGGACAATAACGCCGCTTTGCAAGCCGCCAACTTGGTCAAGAAGGACAACCTGAAGGCTGCGAAATCTAGCCTCGCTCAAAAGCACGCTGACATTAGGAATCTCGCACCGCACGTGGAGCGAGGTAAGGTCCCGATCACGACCGTGTTTGTGTCACTTGACCAAGAGCGTGCAGATTATCTCAGGGCCAAGGGGCTGGTGACTGAAGCTGCTGCGCTACAACAAAGCATTTTGGACGCCAAGCTTGCCCTCACACGCCTGCGTCAGGCTCACCCCTCCCCTCGCCTGACGATTCCGGTCGCGGAGGAGCAACTTTCCTCTCAAGTCGATGAAATGCAGATGCTGGAGGATGAATCACAACGCATCAGTGATGAAATCACACGCAAGAAGGACGCAATAAAGGCGGGAACAGTCGAGATGGATCGTTTACGGTTGGAAAAGGCAGAGTTGGAGAAGAAGGTGGCAAGGCACAAAGTCGAGGCGGACGATGGACGTGCTGTCGACCTTTGCGACTGGTACGTCGTGCTGCCTGGTCTAAAGATCACACATGGCTCATTTGAGCCTATGCAGGTACACATCGTCCCTGGCACTTCACCGATCGTACCTTGGCTTGAAATCCTCCCAATCAATTTCGGAAAATGAGTTGGTGCTCTCATATGCAATCGACCCCTCTGCGAAGGCCAAGGATCCCCGTATTGTTACGATCACCCTTCTTTTCCTCCCCAATACGCGGCAGCTGGCCGATGTTCGAATTGAGGGCCTAGATGAGCTTGACATGACCAATGCAGTCGATTCGCATGTCCAGGCGAACGATGTTCCAGGGCTCATATGGAATATAGTTACGAGAGCAAGACAAACTCTTGCCGTCCCTTGAAATTTACGTGCTAGTACCTAATGAAGGCCCGCAGGAATGAATCGAAGACACATTAGGTTGTTGTATGTGTAGTTTGGAGACACAAGGAGAGCAATGCACATCCAGCGATTGATAGTGGTGGATTATCAATGGACTTGTGAGTGTCTGAGATCGTGGAAGTGATAGGAACTGGTGCTGCAGGGAAGGCAGAACAGAGAGACCATCTGCCAGACACTCAAAAAATCATCAATAATCTGCCGCCTCCAGGATGACAACCCCAACACGTTGGGCTCCGAAACCATGGATTATTTACAGGAAGCACCAGTCTCTGCTGTATCTTGCAAACACAGCAAGCAACAAGAAAAGCATGGCACAGATTGTTGTAAAGTTCACACCGATATTGTTACAAAGTGACGGTCGCATCCATTCTGTGCTGAAATTGGGTGTGCGCCTAAGATCCTTGACTTGACTATCAGAAACTTCCTGGCGACTGGATCGCCAGCTAGAAAACCGGTTCTGGTCGGATTGGGTGTATGCGATGGACACTTTCATTAAGACGATCGTCGCTGTCTGTTCAACATTTCTCATCACTTGCCATGGTATTACTTCTCGCTCGGGTCCTCGGTCGCTCGACGTTCCTCCCTTGGAGAACCTCAGTCTTATTTTTTCTAAGCTCCGCTCCGTTTTCAGTCGCAATATACATTGGATTTAGTATAATGACCAGTTACCATCATTCCCAGCCCGTGAGCAAATCGTAACAAAGCTGAGGCCGTTGGTCTCAAGGGAGAAGCTTTCGCTCATGGGGCATCGTAGTAGATAATCTTCAACCATTCAGCCACCACATATAACAGACAGTCTAAGGTGGCGATTTATTTGTTGATTGAATCGGGGCCAAGGGCGAGTTCTGTCGTTTGAGTGACCTTCTTGCATGCATGCATGGGTAGTCTACATGGGGTCCACGGGCAATGCTAGAATTGAACACCCACATAACCAGAGGCCTAGAGCGCTTGAGGCGGAGAAGTGCATCCTCGACCGATCGACTGTGACTCGGTTTCAATTGGTGGTCGTTACATGATGGATGACACGATGACGGATTAGGCAGGCTGCCAGTGGGTGGGTGGGACGAGTCGACCACTGGCCGTAGCACGTGCTACTACACCGTCCGCACACGGTCACGTGATTAAGTTCGAAAACGACGAGACTGGGAGCCTTTGAACCTTGTCACCACCACAATCTAAAGTATTACAGCAACTCCTGTTGACAAGTCGAATCACACCCATGGCAGGTGTGCAAAGTGTCAAGATAGTAGCACGTCTCCGTCCCCCGATCCCAGGCGAACTCAGCGACAACGGCATCAGGATTATTTCTACCGACGATGATCTCCCTGCAATATGCGTGAATAACCCTCGGGATCACTCGCAAATCTTCAAATTCCCGTAAGCATGCTACCACTTGAACTCGGGAAAGACGAGACCTGATGATGCCGTCCTCCGTAGCTTCTCTTCGTGTTATGGCCATGACTCCCGTCAGGAGGACATCTTCGAAGCAGATGTAAGGCCCTTGATCGACGTGGTCTACAGTGGTGCTGTGTGTCCTTCCAATGCATTTCTCTTTCTCAGGTGCTAAGTACCTTGTGAAACCAGACGGCTACTATCTTCGCATACGGCGTAACGTCATCTGGAAAGACACACACCATGCAAGGAACTCGTGCGCAACCCGGCGTCATCCCTAGAGCGGTTGAGGTAAGCAAGCTGATGTTGGCTTACTTTCGATAACTGACGTACTTCGAGGCCTTGTTTGACCGCAAGCGGCAGATGAATGAAGACGATGTAACACTGTCCGTGTCCTACATGGAGATCTATAGAGATGAGGTCTACGATTTATTAGTAGACCGTGAATCCGTAAGTCACGCCCTCACAACTTTAGGACAGTGCGCTTAATAGGAGAGCTGACTTGCCGCATCTGTTCCTCTCTCAATAGGCCCCTAAGTTACCAGTCAGGGAGAATGATGCTGGCCAAGTCTTTGTCGCAAACCTATCTTCAATACCGATCCAAGATGTCAGCGAGTTCAATAAGCTCTATACGTATGCATAGTTTAGCACTCGAATGGCTCGGGCCTGACAGCTGTCGGTCATCAGAACAGCGAACAGACAGCGCTCTGTGGGGTCTACCCTCCTCAACAGGGAGTCTTCCCGATCACACGCTATATTAACATTAGAAGTCAAATTGATGCAGCAGAACAAAAGTCGGTACCATTTCTCCGTCAAGTGTCGCTAGGCTCATGATATAACTTTCAGTCCTAACTGGAAAGATCAATTTGGTCGATCTCGCTGGCTCTGAGAACAACAAGGTTTGTGTTGGATGCTTCAATATCAGCTTTACCCAACTTAACAGTGTGAACAATAGTTGACAGGTAACGTCACATCCCGGCTGCAAGAGTCGGCAGCCATCAACAAATCCCTGAGTGTTCTCGGCCAAGTCGTTCACGCATTGAACCAAGGGGCTGTACGTCTTGTTCTTGTCGCGTGCATGACTATCCCTACAATACGAGCTTCATAGTCCCGGATACCTTACCGCAATTCCAAACTCACACGGATTCTCCAAGACGCGTTAGGTGGTTCATCCGTTGGCCTCCTGATCTGCAACCTTGCACCTGGGCTCAAGTTTCGTCAAGATACCCTGAACACTCTAAAGTAAGAAGAGTTCCTCGAATACCCGCTCTGTGGTTAATAATTTGTAGTTTTGCCGTTCGAACGCGAAATGTAGAAAACAAGCCCGTTGTCAATGAACAAGGTGGGGTCGGCGTGGTTGTATTCCCGTCTCCACTGACGTACTTTCCAGATACTCGGCCAGCTCCCAAACCCCATTTCTCTGCACCTCGGCCAGCCCCGCCGAAGCTTGCTCCTCTGCCGATGGCGCCGACCACTGCAAGGCGCCCCCGTGCCTCTATTGCACCCCGCAATGCTGCCCCAAGTGTCACTAGCGCCGCGGGTCCATCTCGAGTGCCCCGTAGATCGGGCGCGTTCCACATACCTGGTGCTGCACCATACCCCAGTATCGGGAGGCGTCGTGAGAGTGGGTTGGGTATCGTTCATGAACGTTACAATATCGATAAGAAGATGTCCGACCAGGATATCGATGATAAGGTAATGATTCAATGTGGGCGACAACAACAGGATTGATCAAGTTGTCCAGATTTCCAAAGCAGTAGAAGCCGAAGTTGAACGCCGACTGAAAGAGAAATTGGAAGAGATGGAGCGCCAGCGTGCCGCTGATGAAGAACGTGCGCGCCAAGAAGCGGAGATCGCGGACACAACGAGAGACCATACCATCGAAATTGCACAGCCTAGCTTGCCGTCTGGTCTGCTAACACCTCTGTTAAAGCGACACCAAGACCTCGACCATGAACTACGTCAGCGCTTACAAGAGCTAGAAAGGAAATAGTATGTATTCGGATCATCGCTCTTGATCAAGTTTGACCATCCATAGCGAGCGAGATAAACTGGATGGTGACATCGTGCTCAAGCTATCACCCAAGTCGCGTAAGAAAACAGGTCGCGCTTATGTCGCATTAGCACGGGCACACTCTGAAAAGTGCGATATTTTTTGCTCTCAATGTAGTGTGCCTAATATCGCATGTAGGGGCGATCTGCAAGTCGCACTTGATCTCTACCGCAAGGCAGAATCTTACGTACCAGACAACATTAAGCTGAAAGAGAGGTGGATATTTTTCGTCATTGAGGTTTTCTTGTATAAGCTTACATACCCCGCCATTTAATCCCATACCCTTTCCAATCTCGCTGCAGGATAATCGAAATTGAGTTGGCCGTGACGCACGGAACGGAGTTTCATCCATCCCCAAAGCGGCCAAGGGCGAGGAGAAGGACAAGACGCGCGACACAGGCACGAGCCATGCATTCTGCATTGGGCACCGTTCCCGAAATATCCACCAACGGCGACGAGAGCAACGAAGAGGAAGTAGTGGTCAGCCTACTGAGTGGTGAACATAAGGATGATGTGTTCGGACGAGGTTTTAAGGTGCCTCGTGTAACATTTGGTGTGGAGCTCACGAATAGTCCCTCTAAACGCGGAGGGGGGGCAAGACTTTCTCCAAGCAAACTAGTCCGTGGGTAAAGCTGGAAAGAATGGTGAGCCCGTACGCAGGCACATACCCTGTCGAGATATTTAGTTGGTGTAACTCCCTCGTTTGTGACATGTAGTGCTTATCATCCACATTTCATTAGCTAGCGAGTGATTATTCAGTGTCGCGTTGTGATTGATATTTAATTCCCTTCGACTGAGTTTGCCCTTGCACGGAATCATGGTAAATACAAACGGGACACATGGTGATGCTGGAAACCTGACTTGCTAACCGTTGTTGCGTGTGCGAAAACTGGTGGGGTACAGTTCTGCACCTATAAAATGGACGATAAGATTAGCACGGCGAGTGGGCCAAATATGTTTGGTTGGTCCTTGTGATTGTGTGTCATGGTTATGGTCGGGGCAATGTGTACCTGTGACGTGCAACTGGTTGACCATATAGCGTTTATACAGTTTGGGCCGTTGTTCCTCCCTCAACAATACGGGCAATGAGCATAGAAACGCAGCGGGGAAAGCCGAATCGTAAGATTTTGGCGGTGGACGGACGACAACTGCCAGTGCGACAAGTCACAGTCAAAGTACGATGAAGTACTAGTGACATCGTTCAAGTTGTGCGGAGTGCGGCCCGCGCCGAGAGACACAGAAGCGCCCCGGCCAATGTCCATTCGACTACGATAGTGCAGTTAGGTCAATCCCGGTGCGGAATTACATGACGTCCAAGACGTGCCCCTCCCCATCAGTCTCTGCCGCGGTGACATAGACATCCCGGAGTGTACCCTGGCTTGTGTTTAGGAAGGTCAAGGTGAGAACTCCCCGTTATTGCACTTGTTTGGGGGGGAAGGAATGAGAGACTCGAGGTGCGTGGGGAGACGACGTGCCATTGTTGTCGATGAATGGGTGGGCAAACATGTCGTCCTTTAGATGCGAGAGAGCGTACGCTTGTACAGAATCGCATAATCAGGCGGGAGCATCTTGGGGTCGACAGGCAAGGAATATAGTCCTGAATGATGTGGATGCAATTGAATAGCGTGACTGAGGCCGCGGATACAGTATCATTCAATTGTCTCCGGAAGTACATGATTTTAGGGGGCAGGGTTAGCCTACACCTGCAATGAATCATGAATGATATGTTTCAGTCATGTCAGCATCACTATAAAAGAAAAAGTTGCTGACTTTCAGTAGTTTGACATGCTGAATGTTGCAGAATCAGCATTTAGCATGCTGAAAAAAGTTGCAAAGGTCAGACCAGTATATGGTTATTATTGGTTAAAGTGCTGAAATGTTGCAGATTCAGTAGAAAAACTCTTCAAGTTCATGTGTTTCTCATGTGTTTCATCTACTGAAAGTCAGCACCTTTTTCTTTTCTAGTGCATACCTTGAATGAAAGTTAATCTATGGCCGACCCATAAATGTCCATATGTTGTGTAGAACGAACATGCAACACATAAAAATGGCATCAATGATTGGATCTCACAAAGTATGCGTCAGCACTGGAACGAAAAAGCCCAAAACCATAGATGCTGATAGCTGGAGTTGGAGACGTGACGCTTGACTTATTTATCGCTTATCGCCAAGTGAGGGCGTTAGTCCCCACGTGAGAACCACGTGTCATGATGTTCAACAAAAAAGTACAGAAAAGTGGGGGGATACCTTTTTCCAAGCCCAAGCAGAAAATCCTTTCTTTTCAAAGTAAAGCAAGCATGAAAAAGCACGAAGCACAAAAGCGTAAACACAAAGATTTCCTGATGCGTCTTCAACGGGTTTCGAAATCCGACATCCAACAGACGATCGCTCGCCACATTACATCGGACACTGGTCTTCCCTTCACATGGTTGAAAATGTGTCTGCCTCCCTCATTCCAAAGTCCCACATCAGGCCAGGATAGTGAGTTACTTGTCGAATCAAGAAAGGGACCAGAAACAAAGCAAAGCTCGGGCGCCTGTTCTGCCACTGCTCAAACGTGGAGAGAGTTGGCCTTTCCTATCGTCGCCCGTCCGAGTTAGCCTCACAAAGCCATGTGTTCCGTCTGTGTTATGTATGGAGCTGATGCTAATCAATGTTTTATCCACCGCCATTGTCCCAGCGGGAAGAATCCTGTGCAGTCGGACTCTGGCAGCCTCAGATGATAGTAGCGTCGCTCGAACCA
>Ga0307510_10000470_pt1 | contig 39358 bp, 19 predicted proteins | sample 12_EM_MG_FD_207224 | JGI IMG/M metagenome (GOLD analysis project Ga0307510, IMG submission 207224) | Populus trichocarpa ectomycorrhiza microbial communities from riparian zone in the Pacific Northwest, United States - 12_EM | ecosystem: Host-associated > Plants > Roots > Unclassified | place...
AGCATTATAGCTGTTGCTCACCTGAGCCTGGCTTAGCAAGAAGATGTTAACAGCTATAAAGGATCATCCACCATTAATGTTCCAATCAAAGCAGCTGAGAGAGATTGTGGGGGAGGGGGGGGCGACTTGATAATGTAGAAACTGTCAAGACTTAAATGCAGCAAAACCTTGACGTGGAAGGTAGAAACTGTGAATTGGAAAACAGTTGAGTGTAGAGTATAGACCACAAGAATTTGAGCCCATAAATATCAGGTGATCTTATACAAGGACAAATGTGAGCTTGGTATTTTTGCATAGGATGCTGTGCTACTGCTCCACCGACAACTATACCAAAGTATGCTAATTATATGAGAGAGAGAGCGGGGGGGGGGGGGGGGAGATAAAGGAAAAGGAGAAAAGAAACCATTAAAATTGTCAAAGGCAAGGCAAGAGAAAGATTAGGCTAAGGCTGTCATTTTCTGGTTTCGTTTTCATACTCTGTCAAGTGAGATTATCAAAAGGATGGATAGATGGTATCATGCTAACTAAGGGCTCGTGTGTAGCACGCACTGTGGATTTGAGTGCTTAGAAATTGCTTCAAAGGATAGTGGGATATGAGGCCTTCTGAAAAGTGAAAATGGACTCTGATATAATGATTGTGTCTTGGGTATCATTGTCTAAAAATATGTTTGAAAGATTTTAGGTGCTCTTGTAGTGTTACATTATAATTATATTTTTAAAAATTGATATAATAAAACTCCACTTTACAAATAAAATTTATAGACACTAAAAACTACAAGTTTTATTATTGAAAAGTAATGGTTTACCGACTTTCTTATTTATTATTTCTAGGCAACTCTCTTTCTTCTCTTAAACTTCAAGGCTAAAATACAAATAAAATAAAGTTTTGGACCAAACTATTTAATTTTCAAACTAAAATAATCAAAAAAGAAATTTGAAAAAATTAAAATGCACAATTAATCAAAAAGGTACTGATACTGTATTTTAAAAAGAACTCCCATTTGATGTCTGTTTTATTTTTGGTCCCTTGATTTCTAATCTTTTTTGAACAATAAAATCAATTTTTTATTGTAAAAATGAACACCAACCTAAGGACATGATTTTTTTTTTTAAATTGAGATGGCTACATAAAAAGTTGATCAAGATAAATTATCAACTCCAATTTTAATCAATACAATATTAAAATATTAAATTAAAAATTAAAAAAATTAATGACCAAAAACAAAACAAAAATGAGCTGACATGCATTTTTTATAAACAAAAAGCTTATTATTTTTTTTTTAATTTTGGTTCCTTCATTTCTAGTTCCTTGCAAACAACAAAATTACATTATTATCTTATAAAATTAAATACCAAACAAACACAAAGATATTTTCTTAAAACCATAATAATTATATAAAAAATAAATCAAAACAAATTAAATCTCAAGCACAGGATGACATGAAAGGAAAAAAATTCGATAATCATAGCAAAGAAAATAAAGGACATGAAAGGCAAAACACTATACGAATCCGCGGGTGATTGTACGAGACCTTTTTCTTCTAGTTTTATTTATTTATTTATTTTCTTAGTTTTATTTAAAGATTTCTTGTTCCAGGTAGCTAAACTCCGTTAATTGTTTCGTGGCCCTTCAAAAAAAATACTGCCAGGTATTTTGTTTTTTTAACAGCCCAGTTGTTCGAGGATAAGTTTTCACGGGCCGACAATAAGTTTTTTCCATGTCAAGTTTATACACGAGACGATAAAGGACGAGAGCAGAAAGCGAGCCCATTTATCGTTGGGATAATGTCAGGTATTTGTATTTTTTTATTTTGAATACTTGTACTGATTTTCTCTATTTAAGCAGTCGTATTTATAAAATCCCTATTATGTCCTTGTATAACTCGAAGGTATTTTTGGAAAGAAAAAAAAGGGTATTAATGTGGGCATGTCAATTTTGTGATGAAAACCTACAGAAGCACTTGATTGATAAAAGTCTATGAATGTAAGTACTTAAATAGAAAAACATTTGGTACAGATGCTAAAATAAAAAAATCACAAAGTACAAGGACCTTACTAAGAGAATAAGAAATATTAAAATAACATTAACCTAAAGATTAACTATCACATCAACATTTCATTAACAAAACCAATTAAAAAAAACTTGCCTGATTAAATTTCACGAGTACAAGTATTAAAACATTAATATAAATACTCAATCTGAAAAAAAATAAAAAATATATAATTACTTTAATTATTTAAAAAAAAGAGCTTGAACATTAAAAATCAGTGCAGCAGGATGAATAATTGTAGCGAAATTCAGAATTCTTAAAAGAGATTGGGAAAATTTGTAAAGACTTTGGGTTGAAAACTCAATTGGAGTTTTCGGAAAACTTAACTTGAAAAAAATCCTTTAAACACTTAACTGATAGTTAAATTATAAATGAGGGCTAATTCGAGGTTTGGCCAAGGTTCATGAATGAGATTTTTGAGGTTTTTAAAAATGTGATATTAGTTATTTTTTAAAATATATTTTTATTTGAATATATATTATATATATATTTTTTTAAAAAAATTATTTTTAATATCAATACATTAAAATAATTTAAAATATAAAAAAAATTAATTTTTAAAAAATAACCACCAATGAAAATGAAAGATTCTTTATGAGCTGCAGAGGTTTAAAACTCACAGGTGAATTGCCTTTTTACACCTCCACGTAATCTACTTGTCCCTATCGAACCGATCTCCTCGTTATCCTCACTAAATCCACCAGGATACAACCGTAATAAAACCCAAAAACCAAGGACAAACGCGTAAAAACACTAGATCCGCGTTGCAATTCCTATTTTTCCAATAAAAGCTCCAGAAAAACAAACTCCGAATACTCTCTCCAATCGTAACTCGCGCCATCAACTCACTGAGCCAACTCCGTTCTGTTGCGCCTGTCAGTTCCGTACCTAAAAGCTTTTCCCTTCCCCATGGAGATCGACTCCGCGGTGGAACAACCACCACCACAACAGCCGATCACCTCCGCAACGGCCACCGACGGCGTAAACCAGACGCAGTCTCCATCGGGTTCGATGGGGAAAGAGGAGAGTGACGGAGTAAAGACGGTGTCGTTGTTGTCGGCGGCGAGGTTCGATGACGACGAGGAAGAGGAGGATGTTTGCAGGATCTGTAGAAATCCAGGAGATGCGGAGAATCCGTTACGGTATCCTTGCGCATGTAGTGGAAGTATTAAGTTTGTTCATCAGGATTGTCTCCTTCAGTGGCTTAATCATAGTAATGCTCGCCAGTGCGAGGTTTCTCTCTCTTGCTATATTGTTTCGTGTGTTTGATTTGTTAATTAGGGGTTTTGTGAGATATTAATTGAAATGTTGAAAGATTGATTGGAAGAGGTTTAATTAGGATTTGGATATTGTTTACTAAATTCATTTTGGTGAAATTAGGGTTTAATTAGTATCTTCATAAAGAAAAAACCCAAGTGTTTGTTTCCTTTTGGCTTTAATTTATGAAGTGTTTCAATTAGGTTGTTGATTGCGGATTATCATGAGGTTTGTACCGGATATGCTTTTAGGCTCACAGGAATTTTAATTTTAAGAATACTGGTGAATTGCATGAATTTTTTGGGCAGTGGGTTAAACGCAGGTTAAACGCATGATTTAAAGCGCTATCTCTAGTCTTTTTTGTCAAATAGGGAATGAAATGCATTTCCTTTCTAATGATTTTCTTTTTACTAATCGCTTTCTTCATGTGTTTTGTAGGTTTGCAAACATCCTTTTTCTTTCTCTCCTGTTTATGCTGAGAATGCCCCAGCTAGGCTTCCTTTTCAGGAGTTTGTAGTAGGGATGACAATGAAGACTTGTCATGTTCTACAATTCTTTTTGCGTCTTAGTTTTGTGCTTTCAGTTTGGCTTCTAATTATACCCTTTATTACGTTTTGGATATGGCGCTTGGCTTTTGTGAGGAGTTTAGGTGAAGCCCAGAGGTTATTCTTAAGTCACATCTCCACTACTGTTATTCTTACTGATTGTCTGCATGGGTTCCTGCTTTCTGCGAGTATTGTTTTCATTTTTCTTGGCGCCACTTCTCTAAGAGATTACTTCAGGCATTTAAGAGAGCTTGGAGGACAGGATGCTGAGAGAGAAGATGAAGGAGACAGAAACGGTGCCCGTGCTGCAAGACGACCACCAGGACAGGCTAATAGAAATGTTGCTGGTGAGGTAAATGCTGAAGATGCTGGTGGAGCACAAGGAATTGCTGGGGCTGGTCAAATAATCCGAAGGAATGCAGAGAATGTTGCTGCTCGATGGGAGATGCAGGCAGCTCGTCTCGAGGCTCATGTTGAACAGATGTTTGATGGTTTAGATGATGCTGATGGTGCAGAGGATGTGCCCTTTGATGAGCTCGTTGGCATGCAGGGTCCTGTTTTTCATTTAGTTGAAAATGCATTTACTGTAAGTTCAGATCTATATCATATAGTATGGTGTTATTCTTAGCATCTTCCACCAAGTACTTTTCTCAATAACATTTGAGTCATTTTCATTTGAATTATATGTTTTGGTTACGATTCCATGCTCTTTTCTCCCTCTCCTTTGTGAATGTCGGGCATAGGTTTAACCCAAATGGAAACTGATTTGAGGACAAGGAATTAGTATACTGGTTCACTTTCTACTTTACTCTGTTTTAGTCAGTCCAATACCAACTTTTTTAAGGGAGTGCTGTAAAAAAAAAGAGGAGATATTTCGCAATTGACACAATCTTTTTCCCTCTTGTCCAACTCTTTCTGCTTTCCTTTGTGTCTTGCAACTAATTTGAAGAGTTATTCACTCTGCGATGCTGTTCAGTCCATAAAGACAAAAGTATAGGTTGAATAAAATGGAGCCTCTATTTTCCATGTTGGTGAGTTTTTCATTTTGGTTTTATACATCGGCAGGTTTTGGCTAGCAATATGATATTCCTCGGTGTTGTAATCTTTGTGCCATTTTCTCTGGGACGGATTATCCTGTACTACATATCATGGCTTTTCTCTTCTGCAAGTGTTCCTGTGCTGTCAACAGTTATGCCACTTACAGATACTGCTCTCTCTTTAGCAAATATCACCTTGAAGAATGCATTAACTGCTGTTGAAAATTTGACATCTGAAGGTGAAGATGGTGGAGTTCTTGGTCAGGTTGCGGACATGTTGAATGTAAATGCCAGTGGACTAAATGAAGTCTCAAATAACATAAGCAGTTCACTTTCTGCAGATATCTTAAAAGGGGCAAGTGTTGGCACGTCACGGCTTTCTGATGTCACGACTCTTGCTATTGGATACATGTTTATATTCTCTCTAGTCTTCTTCTATCTTGGTGGTGTTGCTTTAATTCGGTACACTAAGGGTGAACCTTTGACCATGGGGAGGTTTTACGGTATCGCTTCTATAGCAGAGACAATTCCATCCCTCTTCAGGCAGTTCTTGGCAGCAACGAGACATTTGATGACCATGATTAAGGTTGCCTTCCTTCTAGTTATTGAACTCGGGGTGTTCCCTTTGATGTGTGGATGGTGGCTGGATATTTGTACAATAAGGATGTTTGGAAAGTCTATGGCTCAAAGAGTTCAGTTCTTCTCAATTTCTCCTTTAGCAAGCTCGTTAGTTCATTGGGTTGTAGGAATTGTTTACATGCTACAAATCAGCATCTTCGTGAGCCTTCTTCGTGGGGTATTCTTCTCAGTCATCTTATCATAATTCAAATTTGAATAGCTGATCATGTGGTTCAATTGTGTTGATAATCTTTTTTTCTTCTTCATTGCTCTTTGCAGGTTTTGCACCATGGTGTGTTGTATTTTCTTCGAGATCCAGCAGATCCTAACTACAACCCATTCCGTGATCTAATTGATGATCCTGTGCACAAGCATGCTCGCAGAGTTTTACTGTCTGTTGCAGTTTATGGAAGTCTAATTGTGATGCTTGTATTCTTACCTGTTAAACTTGCTATGAGAATGGCACCTTCCATTTTTCCACTGGACATTTCGTAAGAAGAAATCCGTTCTTTATGGGCACCACTGTTCATGTCTACAGTTACCACAATTGTTTATTACTTTTATTTTCTAACATCTAAATGCACATTTACTTCAGGGTATCCGACCCATTTACTGAAATTCCAGCTGACATGCTTCTCTTTCAAATCTGCATCCCGTTTGCCATTGAGCATTTTAAGTTGCGGACCACAATCAAGTCCCTTCTCCGCTACTGGTTTACAGCAGTAGGCTGGGCACTTGGCTTAACAGATTTCTTACTGGCTGGAGCTGAGGACAATGGTGGTCAAGACAATGGAAATGTGGAGCAAGGAAGGCAGGATAGACTACAGGCTGCACAACAAGGTGGACAAGACAGGGCCCTAGTGGCTCTTGCAGCTGCAGATGACCAAAACAGTTCCACTCTTGCAGCCGGAACTTCTGCAGAGGAGGATGAGATTGATGAGCATTCTGATTCAGAGTAAGCACAATGTGCTACATTGACAGTTTAAGCTGGTTGTATGAATAACATCTTTCTTTGCAGCTTGCTCTCCTTTTGAACACCTTTATTACCTGCATCTAATTATTTTTAAAAACAGTTTATCATCTCTAGTAGCTTGCTGGTTATGCTCGTTCTATAATATATATATATATATATATATATATATATATATATATATATATATATCCTTTTTACCTGTACATTATCCATTACCCTTCTGATTTCTATTTTTCTGATAGCAAGAATTGGAAGTTATTCTACTCTTTCATAAGGCTACCTCTGTGACATCTACTGGCAGTACATCTGTGTGCCATTAGTCCATCACCCGTGACATTGCTGCTATCTTATAGATCAATGTTTGTTCTAAATCTTAAATGCAAGGGCAGAAAGAGCCTTTATCTTTAGGTCTTAAGAATATTTTCATGATATCCTTGTGTTCTGCTGTGTGGCTTTCCATGAATATCTTATGATTTTATGATCGATTATGTTATTATATTGTGCATTGTTTTACTCTTTAATCCTCTAGTGCCTATTGGTATTGCAATTCTGTGCATCATCAACTGCCAAAACTTTCTATTAACGATGCATTATTTATCACTTTAATACTTTTACCATCATTTATTTGTTGTTGCACTTAATTATGATCACTGGGACAAGCTGCATTTCTTGCTTCCTGATATTGGACTTTCATCTTTTAGCAGGTACAGCTTTGTTCTACGGATTGTCCTCTTGCTGGTGGTAGCATGGATGACTCTACTTATGTTCAACTCCACGTTGATAGTTGTTCCAATATCACTTGGGCGTGCACTTTTCAATGCCATTCCTCTTCTGCCAATAACTCATGGCATCAAGTGCAATGGTAATTGATTGAATTTGCTTAGCTGTCCTTTTGCACCATGCATTTTGGATGAGAACGCTGATTTGTTCTTGTTCTACTTCTTTATTCAGATCTATATGCTTTTGTAATTGGAAGTTACGTCATTTGGACTGCTTTAGCTGGAGCAAGATACTCCATTGAGCAAATTAGAACAAAGAGGGCAACAGTTTTGTTTAGGCAAATCTGGAAGTGGTGCAGCATTGTTCTCAAGAGCTCGGCTCTATTGTCAATATGGGTATGTTGTGGTTTATGTTTCTCGTATACAGGAACTCTTTGACTCTCAACACTTAAAATTGCTGTTTGTTGTCCAGATTTTTGTTATTCCAGTATTGATTGGGCTGCTCTTCGAGCTTTTGGTAATTGTGCCTATGCGGGTGCCTGTAGATGAAAGCCCTGTTTTCCTTCTGTATCAAGATTGGGCATTAGGGCTCATCTTTCTCAAGATATGGACTCGGCTGGTGAGTTATCAAATTGTGCAGTCCCTCTTAAATAGTGGCGTTTATCAAAATGCTTATTTCGTTCATCCCTATTCTGCTGCATGCTACCATAATTTCTATACAGTGACATGTAATAAATACACTGATGATTTTATCCGAGCATCGCCATACTGCCATTAAGATTGTAGAGCGAAAGGAGGGTAGTATCATGGTTGGTTGGGATAGTGATATCAAAATGATTTCTGTTTCATATATTATGTTGGAACCTTATCTTTTTCTAAAAAGATAGAAGGTTTTGATTTGAATGTGATATGTAGATATCCAAGTTATGAACTGAAAAAGAATCTTTGAAGTAGTTCTCTTTTCTCAGCATTGAATCTTGTGCTTGAACAGGTAATGTTGGACCAGATGATGCCGCTGGTGGATGAAAGTTGGAGAATAAAATTCGAAAGGGTGAGAGAAGATGGTTTCTCAAGGCTGCAAGGCCTTTGGGTCCTGCAGGAGATTGTTTTCCCAATAATAATGAAGCTGCTAACAGCCTTGTGTGTACCTTATGTCTTATCAAGAGGAGTATTTCCTGTTCTTGGGTACCCATTAGCAGTAAACTCAGCAGTGTACCGATTTGCATGGCTGGGATGCCTCTGCTTCAGCCTGTTGTGCTTTTGTGGCAAGAGATTTCATGTCTGGTTCACCAACCTTCACAATTCCATTCGTGATGATCGCTATCTCATTGGTCGCAGGCTTCATAACTATGGAGAGTATAAAGAGAATCAGCAAAATGAGGCAGGGACTTCCTCAGAAGCACAGATTTCAAATTCTCAGGGCACGGGTTTGATTGGAGAAGTTGATGTAGGAGGAATAAGATTAAGACGTGCTATTCGAGATGGAGCTTAATTTATGCACTAGTTTGAATGCCTGCCGAGGCTGATAACCAGTGGTGGGATCCATAGCCTCGTGATGTCAACAGGATGTGCCATCGGGAGTTTTTCAAAACGTGCTCGTAACTTTAGAGTTGTTTTTGTGCATATTATACATGTCAGATTAGAAATTTAGGAGAGAGAACATCCCGAGTGTTTCATTTCCAATGAAATTCTGTTTTACTTGTATACTCGATTATTTGCTGTATGCACATGCTTGATGATTGCGGAAAACCCAGTCATCCCTTGTTAAATTCGATGTAACCCACTAATTGCTTTCGATCCATATCTCAAAACCGGACCGACCATTTCATGTTGCGCTTAGTGCAATTGAGCTGTCAGCTGTCTCTCCAGGGATCGTTCGGTATAAACTTTACTTGATTTCTGAAGCGTGGCAGAATTATATTCACCTCTGATAATTTTATTGGATTGAAGAGGGGAAATGGTTGTAACTTGGCCTTGGTTGTGACTGTCAACCATTACTTGGTTAAGGATATTGGAGGCGGTGTCCAGTGCTAGAGGATTCAATCCAGTCTTCATTACTTGGTGCTGAGAAGCCACGCCACCCCGATAAGAACATTGACTCGGCCCTATAGAAAATGCTAGGGAAATATTTCAATGCGCGTATCGAAAATAGCAAAACTACAAACCTTACATTGTAATGGTACTTCTTGCTTTACGGTGAGCTTAGCTCAACTTGTATTGACTGAGGCGAAGCAGAAACCCGGCCTAACTGACAGCAGGAGAGCAGAGATTATCGTTCTCCATAGCTAGATGCCTAAGTCGTCCACTACCACTGCAGAAAATAAATCTAAATCTCTCTCCATCTTAAATAACCATATAGTTATCATACCCGGGACTCGGGTGACCCGGGATCTTATCCAAGTTTGTTTCATTCTAAAACCGGGCCAATAATTGCCCTAGAAAAAACCATTAGACCCGTTGGATCAACTCGGAACCTGGATGACCCGGTAAAACCCGGTAGAGATATTTGTTTTCTTCTTTAAATGTGTTTTTTCTCCTAACTAGAAACCCTCTATTTTTATATATTTTTCAGTTGGTTATTAACTCATTTCAAAGTTCACTATATAAATACTAGAATGTTTTATTTTTTTAATATAGAATTTGAAGACTTTTAATATATACTTTCTATTCATAAGAAAAAAGTTTTTAATCAAAGTAAAATTTGAAGCATATATATAATCTGTGTTAACAAGAAAAATTATGTTTTTTTAAATATAAGATAAAAAATACTTTTTGATTTAAATACTTTAAATAATTTTTTAAATTTTATTATTTACATGCATTGTTTATACTATGTTTATATAGATTGTTTTTAAATTTTTTTATATAAAATATTAAAATTTCAAATATATTTTTTAAAATTTTTCTTGGAAGCGCCCCCTAGCTAATCAACCCCGGGTTTCTAACTATGTAAATAACTTCTTTACAGGTATAGGTGCTTTTCTTCTAGCATTCAAAGCTGTATATGATACCTGGGCTCGGGGGTTGATGTAGGAAAAATTATCTAGCCCAAATGTTATTTTTTTGGTTATTTACTAAAATCTCCTTTTTGCAGGATAAGGATGAATTGTTAGCGTGGATGATTGGGGAAGTAAAATTAATCCTGGGCTTCTCCGGTAAAAAATGGGCCACCTCCGGCCCGGAATGCAATTAATCCAGCATGGGCTACATAAGCTGAAACAGGATCATGGCATCATACGTACGAATTAAAGCAACGGAAATTTGTCACTCGCATAACAAAAATTAAAGCATAAATATCCAAATAACTTCTGAAAGAAACTCATAAGCAAGCCAAAACCGGTGCCTAAGCTACCAAGCAATCAAGTCTAAAATGCATCAAAGCCATATCTAGAATGGATTTCACATCCGGCATTTCAAAAACCATGCCCAAGCTCTACCTAGGGCCCAAGGTTGTCGTTCAGTGACAATGAGGCTAGTTGATCAGCTGTGCCAGTGGCCTGCTGCTGAACAGTCCTTAGAACCTCCATCGCCTCATTAACCTTTGATTTGAGAGCTTCTGGTGACTCAAGCAAGTGCAGAACCTCAGTCTGATCCATCTCCAGAAGCATGCCTGTCACTTTAGCTGCGGCTTCAGGTTCCAGCTGCTCCACAAGAGGGTACAGATTTTCTCCCAGCATCTAAAGTTACGCAGCAAGTAAAACGTATTCAGATATTCATTTCATTAAATTAAGTATCAATTACGAACAAACAAGTATCAGATGTGTATTAGGCGACCATGCTCATTCCACTTCCCTCTTCAGTAGAGGCATTTTTTATAATCCCATTAGGGATTGGGATTGGGATCCTCTCTTGTTCTTCTGTAATATTTTGTCATGTTCCTTAAATCTATATTAAATTCAAAATGAATGAAGCATGATTTTAGTGCAAGATAAAATGGCAGCTTCAGCTAGTTATTTCTCACCTAAATCATTGAATTCAAAACTAATGATGAGATTTAGAGCATGATAGATCATGTTTTCCTAAATTCCCTTAGGGACATGAAAATCCAAACACTCCCGGTAGACACGGATAAAAATCTACTACTACATATAGAAAACACTTTTTCTCAGGTTATGGCCATATCTTTGTTTCTGGTTTGTCCAACAAAAACCCACATACCTCCAGATACTAGAAAAAACAAAAAGTGACCTGTTTTGCGAAGGGAAGTATTAAAATTTCCAAAATGACCAACGCATCCAGAACAAGTGTCTGAACTTGAAAGCATCAGCCAAGTGGCCTACCCATCCTAACCTACTTAATTGGGACAGCTAAATAGAAATGAACAAGCAAAAACATAGGGATAGTGCATACCGTTCTCTGCTGATCTGGAGTAGCATTTGCAAGTGCAGTAGCCAAAGCCCCTATGGGAATTGGCTGGGACAGCGCTGCATCACGCATTGGCATACCACCCATGTCATATGGAACAGAAAGCATGCCTCCAGCAACACCAGTCATTGGAACATCAGGCAATCCACGTCCTGGAGGGTAGCGATAGACACGTCCCCTAGGAAGCATCTGTCATTTATACAAAACCATAAGAAAGGGTTCTACCATCTCAATTTATTATTAAGGAGAAGACACTACCAACCTGCTGCTGCATTAGCTGGACTGGCTGCTGGGATTGCTGGCCAGTACCTGCCCGTCGACCACCAGGACGCTGACCTTGCTGCCCCTGCTGAACCATTGGCACAAAGAAATTTGGCATAGGAGCCCCTCCAGGCCTCATACCAGGCACTAGCTGTTGTTGATACCCAAATCCAGGCTGATAAAGGAACAAATCATTACAAAGAACTTTCAAGTGAGAATGCATTTTTTATCAAATTGGCAAGCGGGTACCAACCTATTAGTAAAAGACACAAACATCCATACAAACAGCTATGCAATTATTTTGAAGCAACATGGGTAGAAAAGATTACCTGGGGTGGCATGATAGCAGGTGGGCCTTGTCCATAGAATATTTGTTGTCCAAGACCGGGACCAGTAGGGGGGTACATTGGCATACGACCAACTGAAGGTGCCATTGCAACTGGTCGCATTTGAGAAAACTGAGCCTGTTTAATAAGCAGAAATCTATCATACACAAACATCCATGAAAAATAACATTACAAGGAACAAGAACATGATAACTCGAAAGGATTGGCAATAATCAAAAAGTGAAGATAGCATAGCTGGGCATTGACAAAGAACAAAGGAAAAAAAAATATAACGTACGTGAAGAAAACATACCTGCAACCTGGCTCTTCTATCTTCCTTTCTTTGTGCAAGGGCAACATATAGAGGTTTGCTAGCAACCATTTTCCCGTTCATCTCCAATAGCTATCAAAATAACAAAATGATATTAGTGCATAATAGGATCCTCATGAATGCACGGAAAAAGTATCAACTTACAGCTCTTGATGCCTCTTCAGGAGTTGAGAATGCAACAAACCCTGATCCTCTGCTTATTCCATTCGGGTCTCGCATAACCTTTACATGAAAACATGTTTGTGAACAGGTGACATAACATAGCCTATAGGTGGTTAGCTACTCAAAATTCAAAAGCTGCATACCTTGCAAGACGTGATTGTACCAAATGGAGAAAATAGCTCCTTAATTTTCTCATCACCTATGCTATCATCTAAATTTTTAATGTACAAATTTGCACCCTGAAATTTGTCAGCTGCTTCCTTCATGCTCTGCTCAAACCGTTGTTTTAACTCGACTTCCCTTTCATATTTTTTCTGAGCTTTCCCAACAAACCATTCCTTGTCATCAAATTTCTTTCCATTAAGAGCCTCCGCTGCTTTAGCAGCATCATCTGCATTCTCAAAGTTCACAAATCCAAAGCACCTAGACTTTCCATCACCATCCCTCATCACCACAACACTGGTGATAGTTCCAAATTCACCAAAAGCTTTGTTCAAATCCTCCTCAGCTGTCGTTTCGGATAGATTCTTCACAAAAACATTGTTGAATCTTGTCTTGTCAGTGGCAGTATCCCTTTCCTGCTTGCGAAGGAAAGGTCCCACGTAAACTTGCTTATCATTCAACAGCATGCCATTCAGTTTCTCAATCGCTTTTTGAGCAGCTTCCTCGCTGTCAAACTGCACAAACCCATAGCCTTTTGACTGGCCAGAGGGGTCAGTAGCAACCTTGCAAGAGAGAATGTTCCCAAATACTGAAAATGTGTCATGCAGTGCTTTGTGGTCAATTGCCTTGTCCAAATTCTGTAAAATAATGCATTCATAAAGTCAGAAAATAAACAGAACTGGAACTCTCGGATACCAAAAATTATAAAAATAGCCACGGCAACAAGCAAATTGACTGATAATCCAGTACAAATACCTTAATAAATATATTTCCTGCCCCACTTTTGCGAACACTCGGGTCACGATGGGAATACATAACCCTGATTGGACTTCCATTCACTGGAGTGAAATTCAGCACTTCCAATGCCCTTGCAGCTGTCAACATGTTCCATAATTACAGAAGGAACAGATAGAATTTAACACGATACATAAAGAAATAAAAAAAATGACTCTTTTCAATTCAAACAACTCAAAATAGTTCTCTGCATAACATTAAGGGTACCATTGCATTATTCATTATCAAATTTAATCAAGTCTAAATCCTTACAACATATAAAATTCTTCAACAGTCAATTAAAAAACCCTCCCATACATACTAAAGTTTGAAACTTTACACTCAAATATATAAATCATCATAATATCATTCATACCCACAAAACCACTCAATTATATATAAAATTAACACTATAACGTAACACAAACCGATAATCACCAACTAAAAAAACCAAAACTTTGGCAACAAAAAAAAAAAAAAAACTAACCATCTTGAGGATTGCTGTAGTTAACATAACCATAACCAAGGGACCTGCGGCTCGTCAGGTCCCTGCAAACCCTGACGGAAACCACTTGACCCACTTGATTAAACAGATCATACAACTGGGAATCAGTCACATTCGCTTCCAAATCACCCACATAAAGCGATGTCGTTACAAAATTTGGGTTATTAGCCCCTCCATTCACATTCTGTGGCTGCGCCGGTACTTGAACCTGTGCCATTTCAATTTCTCTTTTTTGCTTCTCAAAAAAGTTCCGATTTTTTTCGGGTTTTGATATAACTTCCCTCTCCTCTTTTTATTACGACAATAAAAAAAAAAACACACCAACTGTTTGATAAAATGTCTAGGAGAGAAGTTTAGAATTTTTCTTTTTTCTTTTTGCTTTTTTTTTTTTGGTTTTTGTGGAGGAGAGGGAAGGGGGTGGAGGAGGAGAGGATATTGGCCGCCGGATGAAAGAGGTTGTGGCGGGGCGGCGATGATATTGAGAAAGAGAGAGAGGGTGCAGTGGCGGGGCTGCAGTAAATAAAGGAAGAGTTCTGGGGGCTTAAAGGGGATTATATAGAGAGGGTTATGTGATATAGAGAGGGTTATGTGAAAACCCTAAGATGTGTGATGGAGAGATATCAGCCATTGGATTTGATAGTTTGTGGGGTCCAGATTTGAGGTAAAGTGGGTAACTGATAGGATAAGGAGATATTGACGCGCGACGTGAGATCGCGTGTGGTAGTTGGTGTCTGAAATGAAAGAGTGCTTCAGTTTGAATTTCTTTTTTACCGTAACGGTAAGAAGTGAGAACTAATTGACTGTTCCTAATTGAAATTAGGGTGCATTTGGAAATAAATTCAAAGAAGGAAGAAAATGGAAAATTCGTAATAAAGATCCTTGACTGCCTTAATAAGTTGTTTGAAATATTAATCATTAGTTTATAAATAATTATATATGAAAATAACATGTAGATTTTTTAAACAATTGCCTATAGGTATTCAATTAGAATAAAATATATATTTTATTATTCTTTTGCTTTTAATTTTAAATAATTGTATCAATTTCATTATACTTTATTTCATCATAAAAGCACGTAAAAGTTAACATTCATGAAAAAAATTTATTAAAAGTTTCTTTCAAGATCCTAATTTTTTATTTTATTGCATGAAATTATCTTTAAATACAATTATTAAAATGATATTTAAATAATTATATGGTTATTTCATGGTTTTTAAATAAAATCAGAGTTATTTTATGGTAATATTAACAATTAATTCATGGATAATTACATATAAATCTAATATGCAGAATTTTTTTATAAAAAAACAATCATGGATATTCAACAAAAATAAAATATTTAATCTATTATTATATATTTTTCACATGATTTTCTCAAATTTACTATTCTCTTATTTTTTTCATAAATGCATGTAAAAATTATCAATTCATGATTTTTTTTTAAATTCCTCTTAATTAAGCTTGCTTTTAAGATGAAGATAATTTTTTACTTAAAAAATAATGTTTATAGTAAAAATCGGCGTGCTTTCACAGAGATAAAAAAGAAATGCATGAACAAGAAAAAAAAAGTTTATTAAGGAGATATATTTTATTTGTTTTAATTCAAATCATTTAAATTTTTACAAATATTTATTTTAACTACTTTTAGATTTTATTCCAGAAACTACACTGCTAGTAAAAACCCATGTAATCATCGAAATTTTTTAAAAAAAAACATGAAGAATTTTTTACTGAATGTTTTTTCACAGTTTAAACTTTAAATTATAGTCTTCCTTGCATGTATCTATTTTAATTACTATATAGTTAAATGAGAATATATTTAAAAAAGTAACTCACGGTATCGATCGAGCAAAAAGATCTACTATACAGCTTCATAAATCATTCTCGTGTTATCAATCTCGCAATCAATTTTAACTCTATCAAATTGCAACTCGTTGCAAGAACAGTCTTGCATGCTTAATATTTTTATTTTTTTTTCCTGAAGTTTCCTCTCCTTCTGATTTTATTACTTGGCAATGTCCTCCAGGTCCAATTTTGATTGTATTTATTTACAAATAAGCAAGTTTTTCACCATAATAATAATTTTAAAACAATGCTCAAATCCTAATTTTTGTGCATATATTCACATTTTGGTAACATTTAAAGTTTAAATTATACTATAGAATTATATTATATGATTTCTACAGGTAAATGGGTTGGTTTAGACTCTTGTGGTGTCATGAATTTTTATATAATTCAAGAAACCTTTAACAAGAGTTGATTTAGAATAAGGTTTTTTCTTAGATGATATTACAGTGCCAGCAAAAAATATGTAGTTTATGTGTTAAATGAAAGTTGACAAAAGCATACATCAACGTGCATATTAACATAACGTCGACGTGGATGCTTACAGGATAATTAGTGAGTCAAATTAAATATCATATTGTCATGCTAGCAAGTAACTGATTAAATTTTACAAAATAATTTAAAAATGTCAGACTTAGCCACTAAGAAAGGGTAGCAAATCTTTTAAAAAAAGGGGAGAAAAGAAAAGGAGCTTTCATGGCTGTCAATCCCTTAATCGATTGGTTTCCTCGTGCACGAGTTGATTACACCAAGAGGCACGATGGCAGTGGTTTATTTTCATCGGGTGTGTACAATTCCACCCATGAAAGTCTTAATATTATTTAAAATAAATAATTTGAAATTAATACAAATTATAAAATCAATAGAAAATATACTTTTTTATAAAAACAAATATAATAAAACTCCAGAGAGTTAGTTTATCGAGAAATCCTTGAATATGTTGAATTCTCACCTAGCAACATCATATTTTTCCCTCCCTCCCATCAAAACCTTTTTGATCCCTCTCGATCATCATGCCCCCTTCTTTTTTTAGTGTTATCGTCAAATAGCACATCTGAATTAATCACACTCCAGGTGATGTTAAAATTAGCTTATACTCAAGCTACCATGACATTCATATGAGATTTTTATTTTTTTAGATTTTTCGTTCGAGATTTTAATGAGAAATTTGATAGAAAGCATAAATATGATATGCTAGTAAGATATTGTATAAGAGACATCAACGATGGTGGTTAGTATTTTTTAAAAACAAACATTTTTTAGCTTAATTTGTTTCTTGTGCCGTCATAAGACTTTTCTATACAGTGTTTATGGAAAAAAAACCCTTTTTATTATATTTATTTTATTGAAAAATATTTTTAATTTATTATTTTTTTCAATTTTCTTTTCTTTTATTTTTACCTTTTGAGTTACATGGATGGATGACTTGAAAAATATTTAATTAAGATTTTTTAAAATAGAAAAAATTTGGGCTTAGAAGTTGGTTAAGCTCATGGTAGTCTGGTGTTGGTATTAGATCTAAAAAGTTTGGATTTGGTAATCAGTGAGATCCAAGGTGGTATGGGACTGACAAATATACTACACCCAAAGTATTTAGATTCAACAATTACCATATTTTATTACTATGTGTCTGATCCCAAACGATTTCATATAATGAAAGTATTGAAAATATAATAAATTGTCATACTTCTTCATATAGAATAATAATTCGTATTGATATAATGATTTTTACATACTCACAAGTACACATGGTTCTTTAATGGATCTACCATATTTACTGTTTTATTAACATATATATGAGATATTTGTCTCTCATTAATGCTGTTAAAAGCAAAGACTTTCAGGCCATTCTCTTATTTGAAAATGATAAGGTTTTGGGGTATAAACACCCCTTGAACTATTCAGGTACGATTTTATAATTTTTTATCCCAAGAGATAGATTCTTATAGATTTTAAAGCATTAATTCACTCAAAACTCAAAAACAAACATTTTTATTCCTTGAATTTAAGGCTCTATAAGATATTTATTGTCTTTCTCGTGTATTATAACTTTATTATCAAATAGTCTTTAAGTCCTTCTATTGAAACTGTTTTTGCAATGCTCCATCTTTTACCACTAGTCTAGAATTTTTGAGACTAAAAAGATGAAATCCAAGTACTTTAAATATTAATTAACAACTATTTAAAACACAAAATAACATATTATTTATATATTTTTGATTTTATAACATCATCAATTGAAATTAAAAAAAAAACTTTGAAATTAAAATTAAAATTTGCACAGAGTGGAATAAAATTAAACATCAGGGTTTAATTAAAAAAAATCAAAGATTTTAGATGAAATTAAAAAAATAAATAAAAATAAAATAAAATAATAAATATTAAAAAAAAGTTAAAATACAATGAAACCACATACTAGCTCGGACAGCATCCAGAACAAGGATGTTAAGATTTGAATTTTATTTATTATTCTTGTCCATAAGAATTATGTCATTGATTGATGACGGGCATGCGAGGCATTTACAAGCATTGTCAAAATATTCTCAGATGTTGCACTTGAGGGTTTAGCTATTGTGGTCAATCGTGTGACTTGTTCCGCCCCCGTCCCGGGTTCGACCCTCTATGTGCATGCCTGTCACCCCCGCGGTGCCTTACCTGCTCCTGGGCTTGCAGGATGTCCAGTGGGCCGTGGGGAATAGTCGCGGTGCGCGTAAGCTGGCCCGGATACCCCACGTAAATCAAAAAAAAAATAAAAATTCTCAGATGTCTAATAATCTAACATCGTATTTTATTATTTTTGAAGTTCGAGCACAATTGACAAGTATCCATATTTCATAGTATACTCCTTCGTCGCTGTTTGAGTTCGAGAGACATGGCCGGAGCTGGGTTTTCGAATTCGTGAGGTCGAAAATACAACGAAGAAAAGCTATGTCTTTCGAGTGAAAAAAGAAGAAGAAGTATTTTTCGTGATGTCTAGTGATAGTATTTTTCGTGAAGAAATATTAAATAAATATTTTTTTAGTTTTTTTTAATATATTAATATTAAAACTAGAAAAAATTATATAAAAAAATAATTAAAAAACAATCCAAAGGACAAAGCACACACGTTCCCCCTGATAGCGAAATAGGAAGATACGCAAATTGTTTTTTGTTTTTGTTTTGTTATCAAAGGCTTTGAAAATTAAAATGTTGAAAAATGAACAGACTCAGCCACCGCACAACTCATTCAACTTTTCTAGATTCCAGTGCCTGCCGAAACATGCGATTCCCTCCTCGTTTCATCACGTGAAAGATATGACTTATCAATTTTATCAGGATTCTACATAAATAAATAAATAAACTACGAAAAGACATAAAAAACCTCATTTTCTCTATTTATATCTTACAATCTCTTTACTGGATTTAAAATAATAATATATATATATATATATATATATATATATATATATTCTCAAACCGAGAAAATAATAATATACTAGTGAGAAAATCCACCAAAGGGTTGAATGAGGAGGTCGTAAGTTGTGTGGGGTCCATGTAGTTAATTAAAGAAAAGTCCTCACCAACCAATTGGCGCCTTCCACTCGATTCCATCTCCCTTTAAAAGTCTCAAATTTCTTCCTCCTTTCACGGAACAGAGCTATTTAACCCCACCTCTCGCTGTATCCACTCCGCTTCAAATCTTACTTGAAAATTCCTTATTTTCAGAAATTTAATAATACATTCCAAATATTTTTTTTGCGGACAAAACTCATTAGTTTGTTTAATCACAACCATAATCTTCTGCTTCTGCTTTGCATCATGGCTTCTGTCGCAAACACATTACTTTCTCTGCCCCCCTCACTCTGTTTTAATTCTAATTCTAATTCTAATAATAATCAGTCACCGCCACCTTCTCTTTTTGTTTCCAAGGCTCCCAGATCAAAGCGTTGTCGTTTTCACTCCTCCGCGGGATCACCTAACCGTTCTTCTGTAACCGTTTCCTTGTCTACTGTGGCAAACTCTGTTCCGGTACATAACTAACTTACCCACCTTTTCCTTCTTTTTTCTCCTTTTAGTGATTTTTTTTATTATACATAATTGTAGGCGAGAAGTAAGATCCATACAGTTGGTGATTTTATGACCAAAAGAGAGGATTTACATGTGTTTAAAGCCAACACAACTGTTGATGAAGGTGATTGCTACCTTTTCTTATAAGTTATAGTTTGAATGGTATATATATTGTTTAGTTGACTCGTGTAGTTTTTGTGTGTATCTATATATATCGTTGCAGCATTGGAGGCTCTTGTGGAGAAGAGAATAACGGGGTTTCCTGTCATTGATGATAACTGGAAATTGGTAAGATTTTTCCATTTTATCATGTGATCCCATTCCCATGTCATATAGTCTCCAATCATGTTTACCAGTGTCTTGCTTGCATGCTGCTGTTCTTGGAATTATTTTATGAGAAAAAGGGGCAAAGACTTCAATTCGAAAGCTAGTGTGTGAGGACGTAGTAAAATATATATGTTCCTTGTGCCTGAAAATGAAGGATAACATGCACAGATTCAGCACTTGAATCTATAGTTATTTGAGATTGCGTTGCATGAAGAACTGATTCCAGGTCTATACTTGCTGCAGGTTGGTGTTGTTTCTGATTATGACCTGTTAGTGCTCGGTTCTATTTCAGGTAGTGGAGAGACTCTGCTTCTATTTTCCATTTGGACGTAAAATCCTTGTTTTCATGTTTTTCTATAATCTTTGTGTTTGATCTTCTTTTCCTTTTTCCTTAGAAGAGAATACTTAAGTTGATTAGAGAACGATTGTGAATTAGATCGTTATGGTTTTTAAAAACAAAGTTGATCTACTTGTTTGAATTTTTGTCCTCCCCTTCATCTGGAAGCAAGAATCTGTTTGTTTTCTTCTTTTTTTCGCCATTCAATCGCAAGAAAAGCTCTTCTAGCGCACTTGATTTTCAACTACGTAAAGTTTGATTTGAGGAGTTTCATTAAAGTAGTATTGAGGAACTTGGCTACAAGTAATTTCTCAAACCACGAGGAATCGTTGGCCATAACAATTTAAACAAGCATATGGCACAATAGTTGCTAACTTCATTTTGTTTGCCAGATCTTCTTGCTTATCTGGGGAAATAATACTAACTCTTTTTGGCATCAATTGAATAACACAAAGCTAGCATTAGTTTGCAAGAGTCCAGACTTTTGTAAAAAATGGACAAGTAAGAATAATCAGTAATGTAGGATTCAGGAAGGAATCATGTCCTTCTGTTCTCCAACAGAAGAAATGAATTGCTTCATCCCTTTGATTTTGGCAACATTATGATAATTCTTGATCTTGTTTGTCAAGCAATTCTTTCCAATCTCAACTGACTATAGCAGGAAGGATGTTGTATCAATTCAGTTTTCAATTATATTTTGGTTTGTTGAATATTGGTATCTTAAAGCTTTGTCATTCATTATTGCTCTTCATTGACAAACTGGCTCTATAATTTTGTGAAGTTGGTTTTCTATTATGGTTATTCCTGTAATGTGGTGAAACTGCTACTAATTTCTTTCCTCTGTATCTATCAGGCAGCTGTCAGAATGACACAAACTTGTTTCCTAATGTTGATAGTTCTTGGAAGGTGAGTATGGAGTTTCTCTATCATATTCTAGATGCTTGCATTTCGTATTTATATTCAAGCATGCTTCCATATGTTTGTCTGTGGTTTTGTTTTCTTAAACATTTAGATATTTTGATCGATTTCTATAGTTAGAGTTTTAGAATCTTTTATGTTTGTGAAATTCGTAGTTAACATCCTTCAACTCCCAATAATGTTACAGACTTGCTGTTATACTCGCCAAACATATATGAACGAACAGAAATAATTGAGCACAGTATTTCCTTTAGGCCTGAAGATAACGAGGATTAGGGGTCACGAGAAAAGTGATATGTGGTATATTACAAGTTTAAGAGGGTTATCTGGCCATGATTAGCAAACAGATTATGACCGTTTCTTTGTCAGACTAAGAAGTTTGGGGGTGGGGGCTAAGTCCTTCCAACATTGCAGTTGCCCATATCATAGCTATGGGTCCAAGTTTCTGAATGAAACTAGAGATTGGATTGGCTCTATAAGACAATTTGACCTTTTGAGTCTGCCATCCCTCCTTTTCAAGGACTCGGCATGCAATCAGGGGATGCTCAGTACTTCTTCCTGCACCAGGGCTTGTTCACAATTAGTCATCAACTCGTACTGTAGGGAGGTAGAAGCCAAAACTCTGATCCAACATGACTGGTAGTAAAGAATGCAGAAGATGGAAGGTTGATAGTTTGATCAATAATTGTTACATTTAGCACCATCCTACAATTTAATGGTTGGTCTCGCATAAGTTTTGGTTGGACAAGTTCCCTAAATGTAGGGAGATACTGGTTCTTGGGTAGATGTAGTGATGGTGATTTCAAGTAGTTAATAGAGACCATGCAACTGCTCAATAAACAAGAGTTCTCCATTGTTGGCTATTACTGGACAAAACCAGGCCTATAATAAAGAGCTTGATGTTAGAAGTACAAGATAAACTAAAATCAGGATTTCACTTCTATAACATTTTAGGCAAAATGTTTCTTACTGCTGAATTTCTATTTCTTGACAAATGTTGCAGACTTTCAATGAGTTACAGAAACTGCTAATCAAGAACAACGGCAAAGTTGTTGGTGATTTGATGACACCCAATCCTCTAGTCGTTTATGAAACCACCAATCTAGAGGATGCTGTTAGGTATCAATCTTCCAGGACATCTCTGTTTAAACCTATAATATGAGAAGTTCTGTTTTGTACTTTCTTAAACGTATGAAAAACTGTCTTCGGGAAGCTGTTATGCATTTTCTCTTTGTCCAACATTATTAAAAGCTTATCTAAATGATCATCATTAAATTTCTGAATGTTTCTCATCTTGCAATCATATTCTATGGAAATTTCACATCAGAATTGAAAAACATACTTAATGTCCAAATCTAATGCCAGGTTGCTGCTTGAAACAAAGTATCGGCGACTCCCAGTGGTAGATAACGATGGAAAGCTGGTAAGAATTGTAAACAATGTTCTTGATTCATTCTCATTTTATTGTTTCTTATCTGCTGTGTGTAATTTATAATTGGTATCCAATTTAATACCAAAGGTTGGAATCATTACTCGGGGAGACATTGTTAGAGCTTCTCAACAGATAAAAAGCTCCACCGAAAGATCAACATGAATTCCTGTATCATTGAAGGATTATGATTTCTGGAGTCTACATTGATATTGCAGCTCTCTCTTTTTTCAACATGAATGTCACGCAGTTCATTATTCCGGGTACACTCAGAGGGAAGCTTATCAATCTCCTGTTCTAAAAGCCTTCTCTGCAATAAATTGTATTTTTAGCGAGGTTCGAACTTTGATTTCTAGTTAAATGTTACATATAGGCTTTGGTAATTATGAAATATTGATGAGTGGTTTGGCAGTAGTCTCTAATGCCAAGTTTTTGTACAAGTAGCATTCTTGTTGCTAGCAGATTTCCTACTGCAAATATATGAAAGTGCCAATTATTTTGACCTTTTCCCATAATTTTAAAGGAGTATTAGTTCTCAAGAAAATAAAAAAGTGTCAAGAGTATTGATTAAAAGCACCTCAATTGCTGGAATCTAACCAGCCCGGCATCGCAACCCACGGCATAATATCCGTGCCTTTCCAGATCAATGCCAAAGCAGGGTTTTCCTGCTCAGGAGTCCAGACACAATTTTTGCTGTCTGAAGTCTTTCAAATGGAATTACGAAGGGAACCGCAGCCATATCTCTTTCAAGAATGCATCATGCATTATTACCTGTCAAAGAGAAAAATCGCCATCAAGCTATGAACATCAACAACATATAGGATTGACAATTCTTTTATCTATTCTTATGACTGAACGAGATGAACTCTCTAACCTAGGTGTTATATTTTTGTTTCAAGATCAAAACAAATAGGGAGTAAGAAATTGGTATTCTATAAAACTTGAAGTGTATGGTGTTTTAGAATATATCCCGGCAAGCGACCTTAGCCAAATGCATAAAGTGTCCTGATTCTCGAATTAGCTGACGCCCATGCTGAATTATGTGTATGTGCCAAACCTAGGCTCTTGAAGAACGGATAAATCCTATGGACATTCATTTCATTTTTTATTTGTAAATATTCCACTCGATGTCTTCACTACACCTCATAATTTGGAACTTATAGCCCAAACCTCTCTTTCTCCCTTGCCAGCCAATTTTTCATCCAAATCCATCCTCTCTGCAACAATGGACTCAAATTCTCCTCCAGTTGAAATGTTCTTCTTTCCATTTGTAGGTGGAGGCCACCTAATCCCCATGATAGACATAGCCAGAGTCTTTGCTTCCCATGGTGCCAAAGCTACAATAATTACCGCTCCAAAACATTCCCTCTCCTTCAGAAAATCCATCACCCGTGATAAAAAATCTGGTCTTCCTATCTCTAGTCACGTCCTTGAGCTGTCTGATAACGTAGACATAGCCGCTACAGACATGTCTGCAACCTCCTTCATTGATACTTCTATGCTCCAAGAACCTCAACAAAATCTTTTACTTGAACGAAAACCTGACTGTATTATTCATGACGTGTTTCATCGCTGGTCTGCTGTTGCTATTGACAGTGTTGGCATTCCAAGAATTACTTTCAATGGGAATGGATGCTTCGCTCGTTGTGTCCGAGAAAATATGGAACGCTATAGGCCCCATGAAAAATTAATTTTTGATTTGAAATCTTTTATTGTTCCAGGTCATTCTGATAGGATTGAATTGAACACATCTCAACTACCACTTTGGAAGACAATCACATGGTGGAGGGTTGCATAAAAGAATGCCAGGGTCAGATGAGAAGAGTTTTGGGGTTATGGTCAATAGTTTCTATGATTTGGACTCCTTCAGGAATGAATTGGGCAACACGGCATGGATTGTGGGACCAGTTTCATTATGCAACAGAAACGTGGAAGATAAGGGCTGACGGAGAGGCCAAAAGACTTCAGTTAATGATGAGCAAACCATTTTCAACTGGCTTGATGTGAGTGTGATTTGTTTTTTATTTAAAAATATATTTTTTTTATTTTTTAAAAATTATTTTTAATATCAAAACATTAAAATAATTTAAAAACACTAAAAAATTATTAATTTAAATAAAATAAAAAATTATTTTTTTAAATAAGACACAAAAACAATCCAATTTCGATTATTTACGTCAGTTTTAGAAGCTTAGCTCGTTTATCCCCTGAACAAATCCTTGAGATCGCCCATGGTCTTGAAGCTTCCAATCACCAATTCATCTGGGTGATTGGAAAAATCTTTAAATCAGCTGGACATGACCAAGAAAGCCTAGAAAATTTGCTTCCCAAAGGATGGATTTGAAGATAGACTCAAAGAATCCAGAAGAGGACTGATAATAAAAGGCTGGGCACCGCAATTGTAAATACTAGAGCATCCGGCTGTAGGAGGGTTTGTGACTCATTGTGGACGGAACTCAACTTGAGAAGGTGTGAGTGCTGGACTGCCAATGATAACATGGCCTTTTGCTGCAGAGCAATTCACCGATGAGAAGTTACGGATTGATGTAGTAATGTGCAATCAAGATGCGTTCTTGCCCGTCTGTCATCTGTACCCACGCTATGACGCAAGTGATTATGTTAGCAGGAAGAAACAATCTTCCTATTTTCTGTTTAGATTCCAACCAGGCCCAGTGACCGCGAGCTTTTCCGCGGGCAAGATAAAAAACCAATTATTGTATTAAAAAATTGTGGGTGCTGTTATATTTTTTATATTGTAAAATATTTAAAATAAAAATAAAAAAACTTAATCAGGGTATCAAATTAGATTAATTGAACACCATATATATTAATAAATAAATAAAAAGTCAGTGTGACTTGTTTGATCTAGTGGGCCAAGAGCGAAATGATTATCCCATTTGTATGGTGATTTGATTTTTTAAAAATATTATGTCTGCATTGTTTTAACCTCTACCGAGCACTAACTTAAATGTTAAATAATAGTGTCAAGTGATTGAATTGTAAAAAAAATTCAGGGAGTAAAATAAAAAGAAAGAAACACATTATAATTACATGGGTTAACACGCAGAATTTATAATCCAAATAAAGGAAATATCCACAATTATCTAATCTAGTTGGGCAATTTGTGTTTTTCTTTTTTTTTTTCTTTTCTTAATGGTTAGGTCTTGGTTGAGCCTTAATTGATATCATATTGGATTAAATATGGAACCAAGTTGAAGAGTTATAAAATATTTATAGACAAAATTTAAGAAAAATATAAAGTATCTCTTAAATCAAGCATAATTATGGAATTGAAAAAACATGAGTATAATGAAAGGGAAAAAAAATCAAGTAAATCCAGATGAATCTTTTAAATTTAAGTTAATTATTCAAACTCGCAATCTTTAAAATTCTAGACTCGAGTTCAATCAAGAAACTCAATTCCCAACTAATTTAATGTTGAAAAATAAAATCAGAAAAAAATCTCAATCTAAAAATCTTGTTAGAGTTAAACAAATAACATTCAAAATAATAGGGACTAAATTTGACATAAAAATAAAATAAAATCAAATTTTGATGGATAAAACTGAAAAATAAACTCAATTTAAATAGAATTTAAAATCAAATAAATAATAATTAAAAGAACAAAAACAAAGTCTGACAGGTAGAAAAAAAAATGATGAAAATTGAAAAAAATTTAATTTTATAAATCATTTGAAATAGAATAGGAGTAATAAAAAAAATATGGATGAAACTTGAAGTAAAAATAAATTGAAGGATTGTTTTTAAAATTTAAAAATTTAGGCGCGAGAATCAAGAAAAAAAACAAATCATTCGATACATCACATGTGCTGCTCAGTGAGAAGTTACGGATTGATGTAGTAATGTGCAATCAAGATGCGTTCTTGGCCGCCTGTCATCTGTACCAACGCTATGACGCAAGTGATTACGTTAGCAGGAAGAAACAATCTTCCTATTTTCGGTTTAGATTCCAACCAGGCCTGGTGACCGCGCGCTTTTCCGCGGGCAAGATAAAAAAAAAAAAACCAATTATTGTATTAAAAAAACTTGTGAGTGCTGTTATTTTTTTTATATTGTAAAATATTTAAAATAAAAATAAAAAAACTTAATCAAGGTGTCAAATTAGATTAACTGACCACTATGCATGTTAATAAATATAAAAAAATCAGTGTGACTTATTTGATCTAGTGAGCCAAGAGTAAACTGATTGTCTCATTCAAATGATGATTTAGTTTTTTTTAAAAAATTATACTGGTATTGTTTTAACCTCTACCTAGCACTAACTTAAATGTGAAATAATATAGTGTCAAATGATTAAATTGTAAAAAAATTCAAGAAGTAAAATGAAAAGAAAGTGACTCGTTGTAATGAGTCGAGTTAGCACGCGGAATTTATTATCTAGATAAAGGACATGCCCACAATTATCTAATCCAGTTGGGCATTTTGTGTCTTTCTTTTATTTTCTTCATGATTGAGCATTGGTTGAGTCTTAATTGATATTGGATTGGATTAAATACGGAACTAGGTTGAGGAGTTATAAAATATTTATAAACAAAATTTAAGAAATATATAAAGTATCTCTTAAATCAAGCATAATTATGAAATTGAAAAAACATGAGTACAATGAAAGGAAAAAAAACCAAGTAAATCCAGACGAACCTCTTAAATCTGAGTTAATTCTTCAAACTAGGTTAAAGAGTTATAAAATATTTATAAATAAAATTTAAGAAATATATAAAGTATCTCTTAAATCAAGCATAATTATGAAATTGAAAAAACACGAGTACAATGAAAGGAAGAAAAATCAAGTAAATCCAGACGAACCTCTTAAATCTGAGTTAATTCTTCAAACTAGGTTGAAGAGTTATAAAATATTTATAAACAAAATTTAAGAAATACATAAAGTATCTCTTAAATCAAGCATAATTATGAAATTGAAAAAACATGAGTACAATGAAAGGAAGAAAAACCAAGTAAATCCAGACGAACCTCTTAGATCTGAGTTAATTCTTCAAACTTGCAACCCTTAAAATCTTAGACTTGAGTTCAATTAAGAAGCTCAATTCTCAACTAATGTAATGTTGAAAAATAAAATTAGAAAAAAAAATTCTCAATCTAAAAAAGTTGTCAAGTAAAGCAAATAGCATTCAAAATAATAAGGATCAAATTTGATATAAAAATAAAATAAATTCAAATTTTAAGGGATAAAACTAAAAAATAAATTCAATTAAAAAAATCAAAATTAAACAAACAATAATAAAAAAAACAAGGATCAAGTCTGACATATATAAAAATTTTAAAATAATGAAAATTTAAAAAACTTCAATTTTATAAATTATTTGAAATAAAATAATAGTAATAAAAAGAATATAGATCAAACTTGAAGTAAAAAATAAATTAAAAAGTTGTTTTGAAAATTTAAAGGTTTAGACATGATAATTAAGGAGAAAAAATTAAAAATTAAAAAATAATTACCAACGCCGAATCAAAAGTCTAGATGCCACATGAGCCACGAAGTGATTGAGGCGTCGTTGAGACGATTGAAATGCTATCCTGGAAGCCATAGTTCAACCTCCACTTGACTCCTCAAGCGGTGTCCATACAGTGCGGAGAAGTTACATAAATGAATGTTTCAGTTATTTTTTTTTAAAGAATATTTTATATTTATTAAAAAACTAAAATTTTCTTATTCAATCTAATAATTACAAAAGAACCAAGATTAAAAGATGAAAAAACCCCTACTCATGAGTTAAACAAAAATTTGTTTTCAAAGATAATTAAATTATTTTACTATATTTTAAAAAATTAAAAGACAAAAAAACTTATAAATATCGGTTCAAGAATTTTGCATTTTAAATTAATTTAGTAATTTTATTGTGATTAAAAAAATAAAAATGACAAATTTACTTTTTATAAATCTTATAATCATCAATGTACTTTACGTAAGGATCGAATTACTCCCAAGACAAGTTTATTGATTTTTTGAAGGAAAAAAAAACAATGATGCTATAATGGTAAATAGTGATAAGTGTATAGATTCGCAGTAAATCTCCCTTCCGTTCTAGCTTCTTTTGAATGGCCTGGATAAATTTCACATTATCCACAGTAACTCACTATTTTCTCTCCTTCAAGCCATGAAAGAGAAAATGTGGTGTCCAGGGCATGTACGATAATCAGAAAGAACCAAAAATATCTCGTTCTTGCCAAAAAATTGGCATACTAGTCATAGAAGGCAAGAAAAAAGAAAGATAGCCCAACCCTTTCTTCCTCTTCTTGTCTATCTTCATCACTGGTTCTAGTTTCTCTTGTAATTCAACCATTGAATTCTGTTGTACAAAATCTTCCTTTGGTGATCAGGCAACATGGGCAGTGAGGTTAACCAGCTACATGCTCTTTTCTTTCCTTTCATGGCTCATGGTCACATGATACCACTGGTGGACATGGCCAAGCTATTTGCTTCCCGAGGCCTGAAGACTACCATAGTCACCACCCCTCTAAATGTGCCTCTCTTCTCCAAAACAGTCCAAAGAACCAAAAATTTGGGATTTGAAATTAATATACGAACCATCGAATTCTCCACTGTTGAGACTGGATTACCAGAAGGATGTGAAAATGCAGACTTGATTATTTCTCAGGCTATGGGCTGGGATATGCTCAAAAAATTTTTCGTGGCAACCACCATTCTCCAAGAACCCCTTGAAAGGCTACTAGAGGAAATCCATCCTGACTGCCTTATTGCAGATATGTTCTTTCCTTGGACTACTGATGCTGCAGCTAAATTTGGAATTCCAAGGTTAGTGTTTCATGGAACTAGCTTTTTTTCTTTATGCGTTGGAGAAAGTATGAGACTATACGAGCCACACAAGAAAGTTTCATCAGATTGTGAACCCTTTTTCATGCCTAACCTTCCTGATGATATCAAGTTGACAAGAAATGAACTGCCATATCCTGAAAGACATGATGATGGATCCGACTTCAACAAGATGTACAAGAAGGTTAAAGAGGGAGATTCGAAAAGTTACGGGGTGGTTGTCAACAGTTTCTACGAACTTGAGCCGGTTTATGCTGATCATTACAGAAAAGCTTTTGGAAGAAAAGCATGGCATGTAGGACCAGTTTCTCTTTGCAACAGAAACATAGATGACAAAGCAGAGAGGGGAAGAGAAGCTTCTATTAATGAAAATGAGTGTTTGAAGTGGCTTGACTCCAAGAAACCCAATTCAGTTGTTTATATCTGCTTTGGAAGTATGGCAAGCTTCTCTGCCTCTCAGCTAAAGGAGATTGCAACAGGCCTTGAAGCTTCTGGCCAGCAATTTATCTGGGTTGTTGGAAGAAACAAAAACAGTGAAGAAGATAAGGAAGATTGGTTACCTGAAGGATTTGAGGAAAGAATGGGAGACAAGGGACTAATTATAAGAGGGTGGGCACCCCAAGTGTTGATTCTTGACCACGAAGCAATAGGAGGATTTGTGACTCATTGTGGATGGAATTCAACAGTTGAAGGCATTGCCGCTGGGGTTCCAATGGCCACATGTCCACTGTCTGCAGAGCAATTCTACAATGAAAAGCTGGTGACACAGATATTGAAGATAGGTATCAGGATTGGTGTTCAAGAACAAGCTTTGTTGGTCGGGGATAGCATTAAGAGTAAAGCTTTAGAAGAGGCAGTGAGTCGACTCATGGAGGGTGAAGAAGCAGAGGAAATGAGGGGCAAGGCAAAGGCATTTGGGAAGATGGCAAGGAAGGCAGTTGAAGAAGGGGGTTCCTCCTACTCTGATTTGAATGCTCTTATCGAGGAACTGAGCTTCTGTCACCAGGGTTAGATTCATATTTTAAAAGCACATTTCATTTGTATCTGTTTTTGCTGTAGTTTTAATCTATTTTATCGTGAACATTGTTGTTTATTGTTGTCGTTGTTACTCAAAATTATCCAATTTGATTTTTAATTAATGATAAAAACATAGCTGCCTTAAATCATTTACATGAATAATATATATGTAGTTTTTATTTTATCGCCAGTCAATAGCAATGTTTAAGGAAGACATTACACAATTTGAATATTGTTATTAATATAATTTATTTTGCTTATTTTATTAATGGCTTCGATTTTCTGTAGCCGGAATAGTTGATATTGGCAGCAATATCATTTGCTGCTATATAACATAAATTTCGATTTCACCATGATTGGGGGCGCACATGATTTATACAATGGGGTTATTTGAAAATAACATAATTCCACTGTTGGCAACCAATTTTGCAGTTTTGTAACAATTTAGGGCCGGTTGTAATTACATTCTAAATGGAGTTTATAAGAAATTTGAATTTTTTTAATACTAATTCAATATATATTATTTTGAGTTGAATATAACTTGAAATATCAAATACAAATATATAATTATACTTCAATCTTTTATTTTCAAAAAAACAAGATTTATAAGTTATAAATACCCCACGAGCATTTCAAGTTTCATGTTTATAATTTTTATATTCTTAACCTTTTCAGCTTGTATATTTTTAGAATTTATTTCTTTAAAATATCATTACACCAATCAATATTAATATTAATAAAGATTCTTTACCGGTAGCAACTATTAATTATCTTAGCTTATAAAAAAACCACCTATTGTCAACATCCCCACTCATCTCAGGCTTTCATTTCAAGCCAAACATCTGAAAAAGAATAAATTAAAAAATTAATTAATTATCCAGTAGAGTATTATTTCTAAATTCATTGAATTTTGAAGCTGTCGGTCATCTTTATACTTAGCTTATGGAACATTTTCTTCTAGAGTAGCATATCTATGCACGTTTGCATCTAATGCATTGTATTTATACAGTGCATGAATTGATTTCTTCCCCAAGTCAAAGAAAGTATTAAAAGCAAAACCGAAACACATTTTATTTTAAATGTAAAAAGAAACAGTAACTTCAAAAAAAGTTGAAGAAAAATAGGGTAAAACCACGACAATAGGACTGTCAGCCGACAATATTGAACTACAAATTTATAGCATGGAACGCCAGCTAAAACATGGAATTAAATCATTAATAAAAATGATAATTAACACCAAAAGCGCTTCAAATACTGTACAATTTATTAGACTTCTCAATTTATGAAAGTCCATTCTGCTATTAAATGGCGTCTTCATTAAAACTTCAACTACAACATCACCAAAACACTCTTCTCTTCCTATATTAGGTTTTATTGTCTGTCCTTAATTTTATGGCTTGTGTAGTCTTGAGAAAATAAAACTTTAGAGAGAGGTATTTGGATTTGATTTTTTGGGTTATTTGTGGTGATAATAGTAGAAAATAATTAGAATAAAATAAATGTGAAGATAATAATATAGAAAATAAAATTAATTGAATTCAATAATAAAATATCCTTTTTAATATGTCAATTTAATTTATTTATCAATTAAATTTAAATTTAAATGCAAAATGCAAAATGTTGCCGGTGTTTACTGAGGAATATCCGAATATCCTACTGAAATTGCGCTATTCTATCTACTGATCACGACTTTTCTTCTTGAATAATACCTGAGCTAAAAAAAATCCTGACGTAAGAGAGTATGTTATAAAGGAGTCCCACAAAGTTGAACTTATAGCATATCTGGCTGCTTGTTCATAAAGGAGTGCGCATGGATGCCTTGGTGTGAAGTCTAGAACAAGAACACGAATACTTTGACTATAATTATTCAAAATTAAGATAGTTCTGCAAAAACTCTCTTGCAACACGAGTTGTCTATATGGATCAAAAGATTCAGGTAACGTCTTCGAACTTTCCTAGGTAGAATTGACACTTTCTGACAGGAGCAGTGACGTGAGTGTAGTGTAGTAGCATGAGCTGGAAATTTCTTAATTCCAGAAAAGCCTTAACAAAATAAATTTCGTCTTCCTAACCTCTGTTTATAAATACCATTCCATATCCAAAATTTTATTCAAACAAGAATATTCAAGGTTTTCTTCATCTTCATCATCAATTCATCCATTTTTACTGACAAGCTTAGTTCCACTTTCAACACCAGGTTGTTTTTTCGTTCTTTTTTTATCTTACAAGGCCAGATGGGTAGTTTGGGTCACCAATTGCACATTTTCTTCTTCCCTTTCTTGGCTCATGGCCACATGATACCAACTGTGGACATGGCCAAGCTTTTTGCTTCTCGAGGCGTAAAGACAACCATCATCACCACTCCTCTCAACGCACCTTTATTTTCCAAAACCATCCAAAAAACCAAAGATTTGGGTTTTGATATTGATATCCAAACCATCAAATTCCCTGCAGCAGAGGCAGGATTGCCGGAAGGATGTGAAAACACGGACGCATTCATTACAACAAATGAAAATGCAGGGGAAATGACCAAGAAGTTTTTCATTGCCACAACCTTCCTTCAAGAACCCTTTGAGAAGGTACTGCAAGAAAGGCATCCTGATTGCGTTGTTGCTGATATGTTCTTTCCTTGGGCGACCGATGCTGCTGCCAAATTTGGAATTCCGAGACTAGTGTTTCATGGCACTAGTAACTTTGCTTTAAGTGCTGGAGAAAGCGTGAGACTTTATGAGCCACACAAGAAAGTTTCATCAGATTATGAACCTTTTGTTGTGCCTAATCTTCCTGGTGATATAAAGTTGACAAGGAAGCAACTGCCAGATTTTATAAGAGAAAATGTTCAAAATGACTTCACCAAGTTAGTGAAAGCATCCAAAGAATCAGAGCTGAGGAGCTTCGGTGTTATTTTCAACAGCTTTTATGAGCTTGAGCCAGCTTATGCTGATTATTACAGGAAGGTTTTGGGAAGAAGGGCCTGGAATGTAGGCCCGGTTTCATTATGCAATAGAGACATCGAGGATAAATCAGGAAGAGGAAAAGAAGCCTCAATTGATCAACACGAGTGTTTGAAGTGGCTTGACTCCAAGAAACCCAATTCAGTTGTTTATATCTGCTTTGGAAGTATGGCAAGCTTCCCTGCCTCTCAGCTAAAGGAGATTGCAACAGGCCTTGAAGCTTCTGGCCAGCAATTTATCTGGGTTGTTAGAAGAAACAAAAACAGTGAAGAAGATAAGGAAGATTGGTTACCTGAAGGGTTTGAGGAAAGAATGGAAGACAAGGGGCTGATTATAAGAGGGTGGGCACCCCAAGTGTTGATTCTTGATCATGAAGCAATAGGTGCATTTGTGACTCATTGTGGATGGAACTCGACTCTTGAAGGCATAACTGCAGGGAAGCCCATGATTACATGGCCTGTATCTGCTGAGCAATTCTATAATGAAAAGTTGGTGACTGATGTTTTAAAAACTGGAGTTGGTGTTGGAGTCAAGGAATGGGTTAGAGTGCGTGGAGATCATGTTAAAAGTGAAGCTGTAGAGAAGGCAATCACTCAAATCATGGTGGGTGAAGAAGGAGAGGAAAAGAGGAGCAGAGCAATTAAGCTAGGAGAAATGGCAAGGAAGGCTGTTGAAGAAGGTGGATCTTCTTGCTCTGATTTCAATGCTTTGATTGAAGAGTTGAGGTCGTATCGCCCTTGAAACTTCGACAGGATTTCAAAAGGATTGTCACGGACGTCGGACAGCATATAATATTTTGTTTGTATTAGTTTTGACAATTTACAGCGTCTCATTTCCTTCATGTGACCAGGAGTTGCAGTTTTTTTTCCCTCTAAAAATGAGTTGGGACTGTTAAATGCAGACGAAGGCCATATTTTATATTATGTGTATACAAGTGTTGAGAGAGTACACACATACAAACCAGTGACTCCATTGTTTCCAGTGCCTCTCAAGTGGGCCTATACTAACTGACACCGGAATGTGACCTTCCTTCGTTCGACGCCGACTCCCGATTCAAGGCGACGAGCCACCATCTAGCCATTTCGAATTCGTTCCATTCCTAATGGACCGTGGATGAGAGCTCCAGCTTATACTTGGCCCAAGTAATTAATCAGTCTCAGTCCACCTTTTCATCTCTCTTCTTACGACATTGTTTTGTACGCCCATCAGCTCTATTTCCCCTTCCAGGCTTCCAAGAAGAAAACCGTCGAAATACACCAGTGGTGTTTTTCCTTCACTTTGTTTTTGCTCCAAAATTTGAGTTCTGGATTTGGTAAGTGAACCGTTAGTAGGGATTAATTCACAGGTAGGCAGTTCAGCTCGGATTTATTTTTAAATATAGATGTTTAAGTTTTTTTTTTTAACAAAACAATATTGTTTTAGATAAAAAAATAATATTATTTTGAATATAAAAAATATTCTTCAAGTTAACTTAATCATCTAAAAGGTGAATTGACTCATTAAGTCATTCGGGTTTAAACAAATCAATACACATAAAAATTTAAAAAAAAACACTCAACTTGGATGTTGTTTTGAGCTAGTGATTTATCTTATCAGCTTACTAGTGCAAGAGGAGTTAAGTAACTATTGTAATGTTAGTGGGTATAACAAATTAGCTTTGAGACGTATCTTTAAGATATTAATTACCCTTATTGTATTTGTTGCAGGGTTAAAACAATATATTTTTAGGATTCAGTAAAAGTTTAAACATATAAATAACAACTTTTTTACCCATGGGGTCCTGGCGGAGCGGTTAGGCGCGCTCTCGTCGCTTACGAGGTCTGGGGTTCGACCCCCCTCTTCGTCTGCAGCCGGCCCTTTGAGGAGCACTTGCCACCCGGTACGCAAAGGGCCAGCGCTCAGGATACCCTTGGTTCTACCAAAAAAATATAAATAACAACTTTTATAAGTTTATTAAAAAGTTTTGTTTTTGTTTCTATAAACATAAACAAATAATTTGTAAAAAAAAATATTATTTATAATTAATTTATATCAATATCAAACTAATATTTATAAATAAAATAACAACTTTTCACACCAATTACAACATTTACAGTACAGCTAGCTTGAAAATTGTCCTCTGCACACGCAGAAGAAATTTCTCAGTTGTAAGACCAGACTTGGTAGTGTCATATACGTTCTCACTGTTGCACTTCCAAACTCACAATAATTCCAGAGCACCCCGTCACCGAATAAGAAAAAAAGAAAGATTCACAACGACTTGACTCGGAACCTCGGTGTGTTTCATGTCTATGGCCTATCCATCGTTAGGGGAGCATACTGTTATTGGTAGAGGTTTTTCTTTTTCTTTTTCCTTTTCTTTTGAATGATAATTAACCGGAGCTTATATATATATATATATATATATATATATTGGTATGTGATCTTTTATATTTGAGTTCATTTTTTTTTTTTTAATTTTACTTCTTTGAGTTATACTTTTTTTATAGTATTTCTATTTATTTTTTTAAAAAACCCATGTGATGTTTTCATTCTTATTTCTTCTTCCTATTATTTAAAATAATTAAATACAGTTTTTTTAAATCTTAAATTTATATTCTTAATTACAATTTTAATTCAATAAACATAACATTATACCATCAAACAATTCAGTGATTTTACTTACAACATAATACAATAACTTTTAGTTAAATAATTTGATGTGTTTGATAACAAGATAATTCCAACTGCTGAGAGCTAAATAAATTTCTAATCTCAGTTTGCAAAAACTATTAAAAGAAGAGAGAGGATATTTTAATGTGCTCAAACCAACAAAAAGAAAGATAGGATAAATGAGTGAAGTAAGTAAAATATATATATATATATATATGAAGATAAAGTAGCCTATGACCAATCTCACTACTTAACAAGGGTAAATAAAAAAATAAAAAAACCGATTAAATCGAGAAAACCGGGAAAAAGATAATAAAAAAACCGAACCGTGAAAAAAACCGATTAAACCGATTAAAATTTTAAAAAAACCGGCCGGTTCGGTTTTGGTTTTGTAAGTATGAAACCGAAAAAACTGAGCCAAGCTGAAAAAACCAAGTCAAACTAGTTTGAACTGGAACTGAACCGAAACCGGTCGGTTTAAACTGGTTTTGGTTTTTTTTAAAAAAATTCAGTTTGGTTATTTTTTTATATAAAATCGAACCGAAATAAATTACTCTTACTATTTAATCTCCGTTGATTTTTTTTGTTTTTTTGATAAAATAAATAACCTTTCTACTCTCTTTTTTCCGGTCATGCAGCATAACTTTTCACGGAGATTGAGTAGGCCTCCGGCCTGTTGCAAGCATGTATCCAAAAGTCCAAAAAAAAAACTACGCAACAGATCATTCGGCCACCCGATTCTCCATGATAATTATGACACCTCGTTGGAATGTTGTACATAAAATTTTCATTTTTTTCCTTCAGAGGTCAATAATTATTTTAATAAGAAATTATTACACTAAGATTGTTGAATTACTCTAATCAAAATAATATTTAATTTAGAAAAAACAGTATTGGTCAATTTACAAAGTCTCAATTCTTTATCCATCTTAATTTTGCAAATGGATTTATTTATTTTTATGTGGTTTTTATTATTTAATCTTGATTCGTTTTCTTCGTTAGGAAAAACAATATCAATAATATGTCAGGACAAAATAGTGGGATCTTCGAAACCTCAGAACAGTCAAAGAAAAACACCCTTCTTGTCGTATGAATTGATTTACATCACAGTCTACAATCAATCATGAACCCGGAGCCATTCTTTAAGCTAATCTCTCAGCCATTTTTATTTTTTAGTGTCCAAAATCTCTCAATCATTTAAACAGTGAGAAAAGCATATAGAAACTGGATACATGTCGACCGTACCTCTGCCATGTCCCAATATTATTATTTTTTAAGGAATTTTGCAGGATATGGCCACCTCGAGGAAAGCAAAAGGATAAGACAGTGGATGCTAGCTACGAGCTCCTGTTAAAAGCAATTATCTCTCGGTTAAGATTTCCGGCACTTCGGCCTTTTAAGATCTTAGGCTGAGCCTGGATCTGATTATTGATATAAAGTAATTATCTCTCTATTAAATTATTGGCAAAGTAGATTTTAAGATCATAAGAGCTTGTGCCACCGGTCTCGAGGTGGATGACATGACATTGCCATCTCTCTTTTCCCTTTTAATTTATTCGTGCAAATAATGAAATAATCTGAGAATTATGTATGTGAATAAATAAAAAAATAAAATAGTATTTATGATTTTAAAAATAAATTTTAAAATGTTTAAAAATAGATATAAATGAAGATATTGAATTTCAAAAAATAGAATATTTACTTGGTTATATTTACTAAATTTATTTATTATAATATTTTTTATTTAAGCAAACAAAAATAGAAATAAAAAAACAAATTAAATTAATCCAATCAAATAAGAACAGAAAAAAAAAATCATGCAAGATTACATGCATTACAAATATTATTTGAAAATAATTTTTTTAAAATAAAATTCATCAGTACAAGTGATAAAAAAATTCATGAACACAACACTTCTTTCTCTTTAGCTTAAAATCTGATGAAATCTCTCTATTCTCTCTCAATGAGAAACTAAAAAATAAAAAAAATAAATTGTTATACCAAAATTGAATTAGAAAATATTGAGGTCCTGAAATTATATAATTTATTTTATTTTTAAAGTTCAAGGATTAAAGTGATTTTTTTGAAAATTTATGGCATGCCATCCAAGTTTGATGTTTTTTTTTCATTTTGATTTATTTTTTTAATGATAAATTAAAATTAATAGATTTTCAATTAAGAATAAATCATGAAAAAAGTATAAAAACTAAATTGAGAGAATATAAAATTTTACATAACTAAGAGAGAAACTCACACCTTTTGAAGCAATACATGAAGATTAAGTGCACTCAGTTTCACATTTAAAATCTCTCTCTGCGTGTCACCTCAGCACAGTTCTCTAGAGAATTGGAAAAACGAGCACATCAATGCCTGGTGAAACTTGAAAGTGTCGTCTAATTTCCAAGTTGATGTTGACACGTTAACCACCGTGACTAATACCATCTTTAGCAACGCCATACAACGTTGTTGTTGTATAAGAATGTTTTTTAATTAAAAATATATTTTATTTTTATTTTTACTATTAACACGATAAAATTATTAATTTAATATTGTTTTAAATAAATAAAAAATTAAAAATACTTTAAGATATAGGTTGAATCATTTACGAGCCTAAATAATAATATCAACCATGATTTTAGTGGTTTCCCTTCTTCTTTTTTACTCTCGTCTTCTCTCTATGCTTTGGTCTTTGCATTCTTTAATTATTATTATTATTATTATTTTTATCTCTTTGGATCATAGTTATTAAACCCGGCCCGGGGGTTGACCCGGCTAAGGGGCCGGGTCCCGAGTTTCATGGGTCAACCCGGATTAACCCGGAAAAATTAAAAAAAAATTAAAGTTTTAATATTTCATATGAAAAAATCCATGTAAATATAGATTATACATATTATGAAGTTTAAAAGAATATTTTAAAAAGTTTTTTATCCTACAT
>Ga0307510_10000471_pt1 | contig 39309 bp, 38 predicted proteins | sample 12_EM_MG_FD_207224 | JGI IMG/M metagenome (GOLD analysis project Ga0307510, IMG submission 207224) | Populus trichocarpa ectomycorrhiza microbial communities from riparian zone in the Pacific Northwest, United States - 12_EM | ecosystem: Host-associated > Plants > Roots > Unclassified | place...
CAATATCAATGTTCTTGAAAGCTCCCCAAGTGCCTCCCCTTTCCCTCATCTCTTACATAAGCCTCTCAGAGTCGTCTCTAGCAACACTAGAGACTTCTACCTCTTCAAGTACTTGCCACCAGTTCACTCTTAGTACAAGTCGTACTATCAAGGCCTGTTGAAGCCTTAACATCTGGGTGGAATCCATGCCAGAAGATGGCGTTGCGTTCACTGACGGTTATCCTACTGGTGCCGAGGAGGACCTTGCTCTGGTTGTTAAACTGCCGCTGGTAGTTAATGACGTCGGTCTCGTCACCCATGCGCTTCCGGGTGTACTTGGTGGCGAAGTCGATGAGCTTCTGCCTTGAAAACTGCCCTTCAGGAGTGGGGCTGACATACTTGTCGCACAGCTCATCATGGAAGTCCAGCCAGTCGTGTGTGATGTATCCTGGCAGGTTTTGCCAAACGTGGCACTGGGAGCGGTTGACGTACCGAATTACCATCTCCACCTTCTGCAGGCTGGTGAGGCTGCACTTGTCCACTAACTCTTTGTACTTCTCCAGGAAGTCTTCGATCGGCTGGTCAACATCGCCAGTGAAGCGGGGCGCGAGCCTAGACTGCATGGATGGCATGGCGCCGATGCCGTAAGCTGGCGCAAAAGTCAGGGTGGGTGCTGGTGTAGTGAAGGCTGCGGTCATTGTGTGCGGCCACATGGGTGGAGGTTGCGGTAACGCTCTTGAGTGCAGACGTTGTGGTGGTGGAAATGTGGTGTGCAGGAGATGCCGCGGAGGCTGGAGCGATGCTTGATACAGACATGGAGGGAGAGGTGGAGGCCGCATGAGTGGCTCTTCGTCGATATAGGACAACCCATCGTCGCTTAGGTGAGCGGGTTGTCGCGGCATGCTGAAGGAGGTGTCAGGTAGTTGGAAGGGTGAAGGTGCTGGCGGGAGGTTTAGACCAGGTCCAGGTGCGTCGAACGCTGGGGCGGGTATAGATGGGTTAGTTGCATAACACAGGGGTGGTACGTAGTGGATTGGGGATGACAGGACACTTTCGGATGTGAACGGGAGGCTTGGCAGTGACTCTGAGGAGTTGGGTATAGGTGAGCTATGGCGGTATGCTTGTGCAATGTTGGAGATAAATTCGGACACAGGGATGTCCGAAACGAGTGGAGTGCTGGCAGCGAGGAGAATGCATTGTAATGCACTGGGTCGGGTAACTTGGACTTGTGGTGTGAGTGGTTCACGTTCCTCCTGTTGGGGCTGGACGCTGTGGATGAAGCATCCTTGGTTGTCCCTAAGCTGAGGTCGGCTTGGCATGTGCAAGGTCGCCAAGGGCAACCAGGAGCAAAAGATGGAATCTGAAATGGGAACAAGTGAAGAGAAGCAGTGAACTTGAAAAAGCTCACTGCCTCTCTGGGGCAGCCAGATATATCACAGACGGATAGTCCACACAAGAGTTTGTAAGGGGGAGAGAGGAAATAAAACCAAGCTGCGTTCCTGGAAACGAGCATGCACTGAGAGTGGACGGGGAGCAGTGTACGCGGGTTGTTATCCCCACTGCTGCACGCGAGCGTTCGTCAAGGGCGTTACAAGTTGATCGGAGAACATTGTGAAGCGAGAGAAAGATGGGCCACAGTTGCCCAGCACACACAGATAAAGGGGGAAAAGATGGGGCCACAGTTGCCTGGCATTCGCCAGGACCGGGCTTGGGTATTTATTGAGTCCAGAACGATAAGACAATGTGTGCTACGCAAGGGGAATGAATAAGGAGTGAATGTTCTGCCGGCAACAGACTGCGCGGCGTTGTATGGAAAGAAGTGTCTGGCGAATAGACAAGGGAGCGACAATAGATGTGTATCGAAGCGCAACAGCGGGCGCAGGGTCAAAAGGAGCAGCTTGGCACGATGTCCAATGGCAGAGATGCTAATAAGGGCTAACAAGAGGGGGCGACGAGTCTAAGGCAAAAAGAGATACAAAGAAACCTACAAATAAGGTCTAACAAGTCTGAATCCAGCGATCTACAAGTCCAGTGGTGTGGGGACCCAAACAAGGGCCAAAGGCACGGAGCGTTGAGCTCGACGTGTGTGACGTTGGTTGACATGTGGTCTTGTGGCGCATGCTAACGATGGCGGGTGTGGCAAGTGATGCTGGTGGCGATTCCCGGTCTGGCAGCAAGGGGACCTGCATGGTGGCAAGAGCGAAACATCAAGCGAAGGACAAGAAAGAGGGGGACAAAGAGGAGGAGGTGTGGTGTGTGAGGGCGTTGCGGCGGGGCACTGATGTGTCGAGTCGTCGACAGCGATGCAGGCATTATGTGGTCCGGAATGCACCGATCCGAGGGCACACGCGATGCTCACCTTACAGAGGGAACCCCCAAACAAGTCCTATCAGTACCTCATCATGCATGCTAGCTCTGACATTCCTCTGTCGCTGCATGGATTATTCCCTGATCAGGTCATACAAACATCTGATATCGTCAAGTGCTGTGACATCTGACACTCTTGTCTCCTCTGTCTGTTCTCCCTCACCCTTTTCTCTGAACCAGCTAAACTGACAGTTCGCTTTGTTCCAGCTTGGGGATTGTGTTATGTGACATGTATGCAACATACCAACAACTAGTTGAGTACACTGCCAAGTGCCCACAGCCACTGACATTGCTTGGTACCATGTTTGAGACATACGGGATGCTGTGGCCATGCACATGTTTGCTCAGCTATTGGCGTGAGGTCATGTGGAGTGGAGACCATGCGCATCTTGGTATGTGCCTCAGAGCATATGGTGTTTTAAAGTGCGTTATGTTTTTGTTTATTTCAGTTTTTGCTCTCTGTCTCCAGGATTCCAAGTGGCCAGATGAAGATTCCAGGGCTATGTGCTTCAAGGTAGCAAGCCTCCCCTCTGCCCTCTGTCGGGCCCTCTTGTGGTGGCACCTCAAGTTTGCGCCTGCTCTGACACAGCGACTTGCATCTCCCTCCCAGTGTGTGCCCTCATTCCAGAACCCCTGTGGCGACACGTCAACTTCATGCTCGCCCCATCGCCTGAGCACCACTGTTTTGTGCTGGACCTTCGGTAGTAGCACAGCGAGCTCCTGCTTGCCCTCTTATGGCAGCGTCTCAGATTCATCCCTGCCTTGCCTTGTAATGGGATTTTGTGCCTGTGCCCTGCCCCACAGTCCGCTCTGCTCACCCTTTCACAGCGGCGTGCTGACTTCACACCTGCCCCCACACCACATCCACATTGATGATGTGTATGTCTCACTACAGCCCATATTCATTGCTGCTGCTATTGACTACCATCATCACTGACAAGCATCATGGTGGTCTGGCCATGTGCATGGCCATCAAAACCAAGCATTGCGTCTCCCTTGCATTGGAGCAGCCTCAACTGTCCGCATGGCGCAGAGTTGCCGATCCCCTTCTCCATGAAAGCTTGTCCTGTGCTGATCCCTCTCGATTTCAAGCATCCTGTATTGACAAATACCATCACAGCTGTCCATAGTATAGGACACAGCTACAGGAAATGCATGAGGCATTCTACTCAACACACAGAAAGAACTCGGACATGCCATACGAAGTAATGGCCCACTGACACAAGTGGTGTTGTAAGGTATGCTGCTTGGGCTGTAGAATTGAGCAATTTCGACCCAACGTGGTTGATTGTCTGGAAGTTGGCGCTGAAGCAACGACACTGACATTTGTCAAAGGGTAGATATGTACAAGTTTGAGGGTAAGAGTGTGCAACTTCAGCAAATGCGTACACAATGGTTGAGATTGAGCGATCGCACAGAAATCCAGACCGCTTGTGTTTCATCGTTTTCCTTTTCCACTCATGATTCCTGACCTATCCAGATCAATTCCTGTCGAGCCAAAGATACCTAATTACCATTGAAAAGCCATTTGTTACTTGCAACCCTCCCCAAGAGCATGGTTATGGGTCCGCAACCCCCTTATTCAATGAGCAGCTCGCCTCTCTCGACTCCCGCTCTTCATGAGTTCACTCCCAGACAACCCAGCGGATAACGTGGTGCTCAGCGCGCTGCAGAGTCTCGTGCATGATGGCACGCCAGACGGTCGGTACATAGTGTATGCTCTCCCCTTGTGTTATTGTACCGTGCAGGTGGTGCTCATACGAAATCCCACAAGAAATAACAAGAGGTCCAGAACTTCAAGGAACAGGGCAACAATTATTTCAAAGGAAAGTGGTACAGGGAGGCCCTCAGACTTTATACCCAGGGCGTGGAAGCAAAGCCAGATGATGCGCGGCTGAAGGAGGCCTTGTTGCTGAATTGCGCAGCGTGCAATCTCGAGTTGCGTGCGTCCTTCCTGCCCTCCTATACCCATCCCCTCCATCAATGTGACTTATTCCTGTGTTTTGAGGCTAGAAAACTACAAGTCGGTATTGCGCGACTGCGCAAGCATCATCATGGCCAATTCATGTGCATCTAAAGCGTATTATCGCGCGGGTCTTGCACTGCTTGCTCTTGGGCGGGTAGATGAGGCACTTGACGTGTGTACTCGTGCTGGCGAGGGAGTGGCGGATGACGCGGGGTTTAAGACGTTGCGTGCACGCACTGAGAAGAAGAACAAGGAGTTGAGGCGGAAAGAGGAGGAGCAGAGAGAACGCGAGTGGCACGCAAATGAGGAAAACCGAAAGATGGACGTTCCATTTGTGGTGCGCTCCTCCCTCCTTTCTTCACACTCACAACTTAACCAACCAACATATCATTGCGGTGGGGGTCGGGACTTATGACAGGAACGAAATCTGATCGACGTGCCGAACCCTGAGGGCAGTGCGAACCCCTACGCACCAAAATTCGACCTGGAGGACCCGACAGGCAAAACGCTGATCATTCCCGTGTTCTTTCTCTACCCAGAGCACACGACATCGGATGCGGTACCCAAGTTTGTGGAGGACACGACGTTCAGGGCGCACCTAGCGGTCATGTTCCCGCCCAACGCAGCCACATCATCGCGGCAGCCATGGGACACAGAAGGGAAATACGTGGACGACGGGTCGCTCGTTGTATATGCGATGACTCGGCGGAGGAGGCTGTTGAAGGTTGGGCAGAAGATGACGATCAGGGACGTGTGTCGCGCTGCAGGTGGTGGCGCGGTTGGGCCTGATAGAAAGGGCGACGGACCGGAGGTCAAAGATGGGTGCTTAAGTTTTGTGGTGGTTCCGAAAGGCGAAGTGGAACGGAAGTGGGTGGAAGAGTATAAATGTATGCGAGCATAAGGATACCACATATACATGAGCAGCCTCCCAGAGAACCGTTCCGCACCAAAACCAGTCCAAAAATGATCAAACATCGTTTCGCATGTCCCTATGGCCGAACATGATGCATCATGGACAACCCCCCAAGTTGTGAGCAGGTGTGCTTGGAACGGGCACTTCGGAGCACCTGAGGCCTTGATCCGAGCCTCGATGACCATCATCTGCCCATCATCTGTTTGCCTATTTGTGGCGTTAGTGGTTAGTCCATGTGTGGGAGTCCAAGAGTAGGAAAGAAGACGAGAACAGAGGACATGCTTCTGAAGGAGTGAGAACACGCAAAGGGAATAGTAATGGGCGTAAGGGTTCTTACAGCGAGAGAAAGAGCAAGACCTGCAAGACGAACGACGGCACTATAGTTTGGCTTGCCGTCAAGCGGTTGGCGGAGAGCGAAAGCACATAACACGAAAAAGGGGAGAGAAACGGCTATGATTGCCTGCCTTTGACGAGGCCAGGGGAGGGACTTCAGTACGCGACAAGTATGCTATGTGTAAGTCGAGAAGACGGGGAAAGTGAAACGGGAGAGCGAAGACGAAGGCAGTCCGCAACGACGATGACGAGGGAAAACGGTGTCCGAAACGACGGAATTTTACTGAATCGTAGCTGAGTGCCCGACAGCGGGCGCGTAGACGATAAGGGTGAGGGAGGTGAGGGAGATGCGGCGACGTTTGATGGACAAAAGGCTAAGATAAAAAGGGTGACTGTGGAACGGAGAGCAGGAGGTCTCATACAAGGAGGAAAACTAGAAGACGTACGAAAAGAGGGTGATTGGTCCTATGTACAATAAGAATCTTTCCCAACAGAGATGTGGTCCACCCTGCGAGGGGACATGCACGACGTGTATGACGTGGAGCGACGGGGTTTTCAAGGTGGTATACACTTGCAGCGTCGGCCAATGAGGCTTGAGCGATCTGCGCGTCTTTGGCCGGAGGGCTTTGGGGTGCAACGAACTTGGCCGTTAGGGGAAGGGGGTGGATAGTGTGACAACGAGGGTGGATGAAGACGGCTTTGGAGGCGATGCGTGTAACTTAGGACGAGGGAGGAACAGTGTGAGAGGCAACACTGGCATGGAATCGAACAGTGCCGGTGACACTGGTCGGTGTGCCCCTCTTCAGCACAGATTCTCCTTACGATCGCCCAACAGAGGCTTCTTCTTTGAGATTCATGGCATCCATCCATCCATTCACTACCTGGAGCGCCTTCTGGATCTACACTTCGCCGTTTTTGAGGATTCTCTCCTTCTCTTGTAGCTGACCTTCGACGTTTTGGATCTCGGCTTCGCGTTGCTTGGCATTGGCTCAGGCTTCTGCCTCGCGCGGGCCCGGCTCAGAGCGATGAGCGGTCTCCACGGGCTGCCGTGGCTCGTCTGCATGGTGGCACTGAAGACTGACATTTGTCAAAGAGTAGATATGTATGAGTTCATGTGAAAGCTAAGGTATTGAGTTCTGGGCACGGCGCGTCGGGCCTCAGAACGCGTGCCAGAGGGGTAAACACACTGGCACTGCAGAAACTTCAAAACCACCGACCCTTCAAACCTTTGGAAGGCAGCTCGCGGACGTAAAGGACGACGATCAACCACCATACCCCCGCTCCTCTGCGACGATCATGTCTCTGGTGACCACACGGAAAGGTCCAAGGCCCTCCGCCGCCGTTTCTTCGGAGCAGAACGACACCAAGTCGAGATTGTACAGGCTGACGTAGAGAAGCCATCTTGGTTACGCTCTTTTCAAACTCAACTCAGCTCTTCCGACCAAGTCCCGACCAACGCCACAGGCAAGGACCCAGGTCACCGCACAATGGTCATCATTATTCTGTGTAACTGTATATTACATAACGTAAGCGACCAAATCGTAGCAGTGAAAACACAAGGCCGTGATCCTGAGAAAAAAAGCGCGTGCAGGAAAATTGCAGTGGACAGAGGGTCGACTCAATAGCATGAGGCCGCGATCCCTGAGAATCACAGAGACATGAGAATTCTTGTGGTGAGAGAGAGAAACAAGGGCGAGAGACTTTCACATACTTGGGGGGGCTCAATTTGCGAGGCGATGGCGAATGGTGGGCAATGCAATGGCGAACTGTCACCTGCGAGGGTAAAACTGAGCAGAGAAAGAGAAAACGTACACCACACAAGATCAGATATGAGCACAGCGCTGCAGCAGGTGAGGCCACACTGGGGCGGGCTGTTCGAGCTGTTGCAAAGGGAAAAAGTTGCTATGAGCTCAACTAAACTCCCCGAAAAGACGTACGTACTGTGACACATCTCATGAGAGTTGAGGGGCATGAGAAAGCAAAGGGAGACGGAGCTGTGGATGACACAGGAGAAATGATAGTGTAAGTCCGGAGGGATGGTGGTGATGAGGGTGCTTGCGACGTGCAGGGAGAGTGAGAATAAGAGGACGCCCATGGCGCGAACTGAAGGAGAGAGGGGCGTACGTTGTAACCCGGCATCAGGATTCTTCTGCACGACATGAGCAGGAAGCGCGTACGATTCCCGAAAGATTCACTGCTGTGAGAGGGGAGAGGATATGATGCAGTTGTGGGCACGGTGAATTTTTATGAACTGCTCTGGTCAGCGTAGTACATAAGATAGTATGGACGCTGTCATCCAGCCGACGCAGATCGCTTTGTCGCTGGTACGAATGTGAGGGCGAATGTTGTCGGCAACATATTGGGGCTGGAGTCAATGGGCACGAGAAAGTGAAGGGCTGCGAGTTATGTGTCGCTCACAATTTACGAAGTCCAAATATATATTACATAGAGAGAGAATCCCAGAACGCATGGAGGGAGATTGTAACAGACACAAGAATTCTTGCGGTGAGAGAGAGTCAAGACAACAGCAAGGGAAAACACAATGCAGAAAGGTGAAGAGAAATGGGCTCTATTGCTCTTTTTTTACAAGGTCAAGAAGTCTGTCTAAAAACGAGGTCACGCGGCGACGATCATGAGGGGAAACTGGGGAAAAGGTGGCATAAGTGTTTAGTACAATTCATCGCCCTCATCATCTGTGAATGTGGCTTGGAAATCAACCTCTTGGTAGACATGAGTACTGCATGAGTCTGTGTAGAAGGAACTACCAAGTGGTGGCCTACCTGATCCGTCATCACTGAGTCGGTCAACCTGAGACGATCCTGGAGAGGAGGCAATAATGTCAGGAAGCAGATGAGAAACGAAGTAACTACTTCACCTTCTTCTATCCATCCAGCTGGGACCCCATTTTCACCGAACACACAGGGGCGAAGCTCACTTAGCGGCGGTTGCTCGACTGTGTCCTCATCCTCCGACATGCTCTCATGGCGCGCGGAGGTACGTTCCAGGAAATCTGAATCAACAGCATCGTGCAGTTGATTATAGACATCCCAGAATGAATAAAAGTTGAGTGCTGGACTCCCAAGTTCAGCATAAATGGACAAGATATGTTCCTCATATTCCGGAGGAACAATGTCAAAGATCAGGTCTGTGTGTGGTGCCCATTGACGTCCAGCTTCCTCAATCAGAGCATCTGGAACAATAATCTACATAATGTTTATAAATACGATTAGAACTGTTCATTTCATTACAATGCTGCCTTACCTTAAAATCAAGAGCGTCAACGCTTTCCGGGTTTTCAAACATAACATCTGGAATACCTGAGGGCAACACCTTACGACGGTCTGCCCTTCTGCGCATCGTGTTGTGGCCATAAACATATGAATCTGCCTCCCGCTGAAGCCAAGGGATGGCCAGCCAACGAAATGTAAGTCTATTCAGGGCAGTATGATGCATAAACTTGTGTTGATAACACGTACATATGGTAGCGCACCTATCAGTAATATTCGTGATGTTGTACCATTGCTGCTTGATGCCTTCGTCCAGAAGTCGTTCGAACCCAGGGACCCATGTTTTACGGAACCGCGCCCACATTTGTTCTGGTTTAACGTTGGTGTGGCCGGGTTTCCACTGGTGTTGGATTGAGCCCACAAGTGTTGGGTCAAGAGAATGCTGGATGTGTGTGTGCACATATGCTACGTTGAAGTTTTCGGTTCCTCGGTCACTCTGTGTGATGCACAGTGCACCTATATATTCCTTAGGTGGATCTCCAACGAACGCGATAATGAAATAAACATACCACCAAACCGCTTGACTGCCTTGAGATATTGTGCACAGACATACTTCGGATTCGAATTATTCCACCAGACAGTCAGCCAGATTATCTTTCCAGTGAACCCTTATATGCAACCATGCCAGTGAAGCCCGAATCGTAACCACTTGTCGTGCTGGTCCATCGCCCAGAAGTGGTTGACCCCAGCTGCGTAGAACCTACGATGGACAAGCCAGTTTGCAAGACGTTGGGCTGCCAGATCGGGTTCTATGAGCTTGAGATACTTTCGTACTATCTCCCTAGATATTTTGGGGCATCAATCGATCAGTCCAAATAAGATATAACTTAGAGTATAATCACATACTTGGAAACGCGCATATCATACTTGATCAATAATTGTGTACACAGCTCTCTCCCGCCTGCATCTGGGTACATATCCCTGAGTTCAGCAATCGGTCCTGCGATAGTATCGAATGTGTGGCCCTGTGAATGGGCACTTGTAAGGCCAAGTTTCTTCACGTATGCCTTCAGTTTTGACATCCTAGAAACCCAACACGTATTGAAAAGGGGGGGGGGGTGAAGAGGGGGAGCACAACGCGACGCACCCCAGACCATAAGATTCTGTGTCGTAGTGTTTCGAAAGCATAGGGAGCATCTTCTTCATCGAAACATTCTGCAAGTGAAACCGACGAATATCATGTTCAACAAGCTCGATGGGCACTACGGGCTTATACTGATTTGGCATTCAGGATTGAAGAAGAGAGTTGATGGCCGCGCATACTGGAAAAAGTGCTTGTCACACTGGAACTATGACTTTTGGGGCTCTTGGTCCCTATCCGTAGCACCAAATGCACCGTTGGATAACTCATGCGCGTCCTCACCTCAACGCTCTGCAAAGTCGGCCATCAAGCTCAAGGATTGCAATTCCTGCCCCATAGTGTCATATGGTCCCTTGAATTCTGGGGTCTGACCGATAATGGATTTCTTGTTGCTCGGACTTCCACACCAAGTGTGTGCGTTACTGTATCTATAGCAGGTATTGTTCAATTTATAGTAATCATGTTGTGATCGCCCATCGGCATTGCGGTCCCACTTCCCGTAATGTAAATTTACGCCCCTGACTTGATCAGATGTATTTTTTTTGTTAGGGTCGTGCTATGCCCATCGTTCATCACATTGTCGATTTGATCCCTGAGTCTCAGCATAGATGGGGCGCTCGAGCGAGCAAGCCAATACAAACCTAATTCATGTTGGTTAGACAACATCCTCTTCATCAAACCATTTGTGGAAGCAGAATGAGGGCCCCTGGTGCCCCATGGCACTATTCTATCAAGGCTGTGGAGCACGGGGATTGTGACGGGCTGCTCAATAGGCTACTTGCAAGTCCCGCTCAAAAATCTCTTTGGCCCGGAAGCTGATCACACTGATCAGTCTGTATGACTTCCCACATCCCAAATACAGCCTGCCCGTGATACGATGGAGGCCCCCAATTCATTCCCGCTTACTTCGCTCGATTGGTCTCTCTCTCGTCAATAAGCCTTGAGGCCTTGAGCTTGAGGATCTACTGGAGAAATGGCAGAACGGTCGTAAACACTGCTTGCCTGTCCACTAGCGGCTGCTCAGCGCTCAGCGCTCATGGGCACATTGTTGCGGTGCAGGATGAGCATTGGCACAAATCTACATTTATGTTGTGTTCAACTCAGCGTCCTTGAACTCAAGATGGATCCCCCTCCCTCATTCTTTGCCTCCTTTACGGGCTCCATTGAAACCCGCATCTGTGGACGTGACACCTGCCACCAAGCATACAGCAAATGTACACATGCAGAAAAGGCGAAGTGGAAACTAATCTCCAACAGTCGGAACACTGCTGGTGACAGCATCCGGTGGTTCTGTGGTCCATGTGCGGAGCACTACCGTAACAAGCATTCTACACATATTCAAGGTACGGAGTCTCATCTGGTACTAATATGGACATTCATTGATGATTCTATCTAGACGATGTAGTTCAAGCCAAAATAGTTCAAGCATGTAAAGACAATATCGACGATGACATTTGAAGGAACATTGCTTCTGCCCAGAGGGGTAAAGGTATGACTGCCATTCTCTTCGTTAGCAGTGACTATGTAAGTAACTGATTGGGTTTGGTAGGCCCTCACAGGAAGGTTCATGCCGTCGGCTCTGCTGCTACTTCGCCCCCTGCCCCTTTTCCCTCTTCATCCTCTGCTTGCTTGAACATCACATCACACGGGCACACATACGATTCAACTCTTAGCGCACCCCCCCAGGGTGGTGGCTATACCCAGCACCACAAAAAATTCCCCCACGAGCTTGAACGCTGGTCACGCAAGGCATCTGGTGGTACCAGGCAGGCCCCTGCCGGGTCAGACCGGTCAGGTACTGCAAACGCTGTCAAGAAAGAGTCTGAGGAAGTTGCGATAAGGGTGTTCATGAAAGTACTGATGGAAGGCCAAACGACCTTCAGCCAAATTGGCGTAAGTATGCCATGGTTTTATATTTTATGTTATATGCTCAATCACGTATTGCAGAATTGCGTTGAGGGACTTTCTCGGATAGACGCACATATTGGAGGAGATGATCTCCATCGAAGGTGCTACGATATCTTGCAGAAGAAGTGGCTTGCTTGGTCAGGTGGCTACAAGATTCCGCTTGTGGAAACAACTCTACGAGGTCAGAAGATCTACGCTGCAATCGCTGGGAAGGACCTTGGGCATCCAGCTGAAGAACAGGACGCCATCTGGCATTTTGTTTTCAAAACGCGTGGTGGAAAGTCAACCAAACGCACTTTCAGGACGGAGGAGCTCAAATTAGACCTGATCGTCGAATATGAAAAGTATGCAAAGGCTGATAATCATCGTATCAGCTTGACTGCTGGCCATGTAAGTGATTGATCAGGTACACCATAGTGACAATAATATCCATCACTTATATCCTGTGCAGGTACAGCACAACCCCCCTTTGACCAAAGACCTGGAATCAATACTGGATGCGGATGTTGATGTCGATGCAGATGTTGATGTTGATGCGGATGTCGATGTCGATGTCGATGTTGATGTCGATTCGGATTCTGATCATGAATCAACACGACTTGCCGGTGGATTCAAACGCACTTTCCGACCAACAACGGTGAGTTGATGCCATCTGATATGTGAAGCATTTTCAAATGCATTCTGTCAGCCCGATAACTCCGAGTCCTCAAGGCGCGTGAGGCAAGCCAATTTTGTCTCACCAGATAAGGACAGTATGAGTGCAGCACTATGTGGTCAACAAAGGGTCATAGACGTTGCAGATATGGTGCCATATTGTACGTTCTATCCCACTCTTGACTTCTTTTACATTCAGTTACTGACTTTCTCATCTATACACAAGTCAAGGGAGACGCGTCCTTCCGATGCCAGTTTTATGAAATACCAGTTGCAGAGTATATCGCAGACAGCTTACCGGACGACATCTTCAACCTCGATGACGAGAACATCGCAGTTCACTCAGGCATGCTTATCGTGAACTTGCTCGTATCAGTAGGGAAAGGCAAGTTCAAGACGGCCCACCCAGGACAGGTCGCATTAGACGGAGGGAAAGACCTACCGCCGTTTACTACCAACAAGAGAGTCTGTGTCAAGCAGCTTTATCGAGAACGCAAGAACAATGGGGGGATTGCAAGGCTCGATGGCCGGTACGAACTCAGCGCATTGATTACAGAATGTAACTGCATCCGGTGGGCATCGATTCTGCTCGATATCACTTACCAGTTTATCACACACGAGATCGAACGGAGGGGCTGGCCCAAATTCCCCATTCCGGACCTTCGGTACACCAGGCTGATGCTCGCGATCGTTCAGGATGGATCACATAAGGAGAAGGCATATCTTGTGGAGGAGTGGATCGGGAATGACAAGGGCAAGGGCGAGCCTCAGTTCCGCAAATATATCAACAACCGCCTCCCGACTTCCTGCGTCCCTGACGAAGCACCTACAAGTGCTCACGATATTGCTGACTTCCTCGTGTTTTCTCAACATTCTCAATGGCAGAAAACGAAAAAGGGGGCATTTGTGTCGGACTATCAGGGGGGCGGCGGTCTGTTGACTGATCCACAAATCACCTCAAACCCGTATGTCCCTACATCTATGACTTCCGGCCATCTTACTGACATCCTCAACTACAGCGAGTTTGGAAAATCTTTTGGTGGGGGGAATTTAGAAGCAGCGTTCAACGATTTCCGCACAGACCACGTCTGCAACCAGTACTGCAGATTCTTTGGGTTAATGCTTGACAACCCCCTTGCTGCTCAGAGTCCATCCGCTGAACCCGAGTCGGGTTTGATTGATGTTGAGTGATTTACAACATATATTTCTTGCCATGTGTGTGCGCGTTTAGGTCGTCATCCATACCTTTCCTGTCGTCTCTCTTGCCTCAGTATATCTTTCTTGTTGCGTGCATCATGTGCATGTAGTCGCCATCCACCTTCTTGTCGTGTTGCCACCCACCTTCTTGTTGTGTTTTATTGTCTCTCTCGCCTCCCTTCTTGTATTTGTTGCCTACCCTAGTACACCCAGTACAATGAAACAATGCTCTGTTGTTGTGCGCCCACCATTCGCTATCGCCTTGCAAATTGAGCCCCCTCAAGTTCGTGAAAGTCTCTTGCCCTTGTTTCTCTCTCTCACCACAAGAATTCTCATGTCTCCGTGATTCTCAGGGATCGTGGCCTCGTGCTATTGAGTCGACCCTCCGTCCATTGCAATTTTCCTCCACGCGCTTTTTTTCTCAGGATCACGGCCTTGTGTTTTCACTGCTACGATTTGGTCGCTTATGTTATGTAATATACAGTTACACAGAATAATGATGACCATTGTGCGGTGACCTGGGTCCTTGCCTGTGGCGTTGGTCGGGACTTGGTCGGAAGAGCTGAGTTGAGTTTGAAAAGAGCGTAACCAAGATGGCTTCTCTACTGACGACCCCCTTCCCCGCCCCACGCGCCCTCTCGATCCAATCTCGTCGAATGAGATCAACGCCTGCCTTTCCCGCACCAAGAACAGCTCTGCGCCGGGCCATAGCGCCATCGGGTACAAGCTCCTGAAGTGGGCCTTTGCAGCCTGCCCAGAACGGTTCGTCGAACTCTTCAACGGGGCATTGCGGCTGGGACACCACCCCTGGGAAGCGGCCAAGGTAGTGGTCATCCTGAGACCCAACAAACCGGACTACAGCGCCCCCAAGGCCTACCGTCCAATCAGCCTGCTTGAATGCTGTGGCAAACTGCTGGAAAAGATCGTCGCGAAGCGATTTCTTTCTGACATCAACTCCCTCTCGTTCATTCCCCCTTCTCAATTCAGGTCAAGAGACTACCACCGCACAGTAGATACGGCCATGTCACTGGTGCACACAGTTGACACTTGTGTTAAGTCCAAATTCGTCTCCACCGTTATCCTGTTTGACATACAAGGATTCTTTGACAATATCCACATCGAGTGTGCTGTTCACATCCTCACCAACCTTGGTTTTCCGCCGCTGATCTGCCAATGGGTCAAATCCTTCCTCTGCGACCGACAGGTCTATCTCTCCCTCAACAAGCTCACCTCCGATCTCATCGATTTTGACCACGGCACGCCCCAGGGATCCCCCCTTCCACCCATTCTCTCCGCTCTCTATACCTCTCCCCTCATGCACCTCACTTACTCCACCTGGTTGCGCTGTGGCCTCACCATGTATGTCGACGATGGAGCCATCCAAGCCTCCGGACCTACGTACGGAGTGGCAGCCGATGCAGCAGCCAGTGGCCTAGAGGACATCACAAAATGGCTCCAGAAAAACGGTCTGCAGGGTGAGCCTGACAAGACCGAGATCATCTTCGCGCCCAGACACAAGAAGTCATCCCACCAAGATCATGGCCATGAGGGCGCGATCCACAATCCGTTCCCTCCAGGTCCTGGGCAACTCTATCAGAGGCCTGGATTTTGCTCACTGGCGAAAAGTCTTCCATGCAATCATCCTTCCAGTCCTCACTCTTACGCTTCTCCCGTCTGGTTCACAGGCATCAACCAAAAAGGGATATGCAAAACCCTCCAGATTGTCCAGAATGACGCCATCCGCCGAATCAGTGGCTGCTTCCGCACCACCCCCGTCGACCCTCTCTACTCCCTCCTATCCATTCCCCCAATCAAATTCACACTCCACAAGCTGCGCGACAACTACCGGGATCGTCTCATGCGCCTTCCCCCTCACTCTCTGCTACGCACACTTCCTACATACAATCCTATCCTTTACTCACGTAACCCCATCAACGTCAACACCACCCTCCTTTCCCTTCACAAAGAAATCCCCTCCTTCCCACCCTTCTCTCTACCTGCATACCCCTCCCTTTCTCACTGGTCACACCCCCACGTCTTTGATCTCACCGACAAATCACATGCCGCCCAAGTCATCCACCCTCCTTTCCTCTCCTCTCCCTCACGATTCACTTTACATCATTCTCCGCCCAATTTCCATTGACCTGCCATTCTCTCTTGTTTCTGTAGTTTTTAGTAAAGAACGGGATATCGTCAACGGTGGCCGTTGCCAAGGGGCCACCAAGTCTGAAGCTCTCTTCAAAGGCTTACTTTACGGGTTGTCATCCATTTACTCTTCTTTCTCCGATCTACGCTTCTCATCTGTCACTATTTTCCTCCCTTCAAACTTTCCGGTAGACATCTTATTCAAACTCTCGAAGCACCCTTTTCTCCCCCTTCTTTTTCTCTTGTCTCTTTTCTGGTTGATTTCCTCCTCTCAGATGGGTCCCGCCGGGTCGAGCTCCGGAGATTCAACCCTAGTCGCGTCTCGGGTTTAGGCCACTCACTCCACAACGAACTGCAAGACAGAGCGCAGAAGAGGTTTGCAGCCATGCCACCCCCACTCCCGTCGAATAAAGCCAAAGTCTTCGCCTCCTGGAGGGCTGAATACCTCGACACACCCCACTCTGGGCCAGCATGCACCTCATGCCTTCCCCCAGAATCCTCTCTACCCCCACCCTTCATTCGGGGAATCCTGTCAGCTGGAAACCGCCGCTATTTCTCCGCCGCCATCCAACTAACAACCAGACACGTTTTTATGGCAGAACTACTCAATGAAGTTCCGGCCAGACGCAGATGACAACCTGATCTGCGCCTGCTCCAGTGGCCCACACTCCACCCTCCACACTGCAGAACATGTCCTTCTCTCGTGCCCTATTCAAAGATGCACATGCTCGATTTTTCGGCCCCAACCCCAACCTCCCACACATCTTTGGAACCGAAGCCGGCGGTCGCCAACTTTGCGACTTCATCCACGTGACCCAAGTCCTCCTCTGCCCCCTCCTCGACCCGACCCCCCATGAGTGTGTCATGGGTTTGGCGCCTGACCCACGCCTGTGTCTTTATCTCGACCGTTCACACCCCACCTGTTTTGAAACCCTCTTAACCTTACTCCTTTCTATTCCTCACTAGTTACAGAGTCACGTACTTGGACGTAGCTAGGATGTCTTGTGTCGTAAGACGTGGACAATAAAATTCAGTGTAAAAAAAAAAAAACTTCCCGGGTGCTGTACGGTACGAGCAGATCGCACGGAAATCTCCGGACCGCCCCTCGATCACTCGACCTAGCCAACTCCTAGCAAGCACACATATCAATTCCGACACTCCACCTAATCACCATCGAAATCCGCGATGGTACATGCATCGAGCGCGGCACCCGCGCAAGCCACGACCACATCCTTGCTGCCACTTTAGCGGCCATTGCCGGCGTCCTCTCTCTTGGCCCCCACCTGGGCCAAAACACAACAATATTCCTCCCCAACCGCAACCTCCATCACCCCCTCTTCTCCCTCACGAAACACAAGTACCTTCCCCAGGCAACGCTGTTCACAGGTGCCTTGGAAATGCAGTGTTTTCTCCACCCCCACATCTTCATCACCGTTCTCCCTCTGCCCATTAAGCTTAATAGAAAGCCTACGCGCGCAGACCCCTGCATATTCGCCTCCAATTGGCCGGGTCCCCGGGGAAAAGACTTCAACCTCGCGGAACTCCGTGTCGAGGCACAACATCACCACATCCCCGACAACCACCCCCCTCCCCTGCTGAAATCCCTCCCTTTTCGACTTTGGAAGGTGGACCAAGATGACTGTGCGGATCCACCTGTATGTTGTTGGACAGGTGGTACAATCCCGGTCCCTGAATCTTCTGTCCCGTCCGACCTTGTCATCGGAGCCTTGTCCCTTGGACAACGACGCGCTTTGTCCGTCATTCTCCAAGCCTTCTTTCAGCACTGCTTCTGTGGTGCGTACTCTCAACGCATGCGCCCCAACTCCGGGGACACCACCACCTGCCCATGCACATACTCCCAAACCCCCATCCCGATGTCCGAACTGGACCGTGATGGCAATCCCGGACCAAAAGTCTGGGTGCCCCGAGATCGGCCCAGGGGGCGAGAGTCCAACGCGCGGCCTTATGCCACGCCTTGTTCCATCGTTTCCATCGCTCCTCGTGGTGAGGGCTTCGAGGCCCTCATGGCTGAACAGCATGCTAACCCCCGCTCCACCCCGTCCCGCTCTCCATCTCCCACCCGAGGTAGTGCACGCCTTCGGGCTGCCCGCTACGGCGGCCGAAGACGCATCACCAGACGCGCGGCTCACCCTCCGTCCGAGATCATCTTACACTCTGCCCCCCATATCCTGTCTGATTGTCCCCTTGTCTCGATTTTTCGTGATCGTTTACTTATGGGCCGTTCCTTTTATTCCTTGTTTTGGACTGTGAAAGGTGCTGAGGCACTTGCCACTTTTCTTATTCGCAGTAATTCCCTTCTCCGACCTTTGCCTGCTTGCCCGGACCCTCCGTGATTGTTCTTCTCGGCCGGCCTCGATGGCCTGGAGCGCCTTATGCTCTCTGTTTTACTTTTACCTGACCTGCCTGACATTCCGTTATCTACCTTTTCCTGGGTCACTAAATGGTATCCGTAGCTAGTTATTTATTGTTTTACCATCATGTCTTGTTGCTAGCGCAGTGGACAATAAACTCCTAATTCAAAAAAAAAAAAAAAAAAAAAAAATCACCATCGAAAAGCCATTTGTTGCTTTGCAACCTTTCCCGGACTATTTCGCGCAGAAAAGAAGCATGGTTACGGGTCTGCAACCGCCCTCGTTCAACGAACAGCTCACTTCTCTTGAGTCGCCCCCGCTCTTCATGAGCGCGCTCCCGGATGACCCGGCGGACAACGCCGCACTCAGCGCGCTACAGAGCCTCGTACATGATGGCACACCGGACGGTCGGTACACATGCCCTCCCTTCCCCTCGTGTCACTGTACCACACAGGCAGCGCTCACACGAAATCCCACGAGAAATAAAAAGAGGTCGCGCAGAACTTCAAGGAACAGGGCAATGATTATTTCAAAGGAAAGCGATACAGGGAGGCCCTCGGCTTTTATACGCAGGGCGTGGACGCAAAGCCGGATGATGCGCGGCTGAAGGAGGCCTTGTTGCTGAATCGCGCAGCGTGCAATCTCGAGTTGCGTGCGTCCTTTCTTCCCTCCTACCCCTTCCCATCATCGCAACTTATACCTGTGTTTTGAGGCTAGAAAACTACGGGTCGGTATTGCGCGACTGCGCAACCATCATCACAGCCAATTCATGTGCATCTAAAGCATATTATCGCGCGGGTCTCATGCTGCTCGCGCTCGGGCAGGCAGATGAGGCACTTGACGTGTGCACTTGTGCTGGCAAGGTAGTGGCGGATGACGCAGGATTCAAGACGTTGCGTGCGCGCGCCGAGAAGCAGTGCGAGGAGTTGAGGCGGAAAGAGGAGGAGCGGAGAGAATGCGAGCGGCGCGCAAATGAGGAAAGGCGAAAGATGGACGCTGCATTTGCGGTGCGTTCCTCCCTCCTCTCTTCACACTCACAGCTTAACCAACCAACATATCATTGCGGTGGGGGTCGGGACTTACAGCAGGAACAAAATCTGATCTACGTGCCGAACCCTGAGGGCAGCGCGAACCCCTACGCACCAAAATTCGACCCGGAGGATCCGACAGGCAAAACCCTGATCATTCCCGTGTTCTTTCTCTATCCGGAGCACGCGACATCGGATGCGGTACCCGAGTTTGTGGAGGACACGACGTTCGGGGCGCACCTAGCGGTCATGTTCCCGCACGACGCGCCCGCATCATCGCGGCAGCCATGGGACACAGAAGGGAAATATGTGGACGACGGATCGCTCGTTGTGTATGCGATGACTCGGCGGAGAAGACTGTTGAAGGTTGGGCAGAAGATGACGCTGAGGGACGTGTGTCGCGCTGCGGGCGGTGGCGCAGTTGGGCCTGATGGAAAGGGCGATGGACTAGAGGTCAAAGATGGGTGCTTGAGTTTCGTGGTGGTTCCGAAAGGCGAAGTGGAATGGAAGTGGGTGGAAGAGTATAAATGTATGCGAGCATAAGGATGCCACATATATATGAACGAGCGGACACCCAGAGAACCGTTCCGAATCAAAGCCTGACCAAAAAATTATGAAACATGGCTTCGCGTGTCCCTACAGCCGAACATGCTGGATACCTCCAAGTTGTGAACTGATGTGCTCGGAACGCACTTCGGAACCCCCGAGACCCTGATCTGAGCCTCGAGGACCATCGTCTGCCCATCATCTGGTTGCCTATCTGTGGCGTTACTAGTTAGTTCACGCGTGTGAGTCCGAAAGTAGGAAAGAAGACGAGAACAGAGGGCACACTTCTGAAAGGGTGAGAACACGCAGGGGGAAACGTAATGGGCGTAAGAGTTCTTGCAGCGAGGGGGTCGAGAAACTATGGCGAATAATGGGCGAGACCAGCAAGACGAACGACGGCACGGTAGTTTGGTTTGCCGTCAAGCGGTCGGGTGAGAGCGAAAGCACACAACACGGAAAAGGGGAGATACGTGCTATGATTGCCTGCCTTTGATGAGGCTAGACGAGGGGTTTAAGTACGTGACAAGTATGTTACATGCAAGTCGAGAAGAGGGGGAAAGTGAAATCGGGAGGGCGAGGGCGAGGCGCAGGCGGTCGCGCGGCGACGATGACGAGGGGAATACGGTGACCGAAACGACGAAAATTGACAGAATCGTAGTGAATGCGCGACAGCGGGCGTGTAGACGACGAGGGTGAGGGAGGTGCGCCGATGTATGATGGTAAAAGCCAAAGGTATAAGTCGTAACTGTGGAATGGAGGGCGGGAGATCTGATACGAAAAGGAAAGCAAGGAGACGTACGAAAAGAGCTTGATTGGTCCTATGTAAGAGACCATTCCCAACAGGGACATAGTCCAGACCTGAGAGGAACCGTGCACGACGTGTGATGTGGAGCGACAGGATGTTCAAGGTGGTGTACACTTGTAGAGTCGGCCAATGATCCGCGTGTCTTCGGCCAGAGGGCTTTGGGGCACGACGAGTGGGGGAAACTTGGCCGCTAGGGGAAAGGTGTGCCAGTGGACGTGTGACAATGAGGGTGGATGAAGACGGTTGGAGGCCTGGCGTGTAGGACGAGGGACCTGTATATAAGCAAGGCGGTGGGTATGCCGAAGGCATGAACCGTCATGACCCAGCAGGTGGGTCCTATTCCGAGGCTACATCGCGTGCATACTAGTAATGACACTGGTCAGAATGGTATGCAGTACCAAATAGGTTACAACGATCGACGGTAATACAGTGCAGCACGCTCCGTAACTTACAATACTTCGTGTTGTCGTTCCCATTGTGTATAGGATTCTAGTAGGGTCATTCGTTTAGCGATATACGATTCTCTGTCCTCGCTGCGCCCTCGTCCAACCTTTCTTAACCAGCTAAGTGACCGGAATTTTTTCTGTACTGTAATCTCTCTCCGCCGCTGTTCACTAGCGCACTTTGTCATCATTGTTTGCCATTACCGATGTCTCAACTCTCCCGCGCTAAGTACCACGTTCAATGAGTGTTCAGTGATCCCTCACTCGCCCCAAACTTAGCTCAGCGCTCGACCCAATTTACGCCCATCTGTTTCAAGTAATCACCTTGCGTCTGTACTAATACACGCAGTACAGCGGACTTCTCCCAAACCCTCTGCCCCACCACTTTCCGCTGTCTCGCCATCATTTCCTCACAGCGTATCAACCCCCCCTCGGTCAAAGACCTCATTTCTCCCTTACTCGTGAGATGGCCAATCAGTCGGGATCCGTTTCTTTTCAAAGTCTCCTCGAATCTGCCTTGCAGCGGTTCGAGAAAAAGACCGGCGTCACTTTATCCAAACATCCCCTTGCCTTGCAGCTCCAGAGTTGCAACTCGGTCGAAGACTTCAATAAGCTTCTGCAAGATAAAGCAAAGGACGTCAGAGAAAGTGAAAGGATCATCAAATCGATGAAGACTATTGTATCAATTCTGACACCACTTTCTTCTGTCGCCTCCCTTCCCGACACTGTCGGCATGGTATATTAGAAGGCGCTCATGGCCGCTTCATATTCTGACCTTTTTGACAGGCGTTTCCACCTGCGAAAGCCATACAGGCTTGTCTCGGTGTCTTACTCGACGTATGTGTCATTCTCTCGTCTATATGTGGATTTCCTTGTGACACCCAATTGAACCAGTCGGCAAAGGGCGAGATATCCAACTTGGACGCACTTGTTTACTGGCTCGAGTTGATCGAAAGTTTCATAGGTCGTCTCAGTGTATATACAGACCAAACCCTTCCGCCCGCAATGATCGAGATAGTGGTCAAGATAATGGAGGAATTAATCTCCACGCTCGCTTTGGTCACCAAAAAGCTCAAGAAGCGAAAACGAGGTGAGTTCGTCCCTTGCTGACGTGCTACCGTACTCAGCTCGACGCAGACAAACTCAAGAGTCTTTTGAGGGGCAAGGCGGCAGACGAGGACATCAAGGAGGCCCTACAAAGGCTGGACCGGCTTACGCAAGACGAGCTTCGGAATGTCGCAGCTCAGACTCTAGGTGTCGTCGGCAAAATGGCGAACAATGTAAATGAGTTGAAACGTCCGTCATCCCCTATCATTTTGTAGTCATGCCTGGAAGCGCTGAGATTGTCTGGCAGGTGCCCAGTTGCAGAGAGATATTCGAAGCTGGCTCTCCCCCCCGGATCCATGGAAAAACTACAATATCGCCCGCGGATCACGGCACAAAGAGACCGGGACATGGTTTGTCAACAGCAAGACATTCTCAGAATGGAAAGCTTCTGGACCGAATTCTCTCCTATGGATTTATGGGAAACGTTAGTTGTCCCCGACACTTACATTTTTTTCGCAGACACTGATGGTCTTTCCTTTCCCCTTTCGTAGCGGGCGCTGGGAAAAGCGTGCTTTGGTACGCCAACATCAGCCTGTCTGTATTTCATCTTGAGGACTTACGTTGTCGGCCAGTTCTGCGATTATCGAAGACATCGAGACAATGCAGAAATCTGGGAACGCATCACTCGCTATGTATTTCTACGACTTTAGGGACGATCTAAAGAAGGACCTCTGGGGGCTGCTCTTGTCGATGTTATTCCAGCTTTGCGACCAGTCCGTTTCCTACCACAATATCCTTTCCACTTTCCATTCGACACACCGTGATGGTGCACAAAGCCCCCGCGATGAAGAGCTTATCCAATGTTTAGCGGACTTGGTGAAACTGCTGGGGCCACGACCAGTTTATCTGATTGTGGATGGGCTGGACGAAAGTCCAAACACATCTACTCAGTCGTTCCATTGTGAGCAGGTCCTATCATTTTTGGGCAACCTTGTCGGGACACAGCTGCAAAACCTGCGCATATGCATCACTAGCCGACCGGAGGTCGACATCAAAGCCATCCTTGAGCCTTTAGCCTTCCGTTCTGTTTCCCTGGAAAACGAGACTGGGCAAAAGAAGGACATTAAGGATTATATCGAGTCGATCGTTCATGCGGATCAAAAGATGGAAAGCTGGAGCCCGAAGCACAAGCAGCTTGTGATTGACGTCTTGACCAAAAAGGCGGATGGGATGTAAGGCATTTATTCCTTCAAGCTTTACCTTCAAGTCTCTGACCCGTACGTTTGGTAGGTTTCGATGGGTGGATTGCCAGCTCAAATACCTCGCCAGGTGCCTCCCAGTGGATCTTGAGCGTGCTCTGAACGAATTACCGGCGACACTCGATGAGACCTATGAACGTACCTTGGGGGAGATCGAAGATGCGAACTGGGAAGCTGCACGGCGGCTCCTCCAATGTGTCGCTGTGGCTTCCCGCCCCCTCCGGGTTGAGGAACTGGCAGAAATTCTCGCATTTGATTTCAATGTGGGACCGATTCCGAAATTTCACGTGGATTGTCGCCTGGAAGATCCAGTAAAAGCGGTTCTGTCCATATGTTCCACATTGATTTCCCTTGTCGACGTTGAGGATTCCCGAGTTGTGCAATTTGGGCACTTCTCGGTCAAGGAGTTCTTGACGTCCACCCGCTTTACCCAAAAACGCAACACAATTTCCGGTCGTTACCACATTTCTATGTCACCTGCTCATACTGTTATTGCCCAAGCATGTCTAGGTATTCTATTGCACCTGCCCGAAGACGTCACCGCAGTCAGCCTGATGCAATATCCTCTTGCTGGATATGCTGGCGAGAACTGGTTTGAGCATGCCCGTTTCAAGGATGTGTCGCAAAATGTAATTGAGGGGATGAAACAACTCTTTGACTGGACAAAACCACATTTTGCGATTTGGCTTTGGATATATAACCCAAAATTATTCTCTTGGGAGCGGAGGACCGGACAAGCTGAAAAGCCTTTTCCACCCAATGGGACCCCTTTACATTATGCTACGTTTTGCGGCCTACGCGATGTTGTGGAAGTCTTGGTCATTGGCTCACATGATGTGAATTCTCGAGACTTCAATTACGAGTTGACACCCTTGCACCTGGCATCTCGAGAGGGTCGTCTCAATGTCGCACGGTTCCTCGTTGAGCACGGCGCCAACCCCGCAGCCCAGGACCAGCGTGGGTCGACTCCGCTCCATCAGGCATCAGAACGGGGTTGTCTAGATGTCGCATGGTTCCTCATCAACCACGGCGCCAACGCGGCAGCCCAGGACCTGTGTGGGTCGACTCCGCTCCATCAGGCGTCAGAAGGGGGTCATCTCGATGTCCCACGATTCCTCGTCGAGCACGGCGCCAACGCGGCAGCCCAGGACCAGCGTGGGTCGACTCCGCTCCATCAGGCGTCAGAGGAGGGTCACCTCGATGTTGCACGGTTCCTCGTCGAGCACGGCGTCAACGCGGCAGCCCAGGACCAGCGTGGGTCGACTCCGCTCCATGAGGCGTCACTATGGGGTCGTCTCGATGTCGCACGGTTCCTCGTCGAGCACAGCGCCAACGCGGCGGCCCAGGACGAGGGTGGATCGACTCCGCTCCATCAGGCATCATTTGGGGGTCGTCTCGATGTCGCACGGTTCCTCGTCGAGCACGGCGCCAACGCGGTAGCCCAGAACCAGCGTGGGTCGACTCCGCTCCATCAGGCGTCACTATGGGGTCGTCTCGATGTCGCACGGTTCCTCGTCGAGCACGGCGCCAACGCGGAAGCCCAGGACCAGCGTGGGTCGACTCCGCTTCATCAGGCATCACAACTTGGTCATCTCGATGTCGCATGGTTCCTCGTTGAGCACGGCGCCAACGCGGCAGCCCAGGACCAGCGTGGGTCGACTCCGCTCCATGAGGCGTCACTATGGGGTCATCTCGATGTCGCATGGTTCCTCGTCGACCACAGCGCCAACGCGGCAGCCCAGGACCAGCGTGGGTCGACTCCGCTCCATCAAGTGTCACTATGGGGTCGTCTCGATGTCGCACGGTTCCTTGTCGAGCACGGCGCCAATGCGGCAGCCCAGGACCAGCGTGGGTCAACTCCGCTCCATCAGTCGTCAAAACGGGGTCATCTCGATGTCGTACGGTTCCTCATCAAGCATGGCGCCAACGCGGAAGCCCAGGACCAGTGTGGGTCAACTCCGCTCCATCAGGCGTCAGAAGGGGGTCGTCTCGATGTCGCACGGTTCCTTGTCGAGCACGGCGCCAACGCGGCAGCTCAGGACCAGCGTGGGTCGACGCCGCTCCATCAGGCATCGGAAGAGGGTCATCTCGATGTCGCACGGTTCCTCGTCGAGCACAGCGCCAACGCGGCAGCCCAGGACCAGTGTGGGTCGACTCCGCTCCATCAGGCGTCACTACGGGGTCATCTCGATGTTGCATGGTTCCTCATCGACCACGGCGCCAACGCGGCAGCCCAGAACCAGCGTGGGTCGACTCCGCTCCATCAGGCATCAGAAGAGGGTCACCTCGATGTTGCACGGTTCCTCGTTGAGCACGGCGCCAACGCGGCAGCCCAGGACCAGCGTGGGTCGACTCCGCTCCATCAGGCGTCACAACTTGGTCATCTCGATGTCGCACGGTTCCTCGTCGACCACGGCGTCAACGCGGAAGCCCAGGACCAGCGTGGGTCGACTCCGCTCCATGAGGCGTCACTACAGGGTCATCTCGATGTCGCATGGTTCCTCGTCGAGCACGGCGCCAACACGGCAGCCCAGGACCATTGTGGGTCGACTCCGCTCCATGAGGCGTCACTATGGGGTCGTCTTGATGTCGCACGGTTCCTTGTCGAGCACGGCGCCCACGCGGCAGCCCAGGACCAGGGTGGGTCGACTCTGCTCCATGAGGCGTCAAAACGGGGTCATCTCGATGTCGCACGGATCCTCGTCGAGCACGGCGCCAACGCGGCAGCCCAGGACCAGCGTGGGTCGACTCTGCTCCATGAGGCGTCACTATGGGGTCATCTCAATGTCGCACGGTTCCTCGTCGAGCACGGCGCAAACGGGGCAGCCCAGGACCAGGGTGAGCTGACTCCGCTCCATCAGGCGTCACTACGGGGTCATCTCGATGTCGCATGGTTCCTCGTCGACCACGGCGCCAACGCGGCAACCCAGGACCAGCGTGGGTCGACTCCGCTTCATCAGGTGTCACTATGGGGTCGTCTCGATGTCGCACGGTTCCTCGTCGACCACGGCGCCAACGCGGCAGGCCGGGCTACACTGCAGATCCAGCAGTCCACAACATGATTTAAAAGTCCTTGCCAAGAAGTATTGGTAGAAGGTCGTTGTTATATGGTACATTAGTTATTTTCATGTCATATATGGGACAGTACGTTCTAGATGAAAGCTGCTTCAGACCAATTTGAGCATGCGATCATTTCAAATTGCAACATTGGAGAAGTAACCGTTGAGCTACTGCCCAGAGCCGCAACAGGCTCCACTCCTTATGGGGTACGCATTTTCTTAATTGCAAATTGCCAACAAATCCACAACCAATGTGATTGGCCCCGTCTTGCAACGGTGAGGTCGCCTATCTCTCCTATGTGTTCAACGCCCTTTCATATTAAACACCCTCTGTTACAAATTCGGGTGTTCAGGCTCGGCCGGCTCGCATGGTGTTGTAAGGTATGCTGCTTGTGCTGTAGAATTGAGCAATTTCGACCCACCGTGGTTGATCGTCTGGAAGTTGGCGCTGAAGCAAAGACACTGACATTTGTTAAAGGGTAGATATGTATGAGTTTGAGGGTAAGAGTGAGCGAATTCAGCAAACGCGTACACAATGGTTGAGATTGAGCGATCGCACGGGAAATCCGGACCGCTTGTGTTTCATTGTTATCCCAATTCCTGTAGGCCTGTCGAGCCAAAGATACCTAATTACCATCGAAAAGCCATTTGTTGCTTGCAACCCTCTCCAAGAGAAGCATGGTTACGGGTCTGCAACCCCCAGGCTCCTAACCAGCCGTCGGTGCTGGTTACACCTAATCCTGGTAGCATACAAATCCTGGCAGCTGTGTATGTACAAAATTAGCCAATCAGAGTCCTTACGGGCCATGCCGAATATGATTATGTCAACCATGAACTTTAGTTTCGTGAAACCAGCACCGACGGCTGGCAAAAAATGTCAGCCACAAGCGTGGGATACCTTAGTCAACAGCAGGGAGAACGCAAACCAGTTTGCAAAATTTCAGTCACATGACGCACACATAGCTGGAACCGGGCCGGTGGGTGAACACCCAAAATCAGTGCTCGATGGATGGACCTTTGTACCCAACCTCTAAAATGGAGAGTAGAAGCTGCAAAAAATGGTATAAGGGTCTTAATACATTCCACAGGTCAGGAACTGAAAAATAAGCATATCCAATGACAGCGGGACGATCCAGATGAGAATAAATATTCTACACCATTGGGGAATTGAACCAACGACCTGTCCCACCCATAAATGCTGACTAAAATGTAAAAACCACTACACCACTTAGCTTTACTATTAATCTCCTTTTTAATCATATATGACCAGCAGTGCAAAGGTTATTATGTGCATCCAGGTCATGTGACTGAATTTTGCAAACTGGTTTGCATTCTCCTGCTGTTGACTAAGGTATCCCACGCTTGTGGCTGGCATTTTTTGCCAGCCTACTGGGTTGCGCGAAACTAAAGTTCATGGTTGTGGTTGACATAATCACATTCGGCATGGCCCGAAATCACTCTGATTGGCTATATACATCTACAAGAATTTGTACACTACACTACTAGGATTAGGCGTAACCTGCCCAGTTGGCTGGTTAGGAGCCTGTGCAACCCCCTCATTCAACGAACACCTCGCCTCTCTCGACTCGCTCCCGCTCTTCATAAGTTCACTCCCGGACGACCCAGCGGATAACGTGGCGCTCAGCGCGCTGCCGAGTTTCGTGCATGATGGCACGCTGGACGGTCGGTACATAGTGTATGCACCCCCCTTGTGTTATTGTACCGTGCAGGTGGTGCTCATATGAAATCCCACAAGAAATAAAAAGAGGTCGTGCAGAACTTCAAGGAACAGGGCAACAATTATTTCAAAGGAAAGTGGTACAGGGAGGCCCTTGGCTTTTATACGCAGGGCTTGGATGCAAAGCCGGATGATGCGCGGCTGAAGGAGGCCTTGTTGCTGAATCGCGCGGCGTGCAATCTCGACGCGTGCGTCCTTCCTTCCCTCCTACCCATCCCCTCCATCAATGTCACTTATTCCTGTGTTTTGAGGCTAGAAAACTACGGGTCGGTATTGCTCAACTGCGCTGCCATCATCATGGCCAATTCCTGTGCATCTAAAGCGTATTATCATGCAGGACTCGCACTGCTCGCTCTTGGGCGGGCAGATGAGGCACTTGACGTGTGTACTTGTGCTGGCGATGGAGTGGCGGAGGCGCGGGGTTTAAGACGTTGCGTGCACGCGCTGAGAAGAAGCGCAAGGAGTTGAGGCGGAAAGAGGAGGAGCGGAGAGAACGCGAGCAGCGCACAAATGAGGAAAAGCGAAAGATAGACGTTGCATTTGCGGTGCGTTCCTCCCTCCTCTCTTCACACTCACAACTTAACCAACCAACATATCATTGCGGTGGGGGTCGGGACTTATGACAGGAACGAAATCTGATCTACGTGTCGAACCCTGAGGGCAGCGCGAACCCCTACGCACCAAAATTCGACCCGGAGGACCCGACAGGCAAAACCCTGATCATTCCTGTGTTCTTTCTCTACCCGGAGCACGCGACATCGGATGCGGTGATCGAGTTTGTGGAGGACACGACGTTCGGGGCACACCTAGCGGTCATGTTCCCGCGCGACGCCGCCGCATCATCGCGGCAGCCATGGGACACAGAAGGGAAATACGTGGACGGGTCGCTCGTCGTGTATGCGATGACTCGGCGGAGGAGGCTGTTGAAGGTTTGGCGGAAAATGACACTGAGGGACATGTGTCGCGCTGCGGGCGGTGGCGCGGTTGGGCCTGATGGAAAGGGCGACGGACTGGAGGTCAAAGATGGGGTGCTTAAGTTTCGTGGTGGTTCCGAAAGGCAAGGTGGAACGGAAGTGGGTGGAAGAGTATAAATGTATGCGAGCATAAGGATACCACATATATGCGAGCGGACTCCCAGCGAACCGTTCCGCACCAAAACCAGACCAAAAATGATCAAACATGGTTTCGCGTGTCCCTACAGCCGAACACGATGCATGATGGACAACCCCCCAAGTTGTGAGCAGGTGTGTTCGGAACGGGCACTTCAGAGCACACGAGGCCCTGATCCGAGCCTCGATGACCATCGTCTGCCCATAATCTGTTTGCCTATCTGTGGCATTAGTGGTTAGTTCACGCGTGTGAGTCCGAGAGTAGGAAAGAAGACGAGAACAGAGGGCACGCTTCTGAGGAGTGAGAACACGCAAAGGGAATAGTAATGGGCGTAAGGGTTCTTACAGCAAGAGAAAGAGCGAGACCTGCGAGACGAACGACGGCACTGTAGCTTGGCTTGCCGTCAAGCGGTTGGCGGAGAGCAAAAGCACACAACACGAAAAAGGGGAGAGAAACGGGCTATGATTGCCTGCCTTTGACGAGGCCAGGGGAGGGACTTCAGTACGCGACAAGTATGCTACGTGTAAGTCGAGAAGAGGGGGAAAGTGAAAACGGGAGAGCGAAGACGAAGGCAGTCCGCAACGACGATGATGAGGGAAAACGGTGTCCGAGACGACGAAATTTCACTGAATCGTAGATGAGTGCCCGACAGCGGGCGCGTAGACGATAAGGGTGAGGGAGGTGAGGGAGGTGCGGCGACGTTTGATGGGCAAAAGGCTAAGATAAAAAGGGTGACTGTGGAACGGAGAGCAGGAGGTCTCATACAAAGAAGAAAACAAGGAGACGTACGAAAAGAGGGTGATTGGTCCTATGTGCAATAAGAATCTTTCCCAACAGAGATGTGGTCCAGACCTGCGAGGGGACATGCACGACGTGTGTGACGTGGAGCGACGGGGTTTTTAAGGTGGTGTACACTCGCAGCGTCGGCCAATGAGGCTTGAGGGACCGCGTGTCTTCGGCCAGAGGGCTTTAGGGTGCGACGAACTTGGCCGCTAGGGGAAAGGGGTGGATCGTGTGGCAACGAGGGTGGATGAAGACGGTTTTGGAGGCGAGGCGTGTAGGACGAGGGAGGAACAGAGTGAGAGGCAACGCTGAGATGACACGGCGAGGGGTGGCATGGAGTCGAACAGTGCCCGTGACACTGGTCAGAATAGTATACCAAATAAGTGGATTCGCCTGACAATTTTGTGACGATGATCAACGATGATACATGCAGAAAGCGCCGTAATACTTCGTGCTGTTCAACATGTTCTCAGTGTGTATAGGCCTCGTTTAGTTTGCATCTCTAGCGAATGCAATTTTCTGTCCTCGCTGCGCTCTCGTCCAACCTTTCTAACCAGCTAAGTGATCGGAAAGGTTTCTGTATTCTCTCTCCCGCCGCCCTTCACTAGCGTACTTGTCATCATTGTTTTGTCATTGGAGGGACCGACATCTCGACTCTCTTGCACTAAGTACCACGTTCAATGATCGAATGATCCCTCACTTGTGCCAAAATTAGTTCAGTGCTCGATCCAATTTGTGCTCAGCTGTTATATCGCAGACGGATAGTCCGCGCGAGAGTTCGAAAGAGAAGGAATAGACGATGAAGTGAATGCGGGGAGGGGATTGGCGATTGTTAATCGCGCGACCGCCGGCGGGAGAGAGAGAATGTGTGTGTGTGATGCGAGAGGGCTCACGCGCCCGAAGGATGCTGGGATGGGGGCGTGACGACGCAGACAGTGATGAGGTCTCGCAGCTCCAGCGGCACAGCTGAGGATTCGTAACGGGCGTAAGGCTTGAGGCGGCGGGCACGCGAACGGGAAAGGGGAGAAAGAGCGGTGTATTCTTGCCTCCCTTGTCTGGGGCCAGGCAAGGTGGGTTATGTCATGTACGCTAGGGGCGAGGCGACGTTTTGGGATAAAAGGAGAATAAACAAACGTACAAGGAGTCCTAAGTGCTTCTATACTGTACATAGTCAGTGCGTCTCCGGCGAGGGTATGGTTCCAAACAGGGACCCGACTTGCAAGCTGTCGTGCATGTTGCGCGTGACGTCGGAATGACGGCTGTCGAAGCAGAGCGCGCTTGTGGCGCTGTCAGCGAGGGCGGGCGGTTCGTGTGGCATTTGAGGTGTGACAGGAGGGGCCTTGAGGGGGAGACGAGACGAGACGCGATGAGATGGAGACGAAGGAGGACAAAGCGAGGGGGCGATGGAGACGCGTCAAGCGTGCCCTGCGCCGGGGCCGTCACGTGGTCGAAATTGGGCGATCCCGAGGCAGCGCATGACACCTTACACTGTTTAATCACCTTGCGTACTTGCGACTACAATACAAGGACACCGCCCCAACCATCGCCATCTTTTCCTCACAGTGTAATACACAACCCCCTCCCCCCCTTCAAAGACCTCATTTCTTCCTTACTCGTGAGATGGCCAATCAGTCGGGATCCGTTTCTTTTCAAAGCCTTCTCGAATCTGCCTTGCTGCGGTACGAGAAAAAGACCGGCGTCAATTTATCCAAACATCCCCTTGCCTTGCAACTCCAGAGTTGCAACTCCGTCGAGGACTTTGATAAACTTCTGCAAGATAAAGCAAAGGACGTCAAAGAAAGTGGAAGGATCACCAAAATCGATGAGGAGTATTGTATCAATTCTGACACCACTTTTGTCTGTCGCCTCCCTTCCCGACGCTGTCGGCCTGGTATGTTAAAAGGCGCTCATGGCCGCTTCATATTCTGACCTTTTGACAGGCATTTCCACCTGTGAAAGTCATACAAGCTTGTCTCGGTGTCCTACTCGACGTATGTGCCGTTCTCTCGTCTATGTAGATTTCCTTGTGACATCCAAGTGGACCAGTCGGCAAAGGGCGGGATATCCAACTTCGATGCACTTGTTGACTGGCTCGAGTCGATCGAAAACTTCATCGGTCGTCTCAGTGTATATACAGATCAAACCCTTCCGCCCGCAATGATCGAGATAGTGGTCAAGATAATGGAGGAATTAATCTCCACGCTTGCTTTGGTGACCAGGAAGCTCAAGGAGCGAAGGCGAGGTGAGTTCGTCCTTGCTGATGCGTTGCCGTACTCAGCTCGACGCCGACAAACTCAAGAGTCTTTTGAGGAGCAAGGCGGCAGACGAGGACATCAAGGGGGCCCTACAGAGGTTGGACCGGCTTACGCAAGACGAGCTTCGGAATGTTGCAGCTCAGACTCTAGGTGTCGTCGGCAAAGTGGCGAACGATGTAAATGAGTTGAAAAGTCAGTTCTCTCCTAACATTTCGCAGTATTTCCTGGAAGTGCTGAGATTGTCTGGCAGGTGCCCAGATGCAGAGAGATATTTGGAGCTGGCTCTCCCCCCCAGATCCATGGAAGAACTACAACATCGCCCGCGGATCACGGCACAAAGAGACCGGGTCGTGGTTTGTCAACAGCAAGACATTCTCGGAATGGAAAGCTTTTGGACCAAGTTCCCTACTATGGGTTTATGGGAAACGTCAGTTACCCCCGACTCTTACATTTTCGCAGACACTGATGATCTTCCCTTTCCCTTTCGTAGCGGGCGCTGGGAAAAGCGTCCTTTGGTACGCCAACGTCAACCCGTCTGTATTTCATCTTGAGGACTTACGTTGTCGGCTAGTTCTGCAATTATCGAAGACATCGAGACATTGCGGAAATCTGGGAACGCATCACTCGCTATGTATTTCTATGACTTCAGGGACGATCTAAAGAAGGACCTCCGGGGGCTGCTCTCGTCGATGTTATTCCAGCTTTGCGACCAGTCCGATTCCTACTACAATATTCTTTCCACTTTCCATTCGACACACCGTGATGGTGCACAAAGCCCCCGCGATGAAGAGCTTATCCAATGTTTGGTGGACTTGCTGAAACTGCCGGGGCCACGACCAGTTTATCTGATTGTGGATGGGTTGGACGAAAGTCCAAACACATCGACTCAGTCATTCCATCGTGAGCAGGTTCTATCGGTTTTGGACGACCTTGTCAAGGCACGGCTGCAAAACCTGCGCTTATGCGTTACTAGCCGACCAGAGATTGACATCAAAGCTATCCTGGAGCCTTTAGCTTTCCGTTCTGTTTCTCTAGAAAACGAGAGTGGACAGAAAAAGGACATCAAAGGTTATATCGAGTCGATCGTTCATGTGGATAAAAAGATGAAAAGCTGGAACCCGAAGCAAAAGCAGCTTGTGATTGACGTCTTGACCGAAAAAGCGGATGGGATGTAAGGCATTTATTCCTTCAAACTATAACTACACAACTCTCACCCGTGCGTTTGGTAGGTTTCGATGGGTGGATTGCCAGCTCAAATACCTTGCCAGATGCCTCCCGGTGAATCTCGAGCGTGCTCTGAACGAATTACCGGCGACACCCGATGAGACCTATGAACGTACCTTGGGGGAGATCGAAGATGTGAACTGGGAAGATGCCCAGCGGCTCCTCCAATGTGTTGCTGTGGCTTCCCGCCCCCTCCGAGCTGAGGAACTAGCAGACATTCTTGCATTTGACTTCAGCTTTGGACCGATGCCGAAATTTCGCATGGATTGTCGCCTGGAGGATCCAGTGGAAGCGGTGCTATCCATATGCTCCACATTGCTTTCCCTTGTCGACGTCGAGGATTCCCGAGTTGTGCAATTTGGGCACTTCTCGGTCAAAGAGTTCTTGATGTCCACCCGCTTTGCCCAAAAACACAACACAATTTCCAGTCGTTACCACATTTCCATGTCACCTGCTCATGCTGTTATTGCCCAAGCATGTCTAGGTATTCTATTGCACCTGCCCAAAGACGTCACCGAATTCAGCCTGATCCAATATCCTCTTGCTAAATACGCTGGCGAGCACTGGTTTGAGCATGCCCGTTTCGAGGGTGTGTCGCAACAAGTAATTGAGGGGATGAAACAACTCTTTGACCAGACAAAACCACATTTTGTGATTTGGATCTGGATATGCGACCCGACATTATCCCCCGCGGGGCGGAGTCTCGGACGAGCTAACCAGCCTTTTCCACCCCATGGGATTCGTGGGACTTGTTTACATTATGCCACGTTTTGCGGCCTACGCGACGCTGTAGAGGTCTTAGCCATTGGCTCACAGGATGTGAATTCTCGAAACTTCTATGAAGAGTTGACTCCTTTGCATCTGGCGTCTCAAGAGGGTCATCTTGATGTCGCACAGTTGCTTGTCGAGCACGGCGCCAACGCGGCAGCCCAGGATCAGGGTGGGTCGACTCCGCTCCATCACGCGTCGGAACGGGGTCATCCCGATCTTGCACTGTCCCTCGTCGAGAACGGTGCCAACGCAGGGGCCCAGGACCAAGTTGGGACGACTCCGCTCCATCGGGCATCACTGTGGGGTCATCTCGATGTCGCACGGTTCCTCGTTGAGCACGGCGCATACACGGAAGCCCAGAACCAGCAGGGGTGGGCTCCGCTCCATTATGCGTCACAATCTGGACATCTCGCTCTCGTACGATTCCTCGTCGAGCACGGCGCCAACGTGGAAGCCCGGGACCAGCATGAGATAACTCCGCTCCATCATGCGTCACGATTTGGTCATCTCGATCCCACACGATTCCTCGTCGAGCACGGCGCCAATGCGGAAGCCCAGGACGACCTTTTGTTGACTCCACTCCATCTGGCGTTAGACCATGGTCATCTCGATCTCGCGCGGTGCCTCATCAAGCACGGCGCCAACCCAGCAATCCAGGACCAGCATGGGCAGAGTCCGTTCAGTCTGGCATTAGAACATGGTCATCTCGATCTCGCATGGTTCTTCGTCGAGCACGGCGCCAACGCGCAAGCCCAGGACCAGGGTGGGTCGACTCCGCTTCATGATGTGTCATTCCGGGGTCCTCTCGATCTCGCACGATTCCTTGTCGAGCACGGCGCCAACGTGAAAGCCCAGGACCATCGGGGGCGGGCCCCACTCCATCTAGCGTCACAATTTGGTCGTCTTGACCTCGTACGATACCTCGTAGAGCACGGTGCCAACTTGGAAGCCCAGGACCAGCATGGGTCGACCCCACTCCATCTGGCGTTAGATGTGGGTTATCCCGATCTCGCATGGTTCCTCCTCGAGCACGGCGCCAACGTGGCAGCCCAGGACCGGTTGGGGTCGACCCCGCTCCATCATGCGTCAATACAGGGTTATCTCGATCTTGCATGGTTCCTCCTCGAGCACGGCGCCGACGCGGCAGCCCAGGACGAGTATGGGTGGACTCCGCTCTATGGTGCGTCACGATGGGGTTATCTTGATCTCGTACACTTCCTCGTCGAGCACGGCGCCAATGCGGACGCCCAGGAGAGCCTGCATGGGTGGACCCCACTCCATCTGGCATCACAACATGGTCATCTCGATGTCGCACGGTTCCTCGTCGAGCACGGCGCCAACGCGGCAGCCCAGGATCAGCGTAGGTCGACTCCGCTCCATCTGGCATCACAGCTTGGTCATCTCGATGTCGCACGATTCCTCGCCGAGCACGGCGCCAATGCGGACGCCCAGGAGGGCCTGGGTGGGTGGACTCCGCTCCATCTGGCATCACAACATGGCCATCTCGATGTCGCACGGTTCCTCGTCGAGCACGGCGCCAACGCGGCTGCCCAGGACCAGCGTGGGTCGACTCCGCTCCATCAGGCATCACGATGGGGTCATCTCGATGTCGCACGGTTCCTCGTCGAGCACGGCGCCAACGCGGCAGCCCAGGACCAGCGTGGGTCGACTCCGCTCCATCAGGCGTCACAACTTGGTCATCTCGATGTCGCACGGTTCCTCGTCGAGCACGGCGCCAACGCAGAAGCCCAGGACAAGGGTGGGTCGACTCCGCTCCATCTGGCGTCAGAACCTGGTCATCTCGATCTCGCACAATTCTTCGTCGAGCCAACGCGGATGCCTGGGGCATGGGTGGGTTGACTCTGCCCCATCTGGCGTCAGAACAGGACCATCTCGATCTTCCATGGTTCCTCGTAGAGCACAGTACCAACATGGAAGCCCAGGCTACACCGCGGATCCAGCAGTACACAACAACATGAGTTGAGAGTTCTTATGAAGAAGCATTGGTAGAAGGACATTGCTTTATTGTCCATTCGTTTTTACCGTGCTGTGCATGCTTTAATACGTTCCAAATGAAAGCTACTTCAGAGACCGTGGCACTGTCACGGTGAAGAACAGTAGTCTACACACCTTTCGCTTCAAGGTTCGATCGGGATTCTGGAGCCAATTTCGCTGCTGCCTGTATGTAACAGTAGACACTGTACTCTTCACTTTTTCTTGTGACTGTGTGATGGTTCAATGTTCAACGTTCAGCCTCAGATTACTTCGAATGGGGTAAGCTGATCGTCTGCATGATGGCACTGAGACAAAGGCACTGACATCTGTCAAAGAGTATATATGTATGGGTTCGCGGGCATGTATGAGCGACGTCAGCAAATGCGTGCACGATTGAGGTTGATTGAAGACTGATTGCACACGGGAACTACGACTGAATTACGGCACCGTGAGGCGAGGCGACCGCACAAAAATCCGGACCGCTCGCGTGATATCGCTTTTCCACTCACTCGTCGACTGCCTAGCGAGTGCACAGATCAATTCCTGTCGGGCCAAAGATATTGCAGAGCCTCGCGCGGGATGGCACACCGGACAGTCGGTACACATGCTCTCCCCTCGTGTCATTGTAGCGTGCAGGCGGCGCGCACACGAAGTCCTGCAAGAAATAAAAACAGGTCGGGCAGAACTTCAAGGAACAGGGTAACATTTATTTCAAGGGAAAGTGGTACAAGGAGGCGCTCGGCTTTTATACGCAGGGTGTGGATGCAAAGCCGGATGATGCGTGGCTGAAGGAGGCCTTGTTGGTGAATCGTGCGGTGTGCAATCCCGAGTTGCGTGCATCCGTCCTTCCGTCCTTCCCCCCTCCCTTCATCAGTGTGACATATTTTTGTGGTGGAGAATAGAAAACCACGGTTCGGTGTTGCGCGGCTGCGCAGCCATCATCGCAGCCAATTCCTGCGCATCTAACGTGTATTATCGCGCGGGTCTCGCGCTGCTCGCGCTCGGGCGGGCAGATGGGGCACTTGACGTGTGAACTCCTGCTGGAGAAGGAGTGGCGGGGGACGCAGGATTCAAGACGTTGCGAGCGCGCGCTGAAGAGCAGCCCGAAGAGTTGAGGCGGAAGGAGGAGGCGCGGAGAGAACGTGCGCAGCGCGCAAATGAGGAAAAGCGAAAGAAGGACGTCGCCTTTGCGGTGCGTTTCTCCCTCTCTTCCTTCACACTCACAACTTAACCAACCAACATATCATTGTGGTGGGGGTCAGGACTTACGACAGGAACAAAATCTAATCGACGTGCCGAACCCCGAGGGCAGTGCGAATTCGTATGCACCAAAATTCGACCCGGAGGTCCCAACAGGCAAAACGCTGATCATTCCCGAGTTCTTTCTTTACCCGGAGCACGCGACGTCGGATGCGGTACCCGAGTTTGTGGAGGACACGACGTTCGGGGCGCACCTAGCGGTCATGTTCCCACGCTACGCGCCCGCATCATCGCAGCAGCCATGGGAGACAAGAGCGAAATATGTGGATGGCGGATCGCTTGTCGTGTATGCGATGACTCGGCGGAGGCCGTTGAAGGTTGGGCGGAAGATGACGCTCAGGGGCGTGTGTGGCGCTGTGGGTGCTGGTGTGGTTAGGCCCGACGGACTGGAAGTCAAATATGGGTGCTTGAGTTTCGTGGTTGTGCGGAAAGGCGAGGTGGAACGGAAGTGGGTGGAAGATATGCGAGTGTAACCAGTGTAACCAAATGGCTATCAACGGACCCCCGGACCGAGAACCGTTTCGGTCATTTGGTCATGTTTGGCTGTACACACCTCCGCGAGGTCCGCCTTTCTATCAACGAGAGCAAGACGACGACAAAGTCCGGTGAGTTATTTCTTCCATTTCAACATCATGACACACTTTGGGTAGAACTGCTACACTTTGAGAGAGGGCCAGAACCACGAGACAGAGCAGAAACGTGGTGGATGCGGGACTCAACTGATGGATGTGGATTGTTGACGATGGCTCACTTGCAGGCACACCCCATTATCCAAAAAGAAAAGAACAGGGTCTCGACATGTCCTTACAGCACAAAATTCTCCGTACGGCGAACGCGCCAGCTACCCCACCCGATGAGACCGAGACGGCTGTTGCACAGGCACTGCTTGATCTCGAGAACAGCGTGCCTGACCTCAAGACAGAGCTGCGCCCTCTTCAAATCTCTGCTGCACGCGAAGTGGACGTGCGCGGGGGAAAGGAGGCGATCGTTGTGTTTGTGCCCGTTCCGTAGCTGAAGGCCTTCCACAAGGTTCAGGCGAGGTGACGTCTCTTCGTCCCTTTTCCGCCCAGCCACGGAACTGACACGGCAGACGGTGTTGCACCCGCGCCGGTATCATTTCTTTTTTGCTACCATTTTAGGCTTACTCGCGAGCTGGAGAAGAAGTTTTCCAACTGTCACGTTTTTGTGGCCCAGCGCCGAATCCTCCGCAAGCCGACACGCAATTCACGCGTCAAACAAAAGCGGCCGCGCAGCCGGACTCTGACGGACGTCCACGAGAAGATTCTCGAGGATCTCGTGTTCCCGACGGAGATCGTCGGCAAGCGCACACGCATCAACCAAGATGGGTCGAAGTTGCTGAAAGTGTGGGTACCCGCGGATTACTCCACTTCCATTCCCATTGTTGTTTCTACTATCCCAATTGGGTGTTCTCGGGATATATGGTACATTTGAGTTGGCACTAACTAATTGTATACAGGTTTTTGGACGCCAAGGACTCGACGTCACTCGAGTACAAGCTTGACTCATTTTCTTCGGTGTACCACTGGTTGACGGGGAAGGATGTAGTGTTTGAATTCCCTGTGCAAGCAGCACAAGAGTGAGGAGGGATGTGGATACATTGAGACATGTCACACGTTTTTTTTTCTTATGGATGAATTTTTTTTCGCCTGATAGCGGAAGTGGAAAGAGAGAGTAATTGTGTAGTCTGACGACGGAGAGAGAGGGTTGCTGGGTAGGCGATAAGGTGTATTGAGAGAGCAGAGACTGGCAATCGGAGACACAAA